>Ga0081455_10004505_pt1 | contig 15573 bp, 17 predicted proteins | sample TabmetS3T2R1_FD_70207 | JGI IMG/M metagenome (GOLD analysis project Ga0081455, IMG submission 70207) | Tabebuia heterophylla rhizosphere microbial communities from the University of Puerto Rico - S3T2R1 | ecosystem: Host-associated > Plants > Roots > Rhizosphere ... | reverse complement strand
GGTCGAGGGCTTCGAGATAGCGATCGAGGAGACGCGCGATTTTGCCCGCGTTCGCGGGGCCCACCAGGAGAGCCAGCGCCATCTCCTCGATTCTAGACGTCTGCCCGGCGGGCTCTGACCGCCGGGCAGTGCGCTAGTCGAGCGGTTTTCGGCGCAGAATTGCTACGCGGCGGCCTTAGGCCTGCGACCCCGGCGAGCCGCTGGGCGGCCGGGCATCTTGCCCGCGCAATCGTCGCAGAGATCGGCTGCCTTCGCCCCTCTGCGCGCGTCCGTATAGGTCACGCGCATCCCGGCGCCCTTGCCCTCGCCGACTTCCTTGCCGCAGTTGTCACAGACGAGAATCGTTTTTCGAGCCAACGTTTCCTCCCGAAGGGGTCGTTTGTTCGAACGCGGATCTTAACGAAAAGCGCCCGCGATTACTCGCCCGTAATTCTCGCGCCAAGAAAGGCCTTCGTGCTCGCGGTGACTCCAGAAACACTGTTGTCGCTTATCTCTGCCTTCGCGCCGGAGTGCGCGACGATTCCGAAGCCCATTCGAGTGAGGTCGCCGGATGCACCGTCAGATCGAATGTCTCGCACACTATTGTCATCGATCTCGCACTCGGAATAGTCGCCACAATAGATGCCGACTCCGAGCGCATTCTCGACGCGGTTTCCCTCGACGACGGCCATGGACATTTCGGTGAGCGTCAACCCACGCAATGTCGTGCCCACAACGCGGTTGTCCTCGACATGCGCCATCGCAAAGTGCGTGACGATCCCTTCGCGCCCGCCCATCACCGTGCAGCCCTCGACGAGGCTCGGCGCGAGGTCGAAGGCAAAGGAGATGTCGATTCCCTGGCCGTATTGCCCGGCTGGCGAGTGGACAAGGCAATCGCGGATCCGCACCGACGAGCGCCTCACGTGGATTCCGTCGAGCAGCGCGCCGGAGATCTGCACCCGTTCGAGCGTGACATTGTGCGCGCCGTCCACCTCGATCCCGCTCTCCCCGCCGACGACGGTGACGCCGCGAACGGTGACGTTGTCCGCCGTGATCACGATCCCTCCCCTGACGACGGCGCCGGGCTCCCCGACGAGGGTCTGAGCCTGGTCGAGCACGAGAGGCCCGTTGTGGATTCCGGCCGAGAGGCGCACCGTCGGCGGCTGCATGGCCAGAGCGACCCCGGCGAAGAGCGCGAGCGAGGCGAGCACGAGGACCGCAATCGCGACCCCGGCGCGGCCGAGCTCACCCCCCTCCTCCCCGTACGAGAGGCGAACGTACGGAAAGACCGCGTGCATCAGGACCAGGTTGAGAAGCCAGGAGCCGGCGAAGAACGCGAGCGCGACGAGGAGAGGCGCCGAGATGCCGAGCGCGTAGACGATGCCCATGATCGCGGCGAGCTCTGCGACGGCGAGCGGAAGCGACCACCAGCCGGGCTGGTAGTCGAGTCTCCGGTCGAGGAAAACCTCGAAGACGAGGCCGACCCCGATCATCGTCCCGGCGAGCGCGAGCGGCCACCATTCCGTCGCCGCCGCCGCAAGCCCGCACGCAGCGAGGAGCGGCGCGAGCGCGGCAGCGAGCCGCGACTCGATCCGGCCTTTCAGCGTGAACGACACGCTTCCACCCTTCGGAGAAAGCCGCGCGCGGCGTACTTCGCGCCCATCAGCGTGTCCGCCGCCGGAAACGCCCACTGGCCGGCGACGCCCGCGATCGACAGCGTGCGCTCCCCGTCGGTGAGCGACCCTACCGTCGAGTCCGCTTCGAGGACGATCCAGCTCCCGGCCGTCGGCAGACCGTGGTCGGCCACGAGGCCGGCGAGGAGCGGGTCGTGCTCATACCCGCACTTGAATCCAGTGGCGCAGATGACCTGGTCTGCTCCGTTGAGACCGGCCGCGACGCGGAAGCGCCCCGCTTTTCTCGCGCGCTCGACCGGTTCGTCCCAGGTCCGGCCCGCAGGGTAGGACGGCGTCGACCAGCCGCGGAGCAACGCTTGCCGCTCGCCTTCTCTGGTCGAGTGGAACGCTGCGAGCCCGCGGCGTGTGAAGAGCTGGCGCGGCAGGTTGAGCGGGCGCCGTTCGGGCTCGCGCCTTCGCACCGAGATCACGTCGGCCCCCGCTCCGAGCGCGTTCAACCACTCCGTTGCGGCAGCCATGCCCGCGCCCACGATCTCCACATGTTCGGCGTAGTCGTGGGGCTCGTAGGCGTGTACGGCGCGCGGCTCGTCCTGGAGCTCCGGCGGGACGGAGAGGCCGGGATGGCCGGTGGCAACGAGGACATGGCGAAAGCGGCCGAGGTCGTCGAGCTGAAATGCCCCGTCCGCCGCCGAGATCCGGCGGACGCGGCCGCGCCGGAAGCTCTCGTCCCACCCGCTCTCGGCACGAACCTCCTCGACATGCTCCAGGAACTCGCCGACGGTCGGGTGGTAGCAGTCGAGCCAGCTCTGGACGAGCGGAATCGGGCTCTTCCTCCGGAGTGACGCGCGGAACGCCAGCCCCGGGAACGAGCGCGGGGCGCAATGGCCGTCGCTCTCGGAGCGCATGTGGCGCTGGCGAATCGCCGCCGCCCGCACGCTCCACTGGCGGGCCGGGTCAGCGTCCGTTCCGAACACGGCTACTTCGGCGGAAGTGAGCCCCCGATGCCTGAGGGTTGCATAACCGACCAGGCCCGCGAGGCCGCCGCCCACAATCGCGCACTCCTGCGCGCGGCTCATTTCACAGAGCCGGCGAGGAGCCCCTGGACGAAGTACCGCTGGAACGCAAAGAAGACGGCGAGGGGGATCGCCAGCGAAACGAACGCAGCGGGCGCGATCAGCTCGAGGTTCGCGCCGAACTGGCGTAGCTGGGAGAAGATGGCGACCGTGATCGGCTGCGTGTCGCGCGCCAGCGAAAGCGCGACGATGAGGTCGTTCCACGTCCAGAGGAACTGGAAGATCGCGAGCGAGGCGATCGCCGGGAGGCCGAGCGGGAGGATCAGGCGCACGAAGATCCGCAGCTCGGACGCACCGTCGATCCGCGCCGCTTCGAGGAGCTCCTTCGGGATGCCGATGAAGAAATTCCGCAGCAGGAAGATCGCGAAGGGTAAGCCGAAAGCCGTGTGGAAGAGGATCAGGCTCAGCTTCGTGTCGAAGATCCCCACCTTCGAGTAGAGCGAGAAGATCGGGATGAGGGCCATCTGCAGCGGCACGACGAGGAGCGCGATCACGCCGAGGAAGATCCAGTCGCGCCCCGGAAACTCAAGCCAGGCGAACGCGTAGCCGGCAAGCGAAGCGACGAGAATCGGGAGGGCCGTGCCGCAGATCGAGATGATGATCGTCGTCACGATCGCCGAGCGGATCGACTCGTTGTGGTAGATGTCCTGGTAGTTCTGGAACGTCGCCAGGCTGGGCTTCGTGAAGATCTTCCACCAGCCGATGTTGTTCACGTCCTCGGGAGCGAAGAGCGACGTCAGGAAGAGCCCGATCGTCGGCACGAGCCACAGCAGGCCGAGGAAAACGAGCAGGATGTGAATCGGCGCCTTGCCAAGCCAACGGAGGACCTTCGTTGCGGTCCTCTCCTCGACGACCGGCGGACGCGCCGCTTCGGCTTCGGCTGTCGCAGCCGTCATGCGCCCTGCTCCCTTCTGAAGCGGCGGATCTGGATGGCGAGGATCGGGAGCACGAGCAGGAAAAGGAAGACGGCGATGGCCGAACCGAGGCCGAAGTCGCTGACGCCGCCGAACGACGTGCGCCACATGGCGAGCGCGATCACGTTCGCGTCGTCCTGAACGGACTGCGGCGCCACGGCCAGGACGATGTCGAAGACCTTGAGGACGTTGATGAGGAGCGTGATGAACACGACCGTGAGCACCGGCCAGAGCTGCGGGACGGTAACGCGCCAGAAGACCTGCCACTCGGTCGCCCCGTCCGTTCGAGCTGCCTCGAGCGTCTCGCGCGAGATGGCCGCAAGCCCAGCCGCGATCACCACCATGGCGAAGCCGGCCCAGATCCAGATGTAGGAGATGATGATCGACGGCGTGATCAGCTTCGACCCGAGCCACGACACGCCGCCGAACGGCTGGGCGAAGGTCGATGCGCCGATGCCGACGGTGTAGTCCCCCTGGGACACGTCCCTGAACGTGAACGAGCCGTCGTCCGCCGTCTTCGCGGTCTCCACCGCCTCACCGTTCGAATCGCGCAGCTCGACCGTCACGCCGGGCAGCCCCAACTCCTCCTGCTCGACCTTGCCGGGGGTGCCCCCGCCGGGCTTGAAATCACGCCACACGACGCCGGTGATCTCACCTGGCTTCGACTCGGGCTCGACCGCCTGCTGCGCGATCTCTGGCACCTCTTCGGAGCGGATCCGAGTGAGCCCGAGCAGCGCAACGTCGCCGGCCTGTAGCGGCTGGGCCAGCGTCAGAGCGCCGCTCGGCTGCTGCTCGAGTGCGTCGCTCGAGGGAGCGGCTTCGGAGAGGACCCCGGTCGGGCTGAAGACACCCTTCACCGCCCCGATCCCGGCGTTGATCGCGCCACGGTCCGGTTCCTGCTGGTACATGATCCGCCAGGTCACGCCCGCGGCGAACGCGGACACGGCCATCGGCATGAAGACGACTGTCTTGAACGCGACCGCCCAGCGGATGCGCTCGGTGAGGACGGCGTAGAGAAGCCCAAGTGCGGTGACTGCCGCCGGGACGACGATCACCCAGATCGCGTTGTTCTCGATCGCCCGGACGAGCGTGTCACTAGAGAAGAGAGTCCTGTAGTTGTCGATGCCGACGAAGTCGGAGCCGTCCCGTCCGTAGAAGCTCCGGATGATCGTCTTGATCATCGGATAGATGATCCAGACGCCGAGGAAAAACGCCGCGGGCGCGAGGAAGGCCGCGGCGATCGCGTACTGGCGCCATTTTCCTGGCTCGGCGCTCGGCGGAGCCTCCCTGACGGGAGGCTCCGCCGTGGCGCTTGCGCCGCTCACGCCGCTACTGGTTCCCGTACGCCTTCTTGGCAGCGTCCTCCATCTTCTGCGAGATCCCGTCGACGTCATTCGGATCCGCCAGGAAGTCCTGGAAGAGCTTGAAGAGCCCCTGCCCGACCGTGCCGCCGAACGCTGACGGCTGCAGGTCGGAGAGGTCGAACCGGAAGGTCTCCGCGCTCGCGAGCGCCGTTGCGGTCGCCTTCAGGATCGGATCGGGGTAGTCGTCCTCACTGACGTTTTTGTTCGGCGAGGAGAAACCGCCGCGCTTGACCCAGATGGCCGCGGCCTCCGGAGAGGCCAGGTACTCGACCAATGCCTCGGCCGCTGGGCTGTCCTTGAACATGACCACCTGGTCGCCGCCTCCGACCACCAGTTGGGGCGAGTCGTTGATCGACGGGAACGCGAACTCGTTGAAGCCCGTCTCGGGCTTCGCCTTTGTCGAGTTGACGATCTCGCCGGCGACGAAGTCGGCTTCGATCACCTGGGCCGCCTTCGGCGGATCGGCGAAGACCTGCGTCACCGACGTCGGGAAGTCGGTCTGCAAGGCTCCCTGCGTGCCGCCCGCGATGTTGTCCGTGTCACCCAGGACCTTGGCCATCTCGCTGAGGGCATCCTTCACCGACTGATCCGTCCACGGGATCTCGTGCGCGGCCAGCTTGTCGTACATCTCCGGGCCCGCCGTGCGGATGTAGATGTTCTCGAAGAGATCGGTGAGCGTCCAGCCGTCGGCGCCGCCGATCGAGTAGGCCGGCACGCCCGATGCCTTCAGCGTGTCAGCATTTGCGAGGAAGTCGTCCCAGGTCTCCGGCGGGTCGACCCCGGCGTCGTTGAATACCGGCACGTTGTACCAGACGGTCGACTTGTTCGCCCCCTTGAAGAGGAAGCTGTAGAGCTTCCCGTCCACGGTGCCGAGATCGACGATTGAATCGTCGTAGTTCGCGGCGATTGTGTCCTTCGCAAAGTCGATCGGCTGCAGCTCGCCCGCCCTCGCGTACTCGGCGATCGTGCCCGGCTGGGCGATTGTCGCGAGGTCGGGCGGGTTACCGCCCTGCACGGCGGTGGCGAGCACGGTGACGATGTTGTCGCCGGCCGCGTTGTACTTGACGTCGACGTTCGGATACTGCTCCTTGAAGCCGTCGAGCACCGCCTGAATCGACTGCTGCTCCGTGCCGACCCAGATCCCCATCAGAGAAACGGAGCCGGAGATCGACTCGTTGTTTCCACCTCCAGAAGTGCCAGTGGCGGAGCTCTCGCTCCCACCGCCGCAAGCCGCTGCCAGCAATGCGAGCAAAGCCGCCAGCGCGAAATAGACGAACCGTCTCCTCATCACGCTCCCTTCCCTTCGTCGTTGCCGTAGATCCCGAGTCCTGTTTCGGGATCGAAGAAGTGCAGTGAGCGGGTGTCGACCGCTACCTCAGCTGTATCCCCTTCATGCACCTTCGAATGCGCGTCGAAACGCCCGACCATCGTCGTGTGCTCCTCCGCATCGCCCGTCGCCCTGCGCTCATCGCCTACGTCCTGAGCGAGCTCGCGCACGTCGTCGGTCAGCGCAGGCGGCGCATCGACCGTGAAGTGCACCATCACCTCCGAGCCGAGTGCCTCGGTGAGCTCGACCTTGCCCCGTAGACGGCGATCGGGCGGGGTGTCAGATGCGAGCGCGGCGTCTTCGAGGTTCTCGGGCCGGATGCCGAGGACGACGTTCTTTCCCTCGTAGCGCTTGAGGCCGGGCCTGGCGTCGAGCAGGTCGGAGGCGAGCGCGAGGGACTGGCCTCCCGCCTCGGCTGTGAGGCTTCCGTTCGCGGCCGAGAGCGAGGCCTCGACGAGGTTCATCGCCGGGCTGCCAATAAATCCGCCGACGAAGAGATTGACGGGGTGGTCGTAGAGCTCCTGGGGCGGCGCGACCTGCTGCAGCTGGCCCTTGCGCATGACAGCGACGCGGTCGCCCATCGTCATCGCCTCGACCTGGTCGTGCGTGACGTAGATTGTGGTCACGCCCAGGTCGTCCTGCAGCCGAGCGATTTCCGCTCGTGTCTGCACGCGCAGCTTCGCATCGAGGTTCGAGAGCGGCTCGTCCATGAGGAAGACCTGCGGGCGCCGCACGATTGCGCGGCCCATCGCCACCCGCTGGCGCTGCCCTCCGGAGAGAGCGCGCGGCTTGCGCTTCAGGAACTGCTCGAGCCCGAGGACGCGCGCGGCCTCGTTGACACGGGTGTCGATCTCGGACTTCTTCTCCTTGCGCAGCTTGAGGCCGAATGCGATGTTGTCGTAGACCGAAAGGTGCGGGTAGAGGGCGTAGCTCTGGAAGACCATGGCGATGTCGCGGTCACGTGAAGGCACGTGGTTCACGACGCGGTCGCCGATCCGGACTACCCCTTCGCTGATCTCCTCGAGGCCGGCGACCATCCGAAGCGCGGTGGTCTTACCGCATCCCGACGGCCCGACGAGAACCATGAACTCGCCGTCCTCGATTTCCAAGGACATATCCGAGCAGGCACGCGTGCCATCCGGATACACCTTTGCCACCCGATCGAAACTGACTGCTGCTACTGGAGGCCCCCGTTCCTCGCTGAGCGCGGGCGAGCTTACCAAGTCGCAACAAATCTGCGCGGACCTCTAGTCACTAGACTCGGCGCCGTGGACACGCGCACCATCGCCATCCTCGAGGGGGACGAGACCGGGCAGGAGCTGCTGGAGGAAGCCGTCCGCGTCCTCGCTCCCGACGCGATCGGCTTCGAGCTCGAGCTTCTCCGCTTCGACCTCTCGCTCGAAGCCCGCAGAAGCACGGACAACCAGGTCGTGCACGACGCGGCGGCAGCGATTCGCGAGCACGGGCTCGGGCTCAAGGCGGCCACCGTCACGCCCGAGGGGAAGGACGACGTCGGCAGCCCGAACCGCATCCTCCGAGAGGAGATCGGCGGGCACGTGATCGTCCGCACGGGGCGCCGCATCCCCGGCGTGGTGCCGATCGGAGGTGCCTTCTATCCCATCTCCGTCGTGCGGATGGCCGTCGGAGACGCCTATGGGGCGAAGGAGTGGCGCGAGGGGGACGGCGAGGACGAAGTGGCGTTCCGTACGGAGCGGATCGAGCGGCGCATCTGCCGCGCGGTCGCGGAGTTCTCGTTCCGGCATGCCGAGCGCACGAAGGCCAAGGTCTTCGGCGGGCCGAAGTACACGGTCAGCCCGATCTACGAGGGCATGCTCAAGGAGGAGATGGACGCCGCCGCGGGGCGGCACCCGGAGGTTCCCTACGAGCCGCAGCTGATCGACGCGACCTTTGCGCTCCTGATCGGGTCGGCCGGCGAAGCTCTCGTGATTCCGGCGCTGAACCGCGACGGGGACATCCTCTCGGACCTCGTCCTCCCCCTCTTCGGCTCGATCGCCGGCTCGGAGTCGCTGCTCGTCGCCTTCAACGAGGACTACACGCCCCGCGCGCTCACGGCCGAGGCTGCACACGGCACCGCACCGGCGCTGCAGGGCAAGAACGTCGCGAATCCGATGGCGATGATCCTCGCCTCGGCCGCCCTCCTCTCCCACATCGACGACGAGGAGGCGCGGGCAGCCGGAAGAGCGATCCGCGAGGCGGCGCTCGAGGCGGTCTCGGCCGGCACGCGGACCGCGGATCTCGGCGGGCACGCCTCGACCACGGAGTTCACGGACGACGTCATCGCCCGCGTTAGATCCAAGCTCGAAGTCTGGGCCTCTCTGGGCAACGTTTGAGGCGCATCGGGGCTTACCTTCGCAGCCTTGACCCGAGGCTGCCCCGGTCCGTCTGGATCCTGAACACCGGCGGGCTCATGAACGCCGTCGGAATGGGCATGGCCTACCCCTTCGTCGTCATCTACCTGCACAACGTACGCGGCTTCTCGCTCGGGATCTCCGGGCTCATCGTGGCCGCCTCGGGTGCGGCCGGAATCATCTGCGGGCCGGCGATCGGCGTCGTCATCGACAGGATCGGCGGCCGGCTCACGCTTGCCGGAGCGCTCACCTTGCAGGCGATCGGCTGGGGAAGCTTCCCGCTCGTCCGCGAGCCCTGGCACGCCGTCCTCGCGGCGATGGTGGCTGGAGTCGGAAACGCGGGCTTCTGGCCGAGCCAGTCCTCGCTCCTCGCCGGCCTCGCACCGCAGGCGCGCCGCCATGGCGCCTTTGCCCTCCAACGCGTGACGCGCAACCTTGGCATCGGGCTCGGCGGGCTCTTCGGCGGCCTGATTGCCACAACGGCGGATTCTTCGAGCTTCACGGTCCTTTTCACCGTGAACGCGCTGACGTTCTTCCTCTTCGTCGGGATGCTCTTCTTCGTCCCTGACCCGGAGATAGCACCGGCCGAACCCGACGCGCCGCGCGGCGGCTACCTCGACGTGCTCCGGAACCAGGTGTTCCTCGGAATTGCGGGCCTGAACGTCGTCTTCGTCACCGCGGGCTACGCGCAGATCGAGCTCCTGCCGGTCTTCGCGAAGAACGAGGCCGGTGTGAGCGAGCGCGAGATCGGGCTCATCTTCTTTCTGAACACCGTGATCGTGGCCGTCGCACAGCTGCCGGTGGCGAAGGTTCTCGAAGGCCGAAGCAGGATGCGCGCGCTCGCGGTCATGTGCGTCATGTGGGCGATTGCCTGGATCTTCGTGCTCATCGGAGGCGCGTCCTTCGAAGCCACCGCCGCCGTCGCTGTTTTCTCCTTCGCGGTCATCCTCTTCGGGCTCGGCGAGTGCTTCCAGGGCCCGGTGCAAGGCGCGCTTGTGGCCGACCTCGCGCCGCCGCGGCTTCGGGGCCGCTACATGGCGGTCTCGGCCAACTCCTGGGACGTCGGCTTCCTTCTCGGCCCCGCCATCGGAGGCTTCATCCTCGCCGCGGAGCCGCTCGCCCTCTGGCCGCTTGCCGCGATTGCATGCCTCGGCGCGGGTATGGGCTGTCTCGCCCTCGAGAGCCGCCTGCCGCCCCAGCTCCGCCTCACGCCGGCGTGAGTTGGGTGTCGCTCACCGGGCGGGACGCCCAGCTCGAAGCCCTCGACTTCGGAGGCACCGGCCCGGGCGCTCTGCTCCTCCACGGCTTGGCAGGCACGGCGCGGGAATGGGAAGACACGGCTGCGTGGCTCACCGAAACGCATCGGGTGGTCGCTCTCGACCAGCGCGGGCATGGACGAAGCGAGCGCCGGCCGGCCGACGTATCGCGTGACGCGTTCGTCGGCGACGCGGTCGCGGCGATCGAGCAGCTCGGCCTTGCGCCGGTGGTCCTGATCGGACAGTCGCTCGGCGGGCACACGGCCTTCCTCGTCGCCGCGAAACGGCCTGACCTCGTGCGTGCTCTCGTCGTGGCAGAGGCGTCGCCGGCTGAAGCGGATCCCGCCGCGGCCCGTCAGGTCGCCGAGCTCCTCTCGAGCTGGCCGGTGCCGTTTCCCACACACGACGCAGCGCTCGAGTTCTTCGGCGGCGAGACGCTCAGAGCGCGGGCCTGGGCGAACAACCTCCGGGAATGTGAAGGCGGATTCACGCGGGCGTTCGATGTCGACGTCATGGCAGCTGCGCTGGCGGCGGCTGCCGGCTCCTACTGGGACGAATGGGCCGCGGTCAGCGCGTCGTGCATGGTCGTCCGGGGCGAGAGCGGAGAGCTAGGCGCGGCCGAAGCGGATCTCATGGCTCACGAGCAGCCCTCTGCCGAGCTCACAACGGTTCCCGGCGGACACGACGTCCACCTCGATGCGCCCGAAGCTTGGCGGCGCGCGGTTTCGGGCTTTCTGACTCGCCTTAGCTGAGCGCGCGCTCGATGGCGGCGCGGCCGTTGCGGAGCACCGGTGCGCCATGTGAGACCAGCACCATCGCGACCGGGAGCTCGATCAGCGGACGCAGGGCCTCGCGCAGTTCGTCGTAGGTGAGGCCGGGCTTCAGGTAGCGGAGCCAGCCCGGCGGGCACATGCGCAGGCCGCCGGCTTCGTCGCCGAGCAGCCGGTCGCCCGGGACGAGGGCGCGCGGCCCCGGAAGCCACACCATGGTCTCGCCCGCCCGGCGGATCGTGACGGTCTCCACGCCCTCGGGGAGCGAGGCCTTCGCGCGAGAGGTCGTCGCGTCGAAGCGGCGGACGACCTCGTCACGACTGCGCCGGTGGAAGCCGATCGTGGTCAAGACGCGCACCGGCTGGGCGTGCGCCCCGACCCTCTCCTCCAGCGAAGGCCAGAGCTCCTTGGGGACGAGCGGATCGATCAGGACAAAGGCATCCGGGGCCTCATAGGCGACCGACCCGACCAGCTCCGCCCAGTCGGCCGGGCTGTCGGGCGAGGCGCCCGGCACCCACTCCGGATGTCTGGCTTCCCAGCGCCAGAGGCCAGGCGCAAGCTCCTCGAGCGGGACTATCTCTGCTCGAGCGGCGGGTTCTGAACGTTGTGCTCGGTGGCGTATTCGTCCACCAGCTTGTTGATCACGTCCGCTCCGTCGCCGTAGGCGTAGTTGATCTTCACGAACGGCTCCCATTTCTCCGGGAGCGCGTCCTCCGGGAAGATCGCCTCGACAGGGCACTCCGGCTCGCACGCGCCGCAGTCGATGCACTCCTCCGGGTCGATGATGAGCATGCGGTCGAACACGTGGATGCAGTCCACCGGACACACGTCCACGCAAGAAAGGTCTTTGATGTCGATGCAGGGCTCGGCGATGATGTACGTCATCGCCGAGCAGTCTAGAGATCCGGCGCGGCCGTCTTCTCAGGCAACCAGCTCGTCGACGAGCTGCGGCGCCCGCTCGGCGAGAGCGGAGCGGGCGACGACCTGATCGAGGCCCGCTTCGTGCGCTGCACGGAGCCCTGCGGTGTCCGTGTGGTTCGTGTAGCCGATGATCGGGATGTCGGGCCAGGAGTCCGCGACCTCGTAGGGATCGATGCGCGCCAGGTCGCAGATGACGAGGTCGGGAGAATCGACGCTGTCGGTCGTGATCAGCTTGTGGGACGCGCCCAGGAGCGCATCCAGCTTTCCTCGGAAGAAGAGATCGACCCCCGCCAGCAGGATCGTCGCCACGGGCGGCAGCGTACCACCCCGGGAGTGCGGAAAACAGGGGGTTTGCTAGCTTTTTCGCGCATGGCGGCGACCGCCTGCTTCGCGCGAAAAGTGGCCCTCTGGTTCGAGCGCGAGGGGCTGGAGCAGGTCGCCGATCCCGTCCGGCTCCGGCAGATGAACATGGCGATCGCGCTCGCGGCCTCCCGCTGGAACGAGTTCGCGAGCAAGCCCCATGCGGCGGAGCGGATGAACGCCTGGCTGGACGAGGTCGAGCGGCGCGCGGTCGTGCGGGGCGCGGACGCGCGGGCGGAGGCGGTCAGGCTCGCGCGCGGCTGGTTCGCGGACTGCGTGGACTAGACGTCGACGCCGAACTTCTCGAACAGCCGGTTGAAGACGATGCGGATCCACCAGAAGCGGTCGAAGAAGAGCAGGAGCCCGAGCGCGACGAGCAGGGCGCCGCTCACGAATCGCACCGCCCCGTAGCGGTCTCTGAGCCAGCGTGAAGCGCCCATGGCGCGGTCGAAGCCGACCCCGACGAGGACGAAGGGCACGGCCAGTCCAAGCGAGTAGACGAGGAGGAGGAGCGATCCCTGCGCTGCCGTCGAGGCGTCGCCTGCGAGAGCGAGGATCGAGGCTAGGACCGGCCCGATGCACGGCGCCGCGCAGACGCCGAAAGCGCCGCCGAGCAAGGCGCGCGAGCCGCGGCGGCGCGCTCCCTCGACGAGCTCCGGCGCGACCATGCGGTCGAGCCACGGGAACGGCAGGAGGCCCATGAACGCGAAACCGAAGACGACGACGATGACGCCGGCGACCATGGAGAGAAGGCGCTGGTCGTGGACGAGCCCGCCGGCGGCCCCCGCCAGGGCTCCGAGCGCGACGAAGACCAGCGTGAACCCTGCGATGAACGGAACGCTTGCGGCGACGACCTTCCTCCCACCCACCCCGATCTGCACGCCTGAAACGGCCGACAGATAGCCAGGGACGAGCGGGAGGACGCACGGAGTCACGAACGAGAGGAGGCCCGCGAGGAACGCGAGCGGGATCTTGGCGTCCATCAGTGCCTCTCCGGGTGATCTGGCCCCGCCTCCAGCGAGCGAAAAGCGTTCCGGGCGAGGACGCAGGGAGTCCGCGTATCGAGAATACGCGGACGACCGAGGAGGCGGCCCGGAACGCCTTTGCAGTTGCTGGGGGTGATGGCGCAGATTGCCTGGAGAGGCACTTACCTAAGCGTCGTAGCGGGCGAGCTCTTCGTCGAGCCGGCGCTCGAGCTCGGGATCCGGACTGAAGCGGCCGTTCGCGGATGGACTGGCCGCCTCCTCGTCCTCCTCAGCCCTCCGGCCCCTGCTCCAGCGGTACGCGAGGTAGCCGACGACTCCGGCTGCGAGCACGATCCCGGCGAGCGGGAGCAGCCAGGCCAAGAGGTTGAAGCCGCTCTTCGGCGGGGCTGCAAGGACGCTCTCGCCGAACTGGTCGACGAGCTTCGCCTTGATCTCGCTCTTCGTGTCTCCCGCTGCGATGCGCCCCCGGATGAACGCCCGCATGCGCTCGGCGATCGGCGAGGTCGACGCCGCGAGGAGCTCGTGGCAGGTCGGGCATATGAGCTCGCGCTCGAGCTCGGGAAGCGTGGGGCTCTGCTCGCTCGCCGCCGCTGGCGCGACCACGGCGAGCGCGACGACGAAAGCGGCGAGGAGCTTCCGCGTCATGCCGGTTCGCCGAGCGCAATCTTGATGTTGCGCTCGAGGGCTTCCTCGGTCAGTGGGCCGGCGACGTGCTCGCCCACGAGCTTCCCCTGCGGGTCGACGAACCAGGTCTCGGGGAATCCCGTCACCCCGTAGTGTCCGAGCGTCGAGCCGTGCTTGTCGCGGACGATGGGATACGTGATGCCGGCCCGGTCGACGAAGCGCTGCGCGTCGACGTCGAAGTCCTGCGCGTCCACGCCGAGGACGACCACGCCCTTGTCCTTGTAGCGGTTCCACGCCGACTCGAGCAACGGTGCCTCGTCCTTGCACGGGCCACACCACGAGGCCCAGAAGTTGAGGACGACGACCTTGCCACGGAACGAGGCAAGGCTCACATCCTGGTCGCTCGACAGGTGCGGCAGTGTGAAGTTCGGCGCGGGTCGACCGAGATCGGGTCCGTTGTCCTTCTTGAACACCTGCCAGCCCAGCAGGGCCAGGAGGAGGGCGACCACCAGGACGGCGGCCGCTTGCAGGGCGATTCGAAGGCGGCCGGGCATAGCCGCCTCCGAGTGTACTCAGGCCCTGATGATGAAGACCGTTGAGTCGACCTCGACGCGCTTGAAGAGCCATTCCGCGTCGGGGATGCGCATTCGGATGCAGCCGTGCGAGGCCGAGTAGCCGATGGATGCCGCATCGGGAGTCCCGTGGATGCCGACCCCGGACGCCGAGAGGCCCATCCACCGCGTGCCGAGCGGGTTGCCCGGGCCGGGCGGGATCGGGCTCGCGCCCGCCGCCCAGGCGGAGTCGGGCGGATACCACCACGGGTTCCGCTGCTTCGTCACGATGGTGAACTTGCCGATAGGCGTCGGATAGATCGGCTGCCCGACGGCGACGCCGAAGGTGGCGCGGTGCCGCATGTGCGCTCCCTTGTAGAGATAGAGGCGGTGCGACCCGCGGCGGATGACGATCACGGGCTTGAAGTTCCGACGCGTGACCTCGGGTTTCAACGTGCGGTACTGGATGGGAACGGGCCCGCGCAGGTTCGCCCTGATCGTCTGCTTGAGCAGCTTGCGGGTCGGCCGCTGAAGAATGTTGTAGCCGTCGTGAGGCTTCGAGAGGTGCGGACGGCGGTGCCTCAGGCGTACCCGGGTGTCGCGCGGCTCGCGGGAGAGGAGCTTGTCGAGCTTGTTGACATAGTGGCGCAGTTGGTCGCGGTCGATCTCGACGCGGAGCGGAATCGCCATGGAAGTTTGCGCCGCAAGCGCGGCCGCGACGGCCACGTTCACCTTACTCTTCACTCCGAGCGCCCACGGGGCAGCCTGCAATGTTCGCGCACGGAAGGTGAGGGTGAACGGGGTCGCCGTGAAGGTGTGGACCGCGACCTTGGCTTCGTCGGCGGTCATGCCCCCGACATCGACCGAGGCGATCGTCACTCCGGGCTGGATGGTTGCAGGCGGCGCCTGCGCGAACGCCGGCGCCGCGGCGGCCAGGGCCCCGGTCAGGAGAGCAGCTGCGGCGACCCCGCGCACTGTGACTGCAATCCTATTCATGGAACAGGCTGGGATCATTCGCGATCGCGCCGTCGGCTCCTGCGGCGAGGACGCGCCAGAGGTCGTCGCGGGTCTCCAGCGTCCACGCGAAGACGGCCGCTCCGGCCGCGTGACAGCGGGCCACGAGCCTCGGCGTCACGAGCGCATGGTGGAGCATCGCCGCCTCGGCGCCTGCTGATCCAAGCATCCTGCCGATGCGAGCGGGAAGGGCCGCGCGGAGCACGCGCAGGCCCGGGCTCACGAAAGCCTCGAACGGGCGCCGCTCGCTCAATCCGTAGCGGTCGTCGGGATAGGCGAGACCGGTCGCAAGGCTGGGCTCGATCCGCTTCGCCGCTCGCAGGACCTCGGCGTGGAAAGACGTCACGAGGGTGCGTCCGCCGAGCCCGCGCGCCGCGAGCGCCCGCATGAGAGCGGGCTCGTAGCCCGGGGGTTTCACGTCGAGGTCGAGC
>Ga0081455_10004504_pt1 | contig 15575 bp, 14 predicted proteins | sample TabmetS3T2R1_FD_70207 | JGI IMG/M metagenome (GOLD analysis project Ga0081455, IMG submission 70207) | Tabebuia heterophylla rhizosphere microbial communities from the University of Puerto Rico - S3T2R1 | ecosystem: Host-associated > Plants > Roots > Rhizosphere ... | reverse complement strand
GGCCGGCGTTCCGCTGGTCGTCGCAAGCCTTTGGCCGGTTGATTCATCAGCGACGAAGGAACTAATGGTTAGATTCCACGAGTATCGCAGAAGTAGAAGTCAGAGACTTTCCACCGCCGCCGCTCTGCGGCAAGCGCAACTAGATTTGTTGAGCGATTCCAAACGGAACTACCAACAACCATATTTCTGGGCCGGCTTTATCGCGATTGGTGGACAGACAAACTATTAGCGGGCCGGTGATTTGCTTCCGGCCCTCAATGGCAAGACAGATGATCACTTAACTGGTAACTAAAGGAGAAAGAAATGACGCTCCTCGATCATAAAGAAGCCGTCGTAACCATCTCGTTTTCGGGACTGGCGCTTTCCTGCATCAACAAAAAGAAGAATAACCGATATGAATTCGGCATCCTTGGTTGTGAGAGGCATGACCCTGTATTCGATATTCAGGAAATATCTATGGACCCCAAAACCATGATCCCGATCAGTTCAAGGCTTAAGCCCCACTCGCTCGATTTGGCGGATGACATCGAAATCGAAGTAGTGAACCCTGTACAAGAAGGTGTCTCTCGACACATCAAAGGAGATTTTCATCGGTTAAATGATAAGCATGAGCACGGAAATGAGAAGAACGATATAGAGGATTTCCGGTGGATCGTTGACCTGGAAGGGGAAGAATTTCATAACAAGAAGCTGGAGATTAAGGACCCATCGAAGCTCAAGCCGCGGATCTTTATCAATAGTGGCAAAATTTACTCCGAGAAGATAACGGATGAAATAATCGCTCTCGTGCCAGTCAATCATGGATCGAAGATTAAGCCTCTCGGCAGAGTCGCTTTCAGGGTTGGCCTGGACATCAAACGCAGCAATGCGGAAGAAAGTGTCGTGATATTACGCAACAAAAACAATCCGGATAACTTCGTTGAACTACGGAGCCGGCTTAACGAAAACCCGCTGAAAAAGTATCAGATCACTATAGAAAATCTCTGTTACGAAAGCGGCGATGGAGGCGGCACCGACTTTCTTCTTTTCTATGATGTGATCCGAGATCCCGACGAGAGAAAATTTGACCTTCAACGCATAGTAGATAATGGCGCCCGAGGGAATCCCGGAATAACCATCCCTGACAGAAATGATCTGTCACTCGATACGCCACCGCTAAATTGCCTTACGTGTTTTCTCGGTAAAACCGATACCATTCTTAACGCCGGTTCGGAATAACCGATGAATGAAGAGAGGAAGAAAATATGATCCCCGACGTAATATGCCCCAATTGTCATTCGGTTACGCCGCCCTGGCGGTATTGCAAGGTCTGCAACGCCCATATAGACAAATTGATAGAAAATGAGGATAAGGAATCTCATCCACGATCTGAGTCGAGAGGTTTATTTGGCGGCCCATCGGCTGAGACGGGCTGCGAGTTCAAAGCCCCGATGGACGCGCGCCTGCACAAGTCTCTTGATCAAATACGCCGCCACAACATTCGAAAGTTGGCCACTTCTTCGACCGGCGAGGACGAAGTAGCGGTGATTGCGAAAGTGATAGATTTAGAAAATCTGGAAACACTCACTAAAACTGTTGGTGAAGGCAGTATAAAAGCCAAGGTCCGAGGCGCGAAAGTCGCGGCAAAAGGCGCGGACGAGGACCAGACGCCGATGGCGTCGTGCAACCCTAAAGATAAATACGAGTGGATAGTGACGGCGCGCCTCAAGGAAAGCGAAGTCTTGTCGTTGTGTAGCCAATCATTCGTCGTCAGCCTGAAAGGACAGAGCCGTTCCAGACCATTTTTGGAAAAGACCCTCTCGGAGACTTGCGCCGATCAGAAACTGTTGCCAAAGGATGAAAAGACCGATGGCGGAAAAGGTGTGATCATAGGTATTGTGGATTTCGGGCTCGACTTCGCGCATCGCAACTTCCGTAATAAAGATAATAGCACTCGAGTGTTGGCTCTATGGGATCAAAAAGCCCTGCCGCAGGGGGCCCCACAAGAGAACAGATTCGGATATGGCAGAGTGTTCACAAGTGAAGAGCTCACCGATGCGTTGAAAAGTGGCGAGTTGGACAAGACCGATCCCGAGGCTCCGCCCTATAAGAAGTTCGGCTACCTGCTGCCGAAGGACAGTCTGTTCGAGACCGGCGCGCATGGCACTTATGTCGCTGATATAGCCGCCGGAAACGGATCCGGGACTCATCAAAAAGGAGTCGCGCCTAAGGCGGACATTGTCTTCGTTGATCTGGCGACCGCGCCGCTGAGCGAGCCGCCGGCTATCGGCAGCACGTTCGGCGATTCGGCTCAATTGCTGGAAGCCATCCAATTCATCTTCGATTTTGCCGATAAGAAAGACCGTCCGTGCGTCGTCAATCTCAGCATCGGCTCAAACGATGGCCCCCACGACGGGACCACATTGGTTGAAGAAGCGATTGACTGGCTGGTAAGCGAAAAACATAACCGCGCAGTGGTTGTCGCGGCGGGCAACGCGTTCGACGAAGGTCTCCACGCCACGGGCCAGGTCTGTGAAGGAGACACTGTTGATCTCAAATGGCGAATTCCGGAATACGATGCGACACGCAATGAGATGGAGTTGTGGTATCCGGGCGGAGATCGATTCATAGTTGATATCCTTGACCCGAAAGGGAAGCATTTATTGCGCGTCAACCCTGGCGAATATAAGAGTTACGACAAGAGGGGCCTATTGACTGTCTACAATATCCCGGGCGCTCCCGGCAACGGCGACAACGTGATCAACGTCTTCTTTGAACACGGCCTGCGCGGGGGCGATTGGACGCTGCGTCTCTATGGCAAGAAGGTGTGTGACGGCCGCTTCCATGCCTGGATCGAGCGCGACGAACGCGGCCAATCCCGCTTCGCTCCGCCCGACGACGGTTCATACAAGATTAGCGATGAATGCACGCTTAGCTCGCTTGCTTGCGGAAAGCGCTCTATCGTCGTCGGCGCTTACGATGCGCATCCCCTCCATCCCAAGGCGCCTATCTCTGAATCCAGCAGTTCCGGCCCGACGCGTGATAGGCGCCGGAAACCAGACATCTCAGCGCCAGGCGAGCTTGTCCTTGCGGCGCAGTCGGGCACCCTGGTGCTGAGGCATCGGCAATCGGGAACAAGCATGGCGGCCGCGGCCGTGACGGGGATCGTGGCTCTGATGCTCGCCGAGGCCAGAGCGCTTGGCCTTTCGCTCACTGCCGACCAAATCCGCAACATCTTGATTCTCGCGTCACATAGGCGCCCTCCCGAGAGCGAAGACTGGGATGAGCGCTACGGGTGGGGACGGGTCTGCGCCGCAAAGGCTGTCGCCCTGGTCTCAGCCATGGCGTTCAAATGCCGGCCTGGGGATCCGCGCGCCTGAAGCTTCGCCTATGGAACTCGGGTCTTTAGTGGTGAAAAAATAATTGCGCCCATTACCGGTTCTCGCCGCATTTAGCGCATTTATACATGGGGGTGGGCGCCGGATCGTTGAGCGGGACTTCCGGCGATTTCAGCGGTAGCGATACGATCTCGTCATTTCTTTATTTTCGGCGGCGCTAAAATATAGCGCTACCTTGGCCACTATTTCGGAGGTATCCGATGGATGAGTTTCCGTACGATCTCTTCATCAGCTATGCACACTTAGACAATCAGCGGCTGCACGATCCGCTGCCCGGCTGGGTCGAACTGCTGCACAAGCGGCTCGAAATTCGGCTGGCTCAGCTTCTCGGCAGGAGATTGAACATCTGGCGCGATCAAAGATTGGGGGGCAACGAAGATTTCCCCACAGCCTTGATCGAAGAGCTTTCCAAAGCGGCCCTGCTGGTCAGTGTTTTGTCTCCGCCTTACATCAATTCGAAATGGTGTTTGAGGGAGCTTGATGAATTTCACAGACTCGCCGTGGAAAGCGGCAGGCCTAGGGTCGGCAACAGACTGCGCATCTTCAAAGCCATCAGAACCCCGATCGAACTTGCAAAGCATCCGCCGGTATTGCAGGCCGTGCTGGGTTACGAGTTCTACGCGTTTGATCGAATGACCAATGGTTTCCGTCCATTCGGTTATCTTGACGGAGTGGGCTACGATCCAAGGTACTGGGACAAACTGGAAGACCTGGCGCAGGACATCAAAAACCTGATCGAACAATTCATAGAGCAGGAAGGCCCCCCCCCCATTCCATCTTCCGGCAAAACAATCTATCTGGCCGAGACGACATCCGACCTGAGCGAAGAACACGACCACATCAGGCGCGAGTTACAGCTCAATGGTCACCATGTCTTGCCCGACAAACCGCTTCATCTCAGTCAAAACCTTCGCGATGAGGTCAACAGACGCCTGGCCGAAAGCGTTCTTTCGATTCATCTGGTCGGAGCGAATCGCGCCTTCGTTCCCGAAAACGAATCGAAATCAATCGTGGAAATTCAGCACGAGCTTGCCGCCGCTCGCAGCCAATCCCCTGACTTCTCTCAAATCATCTGGCTGCCCGCCGGACTCGACTCATCGAAGAACGAACATCAGCAAAAGTTCATTGAAGATCTGCTGAATCATTCGGGAATGACCAAAGGAACGGAATTGCTACAGACCAAACTCGAAGACCTGAAAACATTCGTTCATGAAAAACTCAACCCGGCAAAACCGCCGGCCGAGCCGACACCTTCAACCAATGGCAATGGAGCCAATCGCCCCGTGGTTTATCTGGTCTGCGATCAGTCCGATTACGGCGCGGTAGAGCCGATAGAAAAGTACCTTTACAAGCGCGGTTGTGAGGCGCTGCTGCTGGCCGGAGATATTGATCCGCAAACGCACAAAGAGAATCTGTTGTACTGCGACGCTGTGCTGATCTATTGCGGCGACGCCACCGACTCCTGGCTGAGTTTGAAGAAGGCTGATTTGATCAAACTTTCCGGTTATGGGCGCAAAAAGCCCATGCTCGCCAAAGCCTTTTACATCACCACGCCGCAAACCAGCGGCAAAGAGCGTTTCAGCATTCTGGACGGCCTGGTCATCAAAAACTACGGCGAATTCTCTCCCGCTTCGCTGAACCCATTTATCGAACAGATCGAACTAGCGAAAGGGGCGCGGCAATGATTAAGGAAGGTATCGCGAGATTGGCCGATCTCGAAACTTCATCTATTGAAACTTCATCAGGCCCTTTTCCCGGGTTGCGCCCATTCGAGTTTCACGAAACCCATCTCTTTTTCGGTCGCGACGGGCAGAGCGAGCGAATGATCGAAAAACTCGGCCACACACGCTTCCTCGCCGTGGTGGGCGCATCGGGCAGCGGCAAGTCTTCGCTCGTCCGCGCGGGGCTGTTGCCTGCGTTGTTGGGCGGAATGATGCCCAGTGCGGGATCGTCGTGGCAAATAGCGCTGATGCGCCCTGGCAATAATCCCGTCGGCAATCTGGCCCAGGCGTTCTGTTCGCGCGACGCGTTCGGTTCAGAAAACGAAGAGGACCTGAAATTTCAAATCCCCATTACCGAAACCACACTGCGGCGCGGCGATCTGGGCATGGTCGAAGCCCTGCGCCAAACCAATGCGCCGAAGACTGAAAACCTGTTGGTCATCGCGGACCAGTTCGAGGAACTGTTCAGAGTCGAGCAGGGCGCGAAGAATGAGGCATTGGAAAACAGCAAAGCCGCATTCGTCAAACTTCTGCTCGAAGCCGCGAACCAGCGTGAATTGCCTATCTACGTCGTGCTGACGATGCGTTCGGATTATCTGGGCGATTGCGCGCAGTTCCAGGATTTGCCCGATGCGATCAACGAAGGCCAGTACTTGATCCCGCGAATGACGCGCGAAGAGCGCCGCGAAGCGATCACCGGCCCGGTCGCGGTCGGCGGCGCGGAGATCACGCCGCGCCTGGTCAACCGGCTGCTCAATGATATGGGCGACAATCCCGCTCAACTGCCAATCCTGCAACACGCGCTGATGCGGGCCTGGAATGAATGGAAAGAGAATCACGCGGAGAACGAGCCCATTGACCTATGTCATTACGAAGCGATAGGCGGGATGGCCAAGGCGCTCTCGAGACACGCCGACGAGGCTTATTCTGAACTGCCCAATGATCGCGCCAGGGAAATCGCCGAGAAACTCTTCCAAGCTCTCACCGAAAAAGGCCTCGACAACCGCGAAGTCCGCCGCCGTCTCACGCTCGCCGAGATCTGCGACGTGGCCGAAGCCGGCGAGCCGGAAGTGAGCGCCGTCATCGAGAGGTTCCGCTGCCCGGGCAGGTCGTTCCTGACGCCTCCGGTCAGTGTCGTACTGAACCCCGAATCGCTGATTGACATTTCACACGAGAGCCTGATTCGAGGCTGGGAGAGGCTGTGGGAATGGGTAAAGGAAGAAGAAGAATCCGCGCGCACTTACCGCCGCCTGGCCGAAACCGCGGCCCTCTTCGGGCAGAAAAGGGCCGAGCTTTTAATGGGCGCGGAACTGCAAGCCGATCTTGAATGGCGCGACGAAATGAAGCCGACCCGGGCCTGGGCGCGTCGTTATCATCTTGGCCCGAGGGATTTCGATTTCAATCAAGTGATTGGCTTCCTTGACAAAAGCCGCCAAGCGCGCGAGGCGGAGGCGCTGAAAGAAAAGCAACTGCGTAAAAGAGAATCACAACGCAAGTTCGGCTTTGCTTTCGCCTCCGTCCTCGCAATAGCCTTTCTCATTTCTCTGGCCTCCGGCCTGAGCGCAGCCAGACAGAACAGACTCGCAAACCAGCGCCTTTACATTGCGAGTATGAACCTCGCGCAAAACGCGATTGACAATGGAAATTATTCGAAGGTTCATGAGTTACTTGACGCTTTCCTGCCTAAGGGCGGGCTGGACTATCTACGCACTTTCTACTGGTACCACCTTTGGTTTCGAACTCAGCAGGAAGAAGCCCCACTCAAAGGGCACACAGGCTATGTTTATTCTGTCGCCTTCTCGCCCGACGGCAAGACGCTGGCCAGCGCAAGCGCTGACCGCACGGTCAGGCTATGGGACACAAAGACTAAGAGGGAAATCGCCCCCCCGCTCAATCGACACACTAACATTGTCAACTCCGTCGCATTCTCACCTGACGGCAAGACGCTGGCCAGCGCGAGTCAGGACAAAACGATCCGGCTGTGGGACGTCCGGGACAAGAAGGAGATCATCAAACTCGAAGAGCACACAGACAATGTCAACTCCGTCGCCTTCTCGCCTGACGGTAAGACGCTGGCCAGCGCGAGCACTGACGAGACGATCAAGCTGTGGGATATACAGACTAAGCGGGTAATCGCCACGCTCAATGGGCACAAAGGATTGGTCAACTTCGTCGCCTTCTCGCCTGACGGCAAGACGCTGGCCAGCGCGGGCGATGACAAGAAAATCAGGCTGTGGAATGTGCGGGACAGGAAGGAGATCGCTAAGCTCCACGGGAAGGAGAACGCCGAATATGAAGCGCACAATGATCATGTCCGCTCCGTCGCCTTCTCGCCTGACGGCAAGACGCTGGCCAGCGCGAGCGATGACAGCACGGTCAAGTTGTGGGATATACAGGCTGGGCGGGAAATCGCCACGCTCAAGGGGCACACATCTCTTGTCCGCTCCGTCGCCTTCTCGCCTGACGGCAAGACGCTGGCCAGCGCAAGCAATGACCAGACGATCAAGCTGTGGGACGTACAGACCAAACGGGAGATCGCCAAACTCGAAGGACACACTGACGCTGTCAACTCCATCGCCTTCTCGCGTGATGGCAAAACGCTGGCCAGCGCGAGCAATGACCAGACGATCAAGCTATGGGACATGCAGGTTAAACAGGAGATCGGAACTCTTAAGAGGAACACCGGCCCTGTCAACTACGTCACCTTCTCGCCTGATGGTGGCTCGCCTGACGGCGGGACGCTGGCCAGCGCGAATGCTGACAGCAATATCAGACTATGGTTTGCAGCTACTAACAAAGACGTGGAGCAGCAAGATGTGGCGCGGCACAACTAAAAAAATGAATAGTTTTTCCAACCTCCATGATCCTTAATGCTGAAGACTATTGGCGGAAACGCGCGTCGATTGAACAACTGCCGGGAACAGGGTCGGCGTCGGAGAGCGATCTGGCCGAGGCGCTAGCGCAACTCGGCGAAATAGATGAAGCGATCGCGCTGCTGGAGAGGCGCTTCGCCGCGCGTGGTTATCATATAATGTATCTTAAAGGTAATCCCAATTTTGACCGCCCGCGCTCTGATCCATGATTCGTAAAACTTATGCGCGGCATCAGGCTTGAGCAGTAAGCCGCCTGAAATTCAGGAGGGGAAATGAACGATTCGATTTTGCGTCAAAATCTCGTCGAGTCACTGCGGGGCGGGCACGCGCACGTCACGCCCGGGCAGGCTCTGGACGGCCTGTCTCCCGCGTTGCGGAATGTTCGACCGGCGAATAGTCCGCATTCAGTCTGGGAGAATCTCGAACACATGCGTCTGGCGCAGGAGGACATCTTGCGCTACACGCTCGACGCCTCGTGGGTCTCGCCCGCTTTTCCGGAAGGCTATTGGCCGAAGGAGGCCGGCGAATTGACCGAAGAAGCTTGGGCGGCTTCGGTGGCCGGATTCTTCTCCGACTTCGAAGAGCTCGTCAAACTGGTCGAGGATAGTGATTTGGATTTGACGGCTGAGATTCCGCATGGCGAAGGGCATACGTATCTGCGCGAAATTCTGCTGGTCGCCGATCACAACGCTTATCACCTGGGCCAGATCGTACAGATACGCAAAGCTCTCGGCGATTGGGGATGATTCAGCACGTTACATGCAAGATGGCGTTGGTGTCTTCAGGGTTCTCTTGCAGCGCCTTAATCGCTTCTTCCGTCGGCATGACGAGTAGGTCGATTCCGCGCGCTCCTGCCTCGCGCTCCACATCGTCCATCACCGGCAACCTGCCGTATGCGCCTGTGCCGACCACGAGTCGGCGGCATTTCCACGGAATTTTCTCTTCAGTTGAGAGCGGCGTGTGACCGAATTCGTCCCGGAATTGTTTTGAATCTTTCTTCCGGCGCTTACTCACCTCGCCGCGATCAATCACCACATCGTACTCGTATGTCGCCCCGTCAATCCGAATCGCCCCGAATGAGAATTCTTCAAAACGCATAAGCGCCTCCAATAAAATGATATGTCCGGAGAGACTCGATCATCAAGACGCCGGAGTTACCTCACGTTTTCAATGCCGCGAGCGTCGCTTAGGGCAGTTTTCAAATGGGTGTGCGGGTTAATGGAACGCGGATGACGCAGATACAACGGATCATCGCGGATAAGAACTTAAAAAGATCTACGTGAATCCGCTCCATCCGCGTCATCCGCGTTCCATTGTAGGTATGTTTATAACGAACGCCGGGTACAACTTCCCGCACAGGCAGCGGTAAGTCTTACATTGCGCCTTCATCGGCGGACGGCCCGTAAAGCGGAGGCACGGGGACGTCATTGAGCCTCAGGTAGACGGTGAACTGGCCGCGATGATGAATGATGTGGTTCATTACAAAGCCTCTCATCACTGCGATCTTGGGCAAGGTCATCAACGTGACGCCGCCCTTGAGCAGGGACCAGGGTTTGAGAAACTCTTCATCGCTGGCCTCCGCGATGGCTGCGCGTGCGGCGCCCACGGTCTTGTCGAAATAATCCAAGAGTTCCTGTCGCGATCCTTTCCCCTCCCATTTTAACGACTCGCCGTCCGTTGGGGCTAGATCCAAGGAATCCTGGTTGATGGTGTAGACCGTCCAACTCGGCAGGTTGGCCAGATGATTGGCCAGCCACCCCATAGTCCCCGACTTCTCGTGGGGCTTCCAATCGAATTTGTCGTCGGGCATTCGCTCCAACGCCTTCCGCGTGTTGGCCATCTCCTGATCGAATTCTGGCAGCAATGATGCGCTAATGGACATACACTTCCTTCCTGTTAAATGATTGTCTGTTTACGCCGCCGGCTCGTCAGTCCGGCGGCGCAGTCGCGTGAAAATCGTGATAGGGGCGTTCGGAGTAGGCGCCGGGCGGTTCATCGCTTCAAGGCGCGCGAGGGCCGCGATACTGTATTACGCGGATGTCTTCGAGCGTGACCAGGCCTTCTTCCACCATCTCGTCAACGAACGGAAGCAGCGTCGCGATTTTTTCAGCGCTGTCGACGATCTCGACCACGACGGGCAGGTCTTCCGACAGCCGCAGTATTTTCGCAGTATGAATCCGGCTCGCCGCGCCGTACCCCATCATCCCGCGCAGCATCGTCGCGCCCGCGATGTTCAACTCGCGCGCCTTCAGGATAATCGCCTCGTAAAGTGGAATGCCTTCCCACTTATCCGATTCGCCGATGAATATTCGCAGCAATTGTCCGTTTTCAGGAACTTTCATACCCGTCTTTGTGAGTAGACAGGATTTACAGGATTTTTCAGGATTCAATTCAATTCACACAATCCTGAAAAATCCTGTAAACCCTGTCTACTTTGGTTTGTCAATCATAGACTCTGAGCCAATCGCACGCCCAGCCAGACTGCCAAGAGTCCAAGCAGGACGCTGCCCACCGAGTTGAGCGTCGCGCGGAACCATTCACCGTCTCGGATCAGCGAAAAGGTCTCGTAAGAGAAGCTTGAGAAGGTTGTGTAGCCGCCGAGAAATCCGGTCAACAACACCGCGCGCGTCGTGGGCGAGACCAACGCGCGCCCGTCAAAGAGCTCCGCCAGCAAACCTATTACGAAGCTGCCTGAGACGTTGATGACCAGGTTGGCGTAAGGGAATGTCGGGCGCTCGATGCGGGAATAGATAAATGACGACAGGCCGTAGCGGCAGCCCGTTCCGAACGCTCCTGCCAACAACACCAGGATGATTTTCAGCATATATTGAAATCTTGGCGCATGTCGCCGAGCGCGAGAAAGTTCCGCCGCCAATCGAGCAGCGGCTGCAATTCCAATTGCGCCTCAATCCAGCCCTCTTCGACGCCGGCGTCAGCCAATATGCGCCCGTGCGGGTCGTAGATAAGGCTGCGCCCGGAGTGATAATACTTGGGATCCTGGCCGCAGCGGTTGACGCCGACGACGTACGCCAGATTCTCGATCGCGCGCGCCTTGAGCAGCGTCATCCAATGGTCGTCGCGCACGGCGGGCCAACTGGCGATGACGACGATCAGATTTGCGCCCCGCGCGGCCGCCCGGCGAAAGAGTTCGGGGAATCGCAGGTCGTAGCAGATGAATGGCGCCATCGTGAATTCCCGACACTCAAAGAGACACACCTGCTCGCCAGCCACATAATGTTCCGATTCGCCGCCCAGTGTGAAAGGCTGCAACTTGCAATAGCGCGCGACTTCCATGCCTTCCGGCGAATAGACGATGGCTTCGTTGCGACCGCGTCCGGTAGCCGCGTCCCTCATAACCACGCCGCCCATCAGATAGACGCTGCGCTCGGCCGCCGCGCGAGAGAGGAAATCCTGGGTCTCGCGCGATTCGTCGTGAATCGCGGCGACGTTCATGCTGAAGCCCGTCGCGAACATCTCGGGCAAAACGACCAGCGACCCAGCCGGCGGTTTGGCCTTATCCAGAAGCGAGAGTACCCTGCCGTGACTGTCGGCTTTATTCTCCCAAACGCTGTCCAATTGTAGACCGATGATTTTCATTGTATCCACTCATCACGAAATTCTTGTTCGATTTCACAGATCGCATTGCAAAGGTAGCGCAATCTGTCCAGATTGCATAGTTCCATCCGCTCGCCTGCTGGATGTGGCTACGCGATCTGGACAGATTGCGCTACTCTTAGCAATCATTTTATCTTCGTAGCTACTCGGTCTTCTGCGGCCGCGTTAGCGGCGCCTTGAATTTAGTCGTGGTTTTTAAACCACGACTAAATTCAAGGCGCCGCTAACGCGGCAGGGGCCGAGCAATTACCTGTCTTCAATTCAGGTCTCGACAGACGACTTGGCAGAACCCTGTCAGGCTTAGGCGCGAAGAATCTCCCGTATCCCGCGCGCCAGCCGGCCGACGCCTTCAGCCACCGTCTCCGGCCGCAAAGCGCCGTAAGAGACGCGCAGGTAGGATCCATTAACCATCCCGAACGCGTCGCCAGGTATCGCCGCCACGCCGTGCTCTTTGACCAATCGTTCGACCAACGCCAGTGGCTTCAACTCGGTATCGAGCCTCAGAAAGAAATAGAACGCGCCGTAGGCCGGCGGAACGACGGCGCAATCGCCGAGCGCCGCCAACTCGCTCATGACCATCTCGCGGACCGAAGCGAGACTCTCGACCTGCGCGCGGCAATATCCGGCGCCGACTCGCATCGCGCCGACCGCAGCGAACTGCGAGACGACCGGCGGGCAGATCAGGATCGTGTCTTGAATCTTGTTGACCGCCTCGAAGAGATGTTCGGGGATGACCATCCACCCGATGCGCCAGCTCGCGAAACCGTAGGCCTTCGAGAGCGAATAGAGCGAGATTGTGTGCCTGCCGCTCCCCTCGATTGAGCCGGGCGAAAAATGTTTCGCGCCGCCGTAGGTGAAATATTCGTAGGCCTCGTCGTGAATGTGATAGACGCCGCGCGCGCGGCAGATCTCGTTCACCTCGCGCAGCGACGATTCGCTGTAAACCGCGCCCGTCGGGTTGTTCGGCGAGATCGTCACGACTGCGCGAGTCTTTTCGGTGATCGCCTCTGCTATCAGATCGGGGCGAAGCTGATAATTTTCGTCGGTCGGCGTAAGCACGGCGCGGCAATCGGCCATCGTGATCGCCATCTCATGGTTGAAGTAATATGGCGTTTGCAGAATTATCTCGTCGCCCGCGTCGGCCACCGCCAGCAGAGCGTTGACGAAAGCCATATTGCCGCCCGCCGTCACCACCACGCGTCTTCTCTGATTGGCGCTCTTCACGTCTATTCCGTTTTCGTCGCGCATTTTCGCTTCGATCAGCTCCAGCAACTGCGGGACGCCGTAGACGGCCTGGTACTTGTGCAGTTCAGGGTTGGCGAGAAATTCGGCGATTTGATCGAAGGCTTCCCGCGGCGGCGGGTAAGAGACCACGCCCTGTCCGAGCGAGATCACGCCCGGATGATTTCGTATCAATTCGCCGACCACCGGGATGATCGGCGACTGCACCGTCCGCAATCGTAAGGATTCTTGAGTCATTAGGCAGTTAAGTAGAGATTTTGAGGCGCCTTCATTTTCCATTGTTCATTGTTCATTTTACATTTGTCATTTGTCATTGCCGAAACGCCGCGACGTTCCGGGAATGACAAATGTAAAATGAACAATGAAACTTCCCGTAAAATTTTTGCCTCACTGCTTATGAAGCGCCTTCCAGGCCTTCACATACCTTTCAGTATTCGGATTTGACTCGTTCCACTTCGGCGGCTTGGCGTTGTCCGCAATCGTTACGAGCGCGAGCGCGATCGTCCGGTTGACCCTGGCCAGGTTCGCATAATCGATCTTCTCCCAATGGTCGCCGACCTTGTGATAGTCGGGGAAGACGAAGGCCACGCAGAGCGTGTGAGCGGGGATTCCGGCGTCGGCCAGCGCCTGATTGTCGCTGCGAGAGAAAAACGCGTCGCTGTTCTTCTCGTGCTTGTAGACGTCGACGCCGGTCTTTTCGCCGGCGGCGCGAAAGATCGGGCCGAGGTCGGTGAAGTCGAACCCGGTGAGCGTCGCGGAATTAAGCTTCCGCCCCTCGCTGTCATCGGTGCGCCCCAGCTGTTCGAGGTTGACCATGGCTACGGTCTTTTCTAGCGGAAAGACGGGATGGCGGGCGTAGTAGCGCGACCCCTGCAACCCCTTCTCTTCGCCGAACCAGGCGATAAAAACGACGCTGCGCTTCGGCCTCTGTTTCAAGCTCGCCAGAGCCGTGGCCAATTCAATCACCGAGACCGTTCCGCTGCCGTCGTCGTTCGCGCCGTTGTTGATGCGGTCGCCTTCTCCAGTTGGCCGCACGCCGATGTGATCGTAATGCGCGGAGACGATCACATAGCTGTCTTTCAACGCCGGATCGGAGCCGCGCAGCAGGCCGACGACGTTGCGCAACTTGACGACGGATTTTTCCGAACCTCCATTCGCCCCGTCCGACTGCTGTTCAACGTTGACGCCAATCGCGGCCAGTTGATCACGCCTCGCTCTCAACTTCTGCTTACCGTCGTCAACGGCCAATTCGACAATATCGCCCCTGACCGGCCCGACGCTCCATTCGGAAGTTTGAAAATAGCTCTCGCTCCCGGCGTCGCCCGCAGGCTCCAGCCCGGCGCGGCGGAATTGCGCGGCGATGTATTCGGCCGCGATCTCAAGGCCGCGCGACGGAGTGTTGCGGCCTTCGAGCAGGTCAGACGCGATGAAAGAGAGGTGGCCGCGCAGCGAATCCGCCGAGACGCGGTCGAGCGCGGCCTGAATTTCGGGCGGTATGGCCGGAGCGCTCCGGGCTTCCGCTTTGCCCTGACGCTTGCCCGGTCGCCGCGCGCTTTGGCTGCGATGTTGCGACAGCCCTTGCGGCGCGAGGCAGGCGGCCACGATCGCAAAGGTCAAAAATCTGCGGGTCACGATCCTCATTGGCCACCGGTCTCGAAGTTGTCGCACGAGACGTAAGCTTGAATGCAGGCCATCTCGCCCTCTTTCGTATTGTTATCCTTGAGCCCGTGCTCCATCCCCACCACGCCTTTGAATCCCTTTCTGTAAATGTGCTTGAAGATGTTGCGGTAATTCATCTCGCCGGTCGTCGGCTCCTTGCGGCCGGGGTTGTCGCCGACCTGGAAGTAAGCGATCTCCTCCCAGGCCAGATCGATGTTCGGGATAATATTCCCTTCGGTGATCTGCTGATGGTACATGTCGTAAAGAATCTTGACCGAAGGGCTGTTGACCGCGCGGCATAGTTGATAGGCCTGTCCGATCTTGTTCAGAATGAGTCTAGGGTGATCGCGGCGCGTGTTGAGCGGTTCCATCACCATCACCAGCCCCGCCTTCTCGCAAATCTCGGCGCAGCGGCGGAACATGTCAATCACGCTGGCCGTCTGGTATTCCAAATCCAAGCGATCGTCGAGGCAGCCGGGCACGACCGTACACCATTTGGCGTTGACGCGCTTGGCGACCTCCACCGCGTTGCGGATGTCTTTGAGTATCGGCTCGCGCATTTCGGGTTTCCAGGTGGCGACGGCGAAGGTCGCCTTTTCGAAATCCTTCGTGGCCACGAAGACGCCCATCGTCATTTTCAGATCGGCCAAGGTTTTGCCGATCTTCTCCTGATCGGCGACGGGGCGATCGGGCAAGCCGTTGTCTTCGAGCGCGGTGAACCCCTGCTCGTGAAAGAATTGCAGTTGGTCGACCAGATCCTTGCCCGTGTGCAGATTGAACATGCCGAAATGCGGCGCGTAGTTGAGTTTGAATTTTTGGGCGGGTTCGGCGCCGCCCGCGCCGGCGAGCGACACGTTCGACGCGGCCACGGCCGTTGCGCCGGAGACCAGCCCCGTGGCGATAAAATCCCTGCGATTCATCGTCCCCTTCCTTTCGGATTGGATAATTTGTTTCAGAAATTAAGTGACGGTAATGACGACTCTTGGCCAATCACGGCCAAATCGCGCACATTCATATAAACCATCCTTCGCAAATATGAAAGGCGAGGATGGGGATTGCGGATTGCGGATTGCGGATTGCGGATTGAA
>Ga0081455_10004503_pt1 | contig 15580 bp, 15 predicted proteins | sample TabmetS3T2R1_FD_70207 | JGI IMG/M metagenome (GOLD analysis project Ga0081455, IMG submission 70207) | Tabebuia heterophylla rhizosphere microbial communities from the University of Puerto Rico - S3T2R1 | ecosystem: Host-associated > Plants > Roots > Rhizosphere ... | reverse complement strand
CGAGCATCACGCTCGGGAGAAATGATCAAGATAAAACAAGGGAGGTATACATATGAAAAGAACAATAATCGCACTCGCCTGCGCAGTAGTTGCGCCTATGGCGTTCGCGCAAACCAGCACAACGACAACGGAAACAACAACGGAACCAGCAACAACGACACAGACAACCAGCACGACGTACACGGCCGGCACCGTAACGACGTACGAGCCCGGCAAGACTGTAGTGGTCAGGGGTGAGCAGGGGCCAGTCAGCTTTGCTTTGGGCACGGCCGCACGAGTCGTCGACGGCGCAGGCAAAATCGTGACTGCACCACTGCGAGCTGGGCAGAAGGTGCGAGTTTACTACGCCGGCCCGACTGAGCATCGCACAGTCGAACGCGTAGTTGTTGAAGATTAAGCGAAGCTATTTCGCAATTGGAAACCGCAGGATCCGCGTGGATCCTGCGGTTTTTTTTATTAATCCCGCTTCTTGTTCAACCAGTAAAGGTTGCACCCGTTTGGCAGGCGCCTTTATGAAGGCATGAAAGGCGTGAGGCATCATTTGCGTTTCGTCTCCATATCGCAGAACATTTCTGAATGGCTTTTGATCTGAAGGAAATTATTGCAGCTCGGTTGGGTGAAAATTACCAACTACACGAGCGGCACATAAACCGGACGCTGGTCCAGGCGCAGCGAGTGATCGGCTTCGATAAGGTCTACGCGCGAGCGGAAGGCGCGTACCTCTATGACATGGATAATCAGCCGTATCTCGATTTTCTGAGCGGCTATAGCGTTTTCAACATGGGACGAAATCATCCTGTGGTGAAACAAGCGATTCGCGATGTTCTTGATCTCGATCTGCCAAACATGGTGCAAATGGATTGCTCGCTTTTGAGCGGCTTACTTGCTGAGGCTTTGACGAAACGAACGCCTCCACATCTGAATGCAGTATTCTTCTGCAACTCAGGAACCGAAGCGATGGAAGGCGCGTTGAAGTTTGCTCGGGCCGCCACAGGAAGAAAACGGGTCGTATCGCTTGGGAGCGCGTTTCACGGACTAAGCCTTGGTTCGTTGTCGTTAATGGGATGCGAAAGTTTCACTGAGGGTTTTGGTCCTTTGATGGAGGGATTTGATACGCGTGTGCCGCTCGACGATATCGAAGCGTTAGATCGGCAGTTGCATTCGCGTGATGTGGCGGCCTTTGTGATTGAGACTGTCCAGGGAAAAGGCTGCCAAAGTTCCAAAACTGATTTCTTCGTTCGCGCGCAGGAGCTCTGCCGGAAATACGGGACGTTGGTGATCTCTGATGAAGTGCAGACCGGGCTCGGGCGCACCGGAAAAATGTTTGGGTTTCAACATTGGGACTTGGAACCCGACATCATCACACTGGCAAAGACGTTGAGCGGCGGCTACGTCCCCTGCGGGGCGATCGTGGCCCGACGCGACATTTACCAAAAAACTTTTTCGCGCATGGACCGCTGTGTCGTCCATTCGACCACGTTCGGCCGAAACAATCTGGCGATGGCATGCGCATTGGCAGCCCTGGAAATAATCGATGACCAAAAGCTGGTTGAGAATTCCGCGAAGATGGGCGCGCTGCTGATGGAAAAAGTGGATGCCCTTCGCGCGAAACACTCCTTCATCAAAGAAGTGCGCGGCAAGGGGCTCATGATCGGGATCGAGTTTCACGAACCGCAGGAGTTCAAACTGAAGATGGCGTGGAAGCTATTGCACAAGATCGACAAGGTGCTGTTCGCGCAAATGATCGTGACGCAGATGCTGAGTAAACATCGCATCCTTACTCAGGTCGCGGGTCACGCCATGGACGTGATGAAAATTTTGCCGCCGTTGATCATCCGTGAAAAGGAAGTCGACATGTTTGTGAACGCTCTGGACGACGTTCTCACTGAATGCCGGAAATTTCCTGGACCGATGTGGGAGCTTGGAAATAATTTCGTCAAAGCCGCTCTTGGCTCAAAGCGAACCGCCGACGTGCGACCCGCCATCTCCGCGTAATTTATCGGGCGGACGCTTTTGCGTCCCTCGGCGAAATCATGCGAGGGACATTCATCAGACTTTATCGTTGTCGACCATTCGATCGAGGCGTACGTTTTACACGAAGTCCCAGACGGAGAATTTATTATGAGCACTGCTATTGCTGAAGACAAAAAAGCTGGAGCGAAAGTGAACCAGCTCGAGCAACTGAAAAAGTTTACCAAAGTTGTCGCTGACACGGCGGACTTTGAGTCCATGAAGGAATTCAAGCCGCAAGATGCGACGACGAATCCGAGTCTTGTTTACGCTGCCACGCAAAAACCAGAGTACGGGCATCTGTTGGAGGAAGTAATCGCTGATCGGAAGAAATCGGGGCTGACGGGCCAGGCGCAGATCGAAGACATTTGCGATCATCTACTTGTCCAGTTCGGCACGGACATTCTCGAGATTGTGCCAGGACGCGTGTCGACTGAGACCGATGCGCGTTTGTCGTACGATGTAGAGGGTTCGATCAACAAAGCGCGTCACCTAATCAAACTCTACGAGGAGCGAAAAATTCCGCGCGAGCGCGTTTTGATCAAAATCGCGTCGACCTGGGAAGGATTGGTTGCCGCAGAGCAACTACAAAAAGAGGGGATCCGTTGCAATTTAACACTGATGTTTTCGTTGCCGCAGGCGGTCCGCGCAGCAGAAGCGAAGGTGCAGCTTATCTCGCCGTTTGTGGGTCGGATTTACGATTGGTATAAAAAAGAGAACAAGCGAGATTATGCTGGAGCGGAGGACCCTGGAGTGCAGTCGGTTACAGAGATTTATACGTATTACAAGAAGTTCGGTATTGCGACCGAGGTAATGGGTGCCAGCTTTCGGAACGTTGGGCAGATTCTCGAACTGGCGGGGTGCGATTGCCTGACGATTAGCCCGGAACTGATGGAAGAGCTTTCGAAATCGACGGAGCCAGTCGAGCGAAAACTAAGTCCGGAGAAAGCGAAGTCGGCGAAGGTTGAGAAGCTGAAGCTCGACGAAAAGACGTTCCGCTGGCTATTGAACGATAACGCGATGGCCTACGAGAAAACGGGCGAAGGAATTCGGAAGTTTGCCGCAGATGTGGTGAAGCTGGAAAAATTCGTCGCGAGCAAACTATAGCGTTGTCTCTTCTTTAGCTGTTTCTCTCCTTTCACTTTTTGGGAGTGAGAGTGAGATTGGAGAACGAAGCGCATGGAAGAGCAGCATGTTTAACATCGTCCTGGTTCGCCCGGAGATACCGCCAAACACAGGCAACATCGGGAGGCTTTGTCTCGCAACTCGATCAACACTGCATTTGATTCGGCCGCTTGGCTTTTCACTCGACAATCGACAGTTGAAGCGAGCGGGCCTCGACTATTGGAATGATGTAAGTTTGAAAGTTTGGGACTCCTTGCAGGCGCTGCAAGAGGCGCAGCTGCCGGATGCGAATTATTTTTTTCTAACGACGAAGAGTAATCGCCCGTACTATCAGGCAAGATTTCAGCGCGACGATTTTTTAGTCTTTGGGTCTGAAACGAAAGGTCTCCCGGAGAGCCTACTTGCAGCCAACAAGGACCGCTGCGTTTGCGTTCCAATGCATGGAACCCGCAGCCTCAATCTCGCTACGGCTGTTGGAATTGTGTTGTTTGAGGCCGTCCGTCAACAGCACGTCTGATCAGAAAGATCGCAACCTGCCGAACCCGCCGGGAGTTTAATCATTAAAGGAAAGTAGAAGGGAAATCATGAAACGTATTGTGTATTTGACATGCATCGGGAGCCTTGCGCTAGCGCTGACGGCGTGGGGAGCCCCAAAAAGCAAAGGAGGGCACGCATCAGCCAGAGGTGGAGGTGCGCGTAGTGCGCATGTGGTGTCAGCCAAGGGCGGTGGAGGCCATTCTGTCGCACGACCGAATCGTGCCCCGCGGAGTAGCCGTGTAAGTGCGTCGAGAGCTAGAACTCATGCGTCCCCGCAAAGGACCGTGAGTCGTAATAGAGCGGCACTTGGGCATCAGAGGAATGTTGCTCGGACAACTACGAAGCGAACGGCCAAGGCCCAGGCAACAAGAACGCGCAATTCTGGAATTGCGAATCGTAAGGCAAGTACTGCACAGCGAAACAGGGCGACTGCACAGCGAAACAGGGCGGCTCTAAGTCGCGAGAGAAATCTAACGCGCGCGAATGGTCAGCGGGCCGATCGTGTGCAAGCTACACAAGCACGAAACGCGCGTGTAGCTCAGGCCACCAGAAATGCAGCTCGTAGAAATCTGGGCGTGAACCGACAGAGAAATCTCACTCTGGCGCGTAATGTGTTGAATAATCGGGCAGGAAATGTCCGGGTCACCAATAACTGGCGAAACGCTCGTTTCAATAATGCGAGGTATGCCGCCTTTCATAATTACAACCGGACCTGGCACGATCGTGGATGGTGGAGAGACCATCATTCGAACATCGTGTTTGTACTGGGCGGATGGTGGTACTGGAACACCGGTTACTGGTATCCGGCCTGGGGTTATGATCCGTACGGCTGGTATTCGTATGACGGACCAATTTACACCGGTTATGCGAATGTGACGCCTGACCAGGTCATTGTGAACGTTCAAGTAGCATTGCAAAGCCAAGGCTATTATGCCGGATCGATCGACGGTGCCATGGGTCCGCAAACCCGTGCCGCACTGGCGGCGTTTCAGTCAGACAACGGCCTGGCTGTTACATCGGCGGTTGATCAACCAACCTTGGAGACATTGGGCGTAGCATAAACATACGCCATTCGGTTAAAGGCCGCACGGCGAACTGGCTGTGCGGCCTTTGTTTTTCCCTCAGCACAAGGGGTTATTTTCAAATTCACGAAAAGACATCCGCAAAATCATGCTGCCTTTGAATAAGTGAAACTTTTGGGAACGTCCAACGTTTAGAAAATGTTGGCCTCGTCCAGACAATACGGAAACTGCTGGACATGTGCTGGCGGTCATTGAATAAATCGCCGACGCAAAAAGTCTAATCGTTCGAAGTGAAAAAAATATGAAAACATTTTTAATTTTAGTCTGCAGCGTTGCGCTCGCATGTTCGGCAACCGCTGCCCAAAAAGACAATAAACAGAAGAAACAAGCGCAGAAGAGCAGACAGGCTCAATCGGCGCAACATGCGCGGCCTGCGGCTGCACCTAAGAAGGCTGCGCCTAATCGCTATCAGCCGGCTTCGCGACCGACAACATCCTATCAGAAGCCAAAAGGGAGGCAGCAGGTCAATCGGCAGGTTTATCAGCCGAAATCGAAGGTCGCGAAGAAAACTCCCCAGAAAGTCGCGACGCAGAATACGCAGGCTCGTCAATATGCGGCAAAAAAGACAAAGCAAAATCAACAGGTTGTAAACAGGCAGGTAAATCAGCCTGGGGCGAACGCGAAGAAGGCCAAGAAGAGTTCGCAGCAAATCACCGCGCAGAATGCGCAAGCTGGTCGATACGCGAACAACGCTGCTTATTCCAAGAAGGGAAAGCAATGGAAAGGTAACACCGCTTCGGCAGCCGCATTTCAATCGAACAAGAAATACAAGGCCCAGCGTTTCAACTTAGCGTCGAACACTCGTCCGACAAAATACAACTCTGTGAGGTTTCAGCAGAACCGGCGAATTCAGGGAAGTCAGTACTGGCAGGGTAAGAATTATTGGGCCTTCCGGAATTACAGCCCGGTGTGGCACGACAGAGGTTGGTGGCATAATCATTACAACCGCGTCGTTTTCGTGTATGGCGGTTGGTATTATTGGAATTCGGGTTGGTGGTACCCGGCATGGGGTTACGCTCCCAATTCGTACTACGCTTATGATGGTCCCATCTACGCCTACAACAGCTTGCCACCCGATCAAGTCGTCGCCAACGTCCAGGCGGCACTGCAAGCGGAAGGTTATTACCAAGGCGATGTGGACGGGTTGCTCGGGCCGCTTACACGGGAGGCGCTTGCGGGTTACCAGCGCGATCACGGACTTTATGAAACCGCCGCAGTTGATCAGCCAACGCTGGAGTCACTGGGAATGTCGTAGCAAACTTCTCCTTAAACCAAGAAGCCGCCGTGGAGTTATTTCAACGGCGGCTTTTTGCGTACACACGAGCGACACGCTCTTGTTTTAACATCGTGTATGCTGCAGATAAGATGGCTAAACCTATCCGGATGGAAACCCCAACTCCGCAATTAGTGGCGCGCGATCTTTTCCAATCATTCCGCATGGGTCCTCGCCGGATCGAGGTCCTGCGCGGTATCTCCATGGAGGTTGCGCACAATGAAGCAGTCTTTCTTTCCGGCGCTTCGGGGGCAGGTAAAACAACGCTTCTCTACACGCTGGCGGGTTTGGAACGCCCCGAATCCGGGACGGTCGAATTCGAGGGACGGAACCTTTATAACGGTACATCTGCCTCACAAGCGCGTTTTCGAAATCGGAAAATGGGTTTCATATTCCAGGGATATTTTTTGTTGCCGGAACTGACCGCACTGGAAAACGTTTCACTTCCCGGGATGATCGGCGGAAAACCTGTAAGGGAACACGCCGAAGAAAGCTTGGAGACTGTTGGCCTGGCTGACCGCATGCACCACCTGCCAGCTGAACTTTCGGGCGGCGAACAACAGCGCGTGGCAATCGCGCGGGCGCTAACGAATGATCCCCAAATCATTTTCGCCGATGAGCCAACGGGAAATCTCGATTCGAAAACTGGGGATGCAATCATGGATCTCTTACTAGACCTGACCCGTTCGCGGAAAATGACGCTTCTCGTAGTGACGCACGATGCTCGCCTTGCAGCTCGCGGTGACCGTGAATTGCACATTAAAGACGGCGTGTTGCGAACTGAAAACTAAAAGGGTCCGAAGGTTCAAACATGAGAGCGTTACAACGCGCGGAGCAGCTGGCGCCTTCAATTTATGCTCCTATTTTGCAACTTGAATTGCTTGCTTAAGCATTGGAGATTTTCCTGCGATTATGAAAACCACTGATGCGACGGTGTTGGAAGAATCGAAAAACCATGAGCCTGGCGCCCAGGCAGTAGTCGAACCGGCGGTCGAAAGTCGACCACGTCGGACGACGGGCGTCAAGGAAGCGAAGATTTACATAGACGGAAAGTTCTACTCCGAAGCCAACGCAAAGATCTCCGTGTTCGATCACGGTCTGCTTTACGGCGACGGAATCTTTGAAGGGATTCGTTTTTACAATGGGCGTGTTTTTCGACTCGAAGAACATCTTCTCCGGCTGTGGGATTCAGCGCGTTCGATCTGCCTGGAAATTCCGATGACGATACGGGACATGACCGAGGCAGTGCTGGAAACAATCCGGCAAAATCATTTGCGTGACGGCTATATTCGGCTGCTTGTAACCCGCGGAATCGGGAATTTGGGTCTGAACCCGACTCAATGTAAGTCTCCGAGTGTGATTATCATTGCGGCCACAATCGCGCTTTATCACGAGGACTTTTATCGCAAAGGACTAACCATAGTGACCTGCGCAACGCGGCGCACGAATCCGGCGGCCCTAAATCCGGCAGTCAAGTCGTTGAATTATTTAAACAACGTGATGGCGCGAGTTGAGGCAAACCTGGCGGGGGCAGATGAAGCGCTCATGTTGAATGACGAAGGGAACGTTGCCGAATGCACTGCCGATAACATTTTCATCGTTAAACACGGCCAAATCTTCACGCCTCCCGTCGCGGCCGGTGCGCTGCGAGGGATAACACGCGCGGTAGTGTTTGAAATCGCCGCCGAACTTGGTGTCAAAGTCCGGGAAACGAATATCACGCGTCATGATGTTTTCGTTGCCGACGAATGCTTCCTCACGGGCACTGCGGCAGAGATTGTCCCGGTCGTAAAAGCAGATGGGCGATCGATCGGCAACGGAAAGCCGGGGCCCGTCACCGCGCGCATTATCGCACGATTTCGTCAGGTGACGCGAGAAACCGGTACACCTATTGACGCTTAAAAATTGAGCAGAGCCGCTCTGACGCAGAAACGTCCTGGAAATAGTGGGGTTGAATGTTTCCGAAACAACAAGGTCTAATTGAGAGAGATGTTGTGTGACGTTTGCAAATGCAATGACGCGACGGTCTTCCTGACGCAGATTCTGGAAGGCAAAATGCAAAAGGTGAATCTCTGCGACGCATGCTCAAAGGAGAAGGGCGTCCAGGATCCGACAGGCTTCGCGCTCGCAGATTTGCTGCTCGGCATCGGCGCCGCGGAAGAAATCGAAAAAGGGGCACCGACTCAGAAATGCCCGGTGTGCGGATTTAGTCAGGCTGATTTTAAAAAGACCGGCCGGCTGGGATGCAGCGAGTGCTATGTCACGTTCGGGGACGGCATGGGTTCGCTCTTAAAAGCGATGCACAAGGGGACCGAGCACGTCGGTAAATTTCCGGAACGGGCGCAGCGGACCGTAGCACTTAACCACCGGATGCGCGCCTTGACCGAGAACCTGCAGAAAGCGGTAGCCGACGAGAACTACGAGACGGCTGCGTCGTTGCGCGACGAAATCAAACAACTCGAAATAGAGCTTTCAAAGTCGCCATGAAAATATCTAATATGCTGGCCACTGCCGGGGAGTGGCTGCGCGGAGAGGGACCTCACCACCAAATTGTAATTAGCAGCCGGGTGCGGCTCGCACGCAATTTGCGTAATCGTCCCTTTCCGGGCTGGGCAAAAAAGGCGGAACGCAATTCAATCCTGGAATTGATCAGGTCGCGCGTGGAAGCGCTTCCGGAAATGCAGGAGGCTTTCGCCGAAAGCTTGCAGGATCTCTCAGCGATGGACAGGCAGGTCCTGGTGGAACGGCATTTGATCAGTCGCGAGCATGCTGCAAAGGGGGCCGGAAGCGCGGTGGTCGTAAATCGACGGCAGACCCTGAGCGTCATGATCAACGAAGAAGATCATTTGCGAATGCAATCGATTCGCTCCGGCCTCCAGTTGAAGCAGGCGTTTAAACTTGTCGACAAGATTGATAGCGCGCTGGAAAGCAAACTGGACTTCGCGTTCGATTCCCGCCTTGGATACCTGACTGCATGTCCTACGAATGTGGGTACTGGAATGCGCGCCTCGGCGATGTTGCATTTGCCAGGGCTTGTCCTGAGTGAGTTGATCAATCAGGTAATTCAAGCCGTCAGCAAAATCGGGCTGGCAGTCCGCGGTCTGTACGGCGAGGGCACTGAGGCCATGGGCAATCTTTTCCAGATTTCAAATCAGACCACGCTTGGCGAGAAGGAAGACGAAATTATCAATCGCCTCAGCAAAGTAATCGAGACAATCATCGAAAAGGAGCATAACGCGCGACAAATACTGCTTCAGAAAAAACCAAACACGCTTTTGGATCAGATCGGTCGCGCTTATGGCGTTTTGACCTACGCTCACGCGATGGCATCCAAAGAAGCGCTCAATCTGCTCTCGATCATCAAACTCGGAATAGACCTTGGCGCGTTCCCGGAAGAGCGACGCCTGCAAATTGATGAATTGTTCATTGAGACGCAGCCAGCGCACTTGCAGAAAAGCTCTCAACAAAAGCTAAACGCGGAAGAGCGCGACCACTTGCGAGCCCAAATTATTCGCGAGCGTTTGAAACTCTTTCCCAAACCTGATATTAGTAAGATGGCGAGGCAATCGGGTGATGACTCGGTGGTCCTGCCATCGAACGATGAATAATTTTACTCCCCGGGCTCAGCAGGTTCTGGCGCTTGCTCGCAAGGAAGCGGACCGGTTTAACCATAATTACGTTGGTACGGAGCATCTGCTCCTCGGCCTCATCAAGCTGGGACAGGGAGTGGCCGTCAACGTTCTGCAAAAAATGGGTCTCGACCTTGAGACCGTACGCATGGAGGTCGAGAAACAGGTCGGCTCCGGGCCGGAAACCAAGATGGTTGGGAATGTTCCCTACACTCCTCGAGTTAAAAAAGTTCTGGCGCTTGCGGGCAAGGAAGCCAAGGCGCTGAATCATTCTTATGTCGGCACTGAGCATATTCTGCTCGGACTTTTGCGAGAGGGCGAGGGAGTCGCAGCGAGAGTCCTGAAGAGCCTTGAACTCGACATCGAACGCACGCGTAACGAGATACTCAAAGAGCTCGATCCCAATTTCACGCCTTCCGAGTCGGAACAGGAGGCAGGGGGCGAGCCGACAAAGAAAGACGTCAAGACGCCAGCACTGCGCGCATTTGGCCGTGACCTGACCGATCTGGCAAAGAAAGGCGAACTCGATCCGGTAATTGGTCGGCGCAACGAAATCGAGCGCGTCATTCAAGTGCTTTGCCGACGAACAAAAAACAATCCAGTCCTGATCGGCGAGGCTGGTGTCGGGAAGACCGCAATTGCCGAAGGGCTGGCACAGGAGATTGCAAGCGGGAATGTGCCGGAATTGTTGCGAGACAGGCGCGTGATTACACTTGATCTCGCATTAATGGTGGCGGGCACAAAATACCGCGGCCAGTTCGAAGAGCGCATCAAGGCGGTGATGGATGAGATCCGTCGTTCCAAAAACGTGATCCTATTCATCGACGAACTGCATACCATCGTCGGTGCTGGTTCTGCCGAAGGCGCGATGGACGCCTCGAACATCATTAAACCCGCGTTAAGCCGCGGTGAATTGCAATGCGTCGGCGCGACCACGATGAATGAATATCGCAAGTATATCGAGAAGGACGCAGCCCTTGAACGTCGCTTCCAGACAATCAAGGTCGACGCGCCGACGGTCGATGAAGCTATTCAAATCCTGAAAGGCCTGCGCCCGAAGTACGAGGCTCATCACAAGGCGAAACTTACCGACGAAGCACTGGAGACGGCTGTCAGATTTTCCGATCGCTATATCACTGGACGATTTCTTCCCGACAAGGCAATTGACGTCATGGACGAAGCTGGCGCGCGTGCCCGCATCAATGCCATGACTCGCCCGCCCGACGTGAAGGACATCGAGAAGGAAATAGAAGAGATTCGGCTGGAAAAAGAAGGAGCCATCAAAGCGCAGGATTTTGAAAAGGCCGCAGCGCTCCGCGACAAGGAGAAGCAAACCAAGGAAAAGCTCGACAGTATTCTAAACAAATGGCGCGAGGAGCGGGAAGAGAAAGAAGTGATCGTGACGGCGGACGACATGATGCACATCATCTCCAAAGTGACGGGTGTTCCTCTGCAGCGTATGGAGCAGGAGGAAACGCAAAAACTGCTCACGATGGAAAGCGAGATGAAGCAGCGTGTGATCGGCCAGGACGAAGCGGTTACCGCGATCAGCAAAGCTTTGCGCCGGTCCCGCGCGGATTTAAAAGATCCCAAGCGTCCCATCGGATCGTTTGTGTTTCTCGGTCCCACAGGAGTTGGCAAGACCTACCTGGCTCGCACGCTCGCCGAGTTCATGTTTGGCGATGCGGACGCATTGATTCAGATCGACATGTCGGAGTACATGGAAAAATTTACGGCTTCGCGTTTGATCGGTTCGCCGCCGGGCTACGTCGGTTACGAGGAGGGCGGCCAACTCTCGGAAGCCGTGCGTCGGCGGCCTTATTCAGTGGTGCTCTTTGACGAGATCGAAAAGGCGCATCCAGATGTGATGCATCTGCTTTTGCAGATTCTCGAGGACGGCAAGATCACCGACTCGTTAGGGCGGAAGATCGATTTTCGCAACACCATCATCATCATGACTTCCAATGTCGGAGCCGATTTGTTGAAGAAGCAGACCGTGATGGGCTTCGGCGCACCCTTGGAAGGGCATGATTATGATTCGATGCGCGACAAGATCCTCGATGAGAGTAAACGCGTTTTTAAGCCCGAGTTTCTCAACCGGCTGGACGAAATCATTGTCTTCCACTCCCTTGGTAAATCGGAGCTGCTGCGCATCGTCGATCTGGAAGTGGCCAAAGTGTTAACCCGCATCAAAGCCAAGGATGTCCATATTGAATTGAAAGAAAGCGCGAAGGAGTTTCTGATCGAGAAGGGATACGATCCTCAGTATGGAGCGCGGCCGATGCGTCGCGCCGTGGAGCGTCATCTGGAGGATCCGTTGGCGGAAGAACTACTTCGTGGGAACGTCAAGCCACGCGATCACGTCGAAGTGATAGCCAGTGGAGGGAAGCTTAGCTTTCACGCCGCTGAGCCGCAGGCGACGGCATCTGCTGCGAGTTAGCGAGCCTCGCGAACAAACCGCCGGCGTCTGCCGCTTCAGACAAGCGCCGCCACAATCAGGCCCGCGGATGAGCTTCCGCATAGGCTTTCTTTAATCGCTCGGTTGTGACGTGAGTATATATTTGAGTCGTGGAAAGGCTGGCATGCCCGAGTAACGCCTGAACGCTGCGCAGATCGGCCCCACGATCGAGCATGTGCGTCGCGAAACTGTGCCGCAGCTTATGCGGGCTGATCGAAATTGGAATTGATGTGTGACGAACATAACGTTTCAAGACAAGCCAGATCGACCGTGGCGATATTCGCCGTCGCGCCTTGTTAATGAATAACGGTCCCGAATGCACGTTCGCCACCATGCGATAACGGGAGATCGCTTCCAAAGCAGGCAATCCCACTGGGCAGACCCGCTCTTTGCGGCCTTTACCGAATACGCGGACAGACTCTGTATAAGGGTCTACTTCAGCAACGGTGAGCGCAGCCAATTCGCTTAGACGCAAACCGCTGCTGTAGAACAATTCCATAATGGCGACATCGCGCAGAGGCATCCAGGCCGGTGCAGACTTGCTTTTTGTCTCGCGCGTTGGAGCTGCAAGAAGTTCCTCTACCTGTTGCCGCGTCAGGACTAGTGGCAGCTTTCTTTCGATTTTTGGCAATTGCACTTCGCGGACAGGATTACTGCGCAGTCCCTTTCGAGCCGTTAGAAACTGATAAAACGTGCGTAATGCTGAAAATTGCAATCGCACATACGACCGCGCCTGGCCGCGCTTGGCGATCGCAAATAAGTATTCGCGAAAATCGTCGCCCCGGCATCTTTTCCAATGCGTTTGGTTTTCAGCGCGAAAAGCTGTCAACGCATGGCGATATGCTTTTAAGGTGCGAGGCGAAGCATTTCGCTCATCCGCGAGATAACGCAGGAATTCCTCGACGAGAGAATCCTTCTTAGTTAAGGCATCGCCGATGGTAGTCATATACGTAAATCGTTAAATCCTTGCATCGATCTGACGATTCAACGATTTAACGAATCAACGAGTTCATTCCGGTTTTTCTACCACGTAACGGAGATCTTCCGCGGTGGCGTGACCGCGGAATTGACTCTTGAAGATCGGCGGCGGGTTTGTGGAAATTAGTTGGTAGCCTTTCAAAACGAACTCCGGATAGATTCCGTTGCTGGCTGGTTCATAAACCTTGTCGCCGCTAAAGTAGCCGTACAGTTTGTATTCGTAATTGTTATCGCTTCCGATATCGACACGCTCCCGGTCGGGAGCAAGCTTCTGTTTTTCGTTCAACATCACTAATTCTGCCGTGCTCCACGGTTGTCCCGGGCGCCGTATGTAACCCCAAAACTTGTAATCAGGCTTGTAATAACGCCGCCCGATAAAATAATCCCCGGCAGGTTCGGCTGCGATAGTCTGCGACATCTCGAGCCTGGCTTGTTGAATTCCCTGGGGAACGGTTTCGCAGGCGCCGAAAAACATCGCGCCAAGCAAGAGATTGCCGGCGATCAAAAAGCGAGCGAAGCGTCTCATTCCTTCAGGTGCACATCTTTTATCGCAGCTTTGCGGTTGGTGCAAACCAACGAAAACGCTAACCATTGCGCTGAGACGGCCCGCCCGCTACCTTCCCGGCTGTTATGATCGAACTGGAAGTGTATGCCCGGGGGTTGCGTGACCTGAACAAAATCCTGGAGCTCGATCTTCAACTCGAGCCAGTTGCAGGCCTTCATTACAAGATCGATACAAACCACGATCTTGTATACTTCGAGTTCGATCGACCAACGCTGAGCTTGCGTGAGATCCGTGCGATTTTTCTCAAGCTCGGACTGGAGCCTTTGTTTATCGGCGCGGTTCCGCCGGAGCTTCGGCCCAGAACAAAAACAGAGCCGCTGACTGCTTGAAGAGAAAAAAGATGAGAAGTGAATCGTGATCCGCGCTCGCCTTCTCACTTTCCCCGTATCGCGTGTCGCGTCGAACCCGGTGCGGTACTTAACCGATGATCACCAATTTTTTTAACGCTCTCGGTGGAGGGCTTCTTTCATTCTGCCAGTATTTGGGAGAGCTCGTGCTGCTAGCTGCGGATACGTTTCGTTCGATCTTCACACATAAACTTCGTTGGAAATTGTTCCTCAATCAGGTCGTTGAGATCGGTTTGCTTTCCCAGGTCCTGGTCATTATCACGGGCGGATTTACTGGCGCGGTTTTTTCTGCTCAGGCTTTTTTTCAATTCAACAAACTGGGAATGGGATCGGCTGTAGGCGCGGTAGTTTCGGTTTCATTATGCCGCGAACTGGCACCGGTGCTTACCGCCCTAATGGTGGCTGGCCGTGTTGGGGCGGCGATGTCGGCCGAGATCGGCACGATGAAGGTGACCGAGCAGATCGATGCGCTTCGAGCTCTGGCGGTTTATCCGGTTGATTATCTGGTCGTGCCGCGAACGCTGGCCATGATGGTCTCGATGCCGTTACTGGTAGCGGAATGTATCGCGTTCGGAATTCTGGCAGGATACCTGATTGCGGTCTATCTGCTCGACGTGAATGGCCCTTATTACGTTGAGAATATGATCCGCTGGACCAGACCCAAGGACATCGTCATGGGCCTGACCAAGGCGTTTTTTTTCGCATTTTTGATTGTTTTCATCAGTTGCCAGAAAGGCCTTTCCGCGCGTGAGGGTGCGGTAGGGGTGGGAAGGGCGACGACCGAAGCGGTGGTAAATTCTTCGCTTGCGGTTCTAATTGTTAATTTCTTCCTGACGATGGGACTGAACATCATTTTCCCGGCAGGTCATTGGTAAGTTCAGTTGAGAGTTGGAAGTTGAGAGTTGAGAGTTGGGGTCGTGACGGCCAACGCGCCAGTATCTGAGGAATTCTCTCTCAACAATCAACCAGGGACCAACAACTCTCCCGTAATGATCGCCGTGCGTTCACTGGCAAAGAAAATCGATCAACAGGAAATTTTGCGCGGAGTCAATCTTGAAGTGAAGACAGGTGAAACGCTTGTCATCATCGGCCGGAGCGGCGGCGGCAAGAGTGTTTTGCTCAAGCATATCGTCGGCCTGATGGAGCCGGATGCCGGGGAGATTTGGATCCAGGGTCAGAATATCACTGGAATGAAGGAGGACGAACTCGGAGAGATTCGCAAAAAAGTTGGTATCCTGTTCCAAAGCGGCGCGCTCTTCGATTCCATGACGGTCGAAGACAACATTGCATTTCCATTGCGCGAAGCAGGCGAACGCGATCCAAAGGTTTTGCATGAGAAAGTCGCGGAGATGCTGGAAGTGATGGAAATGGAGGGGCAGGAAGACAAGATGCCCGAAAGCTTAAGTGGCGGAATGAAAAAGCGAGTTGGGCTCGCGCGCTCCATCATTCGTCGCCCCTCCTGTGTGTTGTATGATGAACCTACGTCCGGACTCGATCCGGTCGTCGCGGACAGCATCAACCGATTGATTCGCCGCCTGCAACAGCGCTTTGGAATGACCAGTGTTGTAGTTACCCA
>Ga0081455_10004502_pt1 | contig 15580 bp, 11 predicted proteins | sample TabmetS3T2R1_FD_70207 | JGI IMG/M metagenome (GOLD analysis project Ga0081455, IMG submission 70207) | Tabebuia heterophylla rhizosphere microbial communities from the University of Puerto Rico - S3T2R1 | ecosystem: Host-associated > Plants > Roots > Rhizosphere ... | reverse complement strand
GTGGGCCCGGCTTGGGCAACCGGCAACCTGGTCGCCGAGTGCCTCTCGAAGATGCTCGACACCGAGCCGGAGATGCGGCGCCAGGTGCAGTCGGTCTGCGCCGGTACCTGGGACCTCTGCGTGCTCGCCGGGGTTGACGAGCGGCCCGGTTTCCCGCTGCCCTTCGTCGCCCTCGTCTTCGACTCGATGGCCTCCGGCTTCGGCGCCCAGGTCGAGCACGACGGCGTCGACACTGGCGGTCTCGTGATCATTCCCCAGGGCCGCGCGCCCGACGCCGAGATGACCGAGTTCCTCTACCCCGTCCTCACCCTCTGGCGGCGAGAGGAGACCGACTCCGGCGGGCCCGGTCGCAAACGCGGCGGTCTCAGCGGCTCGATCACCTACATCGCCCACGGCAGCTCGGTGCCGATGGGCCTCGTCAGCTCCGGCGCCGGCAAGGCGGCCTCGCAGAACGTCGGCCTCGCCGGCGGCTACCCGGGCAACACCCAGCTCGACCTTGTCTTCCGTGGCGAGGCGACCCGCGAGCTGCTGGCCAGCGGGCGGCTGCCCGGCGAGCTTTCCGAGCTCGGCGCCAATCGTGAGGTCCTGCCCTGCGAGGGCGAGTCGGTGCTGATGCCGGGAGACGTCGTCTTCGTCAACTGGCAGGGTGGGGGCGGCTACGGCGACCCGCTGCTGCGCGACCCCGTCGAGGTGGCCGCCGACGTCTCCTCGTTCCGGGTCTCTCCGCAGGCGGCCGAAGACGTCTACGGCGTCGTCGTCGACGGGGGCGCCGTCGACGACGGGGCAACCGCGGCGCTGCGCGAAGGCAAACGGCGCGAACGTCTGGGGGCGGCCGACGGAGAGCCGGTCCCGGTGATCGCCTACGGCGCCGCCGACTCCAGCGGGAACGGCGCCCGGGTCGACGACAATCTCTTCCTAGTCGCCGGCGGTGAGAAGACGAGCTGCCGTCACTGCGGCCACGAGCTCGGCGCTCCCGGTGCCGAGACGTTCGCGGCCTTGCACCGGCGCGAAGGCCCGACCGCCCTGGCCGGTCCGCAGATCTGGCCAGATCCCGGGACCTACGTCGACACGCCGATCGTCTTCCGCCAGCTCTGCTGCCCGGGATGCGGCACCGCGATCGCCACCGGCGTCGTCCCCGAGGACCATCCGCTCGCCGCCGATCAGGCGGTGACGTCGTGAGTACCGCCCGCAGCCACCGGATCGGGATGATCGTCCCCAGCTCCAACGTGACGATGGAGACCGAGGTCCCGGAGCTTCTGCGTCGCCGCGAAGCGAGCCGGCCGGAAGACCGCTTCACCCTCCACTCGAGCCGGATGCCGATGAAGCACGTGACACCCGAGGCGCTGGCGCTGATGAATGCGCAGATGGGCCGTTGCGCCGCCGAGCTCGCGGACGCTCGCTGCGACATCGTCGCCACCGCCTGCCTGGTCGCGATCATGGCCCAGGGCGGCGGCTTCCACTGCGATGCCGAGCAGCAGATCGGCGCCATGCTCGAGGGCGAGGATGCGGCGGCGCCGGTGATCTCCTCGGCCGGGGCGCTGATCACCGCCCTCAAAACGCTCGGAGCCCGTCGCATCGGGCTGATCACGCCCTACTCCAGGCCCCTGACCGAGCTCGTCGTCGAGTACCTGGAGCTCGAGGGCTTGGAGGTCCAGGACGCAGTCAGCCTCGAAGTCACCGACAACCTCGCCGTTGCCGAGCTCGACCCGACCTACCTCGAGGAGTACTGGAAGCGGCTGGACCTGTTCGGTTGCGACGCGTTGGTGCTCTCCGCCTGTGTCCAGATGCCGTCGCTGCCAGCGATCGACCCGGTCGAACGGGCCTGCGGGCTCCCCGTCGTCTCGGCGGCGACGGCGACGACCTTCTGTCTGCTCCGCGGCCTCGGGCTGGAGAGCGGAATCGAGGGTGGCGGCAAGCTCCTGAGCGGCGCCCTCGACCCCTGCTTCGACCCGGTCGCGACCATTCGATGAGCCAGCGGGCAGCCCTCGTCACCGGCGGCTCGGCGGGGATCGGTTTGGCCATCGCCCGTTTGTTGGTGGCGGAGGGCTACGCGGTGACGATCGCCGCCCGCGACCCCGACCGACTTGAGGCCGCAGTCGCCGAGCTGGCCGGAGCCGGCGGATCGGTCGACGGTGTGCGGGCCAACCTCGCCGCGGCGCCGGACCTCTCGGCGCTGACGGCTGCGCACCGCGAGCGCTTCGGCCGGCTCGACGTCCTCGTCAGCAACGCCGGGGTTGGGTTGCGGGGCCCAATCGAGGAGATCACCGACGGGCGTCTCGATCTGCAGTTGAATCTCAACCTGAGGGCGGCGGTCCTGCTGCTGCGCGAATGCGCGCCGCTGCTGCGGGCGGCCGGGGCCGAACACGGCAAGGCGCTGGTCGTCAACGTCAGCTCGTTGTTCGGCAAGCTCCCGCAACCGAACGTCGCCGTCTACTCCGCGACCAAGGCGGCGCTGATCGCGCTCAGCGCCAGCACCGAGCGCGAGCTCGGAGACGACGGCGTCCAGGCCTGCGCGCTCTGTCCCGGCTGGGTCGATACGCCGGGGACCGAGTGGGTAGAGGGGGTGCCGCGAGCGCGAATGATCCAGCCCGAGGACGTCGCCGAGGCTGTGCGGTTCCTGCTGCGCCTCTCACCGACCTGCCGGGTTCCCGAGCTGACGATGGTTCCGCCGGGGGTCCAGCTCTAGAAGGTGGGGGATCAGTCGCCCGGCGGCAGCATCGCATCAAGCCGGTCGATCTCTTCCCGCAACTTGCCGAGCAGATCGCGGGGGCCGGCGCCCTTAGGCTCGCCAGCGACGGTGAGCGAGTTTTGCGCCATCTCGGCCAGGGTTGCGGCGACGTCTTCGCCCCGCGCGCCACCATCTGGCTCGAACCACCAGGAGACCCAGTTGCACATGCCGAGGATGCCAAGCGCCGCCGTGCGGGCGTCGACCGGACGGAATTCACCGTTGGCGATCCCTTCGTCGATCACCCCTCTGATCTCGGCGAGAACCGCGCGCTTGGCCTTGGCGTGGCTCTCAGAGACCGTCCCGGTGAGGTGGTTCTCGTTGCGGTCGAGCATCCGCAGGCGGCCGGGGGCCGCGGTCAGGTGGGTGACGTGGATGCGGACTATCTCGCGCAACTTCTCTGCCGCGGAGCTGTCGGTTCGCTCCCTGATCTGCCGCAACCGCTCGGCGTCGCGCAGTGGGAACTCCTCGACCAGCCGGGCGAGGATGTCCTCCTTGCTCTTGACGTAGTAATAGAGCGCCGGCCGGCTCACCCCCATCGCGTCGGCGACGTCCTGGAGGCTGGTAGCGCCGAAGCCGCGTTCGGTGAAGAGCTGGCTCGCCACCTCGAAGAGGCGCTGTTCCATCAGCTCGGACCGAGGGCCGCCGTCGCCGTTGCCGGCTTGGCTCGACGTCCGTGCGCCCCGTTTCGTTCGCCTCTCACCCGCCATCGCACTCCTCATCTTTCCATCGAGTCAGCCCAGCCACTTCAGCTTGACACCTCTCGACGAGAATGTAAAATTTTCGTCGATAGCGTAATGCGGATCAGGAGCGTAGAGATCGTCGGCGGCGGCCCGGGTGGGCTCTACCTGGCGCTGCTCCTGCGCGGGCGCGCCCCGTCCGTCGCCGTCACCGTCCACGAGCGGACGCGACCGGAGGAGACTTTCGGCTTCGGCGTCGGATTCACCGGGGCCACCCTGCGCCAGCTTGCCGCCGCCGATCCGGAGTCACATGCGGCGCTGCTGCTCGCCGCCCACCCGAACCCACGCGCCGAATTCGTGCTCCCCAGCGGACGGGCGCCCGTGCAGTTGCGTGGCAACGTCGCGATCGAGCGGGCGCGCCTGCTGACGCTACTGGTGAAGCGGGCCGATGAGGAAGGTGTCGTCCTGCGCTGGGGATCCGAGCCGCGGGCCGAGGAGCTGCTCGAGAGCGGCTCGCTGGTCGTCGCTGCCGACGGCGCCGGCAGCGCCACGCGGGAACGGTTTGCGACGCGTCTCGGTGCGACGATCGAGGAAGGCGCGGGGCGCTACATCTGGTGCGCCGCCGATACCTGCTTGCCGCAATCGATCTATGCGACGGCCGAGACCGCCGCTGGCACCTTCGTCGCCCATGCGTACCCGTACAGCGCCGATCGCAGCACCTTCCTAGTCGAGAGCGAGGTCGCGACGCTGGCCGCGGCGGGCCTCGAGCGGGAGCTCGCGGCCGGCCACAGCGACGAGAAGAGCCTGGCGCTGCTGCAGGAGGCTTTTGCCGAGATTCTCGGCCCCGCCCGGCTGATCGGTAACAGGAGCCAGTGGCGTGGCTTCCGTACGGTGCAGCTCGAGCGCTGGCACGACGGCAACCTGGTACTGCTCGGCGACGCTGCTCACACCGCCCACTACTCGGTCGGTTCGGGGACGAAGATCGCGATGGAAGACTCGATCGCCCTGGCCGACGCGCTCTGCGGCGAGCCCGAAGAGCGCGCCGCCTTCGCGCGCTACGAAGCCGCCCGCCGGCCGCCGGTTAGCCGGCTGCAGCAGATCTCCCGCCGCAGCCAGCTCTGGTGGGAGGCCTTCCCGCGGCGCGCACATCTTCCGGCGCGGCAACTGGCGCTCGCCTTCCTGACCCGGACCGGCAACGTCGGCTTCGGTGATGTTGAAGTGGTCGATCCCGGCGTGCTCGCGGCCGCCGCTTCGTCGGCAGGCGCGGACGGCCACAGTCGCGAGGAGATCCTGCGGCTGCCGCTCGAGCACGCGCGCCGCGCGATCGACGGCCGCCTGATCGGGCCGAGCCTTGGTGCCTGGCGCAGCGCTTGCCCCGTGGTAACGGCCGAACAGGCCGGGGACGCCGACCCCGATCCGCCCTACGTACAGGTTGGTGGTCCGGTGGAGGTCGCCGCCGCTCGCGAGCGCTTCCCGGGCTCGATCCTCGCCGCGGTCCTCGACGCCGACGGCGTCGAGGCCTGGGCCCCGGGCGCAGAGGCCAGGGTCGAGGCTGCTCGCCGCTGCCTTGCGGCGGGGTGTGACGGCGTCCACCTGGAAGGGGCCGCGCGCTCGCGGAGCGCTCTGCTCGACCGGCTCGAACTGGCGGAGCGGCTGCGGCTCGAGACGGATGGGCTGGTAGCGGCCGACTGTCCGGTCCAGTACGTCGATGACGCCGTCATCGCGATCGCCGCCGGCCGCGTGGACCTGATCTCACTCGAAGAGGGAAGCGTCGGCAAGGAAGGAGCACCTCGTGAACGCCAGGCTGCATAGCCGGTCCGCTAACGACTCAATCCGTAAGTTGAATTGGCGTCGTTCTTACGGCCGCCATACATTCGATCGCAATGGGTGAGACGGAGGTACGCAACGCCGCAGGCAGTTGCCCGCACTTTCAGCACCATGAACCGGGGCTCGACGGAGAGGAGCTCTACGGGCTCTACCGGGAATTGCGCGAGCACCCGGTGGCCAGGTCGGAGGAGTCCGGCGGCTACTGGATGCTGAGCCGCTTCGACGACGTCAGGGCCGCCCTCAAAGACTGGGAGACCTACTCCTCGGCCCAGGGCTGCTTCCTCCCCGACCTCGGCTTCCGCAGCCTCGGGCTCGAGCTCGACCCGCCCGAGCACGGGGTCTACCGGCGCCTCTACGTGGCGATCGGCGGACGGCCCGTGGTCGAGGAAAACGAAGACAAGCTGGCCGGCCTGGCGGCGCGGGTCGTCGACGAATTCGCCGCTCGCGGCGGCGGCGACGCGGTCGAGCAGATCAGTGAGGTGCTGCCGGTCGAGGGGATCGCCCTGATGGCGGGCCTATCGGCGAGCACGGCTGGCGTCGTCCGTGCGATGACGGTCGAGGCGTGGAAGCGGATGAGCACCGACCCCGACGCCCTCACCCCGTTGACCCAGGTGCTCCTGGACGAGGTGGCGAGCCGGCGTGGCCAGGCCTCCAGCGATTTCGTCACGACCCTGGCGAACGCGGAAGTGTTCGACCGGCCGATCACCGACGAGGAGGTCGGGAACATCCTGGTCAGCGCGATCATCGCCGGCCACGAGACCACCATGAACGCGAGCGCGAACCTGATGCTCGAGCTGGCACGAGACCGGGAGCTCCAGGGCCGCCTGCGCGAAGAGCCAGAGCTGATCTCCCACGTCGTCGAGGAGTCGTTGCGGCACCGCGCTCCTGTGCACCTCTTCTTCCGAACCCTAACCAAGGACGTGACGCTGCATGGTACCGAGATGCGCGCCAGTGACAAGGTGGCGATCCTCTACGCCTCGGCGAATCGCGATCCGGACCGTTTCGGCCCTGACTCAGATGAGTTTGTACCGGAGCGCGAGGACGTCAGTCACGTGTCATTCGGTTGGGGCATTCACCGCTGTGTTGGGGCTCCTCTTGCGCAGGCGGAGTTGCGGATGTTGGTGAAGGAGCTGCTCGCCGCAGGTGACTTCGAGGTGGCCGGCGAGATCGGTCCGGCGGTACTCGAGGGTGGGCACCATATGGGGTTCAAGTCGCTGCCGCTTCGTTTCGTCTGAGCGAAATTTCAGAGCCGGTGTTTCCTGTTTGGGCGGACCCTGGTCCGCGCGCATCAGCGTACGTGCTTCCGCGCCAGGTCAAATAGGCATATCAAAGAACCCTCATAGTCACATTCCACTTTGCCTCGAGCGGTCCAGCACCCTAGTGTCATCACATGAGGAGATGCCGCTCGATGCTGTGCTGGCGTACGGCCAAGAAGTGACCGAGCGGCTCCAACACGGTGGGCGACCGCCCCGAGGAGGAGGAGAGATGTCGAAGCTTGCGCAAGGACGAGTCACCTCGTTCGTCGTCGCATGTGTAGTGGCATTAGGTTTTGCCGGCCTGCTGGCCGCCTGTGGCGGTTCGGACTCGACCAGCAGTTCGGGTGACGCGACCGGTTCGTCCACTGAAGCGACCGAAACCGGCACAACGGCGTCGAAGACGACGGTCAGTCCCGCGGTGGAAGAAGCCGAAGCCGAAGTCGCGAAATACGTGAAGCCGCAGGCGCAGATCGAAATCCCGACCCTGCCGGCGAAACCCACTGCTGGGACCGAGTTGACCCTGGTGTCCTGCCCGCTTCCTGTCTGCCGCGCGGAGACTGATCCAGCCAAGAAAGCTGCGGAAGAACTCGGTTGGAAGGTCGAGTACCTCCAAACCGAACTTACGCCGGAAGCGTACCAAGCGACGATGAACCAGATCATCGCCAACCCTCCGGAAGTCCTCTCGGTGATTGCGTCGATCCCGTTCGAAGTGATCGAAAAACCGATCAACGAGCTGGCCGCGAAAGGCATTCCGATCGTCGCGATCGCACCAATCGAAGTCGAACCGAGCGAAGCGGGCCCGGTCCAAGGCGTCGTCACCGGGCCGCCGCAGTTCGCTCAGAGCGGCCGCCTGATGGGCGACGCGGTGGTAGCGGACGCCGGCGAAGGGGCGAGGACCGTCTTCATCACCGACCCCTCACTGAAAGGCGTCTGGGGCCCGACCCAGAGCGAATTCACCAAAGTGGTGACCGGTGCGGGCGGTGAAGTCGACGAACTTCAGGTCGAAGCCGCCCAGATCGGGAAAAACATCCCAACCGAGGTGACCAGCTATGCGCAGTCACATCCCGACGTCGAATACCTGGCGTTCGCCCTCAACGACCTCAGCACGGGAGTGCCCCAGGCGCTCGAAAGCGCGGGCCTGAACGAATCGGTCAAGATCGTCAGCCGGGCACCTCAGCCCGCGAACCTCGAAAACATCAAGAACGGGGTCGAATGGACCAGCATCGCGGAGGAAAACTCCGCTGGGGGTTACAGGTCGATCGACCAGCTGGCGCGGATCCTGCAGAAGGTGAAGCTGGGCGACCTGACCAACCCGGCGGGGTGGGCGCAGATCATCAACAGCGAATCGGTCACCGAGACCGATGCCGTGCCAACTACCCCGGGCTACCCGACCGTGTTCCAGGAAGCCTGGCACCTGAAGTAATCGCTGATGTCCACGGCAACGTCGATATCACCGGTGCTGTCCCTGGAGGGCCTGTCCAAGGTCTTCCAGGGGCAGCGTGCGCTCGACGACGTCGATCTCGAGGTTCGGCCCGGTGAGGTTCACGCGCTGCTCGGCCAGAACGGCTCCGGGAAGTCGACGCTGATCAAGATCCTCGCCGGCTACCACCAGCCGGAGCCCGGCGCGCACGCGGAGTTCATGGGTGAGGAACTCGATCTCGGATCCCCGAGCGCGGCGCGGGAAGCCGGCATTCGCTTCATCCACCAGGACCTCGGCCTCGTCGACGAGTTCGACGCGGTCGACAACCTGGCGCTGGGTGGCAGCTACGCTGGCACGGCGTGGCTGTCTGGGCGGCGCGAGCGCCGGGCGGCTCGCGAGCGCCTCGAGCGGTACGGCATCGAGCTGGACATCTCGGTGCCCGCGCACCGACTCCCGGCGGCGCAGCGGACGATGCTCGCGATCGTCCGTGCCCTCGACAGCGGCCTCGCGGCGGACGGCCTACTGGTGCTCGACGAGCCGACCGCCGCCCTCCATTCGCGCGAGGTCCACCACCTCTTCTCGCTGGTCCGGCAGGTCCGCGACCGCGGCGGCGGCGTGCTCTACGTGACTCACCGGCTCGAGGAGGTCTTCGAGATCTGCGACCGCGTGACGGTCCTGCGCGACGGCCGCAACGCCGGCACTCGGGACACTGCCGAGCTCGACCACGACAACTTGGTGGAGCTGATCATCGGCCGCCCCCTGGAGGCGTTCTACCCGTTGCCTCCGCAGCCGCGGTCGGACGTGGCGCTGGCTGTGGCGGGTCTTTCCGGCGGGACCGTCAGTGCTGTCGACCTCGAGCTCCACAAGGGCGAGATCGTCGGAGTCACTGGTCTGGTCGGCTCTGGCGTCGAGAGCCTGCTCGGCCTCATCTTCGGCGGCGAGAAACCGACAGCCGGGCGCATCGAGCTTGACGGCAAAGCGATCGAGCCGGGATCTCCGGCTGCCTCAGTGAAGGCCGGGCTGGCTTTCGCCTCGCAGGACCGTAAGCGCCTCGGCGGGATGCTCGACTGGTCGCTGCGGGAGAACGTGACCCTGCCGCGGGTTCAGGGCTCGGGGCCGCTGCGCTGGCTCGGCGCCCGCGCCGAGCGCTCCGACGCGCGCCCCTGGCTGGAGCGACTCGACGTCGTCCCCTGCGATCCCGAGCGCTCGTTCGCTTCGCTCAGCGGGGGCAACCAGCAGAAGGTGGTCCTGGCGCGATGGTTGCGCTGCGGCGCCAGCGCCTACGTCCTCGAAGAACCGACCAACGGGGTCGACCTCGGCGCCAAGCACGCGATCTACGAGTCGCTCAGCTCGGTGGCGTCCGACGGCGCCGGCGTGCTGCTCAGCTCCGCGGACGCCGAGGAGCTCTGCTCGATCTGCGATCGCGTGCTGGTGATGCGCGACGGCCGGATCGCAGCGACGCTCGACCGCGCCCAGCTCTCCGTCGACCTCGTGGTCGCCGAAGCGCTCCGCTCTGACAACTCGACCGGCAACGCCCCAGGAGTCACTCGATGAACGCTTCAGACGCTTCGGTAACCGCCGACCCGAACCACAGCCGCGAGCGCGCCCCCGAGCCACCCCGCGGGCGATCTGGCGGTCCGCATCTCGACCTTGGGATCCTCAGCCGTTTCACCGGGCTCGGCCTCTGGTTGATCTTCATCCTCATCTTCGCGCTCTGGATCCCCGACACTTTCCTGACCAGCGCGACGGCGAAGAGCATCGCTTCCGATCAAGCGGTGACCGCGATCGTCGCGGTCGGGTTGCTGTTCACCCTGGCCGCCGGTTCCTACGATCTTTCGATCGCCTCGAACCTCGGGCTCAGCGCGGTGGCCGCCGCTTCGCTGATGGTGAAGAGCGACGTCGCGCCGCTGCTCGCCGTCTTCCTCACGTTGGCGATGGGCGCCGGAATCGGCGCCCTGAACGGCTTCGTCGTCGCTGGCATCGGCGTCAACAGCTTCATCGCGACCCTCGGCATGAGCAGCGTCCTGCTCGCCTTCACCTCGCTGATCTCAAACGACCAGTACATCGGCCCTCTGCCACAGGATTTCCAGCAGGCCACCCAGCACCAGCCGCTGGGAATCCCGATCGTCCTGATCTACGCGCTGGTACTCGCGATAATCGTCTGGTACGCGCTGGAGCACACCCCGATCGGCAGGCGGGTGTACGCAACCGGCTCCAACGCGGATGCCGCCAGACTCGCGGGCGTTCGCACCGGGCGGTACGTGTTCGGCACCTTCGTCCTGACCGGGCTTCTCGCCAGCCTTGCCGGCATCCTCCTGGCCGCCAAGGTCGGATCAGTCTCCAACGATGCGGGCCCGCCATACCTGTTGCCCGCATTTGCCGCCTGCTTCCTCGGCACCACCCAGATCAAGCTCGGTCGCTTCAACGTCTGGGGCACGATCGTCGCGCTCTACCTGCTCGCCACCGGTGTCAAGGGCCTCCAGCTCGCCGGCGGCGAGATCTGGATCACCGACCTCTTCAATGGCGTCGCCTTGGTCGGCGCAGTCAGCCTCGCGGTGATCAGCGAGAAGCGGCGCGGCGCCCGGGTGAAGCGCCGCACGGCGCGAAAAGCGAGCGCCGCTCCAGCGGGATGATCGAGCTGAAGATGCCGCGGCTCTCCGACTCGATGCAGGAGGGGATCGTGCTGGCCTGGTCGAAGCAGGTTGGGGAATCGGTCGAGGTCGGAGAGGACCGTGACTACCGAGCCCCGGCGGACCAGCTCGACTCACTCGATTTCGCTCCCCTTGACGGTCCCTCCGGTTCGCCTGTCCGCGACAGCCTGACTTCTCATGCGACTTTTCAGCAGAGCGGCTACGGCGTTTCAAGCCGAAGCGCTTCGGGTCGGCTCGCTTCGCTCGGGTTGGATGATCACGTTTCGAAGCGAGGCCTGTCCCCGCGAAGGGGAGTAGGCCAATGCTCGAATTCAGCGATATTCCCCTGCAAATCAGCATGCTGCATCGGACTAGGTCGGAACGTGGACCACGGGTCGGAACGGGGGTCGGAACAGAAGCCGTGGCTGTCTGGGGCGTTCCGGTCGCTGGCTATTTGGCTCTGCAAGCGACCTTGAGCAGCGCCCCGAGCAGGATTCGAACCTGCGGCCTATCCCTTAGGAGGGGAGATTTGTCAAGGGCGAATCTTGGCTCCAAGAGCCAGGTTGGCTCTAGAGCGCGGATTTCCCAGTGGACACAAGGTGACAGGCGGGGACGGGAAGGGACGCAATTGTTCCGACCCCCGTTCCGACCCAGAGGCCGGCACCGTCCCTTGCGGGACGACTCTCGAACCCGGAGTTCATAAGACGATTGAATCGCTCCTGAAAGAGCTAAGTCGAGTGGGAGGCTGCTTCAGTTCTGCTCGTCTTCATAACGGCGCGCCATCGGGCGGTGGCGCATTGTCGCAATGCGATCTATCGGACGACGGGCCAACTGCCTTCCAAGCCCAAAAGTCGCGGGTTCGACTCCCGCCGGGCGCATTCCTGTGGGTTCCGGGTGAGTCGGGGTTTCGCCCAGCGCTGAGCCACTACGGCCTGGTCGACCAGGCGGTCCCGGAGATCCCTGTGTTCATGGGAGCAGCCATTGCATCCGTCGGCAAATCGAGCCGTTGCAGACCCGGCAAGCAGTGCGCGGTCGGGCCAGGCCGGAGGGCATTGGTCTTCGTTCGTAGACGAGCTCGCGAGCCATCGCCTCGACATCGGCTCATACTGCGGTCCCTTTCAATCCGCCAGGCCTCGACCGGCGGCAGCATTCAGCCGGCGCAGGGTGTCCCCGGGTTGCGCACCGAGCCGTTGGGCATCACGGTGTCACAGAAGGTGGCCCCGGCGAGTTTGGTGTCCTTCAGCGTCGCGCCAGGCAGCGTGGCGCTGCTGAGGTTGGCCCCGGAGAGGTCGGCGTTGCTGAGGTCGGCGCCGGCGAAATTGGCGCCGGCGAAGTTTCCCTTGGTCAGCTTCGCGCCACGCAGGTCGGCCCCGTCGAGGGTCGAGGAGCGGCCGTCGGCGTGGGTCAGATCGGCCCCGCGCAGGTCGGCACCGCTGAACACGGTCAAGCCCAGCGCGGTCCGCCGCAGCGAGGCGCCGCGCAGATCGGCGTCGACGATCGAGGTCGCGCCGAAGTTTGCCCCGTCCATCTTGGCCTTGCTCGCCTTGGCAAAGGCGAGCGAGCCGAGCGGGAAGTTGACGCCGCGGAGGTCGGCGCCGCGGAGGTCGGCGTAGGCGAGGAAGGCGCCCTGCAGGCTCTTGCCATTCAACTTCGCCCCCGGGCATTTCGTGAAGGCCTCGATCTCGCAACCTCGCACCTTGGTCCCGGCCTGCACCTGGGTCCCGACCTGCAGGGCATAGATAGCCGGGAACAACGGGCTGCTGGAGGGGACCGAGATCGGTTCGGCGTCAGGAGGTCCCGGCCTGATCTGCCCCGGGCAGACTCCCTTGCGAGGCGCTATCACCTTGCCGCTCGGCATCAGGGTATTGCAGAAATGCGCCCCCCGGAGGTCGACGCCGCCCATCCGGGAGCCGGTGAAATCGGCGTTGGTCAAGTTCATTTCGCGCATGTCGACGCCGCGCATGTCGGTGCCGTTGACGTCGGAGTTGGAGAGGTCCATGCGGCGCATGTTCGCGCCGCGCAGATCGGAGCCGACGATCGCGCCGAAGTAGCCGTCGACACCGACGAGCCTCGCCCTGCGCATGTCGGCGTTGGTGAACCCGGCGAAGGTAATCGCGGCGCCGCTCAGGTCGGCCTTGCGCATTTGCGCGTATGCAAGCGAGGAGCCGATGAAGTTGACCCGGCTCAAGTTGGCACCGCCGAGGCGGATGTAGGAGCCGATCGAGCTCGAGAGCGCGCCGCCGTTGAGATTCGCCCCGGTCAGCTTCGCGTAGGAGAGATTCGCCGCCAGCAGTTTCACGCCAGCCAGGTCTGCCCCCGGGCAGGAGGTCTCGGCCTTGATCGCGCAGCCCGCGATCCGGGTCCCGTAGGGGACCTCCGGTTCGGTCTGGGTCTCGAGCAGCAGGTAGTAGGGGTTGCCCGGGAAAACCTTCACGGCATCCGGAGGCGCAGCATCGGCGAATGCCGGGGTGAGGCCGAGAGCGGCAATCAGGGTTAGGCAGGACAGGCGACGCAAGCAGTGGGAAAGGCTACAAGGGGCCGCGATAGCGAGTCGAATAGACGTCTAACCCGCCTCAGCTGGTTGCTGCAGCAAATCGGATGCTAAGGCCGCTGCGAAGTCGAAATTCACGTCCCGGTAGGTGCGCCTCTCAGCGTCCGTGTCCAACCGGGTTACTGTGATCCGAACGTCCGGACCGGGTCTATCCGACGACGCGTTCGGTGATTCGCGTCGGTCGACTCGGGGCCTAGCTCTGGACAACGCACTCTTATCCGCGGCTTCACTTGAGTATGCCGTCCCAGAGACGGCGCTCGTCGCCATCGGGATCGGAGCGAACCTCGCTGCGACGGTCGAAGATCATTGTCGCTCGCTCAGCCTGTTCGAACCGCGGCCAGCCGGGGTCGGCATCGCTGATGAAGCGCGCCCAGGCGTCCCCCATCTTCTCGGCCAGGGCCGGTCGGTCGGGGCTGGTGCCGGTGAGCCCGCCGCCGGGGAGGGCATCGTAGGTGCCGAAGACGAAGGGCAGCTCCATCGTGTGAGCGGCGCGCAGGTTGGCCATCGGGCCGTCGGTGGGCTGCCAGTCGAACCGGTACATCCAGGCCGACCCGCCGGCGGCGACCTGGCTTTCGGCCAGGCGAATGCTGGGGATCCAGTGCTCCTCGGCGCTCATCAGCCGAAGGCGGCGCTCCCTGTCGGCGAGGGCAGGATAGTGAGCGCGGTAGGCGACAGCGATCTCCTCCGCTACCGCTTCGTCCTCGACGTTGGTCATCAGCGCGGCGGTCGGGTCGGCCGGCGGCAGGTGGCCGGCGAAGAGGTCGTACTCGTTGCGGTTGGTCCCGATCAGGATCGGGACGCCGGCGGCCAGGCCCTCACGGAAGGCCTCGGCGCCGGAGCGCGAGAGGACAACGTCATCGATCACCGGGCGGAACGGGAACGGCTCGGCGGCGAGCGTCGCCGCCTGGGCCGCCAGCAGTTGCGGCGCCGACGTCTCGAGGACTTCGGCGGCGTCGGCGGGTGCGATCCCGAGATGAGCCAGAACCTCGATCGTGACCGCCTCGGCCTCCGCGGGTGAGTGGCTGGGCCGGCCACCGAAGCAGGACTCGAGGATCAGCGAGCCGAACAGCCCAGCGGCGCCCTCGATCGCCGCCAGGGCGGCGACGTCCAGGCCGCCGGAAGACTCGCCGCCGACGGTGACCCGCCGCGGATCGCCGCCGAAGGCGGCGATCTCCGCCTGCACCCAGCGCAGCGCCGCGACCTGGTCGCGCAGGGCGTTATTGCCCGAGCCGGCGAAATCCGGCCCGAGGAACTGGTCGAGCGCCATGAAGCCGAAGGCGCCGAGCCGGTAGGCGACGGTGACGACGACGATCCCCCGGGTGGCGAGAGCGGCGCCGTCGTAGAGCGGGTCATCGGTGCCGCCCACGACCTCGCGGCCGCCGTGGATCCACACAAAGACCGGGTGCGGCCCGGGGTCGAGCGGCGCCCAGACGTTCAGGTAGAGGCTGTCCTCGCTCGACGGCGAGCGCGCCATACCCGGGACCGGGCCTCCTGCGGTCGGCTGCATCGACGCGGGGGCGAAGGCGCCGGCGTCGCGCACGCCCCGCCAGGGCTCCGGCGGCTCGGGCGCACGAAAGCGTCGAGGCCCCACCGGCGGCCGCGCAAACGGCACCCCGCGGAACACCCTCAGGTCGCCGTCCGCTCGCCCGGCGAGCGCTCCGCAGCTCGTCTTGACCAGAACCCTCTCGGTCGGCGCCGTGCTGCCAGCGGCGCACATCAAACGACCTGACGCTTGTCCTTGCAGAGAGCGGCGATCGTCCCGTCATCGAGGTTGAGGTGAGCCTTGACGAGCTCCGGCGGCACCAGCGCCAACCACTGGGTGAGGGAGACATCGGCGTAGTGGTCGCTGCGGAACAGGGCGAGGAAACGCAGCGTCTCGGTGCCGGTGTTCCTGATGCCATGTTCACGGGAGCCGGGGATGAAGACACTGGAGCCTGGGCGCACTCCATATGCGACACCGCCGAGAGTGACGACGCCTTCTCCGGACAACACGTAATAGGTCTCGGCCTGGTCGTGGCGATGGAGGGCGAGGAAACCGTCTTGTGGCAGTTCGGCGACCCCAGTGACGAAACAGTCCGTGGCGGTCAAGTCGGCCGAGAAAAGCGTGCGCCAGGTGAGGCGGCCGCGCTGGTCGTCCCAGCCCGACATCTGACGGTCGTTCTCATGGAGCACCAGGTCCTCCGGAACAGGAGTGTGGTCGGTTCCCATATCGTCAGTACACATCACCAGAGTTGGACTTCGATGGTCGCTGTCCGTCTACGCAAGAGGTTCGATGCGACTGGGACGCGCCTCCTCAGCTCGGCCAGTCGCTCCATCCCGACGTCCGGCACAAGAGCACCCCCGGGCCATGACCCGGGGGTGCTTCGCGTAGAAGGGTTCTAGTGAGCGTGGCCGTGATGGTGCCCGGCATGCTCTTCCTCCTCGGCCGGCTTCTCCACGACAGCCGTCTCGGTGGTGAGCACCATCCGGGCCACCGACGCGGCGTTCAGCA
>Ga0081455_10004501_pt1 | contig 15581 bp, 12 predicted proteins | sample TabmetS3T2R1_FD_70207 | JGI IMG/M metagenome (GOLD analysis project Ga0081455, IMG submission 70207) | Tabebuia heterophylla rhizosphere microbial communities from the University of Puerto Rico - S3T2R1 | ecosystem: Host-associated > Plants > Roots > Rhizosphere ... | reverse complement strand
TTCGAACTAGCCTGGCGCTTGTCTGCGCAGTCGCGAGCCATGCGCGGATCGACACTGGCCGCCGTCGGTTTACCGCCGGCGGCCTTTCATTTTGCCTCGTCGAACGGCGACACCGCAGGGCTGCCGACACGCATCCGCTTGATGCGTCGTACCGCCATCGGCGCGCCGTCGGATTGATATTGCAGCTCGTACTTCTTGCCGTTCTTGTCGACCGCGGTGCAGGAGATGGTGGAAAGCTCCAGCGTCACGAAGTTGCCGACCTGTTTGCAGAGGCCGGCGGTCGATTCGACTGAGGGCACCGGCAGGCCATCGGCCTTGGGCCTGTCCTTGGATTTCAGCAGCATCCGGTCGATCGGCAGTTCGTACAGATTGGCCTCCGGCCTGCGCCCGTTGTCGCCGGAAAACGTGATGATGTGGCTATCGTCGCCGGGGTCGTCGAGCGCCACGGTAAAATTCGCCCTGCCTTCCTCGGTCTGGAAGAAGGCGACGGCCCGGCAGCCAAAATCCCGGCCCGCGACCTTGAGCGTCGCGCACTTGCCGGACATCATCGCAAAGATGACGGTATCGGGCTCTTGCCGGTTCAGTTCGTCCGAGGCGAGGGCCGGCGTCGCAATAAAAATGGTGGCAAGCGCGAAAGCCTGCCGGCAAAGCTTTCTGGTCATGCCCGGTTGATAGAACATGGCGTGCAATGTGACCAGCATCTCGCCCAGTTCCGCGACTGGCTTCCCATCAGAAATCGAGCGGTGCGTTGTCGACCACTTCCTTCATGACGAAGAAGGTCCGGGTCTGACGGACGCCCGGCAGCGCGATCAACTGCTCGCCGTGGATGCGGTTGAAATCCTCCATGTCGCCGACGCGGATCTTGAGGAAATAGTCGAAATCGCCGGCGACCAGGTGGCAATCGAGCACGAATTTCAGCTGCGCGACCGCCCGCTCGAAGGCGGCAAAGCTTTCCGGTGTGGAGCGGTCGAGCACGACGCCAACCATGACCAGCGCCCCCTTGCCGACCTTGCGCGGCGCCACCATCGCCCTGACCTGGGCGATATAGCCCTCGTCGAACAGCCGCTGGGTGCGGCGGTGGCAGGTAGCGGCGCTGACGCCGGCCATTTCGGCCAGCTCGGCATTGGTCAGCCGGCCGCTATTCTGCAGCAAACGCAATATCTTAAGGTCGATACGGTCCAGCCTGCCGGCCATGGAAGAATCTCTCGGAATTATACTAGATAGCGGATGAAATAGTAATTGGATTGGATATCGGTGCAATCTTCGTAAAGAATGCTCGATAACTTAGAGAGCACCTTTCCGGCCCTCGATGATAGGGGCCTTTCCCGGAGATCATGACCATCAACGGGGACCACGATGCTGGAGAAATTCGAACGCTATCCGCTCACTTTCGGGCCCACCCATATCGAGAAGCTGGAGCGGCTGTCGCAGCATCTCGGCGGCAAGGTCGAACTCTACGCCAAGCGTGAGGACTGCAATTCCGGCCTCGCCTTCGGCGGCAACAAGCTGCGCAAGCTTGAATACATCATTCCCGATGCGATCGCCTCCAACGCGGACACGCTGGTCTCGATCGGCGGCGTGCAATCCAACCACACCCGCATGGTCGCTGCCGTTGCGGCCAAGATCGGCATGAAGTGTCGCCTGGTGCAGGAAAGCTGGGTTCCGCATGAGGACGCGGTCTACGACCGCGTCGGCAACATCCTGCTCAGCCGCGTCATGGGCGCGGATGTGCGGCTGGTCGACGAAGGCTTTGACATCGGCATTCGCCAGAGCTGGGAAGAGGCGATTGCGGACGTGAAGGCCAAGGGCGGCAAGCCCTATGCGATTCCGGCCGGCGCTTCCGTGCACAAGTATGGTGGCCTCGGCTATGTCGGCTTCGCCGAGGAAGTCCGCGCGCAGGAGAAGGAGCTCGGCTTCGCCTTCGACTATATCGTGGTCTGCACCGTCACCGGCTCGACCCATGCCGGCATGCTGGTGGGATTTGCCAAGGACGGCCGCGAGCGCAAGGTAATCGGCATCGATGCGTCTTTCACGCCCGCGCAGACCAAGGCCCAGGTGCTCGACATCGCGCGCAACACCGCAAAGCTCGTCGAACTCGGCCGCGACCTCGTCGAGGACGATGTCGTCCTGGTCGAGGACTATGCTTATCCGGCTTACGGTGTTCCCTCGGAAGAGACCAAGGAAGCCATCCGGCTCTGCGCGCGCCTTGAAGGCATGATCACCGATCCCGTCTACGAGGGAAAATCCATGCAGGGCATGATCGACCTCGTGAACAAGGGCTATTTCCCGAAGGGATCGAAGGTGCTCTACGCCCATCTCGGCGGCGCGCCCGCGATCAACGGCTACGCCTACACCTTCCGCAACGGGTGAGGGCTTAGGCGTCGGCTGCTCGCACGAGCGCGAGCAGCTCGTCGCCGTAATGCTCGAGCTTCTTGTCGCCGATCCCTGGGATATTCCGGAGGTCGTTGAGCGTCGTTGGACGCGCGGCGGCGATGCCGTCGATGGTTGAATCGTGCAGCACGACATAGGCCGGCACGCCTCGCTGGCGCGCGATGTCGGCGCGCCATGCCCGCAACGCGGCCTGCAGGGGAGCATCGGCGGGCTTGGTCTCGGCGCGCGGCGCCAGATCGCCGCGCCTTGATTTGGCGCGGCTGGCGCGGACGCGCGTGCCGGGCGCCGCCTCGCGCAGCATGATCTCGGTCTCGCCTTTCAGGACGCCGCGCGCGCTCTCCGTCAGCTTCAGCGCATTGAACGCCTCGCTGTCGGCGCGCAGATGGCCCATCGCGACCAACTGGCGGATTACCGCGCGCCATTGCTTCTCGTTGAGATCGCGGCCGATGCCGAACACGGACAGCTTGTCGTGGCCGAACTGCGTGACCTTCTCGGTCAGGCGGCCGACCAGCACGTCAATCAGGTGCATGGCGCCGAACCGCTGCCCGGTGCGATAGGCGCAGGACAACAGTTTTTGCGCGGCGACCTTGCCGTCGCGGAGCTGCGGCGGCGACAGGCAGTTGTCGCAATTGCCGCAATTGCTGCCTGTAACTTCCTCGCCGAAATAACCGAGCAGGCGGCTGCGGCGGCAGCCGGCGGTTTCCGCCAGCGCCACCAGCGCATCGAGCTTGCCGATCGAAACGCGCTTGAACGCATCGGAGCCGGTGGATTCGTCGATCATGCGACGCTGCTGCACGATGTCGGAGAGGCCGTAGGCCATCCAGGCGCTGGAGGCCTTGCCGTCGCGCCCGGCGCGGCCGGTTTCCTGATAATAGGCCTCGATGCTCTTCGGCAGATCGAGATGCGCGACGAAGCGCACGTCCGGCTTGTCGATGCCCATGCCGAACGCGATGGTGGCGACGATCACGACGCCGTCCTCGTTGATGAAGCGATCCTGGTTGCGGGCACGCACGCCGGCGTCGAGGCCCGCGTGATAGGGTAGCGCCGGAATGCCGGCGCTGCTCAGCGCTTGTGCGGTGTCTTCGACCTTGGCGCGCGACAGGCAGTAGACGATGCCGGCATCGCCGGCATGGCGCTCGCTGATGAAGGCCTTGAGCTGGGCCGGAGCATTCTGCTTCTCGACGATCTCGTAGCGGATATTCGGCCGGTCGAAGCTCGAGATGAAACTCGGCGCATCTGACAGGCCGAGCCGCGTCACGATCTCCTTGCGCGTCATTGCGTCGGCGGTCGCGGTCAGCGCAATGCGCGGCACGTCCGGGAAGCGCTCCGCAATCGCGGACAGGCCGATATATTCGGGACGGAAATCATGCCCCCATTGCGACACGCAATGCGCCTCGTCGATCGCAAACAGCGCGATGTTGGCTTGTCCGAGCAGGGACAGGCAGCGCGGCGTCAGGAGCCGCTCGGGCGCGACATAGAGCAGGTCGAGATCGCCGGCCAGCAGCCGCCGCTCGACTTCCGATGCCTCGTCAAACGACAGCGTCGAGTTCAAAACTGCCGCGTTGACGCCGGCCTCCAGCAATCCCGCGACCTGATCGCGCATCAGCGCAATCAGCGGCGACACCACGATGCCGCAGCCCTCGCGCAACAGGGATGGCAGTTGATAGCACAGCGACTTGCCGCCGCCGGTCGGCATCAGCACCAGGCAATTGCCGCCGTCGGTCACGTGACGGACGATTTCCTCCTGCGCGCCGCGAAAAGCCGGCAGGCCGAACACGGAGTTCAGCACCGACAGCGCATCGGGAACGCTGTCGCGATGAAGGGCGGCGGGAGCAGGCATGGGAATGATGTCGTCCGATCGGGGTTGCGCGCTGGCGCTCTTGAGACAGCAAGCCGAGATTAGCATCGATCATGCCACGTCCAACCCAGATTCGACACTCCCACAAGTGCCACGGCCGTGCGGGCTCGCTGCAGGGCAGACCTGCGGTAATTTATGTTTTCGCGGGTGAACGACGGGGGTGATCTATGTTAAATACAACCCAACAGTAATAAACACAAAGGGAGCGGGATGACGGGACCGTCCCGACTTGTCGCCGGCATCGTTGCCGTCGTGCTGCTTGGCGGCGCGGCAATAGCCTTTGCGATCGTGTGGCGTCCGGCGATTGCGGCGATCGAGCCTCCCGGGCCGCAGGCCTTCGATCCCGCCCTCGTCAAACGTGGTCGTGATCTCGCGGCGATCGGCAATTGCAACAATTGCCATACTGTCCGCGATGGCAAGAACTTTGCCGGCGGCCTGCCGGTGCCGACCCCGTTCGGCACCATCTACTCCTCGAACATCACGCCGGATGCGGAGACGGGGATCGGGCGATGGTCGGAAGCAGCGTTCCGGCGCGCGATGCGTTCCGGCGTCAATCGCGAGGGCCAGCATCTTTATCCGACGTTTCCCTACGATCATTTCACCAATGTCAGCGACGAGGACGACCGCGCGCTCTACGCCTTCCTGATGACGCGGCAGCCGGTTCGCGCGGCGGCGCGCGAAAACCAGCTTTCCTTCCCGTTCAACCAGCGGTTCGCCATTGCCGGATGGAAATTGCTGTTCCTTCGCCACGACACCTATCAGCCGGACAACCAGCAAAGCGCCGAATGGAACCGCGGTGCCTATCTGGTCGAAGGGCTGGCGCATTGCGGCGCCTGCCATACGCCACGCAATGCGCTGGGTGCCGAGCGCGCCAGCGCGCAGTTTGCCGGCGGCGATGTCGACAACTGGCACGCCTATGCGCTCAACGATCAGTCCCGCGCCGCGGTGCCCTGGGATGCCGATGCCCTGTTGGCTTATCTGCGTGATGGCTTTCATCCCGATCATGGCACGGCGCGCGGGCCGATGGCGGAGGTGGTCAGCAATCTGTCTTCGATACCGTCAAGCGATGTCCGCGCGATTGCGGTCTACATGGCCGGCGTGTCGGGAACGCCGACTCCGGACCGCAAACGTCAGGGCGAGGCCGCGCTGGAACAAGCCAGATCGTCGTCAATACCGGCGTCGCAAGCCAACGCGGCCGGTGCGTCGATCTACGCCGCTGCCTGCGCGTCATGCCATGAGAGCGGACGGCCGCTACCCTTTGGCGGGGTTAATCTGGCTCGTAGCACCGCGATCGCCAGTCCTGATCCGCGCAATCTCGCCAATATCGTGCTATCCGGCGTCCAGGCCGTCGAAGGCGAACGCAGCCCGATCATGCCCGGTTTTGCCAACAGCATGACCGACGCGCAGGTTTCGGCCTTGTTGAGCTATCTGCGCGCGCGCTTCAGCAACCAGCCGCCATGGTCCGGCGTTGAAAAAACGGTTCAGGACGCGCGCCGCGCGCAGACCGCGTTTCTCATGACGCCGTCCGCGCCGCGTGACACACCCGCCGATCCTCAGCAGCGAGAAAAGCCATGATGACATTGAAGGTCAACGGCCGGGAGCATCAGGTGGACGCCGATCCAGATACGCCGCTGCTCTATGTGCTGCGCGAAGACATCAAGCTCAACGCCGCCAAATTCGGCTGCGGCCTCGGCCAATGCGGCGCATGCACTGTCATCGTCGACGGCAAGGCCGTGCTCTCCTGCGTGACACCGATGGTTCTGCTGGAAGGCAAGCAGGTAACGACGCTCGAGGGCCTCGGCACGGCGTCGGAACCCGCGCCGATTCAACGCGCCTTCATGGAAGAGCAGGCGGCGCAATGCGGCTACTGCATCGCCGGGATTATGATGCGAGCGCAGGCGCTGCTGCAGAGGAATACCAAGCCGACCGACGAGCAGATCCGCACCGAACTCGAGCCCCATTTGTGTCGTTGCGGCACCCACATGCGCATCCTGCGCGCGGTGCATCGTGCCGCAAGGCTGATGGACACTGCAGATGCAACGCCGGCAGCCGAGGGGAGAGCGCGATGACCGCCCCCATGAATATCGATCGCCGTCGCGTGCTGGCAGGCGGCGGCGCCCTGATCGTCAGCTTCTCGCTGTCGGGCGCCTTGGCGCAGCAGCAGGACGCGCCCACTGCTGCTCCCGCACCGAGCCCGCCCGGCAGCTTGAAAGCATCGCCCTATCTCGACGCGTGGATCCGCATCGATGCCGATGGCCGTATCGAGGTGTTCACCGGCAAGGCCGAACTCGGTCAGGGCTTCAAGACGGCGTTTCAGCAGATCGCGGCCGAGGAGCTCGATGTCGCCTTTGAGTCCCTCAAGGTGACGACGGCGGACACGGGCCTGACCGCGAACGAGGGCTATACGGCCGGCAGCAACTCCATGAAGGACAGCGGCACCGCGATCCAGCATGCGGCGGCGCAGGCGCGCGAGCTGCTGATTGCAGAAGCCGCAAGGCGGCTTGGCCTGCCGACCGAAAATCTGCGGACCGCGGATGGTGCGGTGGTCGCACCCGATGGCAAACGCCTGTCGTATGGTGAGCTCGTCACGGGCGATATGCTGCATGTCCAGGCGCAGCCGAAATCGAAACTGAAGGACCCCGCGACATTCAAGGTCATTGGCCGGCCTGTGCGGCGCGTCGATATTCCCGCCAAGGTGACGGGCGGTGCGGCCTATGTTCAGGACATGCGGCTGCCCGGGATGGTGCATGCCCGCATCGTGCGGCTGCCGAGCTACGGCGCGCAACTGACCGAATGCGACACATCAGCTGTTGAGAAGCTGCGCGGCGTCGTGAAGGTGGTGCGTGACGGCAATTTCCTCGCGGTGGTCACGGAAAAGGAGTTTCAAGCGATCAAGGCGATGAATGCGCTGGCCGCTGCTGCGAAGTGGCAGGAGACAGCACGGCTGCCAAGGCAGGACGACCTGCTTGCGGTGCTCACCAGCCTGCCTTCGCAGAACTCGACGATCTTCGAGCGCAGCGATTCCGCGGCGGCCGGCCGGAAGACCATCGAAGCGACCTATACGCGGCCCTATCAGGCGCACGGATCGATCGGTCCGTCCTGTGCTGTCGCGCAACTGATCGATGGCAAGATGACGGTCTGGACGCATACACAAGGCGTTTATCCCGATCGCCAGGGCATTGCGGAAATGCTGCGCATGCCACCCGCCAGCGTTCGCCTGATCCATGTCGAAGGCTCCGGCTGCTATGGCCACAACGGCGCCGACGATGCCGCGGCCGACGCCGCGCTGATCGCCCGTGCATTGCCCGGCCGCCCCGTTCGCGTGCAATGGATGCGCGAACAGGAACATGCCTGGGAGCCGTTCGGCCCGGCGATGGTGACGAAACTCAAGGCTTCGCTCGACGATAGCGGCAAGATTGCCGACTGGAATTTCGAGGTCTGGAGCAACACGCACTCGATGCGGCCGGGCGGCGCCGGATCGATGCTGGCGGCGCAGCACATGGCGCAACCCTTTGCCGTGCCGGCTCCCCGGCCGTTGCCGTTGCCGGAAGGTGGCGGTGATCGCAACGCAATCCCGATCTACACGTTTCCCAATGCGCGGGTGGTGCACCATTTCATCCCGGCGATGCCGATCCGGATTTCGGCGATGCGCGCGCTGGGCGCCTATCACAACGTGTTTTCGATCGAGAGTTTTATGGACGAACTCGCAGGCCTCGCCGGTACCGATCCCGTCGAGTTCAGGTTGAAGCATCTCGAGGACCAGCGTGGCCGCGCGGTGATCGAAAAGGCGGCGCAGGCGTTCGGATGGAGGAGCGGCCAGAAGGCGCCGCAGGATCGCGGCTTCGGCTTTGCCTTTGCGCGTTACAAGAATCTGGCGGCCTATTGCGCCATTGCGTCCGAGGTTGAGATCAATCGCGAGACCGGCCGTCCACATCTTGTCCGCGCGGTGGCGGCGGTCGACAGCGGGCAGGTGGTCAATCCGGACGGGCTGATCAACCAGATCGAAGGCGCCATCGTGCAGTCGATGAGCTGGACCTTGTACGAAAGCGTGACCTTCGACGATACCAGGATAACCAGCATCGACTGGCAGACCTATCCGATCCTGCGGTTCGACGCGGTGCCAGAAAGCATCGAGGTTCACATCATCGACAGGCCGGGGCAGTCGTTCCTCGGCAGCGGCGAAACCGGGCAGGGACCGGCGGCGGCATCGATCGCAAACGCCATTGCCAATGCCACGGGAAAGCGGCTGCGGAATTTGCCGTTGACGCGCAAGCGCATCAAGGAAGCGATCGATGCGTGAAGGCGGCTACTGATAGCTCGCCACGATGTCGGACACCGCGCGTTCGAGCTGTTTCGCCGTCGCGCATTGGCGGACCACGGTGCAGAAGGTCGAATAGCGCGGCATTTCGGAATCGCCCCAGCCCCAGGCCATGCGGCCCTCCGGATTGAGCCACACCAGCCGCTTCGATCGCTCGGCGATGCGGCGAACGATGTCGGCGCGGGGATCGAGGTTATTGCTGCGGGCGTCGCCGAGCACGATTACAGTGGTTTGCGGCGTGATCGCGTTCATCCAGCCGTGTTCGAAATCGTCCAGCGAGCTGCCATAGTCGGACGAGCCGAAGCCGACCTTGGACATGATCTCGGCCATCGCCTCTTCCGGCGATTTGGATTCCAGGATGTCGCTGACCTCGATCAGGTGGCCCGAAAAGGCGAACGAACGGACGTCGTCGACGACCTCATGCAGGCTGTGGATCAGAAGCAGGAAGAAATCGGAAACCCGCGCCACCGATCCCGAGACGTCGCAGAGCGCGACGATCTTCGGCTTGTCGCGGTGCCGTCGCTTCCACGCGGTGAGAAAGGGGACGCCGCCCCACGCCGCATTGCGCCTGATCGTGCGGCGGACGTCGAGATGGCCGCGGCGCTGGCGCTTGCGCGGTTTGGAGTAGCGCTCGCGCAGGCGGCGGGCGATCTGGCGGATCAGATGGCGCATCTGCTCGACCTGCCGCGGCTCGATCCGCGACAGCGGCGCGTTGCGCAAAATTTCGTTGCGCAAACTTTCCGCTTCCTCGCGCCCGTACAGCATCAGCGCCTGCGAAACCGTATCGCGGACCGTGCCGCGCAGTCCGTCCAGCGCGTTGGTCAGCCGTTCTGCCAACGCCGGGTTGGTCGCGGTCAGATTGTCGAGATCGTCGCGCAGCCGCTGGAGGCCCATCTGGTCGAGGATGCGCCCCGAGAAGATGCCGCGCTGGGTGAAGTAGCGGATGTCGGACAGTGAGGCCGCGCTCGCCGCATTGGCGATGGCGGCGGAAATCTGGTTGCGGTCCTGCGCCAGCAGCATCTGCGCGAGCTGGCCGAGCCCCTCGGCCTGTTCGCCGCCGCTTGTCTCGCTAGGTGAATCGGAGCCCGCGTTGGATCCTTGCGTATCCTGTTCGTCGGACTTGCCGTCTTCGGGCGGCGATTCCGGCTCAGGCTGATCGAAGAACAGGTCAAAGCAATCGCCGAGCGCCTTCTTTTCGTCCTGCGTCTTGGCGAGCGTCAGCAGGAAGGTGTCGCGCAGGATGGTGCGGTCGGCAAAGCCGACCTTGGAGACGGCCCGCATCGCATCGATGCTTTCGGCCGGCGAGAGCCTGACGCCTGCGCCCCGCGCCGCACGAAAGAAGCGATGCAGGTTCTCCCTCATTCGCGCCTCACCCGAAGACGCCCTGACGTGAGGCCTTGGCGATGAAGGTGGAAACCTGGGGCATGGTGGCCTCGATATCCGCCTCGTATTTCAGGAGAACGTTCAGCGTGTCCTTGACCACCTCGTGGCCGAGCTCGGGCGCCTGCAGCAGCACCAGCACGCGGGCCCAGTCGATGGTCTCGCTGACCGACGGTAGTTTCTTCAGATCCAGCGTGCGAACCTCGTTGATGAAGCCCACCATCTGCCGGCGTAGCGTCTGCGAAATGCCGGATACTCGGCTTTCGACGATCCGCTCTTCCAGCTTCTGCTCGGGGAAACCGATATGCAGGTGCAGGCAGCGCCGTTTCAGCGCGTCGCCGAGGTCGCGTTCGCTGTTCGAGGTCAGGATCACGGTGGGCGGCGAAACCGCAACCACGGTTCCGAGTTCCGGAATCGTCACCTGGAAATCGCTGAGGATTTCCAGCAGCAGCGATTCGAATTCGGCGTCCGACTTGTCGATTTCGTCGACCAGCAGCACGCAGCCGGCGGGCTGCTCCAGCGCCTGCAGCAGCGGCCGCGGCTCGACGAATTCCTTGGAGAAGAACACGTCGCCGAAATCGTGCAACTGATTGAGTGCCGCTTCCAGCGTCGGCGCGCCGCCGAGCACTTCGCCGAGCTTGTCCTTCAGGATCTGCGTGTACAGAAGCTGTTTTGCGTATTTCCACTCGTAGAGTGCCTTGGCCTCGTCCAGCCCCTCATAGCATTGCAGGCGGATCATCTTCATGCCGCGCCAGGCGGCGATCGCCTTTGCCAGCTCGGTCTTGCCGACGCCGGCCGGGCCTTCGACCAGGATGGGTTTTTCGATCTGCTGCGCCAGATAGACGGCGGTCGCGATCTGGCGGCTCGCAATATAGCCCTGTGCGGCAAGGCCGTTTTCCACGGCCTCGATCGAGGCGGCGGGCCTAGTATCAGCCACGGGTATTCAACTCCGAATTCGATGGATTTCGGAATGTTCTGCCCGCGTTCCAGGCAAAGGACAAGCGCCGTTTGGGCATACGGAGGGCCCAAGTTCCGGTATTTTCCGCCTAGCGCAATGCCAGTCCGGTCGCCGCCTCAAGCTCCCCGATCGCCTGCGCCGCACTAACTACCTTGATCGTGGTCATCCCCATCTCGCGCGCCGGTTTCAGGTTGATGCCGAGATCGTCCAGATAGACGCAGTTTTTGGGATCGACCTGCAGTGTCTCCACCATCATCCGGTAGATGCGCGGATCAGGCTTCCGAAGACCTATTTTGGCGGACTCGATGACATGGTCGAACAGCGCCATCACTTCGGCGACATAGAGCGTGCGGCCGCTCCTGCTGCCGATGGCGTTGGCGGGAAGATTGTTGGTGATGCAGCCGGTCTTGAATTTTGCCTTCACGCGCTTGAGCGCCTCGACCATCTCGGGCCGCAAATCGCCCGACAACAGCGGTAGCACGTCCTTGCCGCGAACCGCCGCGCCGAGCGCCAGCGACTCGGCTGCAAACAATTCGTCAAAGGCTTCGATATCGACCTCGGCGCGCTCGAACTTCGCCCAGGCGTTTTCCAGGTGGTTGGCGGCGTTGGTGCGCCGGATGATGTCGGCGGGCAGCCCGCGCTCGGTCTCGTACCGCGAAAATGCCTCGAAGGGCGAGGTGGTCAGCACCCCGCCGAAATCCCAGATCACTGCCTCGATCATCATTTCCTGCCTGAAAAATAATCTTTGCGGAGCGGCTAACACGGAATGCCCTTGAGAACCAGCCCGATCCGGCGCTTGGCGATATGCGTGCCAAAGGCTAATGCTGCGGCGATGAAGATCCCGCCTTACATGATCGCCGGCCTTGCCCTGCTGCTGTCCGTTCCCGCGCATGCCATCGTCGGCGGCGGTGCGCCGTCGACGGAAGGCGTGGCCCGCTCGGTCGTTACCATCGTCGGCTCGCGCGGCAATTTCTGCACCGGGGCGTTGATAGCGCCAAAACTCGTGCTGACCGCGGCGCATTGCGTGCCATCAGGCGCGGACTACAAGATCGTCGAATATGGCGCCGACCGGCAGCCGTCGCTGCAGGATGTGAAGAGTGTTGCGATTCATCCCGGCTTCAACATGCAGGCGATGTCGGGACATCGCGCGACGGCGGATGTCGCATTGCTGCAATTGGCCGCATCGCCCAAGGGAAAGACGCCGGCCGTGCTCGGTTTGCCTGATATCCCGATCAATGTCGGCAGCCGTTTCACCATCGCGGGCATCGGCGTGACCGTGCGCGGCGACGGCAAGAGCGGCGGCACCATCCGCGTCGCCGGCCTGGTGGCGACCGGCAAGCCGGGGACGTTGCAGATCAGGCTGGTCGATCCCGCAGGCCAGGGCACGCGCGACGGGCTCGGCGCCTGCACCGGCGATTCCGGCGCTCCCGTGTTCGAGGACAAGCCAACCGGCCCCGTGATCGTTGGCGTCGTGAGCTGGTCGACCGGGCCGAACGGCTCGGCGGGTTGCGGTGGCATGACCGGCGTCACGCCGCTGACGCTGTACCGCGACTGGATCGTGCAGACCGCGCAAAAGTGGGGCGCGGGGTTGTGAGCTTGCTCGGTGCCGTAGGGTGGGCAAAGGCGCGTTAGCGCCGTGCCCACCATCTTGCCAAGCCGATGCACTGAATGGTGGGCATGCTTCCGCCTTCGCTCTTCGAGCTACGGCGGACAAGTCGCTTTGCCCACCCTACGGCTTTCGTGCCTAATGCCCCGCCGCCTTGTTCGCGGCCGCGTTGTTCAGCACGATCAGGCCGTCGACGGCGACGCCGAGCTTGCTGTTGATCAGGAATGGGTTGACGTCGATCGAGGCGATGCGGTTGCCGGCATCGGCCATCAGGTTGGAGAGGCCGACCAGCGCCTTCACGGCGGAAGGCTCATGCAGCGCCGGCTTGCCGCGATAGCCCTTCATCTTCACGCCGGCCTTGGTCTTGGCGATCAACTGCTTCGCCTCGGCTTCATCCAGCGGCGCGCCGGCGAGGGCTACGTCTTTCATGAGTTCGATATCGACGCCGCCGGTGCCGAACAGCACCACTGGCCCCATCTCGGCGTCGAGCGAGGCGCCGACCACGAGTTCGAGGTCGGCCTTGACCTGTTGCGCGATCAGAATGCCCTCGAGTTTCGGCTTGCTCTTGATCTTCTTCACCCGCGCCGTGATGTCATTGAACGCCTTCTTCACCTCGGCCGCGCTGTTGAGGTTCAGCACCACGCCGCCGATATCCGATTTGTGCAGGATGTCGGCGCTGACGACTTTTGCCACCACGGGAAAGCCGATCTTCTTGGCGATCTTAACGGCTTCTGCCGCGGTCTGCGCGATCTCTTCCTTGGAGACCGGGATGCCGTAGGCCTTGAGCAGCTTCTTCGAGGCGACCTCGTCGAGCGCCGCGGCGTCGCCCGCCGCCTTGAGCGTCTTCTCCAGCATCGCGCGCGCGGAAGCCTTCGAGCTCGACACGATGTCGGGCACTTCCTTGCGCAGCGAAGAATATTCGATCAGCGATTTGATCGCACCGACAGCGCGGTCGAGGCCCTGCATGACAGCGATGTTCGGCAATGACTTGCGCAGGGTCTTGGTGAACTCGGTAAATCCGATCGACATCGCGCTGATATAGACCACGGGCTTGCTGGCCGCGCCTGCCATCTCGTTGACGAGGCGCAGATTGCGTTCGCGGAGTTCGTGCGGCGCCTTCGGCAGTTCGGCGTCGATGATGACGATATCGGTGTCGGGATCGTCGATCATGATCTTGATCGACTTGATATAGACGGAGGGGTCGACGACCGCGGCGAAACCGGCATCGAGCGGGTTGCCGACGATGCTGCCGGGTCCCAGCATCTGCGCCAGTTGCGCCGTCGCGTTCGGGCTGAGCGGCGCGAAGTTGAGACCGGCCGAATAGAACGCGTCGATCAGGAGGCCACGCTTGCCGCCCGACAATGACACCGCGGCAAGGCGGTTGCTCTTCGGCGGTTCGGCATGCACGAAGCATTCGGTGGTTTCGATCAACTCATCGAGACCGCGAACGCGGATCACGCCCTCGCGGGTCGAGATCGCATCAAAGGTTTCAATCGAGCCGGCGAGCGCGCCGGTATGCGCCATCGCGGCGGCGCGGCCGCCTTCGGAGGCGCCGAGCTTCAGCGCGATCACGGGCTTGCCGGCGGCGCGGGCGGCCTTGCAGGCCTCGCGGAACACTTTCGTGTTCCGGACGCCTTCGAGATAGACCACGATAACGCGGATCGAGGGATCGGCCGCGAAATAGGCCATCAGGTCGGGCGTCTCGAGGCCGGTCTCATTGCCGGTCGTCACCATGTAGCCGACGCCGACGCCGCGATCCTCCAGCGTCTGGCGGATCGCCATCACGATCGCACCGGATTGCCCGACGATCGCCACCGGGCCTGCTTCCATCGTGACGATGCGGTCGTCGATATTGGTGAACAGCTTTTCGCCCGCGCTCAAATTGCCGAGGCAGTTCGGGCCGGTGACGGCAAGGCCGGTCTCTTGCACGGCCTGCTTCAGTTCGACCGCCAGCCGCTGGCTTTCCTCGTCCTGCAACTCGCTGAAGCCCGAGGTGACGATGGTCGCGGAGCGCGCGCCGGCTGCCGCGGCGTCTCGGATCACCTGCACGGCAAAACGCGCCGGCACCAGCACCAATACGTGATCGGGCTTTTCGGGAAGGCTGGCGAAATCCTTGTAGCAGGGGACGCCCCAGATGGTTTCGCGCTTGGCGTTGACCGGAAACAGCCCGCCTTCATACTTGTACTTGATCAGATTGTTCCAGATGCGCTCGGCATAGTTGCCGGGCTTGTCGGTGGCGCCGACCAGCACGATATTGCGCGGGTGCAGCATCGCATGGATGCTCTTGACGATGTCGCTGGCGTCAGGCGAGGGCGACCATTGTTCGGCTTGATGCGATGCGGTGCTTGCCTGAGCGTCCATGGATATCCCTTAAACTTTGTTGTTTTCTTTGGCCGTCGACGTGCGTCGACGAACGCATGCGCCATGACTTCTTATGATTGCGCCCTTTTTATTGAGACCGTTTTATTGAGACTTGGCGAGGGTGGCAACACGCGTTGCGCGCGCAGCGCCATTCGCGCGGCGCACGATATCCCGGCTGGCGGAGAATTCAGCGCGGTTGCACTACCGGCTCGATCATGGTGGCGTGCACAAGATAGCGTTCCGGGCCCGGCGTCAGCGCCTCGAACGGCCAGCAGGTCGACAGCACCAGATGATATCCATCCGCGAGCGGATCGATGCCGGAAGCATCGAAGCGCACGACCGAGGTAGCATCCACCCGGTAACGGAAGCGTTTGCCGTCGCTTCGCGTTACCTCGATCTCGTCACCGGTGATGACGCTCTTCAGGAACGCGAAATGCGTATCGCGATGCGCTGAGTAGACGGCGACGCCGCGCTCGCCGGCATCGGGCGTCCGTTCGACATGGCCCGGACCGAAGGCGAGCGCCTGGCCGCTGCTGCCGGCGAGCACGATGGCAGTGGCACCGATCCGCTTCACGTCGATGCGCGCGACCGGCCATGTGTCGGCCCATGACCACGGCTTGGTCTCCCGCCCGGTGGCGATCGTTTTCTCAAAGGCGCGTTCCAGCAGCACCTGCGCGAGCCGCGCCTTGGCATGGATGTAGGCGCCCTG
>Ga0081455_10004499_pt1 | contig 15590 bp, 13 predicted proteins | sample TabmetS3T2R1_FD_70207 | JGI IMG/M metagenome (GOLD analysis project Ga0081455, IMG submission 70207) | Tabebuia heterophylla rhizosphere microbial communities from the University of Puerto Rico - S3T2R1 | ecosystem: Host-associated > Plants > Roots > Rhizosphere ... | reverse complement strand
GGCGCCATCCAGCGCGAAGGCCGGACCATCGTGCCGCTGCAGGTCTATTTCAATCCGCGCGGCCGGGCGAAGATCGAGATCGCGCTGGTCACCGGCAAGCAGGCGCACGACAAGCGCCAGTCCATCAAGGAACGCGACTGGCAGCGCCAGCGCCAGCGCCTGTTGAGCGGCCGCCGCTAACCAACCTCGACCTTGTCCGGCATGATCAATGCTTCGGGGTAGCCGGGACAAAAAATTGGGGAAGTTCTTGATGTCACGATTTTCGCTCGCCACGGCACTCGGTCTGGCGGCAATCTTCATGTCGGGTCAAGCGCTTGCCGGCAAAGATCTGGACGCCGTCAAGGCGCGCGGCAAGCTGATCTGTGGTGTCGCCGCCGGCGGCCTCGCAGGCTTCATGCTGGCCGACAGCCAGGGCAAGTGGACAGGCATCGACGTGGATGTCTGCCGCGCCGTCGCCGCGGCGATCTTCGGCGATTCGGAGCAGGTGAAATATGTGCCGGTATCGCCCCAGCAGCGATTCACCGCGCTGCAATCCGGCGAAGTCGACGTCCTGTCCAACAACACCACCTGGACGCTGACCCGCGATACAGCGCTCGGCCTCGATTTCACTGGCATCACCTACTACGATGGCCAGGGCTTCATGGTGAACAAGCAACTCGGTGTGAAGAGCGCCAGGGAGCTGAACGGCGCCACGGTCTGTGTGCCGTCCGGCAGCACGACCGAGCTGAACCTCGCCGACTATTTCCGCGCCAACAAGATGACACTAAAGCCCGTGGTGTACGACGACGTCGACCAGATTCGAGCTGCCTTCTTCGCCGGCCGGTGCGATGTCTACACGGGCGACCGTGTGCGTCTCTACGCTACGCGCGCGGCCAACGCGCCCAATCCCGACAACTACGTCATCCTGCCCGAGATCATCTCCAAGGAACCGCTCGGTCCGGTGGTTCGCCACGGCGACAATCAATTCGCCGATGTCGTTCGGTGGGCGCAGTTCGCCATGATCGAAGCCGAGGAATACGGCATCACGTCCAAGAACGTCGACGAGATGCTGAAGAGCGACAATCCGGCGATCAAGCGAATCCTGGGCGTCAGCCCAGGCATGGGAAAGGCGCTCGGCGTCAGGGAGACCTGGGTCTACGATATCGTCAAGCAGGTGGGCAACTACGGCGAGATCTACGACAAGAACCTGGGCGCCGGCAGCGCACTCAAGATCGAACGTGGCCTCAACAAGCTATGGAAGGATGGCGGCCTGCAGTACGCACCGCCGATCCGCTGAAACAGCGGGGTAGCGCCGTCGCGGAAAATGCTGAAACTCTCGGCACCATGCTGCTGAACGAAGAACAGACCTTGATTCGCGACGCCGCCCGCAGCTTTGCGCAGGAGCAGGTGGCGCCACATGCACGAGCGTGGGAGGCGGCCGGCGAGATCCCCAAGCCTTTGCTCGCCGAGATGGGCCGGCTCGGATTCATGGGCATGTGCGTACCTGCCGAATGGGGCGGGGCCGGCGCCGACATGGTGTCCTACGTGCTGGCTCTCGAGGAGATCGCTGCGGCAGATGGCGGGCTCTCCACCGTGATGAGCGTCAACAACTCGCCGGATTGCGCCGCGTTCCTGGCCTATGGCTCGACCGAGCAGAAGGAGCGGTGGCTGAAGCCGCTGGCGCGCGGCGAGATCCTCGGTGCGTTTTGCCTCACCGAACCGCAGGCTGGCTCCGATGCCTCCAATCTGCGGACGCGTGCTGAGCGTCGCGGCAACGGCTGGGTGCTCAATGGTGTGAAGCAGTTCATCACGTCGGGCCGCACCGCCGACGTGGCCCTGGTCTTTGCCGTCTCCGACGCTGCGGCCGGCAAGCGCGGCATCTCCTGTTTCATCGTGCCGACCCGGACGCAGGGCTATCGAGTCGCATCCGTCGAGAAGAAACTGGGGCAGAAATCGTCCGACACCTGCCAGATCGCCTTCGAGGATTGCGTGATTGGCGCCGATGCCCTGCTGGGGCCGGAAGGCGAGGGTTACAAGATCGCGCTGGCCAATCTCGAAGTCGGGCGCATCGGAATCGCCGCTCAGGCTGTCGGCATGGCACGCGCCGCCTTCGAAGCCGCTCGCGCCTACGCTGGCGATCGCGAAGCCTTCGGCACCAAGATCATGAATCATCAGGCCGTGCAGTTTCGCCTGGCCGACATGGCGACCAAGATCGCCGTCGCCCGCCAGATGGTGCTGCATACGGCAACGTTAAGAGATGCGAAGCGGCCCTGCCTCACGGAGGCCGCAATGGCCAAGCTATATGCCTCCGAAATGGCCGAGGAGGTGTGCTCGGCCGCAATTCAGGTCCACGGCGGCTACGGTTACGTCTCGGACTACCTGGTGGAGAAGATCTGGCGCGATGTTCGCGTCTGCCAGATCTACGAAGGCACCAGCGATGTGCAGCGCATCCTGATCGGTCGTGGGCTGGCAGCTTTATAAGGCCCGCTTTTGCTTGTCCCTCAAGTCGCCGCGTGCGAAACTCATGAAGTGTGAAGAGGTTGCTTAAGCGGCCTTGGGGGGACACGAGGGGGAGCGGGCACGGATGGTCAGTCGTGCGCCGTAGAAAGGCTATCGTCGCTGCGATCGCCGCCGCAATGTTGGCGGGGAGTGTTGCTGTCGCGGGAGACAAGGACAGGCCCGCCGACAGGTCGTCTGACCTGGGACCGTCGCCTGGTCGCATCATCAATATGCAGACCGCATTCAATCCAGCCTTGCCAGGGTCGGGCGAAGGGGTGCGCATTTTTGCGCGAACCGTGAAGCATATGTCCGCTGGTGCGTTGGCCATCAAGATCATCGAGCCTGGTCGAATCGCCCCGACAGCAGACATGCTCGACGCTGTGGTCGCAGGCGATCTCGAGGCTGCCTTCACCTGGTCAGGTTATGCTGCGGCCAAGGCGCCGGTCTTCAGCGTGTTCTCCACCGTGCCGTTCGGTCCGGGACCCGAGGACATGACCTCGTGGATGCTGGAAGGAGATGGCAGCCGTATTCACCGCGAAGCTTATGAGAAGCTCGGGGTGGTGGGCGTGGCGTGCGGTATCCAAGGCAGCAAGGGTGGCGGTTGGTTCCGCAGCGAGCTCAATACCGTGGCCGACTTCAAGGGCCAACGCCTGCGCTTCGGGCGTTACGCCGGCGAGGTCGTATCCCGCCTCGGGGCGACGTTGGTGCCGCTTCCGCCGGGCGAATTCTTCTATCAGCTGCAGCAGGGCAAGGTGGATGGCGGCGAGATGTCGACTCCCGCGATCGACGCGGCGCTGGGCTTCGATAAGCTCGGCCTGCCTTACTATCTGCCGGGCTGGCAGCAGCCCTCGGCGGTCCTCGACTTCCTGATGCGCAAGGACAAGTGGGATGCGCTGCCCGCGGCCTTGCGCGTGCAGATCGAAACAGCCTGTCGCGCCAACATTGCCTGGATGCTGAGCCGCTCGCCGCACATGCAGGGCCTGGCACTGGAGAAGTTGAAAGCCTCGGGCGTGGTCATCAAGCAATGGTCGGCCGAGATCATGGGTGCCTTCCGCCATCAGGCGGATATCGTTCTCAAGGAACAGGCCGACCACGATCCGGATTTTGCCGCGGCCCTTGCCAACCAACGCGGCTTCGTCGGCCAGAGCGTCGACTGGCGGACGCTTTCAAGGTTGCCGTAAGCCTTGGAGCGCGGACCTCCAAGTCCGCGCTCCGATGATGGCTTGCACGCCGACGCCGGTCCGGGCAGTTTGCGCCGGCCATGACGATCCTCTCCTCGCAAGTCGATACCCGTTCCGACATCTTCAAGCGCAACACCGAGGCCATGCGCGGTCTGGTCGAAGACCTGCGCCAACGCACTGACAAGATCCGCCTGGGCGGCGGCGAGGAAGCCCGCAAGCGCCATATCGCGCGCGGCAAGCTTCTGCCCCGCGAGCGGGTGCGCGCGCTGCTCGACCCCGGTTCGCCGTTTCTCGAGCTGTCGCCGCTGGCGGCGCTCGACATGTACGACAACGAGGCGCCGGGGTCGGGCGTCATCACAGGGATCGGCCGCGTCAGCGGCGTGGAATGCGTCGTGGTATGCAACGACGCCACCGTCAAAGGTGGAACCTATTATCCGATGACGGTGAAGAAGCACCTCCGCGCCCAGGAAGTGGCGATGGAGAACCGCCTGCCGTGCATCTACCTGGTGGATTCCGGCGGCGCCAACCTGCCGCAATGGCCGGAGGTCTTTCCCGACAAGACCCATTTCGGTCGGATCTTCTACAATCAAGCCAACATGTCGGCGATGGGCATTCCCCAGGTCGCCGTGGTGATGGGGTCCTGCACCGCTGGCGGTGCGTACGTTCCGGCGATGAGCGACGAGACCATCATCGTCCGCAAGCAAGGCACGATCTTCCTGGGCGGTCCGCCGCTCGTGAAGGCGGCGATCGGCGAGGTGGTAAGCGCCGAGGATCTCGGCGGTGCCGACGTGCATGCGCGCACCTCGGGCGTTGCCGATCACTACGCGCACAACGACAGCCATGCCCTGGGCATGGCGCGACGCATCGTTGCCAACCTCAATTGGAAGAAGTCGCCGTCGGTGTCGATCCTCGAGCCGAGAGAGCCCAAATATGCGGCCGAGGAGCTCTACGGCATCGTGCCTCCGGATAGCCGCACGCCCTATGACATGCGGGAGGTGATCGCACGGCTGGTCGATGGCAGCGAGCTCGACGAGTTCAAGCACCTCTACGGCACGACCATTGTCACCGGTTTTGCGCGTATCTGGGGCTATCCGATCGGCATCGTTGCCAACAACGGCATCCTGTTCAACGAGTCGGCGCTGAAGGCGTCGCATTTCATCGAGCTGTGTGGTCAGCGCGGCATTCCGCTGCTCTTCCTGCAGAACATCACGGGCTTCATGGTCGGCCGAAAGTACGAGGCTGGCGGCATTGCCCGCGATGGCGCCAAGATGGTGACCGCCGTGTCGACGGTCGGCGTGCCGAAATTCACGGTCATCGTTGGCGGCAGCTATGGGGCCGGCAATTACGGCATGTGCGGCCGTGCCTATGGGCCGCGGTTCCTCTGGATGTGGCCGAGCGCGCGCATCTCGGTGATGGGCGGCGAGCAGGCAGCGAGCGTGCTGGCGACGGTACGGCGCGACAATATCGAAGCGAGGGGAGGGATATGGTCGAAGGAAGAGGAGGAGGCGTTCAAGCAGCCGATCCGCGACCAGTACGATCGCGAGGGGCATCCCTATTATGCGACGGCGCGTCTGTGGGATGACGGCATCCTCGACCCCCTCGACACGCGCAGGGCGCTGGCGCTTGCGCTATCGGCGTCCATGAACCAACCGATTGGCGCGACCAAGTTCGGCGTCTTCCGGATGTGAGTGAACTGATGACCTCATCCGTCTTGACGCGCATCGAGGACGGCGTGGCGACGCTGATCCTCAATCGACCGGCGGCCATGAATGCCTTCGACGGTGACACCGCGCGCGCCATCGTCGATGCAGTCGACGCCTTCGGTGCCGATCCAGCCGTGCGGGTCATGGTGGTCGCCTCCGAGGGCCGCTGCTTCTCGGCCGGTGGCGACTTCAACTGGGTGCTGACCTGGCCGGAGCTTGACGCCATTACCCGCCGTGTCGGCGCCGATGCCATGATGGGCGCGGTGCAGGCGGTCTACGATTTCCCCAAGCCTTCGATCGCCCGGGTGCAGGGCGCGGCGGTTGGCGGCGGCGTGGGCCTGATGCTGGCTTGCGATTTTGCCGTCGCTGCGAAAGCAGCGCGCTTCGGTTTGACCTCGGTCCGCAACGGCCTGCTGGCCGGCATCGCCATCCCGGTGCTGATTGAAGCGGTCGGCCCGCGCGTCGCACGCCAGCTCATGATGCATGGCGGTATCTTCGACGCGGCCACGGCGCAACGCATCGGGCTGGTCGACCAGATCGCCGAGCCGGACGCGCTCGATGCCGCGGTGGCGACGCTCGCGGGCGAGCTGAAGCTCGGCGCGCCGTCGGTGCAGACGGCGATCAAGAAGCTCATCCCCGAGATCGACGTCTCACTGCACGACACCGAGGTAGCGGCAGTGCTGGGCGAGCATGTCGCCAACCAATGCGTCACCGAGGAGGCGCTGGAAGGCATGCGGGCATTTCTCGATAAGCGCAAGCCGAGGTGGGCGCTCTGATGTTTCATAAGATCCTGATCGCCAATCGCGGCGAGATCGCCTGCCGCGTCATCAAGACCGCACGGCGCCTTGGCATCAAGACGGTCGCCGTCTATTCCGACGCGGATCGCCTGGCGCGCCATGTCGCGCTGGCCGACGAGGCGGTCCATATTGGGCCTTCGCCGGCACGCGACAGTTACCTGGTGGCCGAGAAGATCATCGACGCCGCCAAGCGTACCGGCGCCCAGGCGATCCATCCCGGCTACGGCTTCCTGTCGGAGAACGCCGGCTTCGCCGAAGCCTGCGCCAGCAACGGCATCGTCTTCATCGGCCCGCCGCCCGCCGCCATCCGCGCCATGGGCTCCAAGAGCGAAGCCAAGAAGATCATGGAAAAGGCCAAGGTGCCGCTGGTGCCGGGCTATCACGGGGACGATCAGTCGCCCGAGCTTCTGGCGAAGGAGGCGGCGCGCATCGGCTTCCCGGTCCTGATCAAGGCCTCGGCCGGCGGCGGCGGCAAGGGCATGCGGGTGGTCGAGAGTGCCGAGAGGTTCGCCGATGCATTGGCCGGCGCCAAGCGCGAGGCCAAGGCGTCGTTTGCCGATGACCATGTCCTGGTCGAGAAGTATCTCACACGGCCGCGTCATATCGAGATCCAGGTCTTCGCCGACTCCCACGGCAACTGCCTGCACCTGTTCGAGCGCGACTGCTCGATCCAGCGCCGCCATCAGAAGGTGATCGAGGAAGCCCCGGCGCCAGGCATGGACCCGAAACGCCGCGAAGCCATGGGTTCGGCCGCCGTCGCGGCGGCGAAGGCCATCGGCTATGTCGGTGCGGGAACCGTCGAGTTCATCGCCGATCAGAACGGCACCTTCCACTTCATGGAGATGAACACCCGCCTGCAGGTCGAGCATCCCGTGACCGAGCTGATCACGGGGCAAGACCTTGTCGAATGGCAGCTGGTCGTTGCCTCGGGCGGGCGCATGCCGCTGGCGCAGGATCAGCTTCGTATTGACGGCCATGCCGTCGAGGTCCGTCTCTACGCGGAGGATCCGGCGCGCAACTTCCTGCCATCGACCGGCACCTTGATCCACCTGCGCCTGCCCCAGGAGGGACCGCATGTGCGAGTGGATACCGGCGTGCGCGAGGGCGACACGGTGACGCCGTTCTACGATCCCATGATCGCCAAGGTGATCGTGCATGATCGCGACCGCGTGTCGGCGATGCGACGCTTGGCGACGCTGATGAGCGAGACCGAAGTGGTTGGCGTTGCTACCAACGCGCAGCTCTTGAAGGCCCTGTGCTCGCATCCAGCGTTCGTCGGAGGCGAGGTGGATACCGGTTTCATCGAGCGCTACCGCGAGGAACTGTTCGCCGCGGCGGGCGCCGCCGGCAATCGTGCCTTCGCCATCGCCACTCTGGCATGTCTGGTCGAGTGGCGAGAAGCCAGTGCGAGCTTTGCGCGGGCGTCCGGCGATCCGTGGTCGCCATGGAACAGCCAGGACGCTTTCCGCCTGCTCGACGAGGGGCATGACGAGGTGCGCTGGAAGGACGGCGAGCGAGAGGTGGCGGTGATCGCCCGCCGCGGACGCCACGGTGGCGTGCGTCTGGTCCTGCCCGGTGGGTCCCTCGATGCCCAGGTGCGCCGAAATGACGATGGCCGGCTCGCTATCCGCCTGGGAGACGAAACGTTTGTCGCCACGGTGGTGCGTCGCCAGATGGCCGACGGAGTCGACTATACGCTGTTCGCCGATGGGATGAGCCGCCGATTGCGCCTGGTCGATCCGCTCGACGTTACGCAGTACGAGACGGCCGGAGGCGACGAGGCATCGGTGCGCTCGCCGCTTCCCGGCAAGATCATCGACCTCAGGGTCAAGGCGGGCGACCACGTGAGCAAGGGGCAGCCACTTCTGGTGCTCGAGGCCATGAAGATGGAGCACACGCTCACTGCTCCGGCTGATGGCACCGTCAAGAGCGTACGCTACGCTGTGGGCGAGCAGGTGGTGGAAGGGGCGGAGCTGGTCGAGTTCGAGGACGGCTGAACAGCAGATCGTGGCGGCACTAAATGCCGAGGCTGTGGCTGAGATACTCCCTGGTTCGCTGAAAGTGCCTGTATCGCGACGTGCCGCCGACCGCACTGGCGGGCTTTTTTTGGTATTCTGCGTCCATGGTGCTGACCTTCAGAACGGCGATCCTTTCGGAGGGCGAAGAGGTCGGGCGCGTCATACGCGCAGCCTTCACGCCCTATGTCCGCGCTTTGGGGCGCGAGTTGCCTGCCGACGGATCTGCCCGGTTTGCCGAAGAGCGGGAGCGATTTGCGGCGGAGCTCGAGCGCGGCGACGTCTACGTCGCCTTGGATGGTGAGCGCATCCTCGGTGCCGTCAGGACGAGACCGCAGGAGAAAGACCTCTACATCCAGCAGATCGCCGTCGATCCGGCGAGACAGGGCAGTGGCGTCGGGAGCTGGCTGTTGCAGCGGATCGACGAGGTGGCGCGAGCGCGCGGCCTTGGCGGCCTGTCGCTCGAGACCGCCGAGATGGCAGTGGCCAACATTCGCCTCTACCAGCGGCACGGCTTCGAGATCGTGAACCGCGGCCCGCCCGACCACGGGCTCGACCCCCATACCGGGGTCCACATGGTGAAGTCGTTTCAGGTCATGTCGTCCTGAGCGAAGCGAAGGAGCGTCTCCCGCCGCGCCAAGTGTCCATCTTCAAACTCAAACAAGGTGGACACTTGGAGTCTCAAAGGGTGGAAAGCGCTAGCTGACGGCCTTGCGGTAGAGATGCCAGGTCGCGTGGCCGAGAATGGGAAACACGATGGCGAGCCCGACCAGCAGAGGGATCGCGCCGATCAACAGGCCTGCGGCGAGGATCAGGCCCCAGGCCGCCATGGAGCCGGGATTGTCGCGCACGGCGCGGACGGAAGTGGCAACAGCCCGGTATACGCCGACGTTCCGGTCTAGCAGCAGCGGGAAGGACACGACACTGATCGTCAGCACCACCAGCGCGAACAGGAAGCCGACGCTCATGCCGATGCCGATCATGGTCCAGCCCTGTGGCGTCGTCACCACGTCGCGGGCGAAGGCGGTGGCCGAGATTGGCAAATCGGGGCCCATTGTGACCAGGTAGATGAACCACGCCGTGAACAGCCAGAGAGCGAACAGGGCCAGCAGGACGAGGCCCAGCGCCAGGATCGAGCCGATGGCGGGCGAACGCAGCACGGCGAAGGCATCCGCCCAGCCGTTGGCTGCTCCCTGCTCGCGCCGGCGGCTCATTTCATAGAGTCCGACACCGAACAGGGGCGCAATCAGCGCGAAGCCGGCGATCAAAGGGAAGATCAGGGGGATCAGGCCCTGATTGAAGGCGAAGCGGGCGATGATCAGGCCGGCGATCGGATAGATGAGGCAGAGAAAGATCACGTCGGTTCGGCAGGCCTCGAAATCGCGGGCGCCCTGGATCAGCGCCGATCTGAGGTCGGCGAGGCCGATGCGGCGCACCGCTGGTGGCGCCGTGCCGTGCGTTTCCCACGCGCCGTTCATGGTCGTGGCTGCCGATCCGACAGCGTGGCCGGTCTGCTTGAGCTGCTCCCAGCCCCATTCGATAGGATTGCGGATGTGACTCGTGGCCATGGTTGCTCCTCCCGAACCAAGCGTTCGAAAGCCGTGGCTCAACCGTGGCATCCAGTCGTGGCAGCGACGCGAGAGTCCAGTTCGCTGGCCACGAGAGCCGCGATCGCCACGCCTGGACTCTACGCCCGTCGGAGGCCGAGGGCTACTGCAGGAATTTCAAATATTGCCCGACGAAGTCGCAACCAACGCTCCGGGAGTAGGCGTCGATCAGCTTCTTCGTGATCGGGCCCGGCGTCTTGCCGTCAGCAACCGGGGCGCCGTTGAAGCTCTTCACCGGCAGGATGCAGAGGCTGGTCGAGGTGAGAAACATTTCCTCGGCATTGGCTGCGTCGAACAGGTCGATGTCGCCTGGTATGCACGGAATGGCGAGCTGCTTGGCCATGTCCATGGTCATCTGCCGGCTCACGCCCGGAAGGACATAACGCTCGGACGGCGTGAAGAGTTCCCCCTCGCGCACGATGAAGATGTTGCTGCCCAGCCCCTCGGCGAGGTTGCCGTTCTCGTCGAGCAGGATCGCCCAGGCATCCGGGTTCAAGGCCTTCACCGGCTTCTCGGCCATGATCATGTTGAGATAGTTGTGCGTCTTGGCCCGCGGCGACAGCATCGACGGAGCGGTGCGGCGCATGGTGGTGGTGATCACCTCCGCACCGTCGCGATAGAGGCGGGCGCGGGCGGCGAGCGGTAGCGGCAGCACCTCGATCACGACGTTGGGGCCGGTGTGGTCCCAGCCCTCATCGCCGACGGCGTCGACACCGCGGCTGACTCGCTGGCCGACCCACCAGTCACCGACTGCCGGCCGCAAGTGCTCATTCCTGGCCACGACCTCTTCGCTGTGCGCGACCATCTCCTTGGGGCTGATGCCGGGATCGATCTGAAGGTAGCGCAGCGAACGATAGAAACGGTCGATATGCTCCTTCAGGCGGAAGGGCTGGCCCTCGAAGGTGCGTGTCATATCGAAAGCGCCATCACCGTACTTCCAGCTGCGGTCGCGGAAGGGAATCATGACCTGGTTTTCCGGCATGAACTTGCCGTTGAACCAGGCGATGCGTTGATTGCTGAGCTGCTGGGCCATGATCATCTCCGTACGGTGAGCTTAGTGGAGTTCCAGGGGCGCTGTCGTCCTCGAAGTGCCGTGACGTTTTGTTTCGGACAGCGATGCCGGCGCAATGTTTCCTGAATCGTCGGCCAGGTCGGCGACGTACGACAGCGCGTGATGGATATCGTTCTCGATTTCCCGGCGCGCTGCAACGGCGTCGCGCGATTGCAACGCGCGAATGATGCGTGCCCGCGTTTCCGGTCCACGCGACTGGCTGACATAGTCGGGATAGAGAAGATTCATGTAGGGGCCGGTCTGCAACCAAAGTCCCTCTATGACGCGCAGCAGCGTTGGCTGCGTCGCCATGGCATAGAGCGTAAAGTGGAATTCGCGCACCTTCAGCCGGTCTGTCGCGCTGTCGCCGCGACTGCGCACCGTGGCGATCTCCAATGCGACCCGGCGAAGCTCGGCGATCTGCGACCGGCTTGCCTGTCCCGCGGCCTTTTCGGCCGCCAGCCCTTCGACGGCCATGCGAATGTCGCGCAGTTCGAGGACCTTCATCCGCGTCATCAATGGCACGCGCACGGATCGGCTGGGCTGCATCTCGAACGCGCCCTCGGCCACCAGACGACGAAGCGCTTCGCGCACCGGGGTCAAGCTCACCCCGAGCGTGCTCGCGATGAAGCGAAAGGTGAGCTTCTGGCCCGGCACGAACCGACCCGCCGTCAGGGCTTCGCGCAGCGACTCGTAGACCTGTGCGCGCAGCGAGGTGTCCATGGGATCGCTCGAGGGAAGGGCGGCCGCCATCACCGTGGACCATACAGCATCTGCTCTGGATTTGTGATCACAAAAATGATTGATGGCTGTGTTCTTGGCCCTTAGACTGGTTTGTGATCACAGTTGCTTGGGCACTGTTCTTGCTGGGGTTTAGGGGGCCATGCGCAGCTACGCCAAGTCGATTGCACTCTACGGACGTACCAAGGAGCACCTGGCCGGTGGCGTTAGCAGCAACGTGCGCTATGCCAGCACGCCGGTGCCGCTGTTCTTTGTGCGAGGCGAGGGTGCTCGGCTCTATGACGTCGATGGCAACACTCATATCGATTATGTCCTGGGCAACGGCCCTGCGATCCTGGGCCACGCACCGAAGCCAGTGATCGACGCCGTCGCCCGCTCTCTGGCCGATGGCCAGGTCTATGCTGCCCAACATCCGCGCGAGACCGAGCTGGCAGAGCGGCTCTGCGGCTTGCTGCCGGGCGCGGAAGTCGTGCGGTTCGCGACTTCGGGCACCGAGGCCGTGCTGATGACGATGCGGCTTGCCCGCGCCTTCACCGGTCGAACGAAGATCCTGAAGTTCGAGGGCCACTATCACGGCTGGAGCGACCAGGCCTTCATCAGCACGCGGCCGTCGTTGAACGAGGCCGGGCCGGCAGAAGCACCGGTGCCTGTCGCGGGCTCGCCCGGCATGCCGCCCAGTGTGCTCGACGACATCGTGGTCGCGGGATGGAACGACTTGGAGGCAGTCGCCGCCGCCTTCGATCGCCATCCCGGCGAGATCGCCGGGGTGATCATGGAACCGGTGATGGTGAACGGCGGCGCCGTCGTGCCGGGCGAGGGCTATCTCGCCGGCGTGCGCGACCTCTGCCACATCAAGGGTGCGCTGTTCGTCTGCGACGAGGTCATCACCGGCTTCCGCGTCGGCCTGCGCGGCGCACAGGCGCGCTTCGGCGTGACGGCCGATCTTGCGATCTATGCCAAGGCTGTGGCTGCCGGCTTTCCGTTGGCCTTGGTCGCGGGACGGCGCGACGTCATGGATACCTTGCTCGACAAAGGCGTCATGCACGGCGGCACCTACAACGGCAATGTCCAGAGCATGGCCGCCGCCATCGCGGCGCTCGACGAGCTCGAGCGCGACGATGGTGCGGTCTACGACGCCATGGAGCGGCGCGGCGCGCGGCTGATGCAAGGGCTGGCCTCGATTGCGGCCAGACGTGGCGTGGCCATGCGCGTGCAGGGCTTGCCGGCGATCTTCCAGACGTTCTTCACGTCAGGGCCAGGACCGCGGAACTACCGTGAAGCCGAGGCGTGCGATCGCGACAGGGCTCTTGCCTTCCATCGGGCGCTGCAGGAGCAGGGCGTGCGCGTCAACCAGGTGGCGAAGTGGTTCCTGTCGACGGCGCACGACGATACTGTCATCGATGAAACGCTGGCGGCGGCCGACCGCGCCCTGGCGACGCTTGAATGAGCGACATCCGCCTCGAGGGCGTGTGCAAGCGCTACGGTCCGGTGGCGGCGGCGGACGATGTCGATCTGGCCGTTACCCAGGGCGAGTTCGTCACCATCCTGGGGCCCAGCGGCTCGGGCAAGACGACGCTGCTGTCGCTGATCGCCGGCCTCAATCGACCGACGTCGGGCCGCATCTTCATCGGCGGCCGCGACGTCACCGACGCGCCGGCGCAGGAGCGCAATATCGGCCTGGTGTTCCAGTCCTATGCCCTGTTTCCGCACATGACGGTGCTGGAGAATGTGCTGTTCCCGTTGGGCGTGCGCAAGATCGGCGGCGCGGTGGCACGCAACCAGGCGCTCGGTGCCCTCAAGCTTGTGAGGCTGGACGGCCTGCAGGATCGCAGGCCGTCGCAGCTTTCGGGGGGCCAGCAGCAGCGCGTGGCGCTGGCCCGCGCCATCGTCTTCAAGCCGGACATCCTGCTGCTCGATGAGCCGTTGGGCGCGCTCGACCGCAAGCTGCGCGAGGAACTCCAGGTCGAGCTGAAACAATTGCAACGCACGCTCGGCGTCACGACCATCCTGGTCACGCATGACCAGGAAGAGGCGCTGTCGCTGTCCGACCGCATCATGGTGCTGGACAAGGGCAGGACTCAGCAGATCGCAGCACCAGCCGACGCCTATCTCAAGCCCGCCAACCGGTTCGTGGCGGAGTTCCTGGGCATCGCCAATTTCGTCGACCTGGAAGGCGGTCGCATAGGCGTGGTACGGCCCGAAAGACTCCGGCTGGCGGACGCAGGCGCGGCCGGCAAGCCGGCCCGTGTCGTCGAGGCGGTCTACCTCGGCCAGATGGTGCGCTACCATCTGGCCCTGGAGAATGGGGCCGCGGATGCACCGATGGTGGCGTCTGTGCCGTTCGTCGGCCGCGCCTTTGCGGCGGGCGAGCGTGTCGCAGTGTCGTGGGAGGCGGCCGACATCTGGCCGGTCGCATGAGGGGAGCAAGCAGGAGGGACTTCACATGAAGAGACGGACATTCGTGGGGGCGGCCGCGGCGAGCATGCCGGCGTTCAGCATCCTGGCGGGCGGTGGAGCGCGCGCCCAGTCGAAGGAAATCCGCATGATCGAATCGGGCGGCAAGTCCGGCGAGTCGATCGAGGTGGGCTACATCGAGCCGCTGACCAAGAAGACCGGCATCAAGGTCATTCGCGAGAGCCCGAGCTCGCTCGGCAAGCTCAGGGCGCTGGTCGAGAGCGGCCAGACCAGCACCGTGCTGTTCGAGCTGGGCTCCGGCGTCATGGTGCAGGCGCGTAAGCTCGGGCTGATCGAGAAGATCGATTGGGCTGCCGTGGCGCCAGCGGCGATGTTTCCCGAAGCCAAGAACGAGCATGGCTTCGGTTACCAGTATTTCTCGACCATCATGGCGTGGCGGGCCGGCCAGAAGGAGCCCAGGACTTGGGCCGAGTTCTTCGACACGAAAGCCTTTCCAGGCAAGCGCTGTCTGCCGGACTATCCGCACTACTGTCTGCCGTTCGCTGTGATGGCGACCGGCGTGCCGGCCGACAAGCTGTTCCCGCTCGATGTCGATACGGCCTTCAAGAAGCTGAACGAGATCAAGAAGGACATCTCGGTGTGGTGGAAGGCGGGCGCACAGCCGCCGCAGCTTCTGAAGGACAACGAGGTGCAGTACGTCATCTGCTGGTCGGGCAGGGTGGTGGGCGACCCGGCCTTCGGCATGAACTTCGCCGGCGGCATGGCCGACTTGTCCTACTTCGGCATCGTCAAGAATTCGAAGCCCGAGGACAAGGCGGCAGCCTACAAGCTGATGCACGAGATGTCGCTGCCCGAGAACCAGGCCAAGGCGGCGACGGTGATCTCCTACACCGGGCCGAGCCCCGACCTCGATGCGCTGCTGCCCAAGGACAAGCTGGGTGAATTCCCGACCAGCAAGCAGAACAAGGCGGTACAGTGGTTCCAGAACGCCGAGTGGTGGGCCGAGAACGGCGAGGCCGTGAACAAGAAGTGGGAGGCTTTCAAGCTCAGCCTCTAGGTCGATGCGCAGCCAGGGCTTCGGCTTCATCGCGCCGCTTCTGGTGCTGATGGTGGTCGCCTTCAATGCACCCATCGTCTACATGCTGGGCCTTGCCTTCTGGGACAAGAGCCGCGGCTTCACGCTCGAGCACTTTGAGGGCCTGCTGGAGGCGCCGGTCTATCTGCGCGTGCTGGGCAACACCATGCGGATTGCCGTGATCGCCACGCTTGCCAACGTGATCATTGGCTATCCGCTGGCGCACTGGATGCGCGGCCTGCGGAACCGGGCGCGGCTGATTGCCATCGCCCTGGTGGTGCTGCCCTTCTGGGTCAGCATCCTGGTCCGCACCTATGCCTGGATCGTGGTCCTGGGCAATGGCGGCCTGGTCAATCGCGCCCTGCAGTGGATGGGTTTCACTGAAGCCCCGGTGCAGTTCCTGTACAACGAGCTCGGCGTCACCATCGGCATGGCCAATGTCCTGCTACCGTTCCTGGTACTGCCCTTGTTCGCCGCCATGATCCGCGTCGACGAGCGGCTCCTGCAGGCGGCAGCGTCGCTGGGAG
>Ga0081455_10004498_pt1 | contig 15593 bp, 8 predicted proteins | sample TabmetS3T2R1_FD_70207 | JGI IMG/M metagenome (GOLD analysis project Ga0081455, IMG submission 70207) | Tabebuia heterophylla rhizosphere microbial communities from the University of Puerto Rico - S3T2R1 | ecosystem: Host-associated > Plants > Roots > Rhizosphere ... | reverse complement strand
GTTGGGAGTTTGCGAAGTTGCTCGGCACGAGGGCACTTTTCAGGTGTTCTATAACACTTTCAGTGACTAATCGGTGAATTCTTCGAGGAAATTAATAGTCACTATTAATGAATCCTTTCTCAAAAATACTTTGCGAACGACGCACCAGACAACTTCGCATACTCCTGAACAAGATCACCTGCAAGTAAAACCCGCTCGAGAGCACTTAGGTAGTGATTTTGTATACGCGGGCAGCGGTATCGTGCACGATCTTGCGCCGCTGTTCCTCGGACAGCACGCTGAACGTCTCCTCAATGAACTCTTGCGACTTGGGCCAGATGGCGGCCGTGTGTGGATAATCAGAGGACCACATGGCGTTGTCCGCCGCATAGCGCTGCACGCCATCCAGAAAGATCGGCTCGTTGATGAACGTCGCATACACCTGCCGCTTGACGTACTCACTCGGTTTGAGACTCAGTTTCTGTGAACTCACCGCGCCGATCCGCCCTTGCGCGAAGTCCATCCGCCACATGAAGTAGGGCATCCAGGCCACATCGTTCTCGGCAGAAACGATCGTCAGCTTGGGAAAGCGTTCTAACACCCCACCCAAGACAAACACCGCGATCGAGCGCTCTACTTCATGGTGCAACGTGGACACCTGCAGCGCGAGGTTGCCCTTGAAGAAGTCAACTCCCATCCCTCGGCGACCCGTCAAGATATGGAGCGACAACGGCATGTTTAGGTCCTGCGCCGCTGCCCAGAACGGATCGTAGCTCTCCGAGCTGTAGGGCTGGTCGGCAGGCGGGGAGCACCAGATCATGGCCCCCTTGAGGCCCAGCTTGGCGCAGCGCTCCAGTTCCTGGGCGCCCTCCTTCGGGTCGTAGAGAGAGATGAGGGCGAGGCCCTTCAGGCGTTTGGGAGCGTAGCTGCAATACGCCGCCAGCCAGTCGTTGTACACGCCGAAGCAGGCGCGCTGCAATCCGGCATCTTTGAGCCAGAACAGCCGGAATCCCAGGGTGGTGTAGAGCACCTCCGCCTCCACCCCGTCCAGTTCCATATCCGGCAAGCGTTGGGCAGGGTCCCAGCCACCAGGGCGGGCGTCGGCGTAGGTGCCAGTTTTGAGAAAGGCGGCCAGCTCCTCAGGCGTCCGGCCCGCACCCAACCCAATGGCAAGGTTGTGCGGCGGATACCCCTCATAGACGAGATATGCGCCTTCTTGCCCTTCGGGGTTGAGCACCACTCTGGGCGCCCGGTCGCGGTACTTGGTGTCGATGCGCTCGACCCAGAGGTCTGGTGGCTCACTGACGTGAGAGTCGGAGGAGATCAACTGCAGTTCTGCCATGGTTCACCTCCTGCGAGAGTAGGTTGTTTGGGGTATTGTACGCCTCCTGCCAGGGGTACACAAGTGGAACCCAGCAGCTAGTCTGGGCTGGGAACGTTGGGCTATAATACGGCGTCGTACCCATGGGCGACGAGGTTCCGGTGGTACTCTGACCAAAGGGAGGTAAGTATGATAACAGAAGTCGAACTGCCTGTAGAAGAACGTCTCGTGCAGCTTCTCCAGCACCTGGGCATCGAGCGCGCCCACGTCGCGGCCCGTAGTGGCGGTGACTGGGGAGGGCTGGCTGCCACACATCCCGACTGCATCGCATCTCTGACCCTCATTTGCCCACGGGGCATGGATCCCAGTGCGCTTGACACCCTGGCGCCGCGCCTCCTGGTGTTGGCTGGCGACCAGGGCCGACCGGATACGCTCGTGCGCCAGGCCGTGGCGCCCCTCCAGGCGGCGACGCTCATCACCCTGCGCGACTATGTTAGCCCGACGATTTATGCCGACGTCGTCGCGGACCGTAGCGCCGATATTGGCGCCGCCATGGTGGACTTCCTGGCACGCATGGACCAGGTGCATGGGACCAGGACGGTGGCTCTGCCCCAGGGTGAAGGCGAAGTGGCTGAGATCTCCTACCGCGTCGAGGGGTCGGGACCGCCTCTGGTGTTGCTACCCCTGGGCGTGGCTCCTTCCCAATGGGAGCCGCTTATCCCCAGGCTCAGGGAGCGCTGGTGTACGATTACCCTGGGCGGTGCCTACCTGGGGATGATCGGGAGTCTCGAAGCCCGGGGCCGTACCGCGGGATACCTGGGTGTGGTGCGCCGCCTCATCGAGGAGGCCGAGCTGCGACCTGGTGAGACCGTCCTCGAAGCGGGCTGTGGCACTGGTGTCCTGGACCGCTGGCTAGCCCGTTACACGGGTAGGGCCAATCACATCGTCGGCCTCGACATCAGCCGCTATCTGCTCCGCGAAGCGACTGCTTTGGCCAGGAAGGAAGGGTTGGCGGGCATCATCGAGTTCCGAGAAGGGAGCGCCGAAGCTATGCCCTTCCCAGAGAACAGCTTTGATGTCGCCATGTCGAGTACCGTCATTCAGCGGGTCGATGCCGACCGCATGCTGCGCGAGATGGTACGGGTGACCAAACCAGGCGGCAGGGTCGCCGTGGTGGGACATGCCCATGACCTGCCGCGCTGGGTGAACCTGGCCCTGCCAGCCGAGCTGAAGGCCAGGGTGGAAGCCCCGGGCTGGGCGAGTGATCGGGGCCACCAACTGGGCTGTGATGATGCCAGCCTCTACATGCGATTTCATCAGGTGGGGCTGACCCAAGTCAAGATGTTCCCCCAGTTTGCCGCCTTTGAGCGGTCCCGTTTGCAGTCTTTGCAGGGAGAGATCCTGCCAACGCTTACCCCAGACGCCGTGCAGGAGTGGCGCAACGCTGTAGCGCAGGCCGAGGCCGCAGGGACTTTCTTTATCGCCACGCCCTTCCACTGCGCCGTGGGGACGAAGCCCCACGACTCTGTCTAGCGTGGGCTCTGCAGCACCCTGCATGAGGGGGCGGGGCGTGCGCTGGACAGGGTCCCCAGGACAGCCTATGATAGGCCCAGTTTCCTTGCTCCCCCGCACGCTCTGGTTCAGCACGAGGAGGTAAAGGCCCAGTACCTCGGCATCGAGCCTATGGTTGCCACACACAGAAAGGAGAACCCATGAGACGGAGAGGGACAGTTGCACCGCGGTTCGTAGTGAGTGTTGCTACCTGGTTGTGTGTCTTGCTTGCCGGCGGCTTCTGGGCAACGCCGGCGACTGCCTACAAGCCAGAGGGGGAGATGCGCTGGGCCTTATACGTGACTATCTCCCCGGCGTGGCTCGATCCCGCCGAAGTGGCGGTGTCGGGCCTCAACTCCTTTTGGTTCTGCTATGCGCTGCATGACGCCCTGGTCAAGCCCATGCCCGGCAACCCCATGGCCCCGAGTCTGGCGGAGTCCTGGACGGTGAGCGACGATCAGCGCGTGTACGAATTTAAACTCCGCGAGGGGCTTAAGTTCCACAATGGTGATCCCTTCACCGCTGAGGACGTCAAGTTTACCTTCCAGCGCTACAAATCCCCCATCCTACACGAGAAAGTGCGAGAGATAGAGATCGTCGATCCCTACCGCGTGCGCTTCCACCTGCACCAGCCGTGGCCCGATTTTATGGCCTATTACGGTACTCTGGCCACGGGAGCGGGCTGGATCGTGCCGAAGCAGTACCTGGAGAAGGTAGGGGAGGACGGCTTTAAGAAGCATCCCATCGGGCTGGGGCCCTACAAGTTTGTGAGCCATACGCCCGGCATCGAGCTGGTCATGGAGGCGGTTGAGAACTACTGGCGCAAAGTCCCGCATGTGAAGCGGTTGGTCTTCAAAAGCGTCCCGGAGCCGGCGACGCGGCTGGCGCTGCTGAAGACGGGTGATGTCGACATCGCCTATGACCTGGATGCCCAGGCAGCGGAGGAGGTGAAACGGAACCCGAAGTTCCGCCTGGCCTTTTCTGGGGGTATCGGGTCGTTTTATCTGGATTTCCTCGAGCAGTGGGACCCGAAGTCGCCGTGGCATGACCCGCGCGTGCGGCTCGCCGCCAGTTATGCCCTGGACCGCCAGGCCCTGAGTGACGCGGAGCGGCTGGGGGCCTCGCCGCCAGCGGGGAATATCATTCCGCAGACTTTCGAGTTCGCGCTGCCCATTGAACCATATCCCTATGATCCGGACAAGGCGAGGCGGCTCCTGGCCGAGGCCGGCTATCCCAACGGCTTTGACGCTGGCGAGCTGACCCCGGCCTCCCCCTATTTCTCGCTGGGGGAGGCGGTCGCCAGTTATCTATCGGCGGTGGGGATCAAGACGAAACTACGTACCATGGAGCGGGCGGCGTTTCAGACGGCGCGCAACGCCAAGCAACTGCGGGGCCTCTGCGTCTGCGTTACCGCGCGCTACGGTAACGCCGCCACGCGCATCGAGGAAGTAGTAGTCAGTACCGGGGTGTATGCGAGGGGGGGCTATCCTGATATTGATGCGCTGTTCAAACAGCAAGACAGTGAGACGGACCGGTCGAAACGCGAGGCCCTGCTGCACCAGATTCAGCAGCTCATGCACGAGCGTGTGATGTTTGCGCCCATCTGGCTGTACATCTGGCCGAGCGGGATCGGACCGCGGGTGGAGGACCCGGCGCTGATGTCGATTAACCCCTACCCCTGGTCTGCGCCTCTAGAAGACGTGCGTCTGAAGCAAGGATGAGTGGGGACGGAAACCTGTGCAAAGGAGGGGAAGCAATGGAGACAAGACCTATGCAGCACCACGCTACTGAGCGTATAAGCCGTCGCCGGCTCCTGCAGACCGGTCTGGCTGCAGGGGCGACGCTGGCCGCCTGGCCCCTATATGACCCCGCCGCGAGCTGGGGTGCCGAAGCGGGGACGCCCAAGCGCGGCGGCATCCTGCACGCACGCGGCTGGGATCCGCCGCACTTTGATCCGCATCTGACGCGCGCCTTCATGACGCATACGGCGCTGAGCTTCGTGTATAACAAGCTGCTGCGGCACAAAGTCGGCCCGGATGTGCCGCCGGGCACCTTCATTGTCGAGCCCGATCTCGCTGAACGCTGGGAATCGCCGGATGACACGACCTATATCTTCCATCTGCGTCAGGGCGTCAAATGGCACAATAAGCCGCCTGTCAACGGGCGCGAGCTGGTGGCTGAGGACGTGAAATTTTCCTTCGACCGCTTCCTGACCGTACCGGGCAATCCCGAGCGGCAGTTGCTGGAGGCCGTGGACCGGGTGGAGGTGGTAGACCGCTATACGGTGAAGTTCCTGCTCAAAGAACCGTTCGTCTGGTTGCTCGACATCCTGGCTAATGCTATGTGCGTGTGGATTGTCGCTCCCGAAGTCGGCGAGAAATACGGCGACTTCAAGAAAGTCGAGACCGCCATTGGCACGGGCCCCTTCCTCCTGGAGAGCTACGAACCGAACGTCAAGACGATCTTCAAGCGCAACCCGGACTACTTCCGCCAGGGCCTGCCATATATTGATGGTGTGGAGTGGTTGGTGGTGCAGGACGAATCGACCGGGCTGGCAATGTACCGCACCGGGCAACTCGACACCGGCCCTGGGGGCAACTGGTCCGTGCGCCAAGAAGACCTGGAAGCACTCAAGAAGAGCCATCCCCATCTGCGCTACCAGGATATGCTGGCCATCAATTCGACCACGATCTGGATGCGCAATGATCAGCCGCCCTTCAACGACGTGCGGGTGCGGCGTGCCATCTCGCAGGCCATCGATCGCCAGGCGCTCATTGAGGCGGTCTACCTGCGGGGCGAGCCGAGCCCGGCGATTGGCCGTGGTTTGGCCCAGTGGTCGCTGCCCATCGACCAGCTCGGTGCCGGGGCGAAGTACTATCAGTACAATCCCAAGGAGGCCAGGCGGTTGCTGGCCGAGGCCGGGTTTGCCAAGGGCTTGAAAACGCCGCTGACGGTCTCCAGTGGCTATGGCCGTGACCTGATTGAGGCGACGCAGTTGGTGCAGAACTATCTCAAAGATGCCGGTATTGAGGTGGAGTTGAAAATCCAGGAGTATGGGGCGTATCAAGCGACCACGGGCCAGGGCAAGTTCGACGGCATGGCGATGGGCCCCTTTGCTGTTGCTTGGGAAGGGGATAGTGCGCTGTACGGACCGTATATGCCCGACCAACCGCGCAACCGTGGCCATGTCAACGACCCCAAGCTCACGGCCATGGTGCAGGAGCAACGACGCACGAAGGACCCGGAGGCGCGCAAGCAGATCCTGGTCGACTTTCAGCGCTACGCCGCGGAGCAACAGTACTATGTGTATCTGTTCTCGGTGATGATCACCAGTTCCTGGCAGCCGTATCTGAAGAACTTCGCCCACAACCTCACCTTCGACTACGGCAGTCGTGTCGCCGAGCTGTGGCTGGACCGGTAAGTATCCAGTGGTTAGTGGTTAGTGGCTAGGCCAGGCTTTCACTAACCACTAATCACTAGCCACTAACCACTGAAAGAGATTGGCCATGACCTTCGAGGAGATTCTGGACCAGGCGATTGCCATGCTCCAACGCCGCGGGCGCGTGACCTATCGCGCCCTGCAACGGCAGTTTAATTTAGACGATGCGTTTCTTGAGGATCTCAAGGAAGAACTTATCCATGGCCAACAACTAGTCGTGGATGAAGACGGCAAAGTCCTGGTCTGGGCTGCTGCAGCCGACCGGGCTTCCGCCCCAGCGTCGCAGCGTGCCCCGCTGTCCTATACCCCGCCATATCTGACTGAAAAAATCCTCGATGCCCGCCCGCGCCTGGAAGGCGAGCGCAAGCAGGTCACGGTGCTGTTTGCCGACATTAAAGACTCCACCGAGTTGATCCGGGACCTCGATCCAGAGGCTGCCCAGCAACTCCTCGACCCGGCCCTGCGCCACATGATGGACGCCGTGCACCGCTACGAGGGCACGGTGAACCAGGTACTGGGCGATGGCATTATGGCTCTCTTTGGCGCTCCCATTGCCCATGAGGATCACGCCCTGCGCGCCTGCTACGCCGCCCTGGCCATGCAGGCTGCCATGCGCGAGTATACCGAGGAGGTGCGCCGCGCCCAGGGCCTGGAGCTACGCATCCGCGTGGGCCTCAACGCGGGCGAAGTGGTGGTGCGGGCGATCGGCAACGACCTGCACATGGACTACTCCGCCGTGGGCCAGACGACGCATCTCGCGGCGCGCATGGAACAACTGGCAACACCCGGCAGCATCCGGCTGACCACGGCGACTCTGCGACTGGTCGAGGGCCTGGTACAGGTCAACGCCCTGGGCCCAATCCCGGTCAAGGGTTTAACGGAGGCCGTGGAGGTCTTCGAGCTAGTCGGAGCCAGTGCATTACGCCGCCGCTTGCAGGCGGCGGTGGCGCGCGGCCTGACGCGCTTTGTTGGCCGGGAGACCGAGCTAGCGGCGCTCGCACAGGCCCTGGCGCAGGCCGGTGCGGGACACGGCCAGGTGGTAGCCGCGGTGGGAGAGGCCGGCGTGGGCAAGTCCCGTCTGCTCTACGAGTTCGTCCATTCCCATCACCCCCAGGGCTGGCTGGTACTGGAAAGCGCCTCAGTGTCCTATGGTAAAGCCACGCCCTACTTTCCGGTCATCGATCTGCTCAAGGGCTATGTCCACATCGAAGACGGCGACGAGCCGCGCACCGTGCGGGCTAAAGTCACCGGGCATCTCCTGACTCTGGATGAAGCGTTGCAGGACACCATCCCAGCGCTCCTGGCGCTACTGGACGCACTGCCCGCTGACAGCCCTTTCCTGAGGCTCGATCCGCCGCAGCGACGGCAACGCACACTCGGCGGGCTCAAGCGCGTGCTGTTGCGTGAAAGTCAGGTGCAGCCGCTGCTGCTAGTCTTCGAGGATCTGCACTGGATTGACTCCGAGACCCAGGCGCTGCTCGATAGCCTGGTCGAGAGCCTGCCCACGGCTCAGCTCCTGCTGCTGGTCAACTACCGCCCGGAGTACCAGCACAGCTGGGGCAGCAAGACCTACTACATGCAACTGCGGCTTGACCCGCTGCTGCCCGCTAGTGCCGACGCATTTCTCCAGGCCCTGCTTGGCGCCGCCTCCAGCCTGGCGCCCCTCAAGCGGCTGCTGATCGAGCGTACCGAGGGCAATCCCTTCTTTTTGGAAGAAAGCGTACGCACCCTGGTCGAGACTGGCGTGCTGGTCGGCGAACCAGGCGCTTCTCGCCTGGCCCAGCCCATCGAGAGCTTGCAGGTGCCCGCCACGGTACAGGCAATTCTGGCAGCGCGCATCGACCGGTTGCCGTCCGAGGAGAAGCGGCTCCTCCAGACAGCCGCGGTCATTGGCACTGAGGTCCCGTTGCCGTTGCTCCAGGCCATTGCTGAGCTGCCCGAAGACGCCTTGCATCGCGGTCTGGCGCACCTCCAGGAGGCCGAGTTCCTGTACGAGACACGCCTCTTTCCAGACCGCGAGTATACCTTTAAGCATGCCCTGACCCATGAGGTGGCCTACAACGGTCTCTTGCATGAGCGGCGGCGAGCGCTGCATGCCCATATCATTGAGGCCATTGAGGCGCTTGCCGGGGACCGGGTGGTCGAGCAGGTCGAGCGGCTGGCCCACCATGCCCTGCGGGGGGAAGTATGGGAGAAGGCCCTGGCATACTGCCGGCAGGCAGGGGAGAAGGCCCTGGCACAATCGGTCAACCGCGAGGCAGCAGGGCACTTCGAGCAGGCGCTCAGCGCCCTCCAGCATCTCCCCGACAGGCGCGACGCACGTGAGCAGGCCATCGATCTCCGGCTCACCCTGCGCACGGCACTCCGCCCGCTCGGCGATTTTGGGCGTATCCTGACGGCTCTGCGCGAGGCAGAGGCCCTTGCGGTGGCTCTTGACGACCATCGTCGGCTGGGACAGGTCTTGCTCTCTCTAGTAATCCATTTCCGTATTATGGGTGCGCATGATCAGGCTATCGCCGCTGGCCAGCGTGCTCTCGAGCTCGCCACGGCCAGTGGGGATGTCGTCCTGCACGCGATGGTGAACTTACGTTTCGGCCAGGCCTATTTTTTCCAGGATGACTATCGTCGGGCAATTGACTACCTCACGCCGGCCGTGGCGTTCTTCGACGGGGCGCGGCGCCACGAGCGTTTCGGCTTTCCCAACCTGCCCGCCGTGCTCTCCCGTGCCTTCCTCGCCTGGTGCCATGCCGAGCTGGGCACGTTCGCTGAGGGCAGGACCGTCGGGGAAGAAGGGCTCCGGATTGCTGAGGCGGTTGCTCACCCTGGGAGCATGATGCAAGCCTCTTGGGGGATTGGTCTGCTGTCCCTGCGCCAGGGCGACCTGCGCATGGCACTCCCCCTGCTCGAACGGGCCGTGGGCATCTGTCACGAGGCAGACCTTCCAGCCTATTTCCCCGGGATAGCTGCGGCCTTGGGGGCAGCGTACACCCTGGCCGGGCGCGTCGCCGATGCCGTGCCGCTGCTCACGCAGGCGATGGAACAGACCATTGCAAAGGAAATGGTCGATGATCAGGTGCTCTGTAGCCTCTCTCTGGGGGAGACACAGATGATGGCCGGCCACCTGGAGGAGGCGTACGCCCTCGCCGAGGGTGCGCTGGCGCATGCCCGTGCGTATCAGAAACGGGGCAACCAGGCGTATGCCCTACGCCTCCTCGGCGACAGTGCGGCGCGACGCGAGCCTCCGGAGAGCGTGCTGGCCGAAGCCCACTACCAGCAAGCCCTCGCCCTGGCCGACGAACTCGGCATGCACCCGCTCGTGGCCCACTGCCACCTCAGTCTTGGCCTGCTCTCTCTCAAGACGGGGAGGGGAGAGCAGGCTCGCGCCGAGCTGTCCGCCGCCATAGCGCTATACCGCGCCATGGACATGACCTTCTGGCTACCCCAGGCAGAGGCGGCGCTGGCGCAGGTGGTCTGAGACATCGTTTGGCCTCGACGCGTAGTGCTATAATGGCGTTTCTGTACACGATTTTCTTTCCGCGTCGCAATGCAGCAAGGCACTTGCACAAGCTGTAAGCACGATGATTGCGGCAACAACCGTGCTCTGCGAGCGGATGGTTATCCACTCAGGAGGGGAGGAGTCACAGATGAGAAGGACGGTCGCACCACGGTTCATGTTGAGCATCGCCACCTGGTTGTGTGTCCTGCTTGCCGGGGGCCTCTGGGCCACACCCGCTGCTGCCTACAAGCCGGAAGGGGAGATGCGCTTTGCGCTCTACGTGACGATTTCCCCTGCCTGGTTCGATCCGGCGCAGGTGGCGTCAGTGGGCGGTACGCCCTTCTGGTTCTGCTTTGCCATGCATGACGCCTTGGTCAAGCCCATGCCGGGCAACCCCATGGCCCCCAGTCTGGCGGAGTCCTGGACCGTGAGCCCGGACCAGCTGGTGTACGAATTTAAACTGCGTGAGGGGCTGAAATTCCACAATGGCGATCCCTTCACCGCCGAGGACGTCAAGTTTAGTTTCCTGCGCTACAAACTCAACATCCTGCAGGAGAAAATCCGCGAGGTGGAGATCGTCGATCCCTACCGGGTGCGTTTCCATCTGCACCGACCCTGGCCCGATTTTATGACCTATTACGGCACCCTGGCCTCGGCGGCGGGGTGGATTGTGCCGAAAAAGTATATCGAGCAGGTGGGGGATGACGGTTTCAAGAAGCATCCCATCGGGCTGGGGCCTTACAAGTTTGTGAGCCATACCCCTGGCATCGAGCTGGTCATGGAGGCCGTCGAGAATTACTGGCGTAAGGTGCCGCATGTGAAGCGCCTGGTCTTCAAAAGCGTCCCGGAGCCAGCGACGCGGCTGGCGATGCTGAAGACAGGCGAGGTCGATATCGCCTACGACCTGGATGTCCTGGCCGCTGAGGAGGTGAAACGAGATCCCAAACTCCGGTTGACTTTTTCCGGAGGGATCGGATCGTTCTATCTGGATTTCATCGAGCAGTGGGACCCGAAGTCGCCGTGGCATGACCCACGCGTGCGACTGGCCGCCAATTATGCCCTGGACCGCCAGGCGCTGAGTGAGGCAGAGCGGTTGGGGGCCTCGCCACCGGCGGGTAGCATTATCCCTGAGACCTTCGCGTTCGCCTTGCCCTTCGAACCGTATCCGTACGATCCTGACAAGGCCAAGCGGCTCCTGGCCGAGGCCGGCTATGCCAACGGCTTTGACGCTGGCGAAATCACGCCCAATCCCCCCTATTTCTCGCTGGGCGAGGCCGTCGGCAATTACCTGGCGGCGGTGGGCATCAAGACGAAGCTGCGCACCATGGAGCGGGCGGCGTTTCAGCAGGATCGAGCGGCCAAGAAACTGCGGGGCCTATGCATTTGCGTTAGCGGGCGCTACGGCAACGCCGCCACGCGCCTCGAGGAAGTGGTGGTCAGCAATGGCACGTTCGCCCGCGGCGGCTATCCCGACATCGATGCGCTGTTCAAACAGCAGGACGTGGAAACGGACCAGGCGAAACGCGAGGCCTTGCTACACCAGATCCAGCAGCTCATGCACGAGCGCGTCATGTTCGCGCCCATCTGGCTCTACTTCTGGCCGAGCGGCCTCGGGCCACGCGTAGAGGAGCCGGCGCTGATGCTGATCAACCCCTTTCCCTGGGCCGCTCCCCTTGAGGATGTGCGCCTGAAGCAGGGATGAGCGGGGACGGCAGCCGGTGCGATGGAGGAGAGTCAAGGGCGCCTGACCTATGGCGCCCTCAATGAGATGCCCCACACTTAGGCAGTCCGTAGTACTTCTTCCAGAGAAGTCGCTTCGAGCAATCGCAGGCCCCAGGTCTCGAGAGAGGCAATATCCGCTGCTGCCAGTTGCTGCTGTGCCCAGGGTGGTAATGGCCCAAAGCGGCGTTCTAGCAAACGGCCTAGCAAAACAGCCGCTTCCTCTTGTCGGCCCTCTTGTCGGCCCTCTTGTCGGCCCTCTTGTCGGCCCTCTTGTCGGCCTTCTTGTCGACCTTCCTGTTTCCCCTCTTCAAATATCTCCCGCAAGAAGGGGTTTTCTTGAATGTTAATGGTGATGGGCATCTGTTGGATCTCCTCGCGTACAACAGGGTGGAGGCGCCTGAGCCCTGCCAGGATCACGAGTTTGGCCAGGGCATCCGCATAGAGACGTCTCACCAGTGCCAGTATACCGGACGCAGGCGCGTGTGTACCAGGCTTATCTCTTGCTGCACAGCACTGGCAGAGTGTGGTACGCTAGAGGCCAGGCGTAACTGTCCGTGGAACCCCGGTGCAGCGGAAAGGGGAAGTCATGACCTTTGAGGAGGTGCTGGACCAGGCCATCGCCCTGCTCCAGCGGCGCGGCCGCCTGACCTACCGTACGCTCAAACGACAATTTCAGCTCGACGATGCGGCCCTGGAAGACCTGACGATCGAACTCATCACGGGTCAGCGCCTGGCGGTCGATGAGGGCGGCGAAGTGCTGGTCTGGAGCGGTGCCCCTGGGCTGCCTCCCGTGCCGGCTGGCTCCCCAGCACAGACGGCGGTGCAGGCTCCGCTCACGTACACCCCACCCTATCTGGCCGAGAAGATTTTGACCTCCCGCAGTGCCCTGGAAGGCGAGCGCAAGCAAGTGACCGTGCTGTTTGCCGACCTGAAGGGCTCCATGGAACTCCTCGCCGACCGCGACCCTGAGGAAGCCCGACAGCTCCTCGATCCCGTGCTGGAGCGCATGATGGAGGCTGTGCATCGCTATGAGGGCACTGTCAATCAGGTCATGGGCGATGGCATTATGGCGCTCTTCGGTGCTCCGCTCGCGCATGAGGATCACGCCGTGCGCGCCTGTTATGCGGCACTGGCCATGCAGGAAAGCGTGACGCGCTACGGCGACGCGCTGCAGCGCTCGCAAGGCGTGCCGATCCAGATCCGGGTTGGCCTCAATTCCGGCGAAGTCGTCGTACGGGCGATCGGCAGTGACCTGCACATGGATTACACCGCCGTGGGGCAGACAACACACCTCGCCGCCCGCATGGAGCAGATGGCCAAGCCTGGTTCCATTCTGATCACGACCGAGACGCTGCGGCTGGCGGAAGGCTACATCCGAGCCACCGCGCTCGGGCCAGTGCCCGTGAAAGGGCTCGACGCGCTGGTGGAGGTCTTTGAGCTGGTCGGCGCCAGCGGCATCCGGCGGCGCCTGCAGGCCACTGCGGCCCGCGGACTCACGCGCTTTGTCGGCCGCGATACCGAGTTTGCGGCCCTGGCGCAGGCCCTGGAGCGGGCCGGGGCCGGCCACGGGCAGGTGATGGCGGTGGTCAGCGAGGCCGGGGTGGGCAAGTCCCGTCTCGCGTACGAGTTTATCTACTCCCGTCATACCCAGGGCTGGCGGGTCCTGGAAAGCGCCTCCGTCTCTTACGGCAAAGCCACCCCCTACTTCCCCGTGCTCGACCTGCTCCGGCGCTATGCCCATGTCGACGAGCGCGACGACGCCCGCACTATCCGCGCCAAAGTAACCGGGCAGCTTCTGACCCTGGACGAGGCCCTGCAGGACGCCATCCCGCCGCTGCTGGCGCTGCTCGACGCGCTGCCAGGCGACAGCTCCTTCCTGGCACTCGACCCACCGCAGCGCCGCCAGCGCACCCTCGCAGCGCTCAAACGCGTGCTCCTGCGGGAGAGCCAGGTACAACCCGTGCTCGTGGTCTTTGAAGACCTGCACTGGATCGATACCGAGACGCAGGCCCTGCTCGACAGTCTGGTGGAGAGCCTGCCGACGGCACGACTGCTGCTCCTGGTCAATTATCGCCCAGAGTATCAGCATAGCTGGAGTGGCAAGACGTACTACGCACAGCTCCGTCTGGACCCCTTGCCACCCGCCAGCGCGGATGCCTTGCTGCAGGCCCTGCTAGGTGACGACCCCAGCCTGAAGGCGCTCAAGCCACTGCTAGTCGCCCGGACCGCGGGCAATCCCTTCTTCCTAGAAGAGAGTGTGCGCACCCTGGTGGAGACCGACATGCTGGCGGGTACGCCCGGGGCGTATCGCCTGGTGCAGGCACTCCCCGCGATTCAGGTGCCGGCCACGGTACAGGCGGTGCTGGCGGCGCGTATCGACCGATTGCCGCCGGAGGAAAAGCACCTCCTCCAGACTGCTGCAGTCATTGGTACCGAGGTGCCCTTGCCGCTGTTGCAAACCATTGTTGAGCTACCTGAGGTGACCCTGCACCGCGGCCTCGTCCATCTGCAAGCCGCCGAGTTCCTCTACGAGACCCGACTCTTCCCCGAGCAAGTCTACACTTTTAAGCACGCCCTGACGCACGAGGTGGCCTATAGGGGGCTGCTGCAGGAGCGCCGTCGTGTGCTCCACGCCCACATAGTCGAGGCCCTCGAACACCTCGTTCCCGACCGCTTGGCCGAGCAGGTGGATCGCCTGGCCCACCATGCCCTGCGGGGGGAGGTGTGGGACAAGGCCCTGGCATACTGCCGACAGGCGGGGGAGAAGGCGGTGGCGCGCTCAGCCTACCAGGAAGCTGTGGGATATTTCGAGCAGGCGCTCGGTGTCCTGGGGCATCTACCGGAGACACGCGACACACGCGAGCAGGCGATTGATCTCCGGCTCGCCCTGCGCACGGCGCTCTGGCCGTCTGGCGACTTGGGGCGTATCCTGGTGACACTGCGGGAGGCCGAGTCCCTGGCAGCGTCCCTCGACGACCCGCGTCGGCTGGGACAGGTCTCCATCTTTCTGTCACACCATTTCTACACCGAGGGCGCGTATGACCAGGCCATTGCCGCCGCCCAGCATGCCCTCGCGCTTGCCACGGCTGGTGGGGAGGTCCTCCTGCACTCCCGAGCGAACCAATCCCTTGGCGTAGCCTACCAGTTCCTCGGCCACTATAGGCGGGCGCTCGACTACCTCGAACAGGCCGTGGCGGCCATCGAGGGGGCACGGCGCCGCGAGCGCTTCGGGGCAGTCATCCTGCCCGCCGTGCTCTCACGTGCCTGGCTCGCCGTGTGCCATGCCGAGTTGGGTATGTTTGCCGAGGGCAGATCCTCTGGGGAAGAAGCGCTGCAGATTGCCGAGGCAGAGCAGTGCCCCGGCAGTCTCATGATGGCCGCGTGGGAGGTCGGTCTGCTAGCCCTCCGGCAGGGCGACCTTCCCAAGGCACTCCCCCGGCTTGAACAGGCCGTGGGTCTCTGTCAGGAAGCGGACCTCCCGTTCTATTTCCCCAGGATGGCGGCTGTCTTGGGCGCGGCATACACTCTGGGCCGGCGCGCTGCCGACGCCGTGCCGTTGCTCATACGGGCATTAGAACAGACCACGGCCACAGGAATGGTCGGCGATCAGACGCTCTGTCGTCTCTCCCTGGGGGAGGCACAGATGTTGTCTGGCCGCCTGGAGGAGGCGCAAGCCCTCGCCGAGCAAGCGCTGGCACTCACCCGTCAGCACCAGGAACGTGGGAACGAGGCGCATGCCTTGCGCCTCCTCGGTGACATTGCGGCGCGGCGCGAGCCTCCGGAGAGCGCGCAAGCCGAAGCCCACTACCGCCAGGCCCTCCCCCTGGCCGAGGCACTCGGCATGCGCCCGCTCCAGGCCCACTGCCAGCGTGGCCTCGGCACGCTGTACGCCTCGACCGGCCAGCGCGAGCAGGCCCACACCGCACTGGCCACCGCTATCGCGCTGTACCGGGATATGGATATGACCTTCTGGCTGCCCCAGACTGAGGTGGCGCTGGTGCAGGTCGCATGACTCACGGCGGATTTTTAAGGTATGGAGTCTGCCATGGACAAAACCTATGTTGAATACCGCGATGGCATCTACC
>Ga0081455_10004497_pt1 | contig 15595 bp, 11 predicted proteins | sample TabmetS3T2R1_FD_70207 | JGI IMG/M metagenome (GOLD analysis project Ga0081455, IMG submission 70207) | Tabebuia heterophylla rhizosphere microbial communities from the University of Puerto Rico - S3T2R1 | ecosystem: Host-associated > Plants > Roots > Rhizosphere ... | reverse complement strand
CCACTGCTCAGCCTGGTCGGGATAGCCCAACAGCCACAGGATCTTCGCCCCATACGAACGACCACAGACCCCCGGGTCATGACCGCCGTAGAGCTCCGTCTGCGCGTGGTGCTGCACGGGCGTATACAGGGCCAAGCCGGCCTCGACATGCTGGTAGGCGGTCACCAGGGCGCCAGTGTTATAGGCAGTAGTCCAGAGAGCATGGTGGGCCTGGAGCAGGAGCCCGGGGTCGCTGCTCTGCTGGGCTATGGCCAGGAGGTGCTCGCCGCATTCCCAGGCCTGCTGGTGTTGAGCCCGCCCATTAGCATATCGCCAGAGGCCTGAGAGGACTGGGAAGAGCTCGGGCGTATTCCCCAGCTGGTGGCACAGTGCCCAGGCACGCGCATAGGTACGTTTCACCTCCGGGTGCCCAAACCCTTTCGTGATCATCAACGCCGTGCCCAGGCTTGTCTGGAGTGCCAACTCGTGCTGGAGGCGCCTGGGCGTGTTCGGCAGGGTGGGGAGCAGCTCGAGTCCTTTAGTGAGGTGACGCATCGCTTCCGTCTGCGCCGAGTGCCGCACAGCGCGTTGGCCGGCCCGCTGCCACCAGGCAACGGCTTGCTCCTCGAGGCCGGCCTCGGTGTAATGATGGGCGAGCAGCTCGGGTTGGGTTTCGACGGTCTCTGGGAAATGCGCCGCCAACGCTTGCGCAATCTGCTGATGATACTGGTGTCGGGTGCGTTTCAGCAGGGATTGATAGGCGGCCTCCTGGATCAGCGCATGTTTAAACAGGTATGTCGCGTCGGGAGGGTAGCCGCGCTGATAGAGCAGTTCTGCGTCCACGAGCTGTCCGAGCGCCCCTTGCAGGGTGTCCTCAGCCCAGGGCGCCACAGCTCGCAGCAACCCATAGGCAAACTGCCGACCGATCACCGCCCCAAGCTGGGCAATCCGCTTGCCTGCACCGAGCCGATCGAGCCGGGCCATCAGCGAGTCGTGCAAGGTGGTCGGAATGGCCACTGGGGGCAGGGGACCCGTCAGTGCATAGTGCTCCTCGCACTCTTTCACCAGTCCCGTTTCGAGGACCATCCTGGTCAACTCTTCGACAAACAGCGGCACCCCATCGGTCGTGGCAATCAGCCGTCGATGCACCTCGACGGGCAACGCCTTGCCGCCCGTGAGGTGCGCCACCATAGTCTCTACCTGCGGACGCACTAAGCGGTTCAGGCTCAGGTGAAGCAGGTACGAACGCGGCGCCCACGGCGGGTGAAACTCGGGACGACCGAGCAGCAGCACGAGCATGGACGCCGTAGGCACCTGATCGATAAGCAGGCTGAGCAACTCCAGCGTGGATGGGTCTGCCCAATGCAGGTCCTCCACGAGCAGACACACCGGTTGCCGCTCCGCCTCCTTGAGCCACCAGGCCAGCAGGGCTTCGAGCGTCTTCTGCTTCTGGCGCTGCGGCTCCAGAGTAAGAGGCGGATAGTGCGCCGGCACGGGGAGCGCGAAGAGCGTGGCCAGCAGGGGGACCGCCTCTTCCAGGGCAAAGCCATGCGGCGCCAGGGCCGCTTCCAGGGTACGGAGTCGGTCCTGCGGTGTCATCTCCTGGCGCCACTGCAACCAGCACTGGAGCTGCTCGACCACGGGATACAGGGCACTCTGCTGGGCGTAAGGCGAGCAGTGACACTCGAGGCGCGTGTACCCCTCCTCCGCCAGATGCTCTGTGAACGCCTGCACCAGCCGAGACTTGCCAATCCCAGCCTCGCCACTGAGCATGACCACCTGCCCCCGGCCCTCCCTGGCCTGCGCCCAGCGCTCGCGCAGCAGCCCGACCTCTTGCTCCCGGCCCACCAGCGGGGTCAGGCCTTTGATGGCTGTGACGGCAAACCGGCTCGGGATAGCCTGCGCCTGGAGGACCTGATACACCACCAGTGGCTCACTGGCCTCGGCCAGGCGATACGCCCCCAACGCCTGCGTGACGACATACCCCTCGACCAGTCGCAGGGTGGCTGAGCTGATGAGCACCGTGTCAGGAGGCGCCAAGCTTTGCACCTGGGCCGCCAGAGTCGGCGTCTGGCCCAGGGCGAGCGGCGTGCGGCTGTCGCCATGGTCCGGCGCACTCATCACCGCCACCCCTGTGTGAATCCCTACCTGCACCGCGAACCGCCCCTCCCGGTCGTGGACGCGGCGCGCCTTGCACCGCCGCATCGCCTCCACGATCTCCAGCCCTGTAGAGACGGCCCGGCGGGCATCGTCTTCGTGAGCCTGCGGATACCCAAAGTACACCACCAGGCCATCGCCATAGTCCTGCGCCAGATGGCCCGCATACCGGCGGACCACTTCGGCACACAGCATGCGAAAGTCGGGGACCACGTCGAGCAGCGCTTCGGGATCGAGGAGAGCGGCTTGCGCCGGCAGGTTCACCAGCCGACAGACCAGCACCGTTAGATGGCGCCGCTCGGCCTCTGGCGCGTCAGGATCAGGCGACCACGTGCCGCTGGGTGTAGCCTGCTCCGATGGCAGGGTACAGGGCGGCTCTAGCTGGACAGCCCCAGGAGGGACTACCGCCTCGACAGGGTCTCGGGGCAACACCTCGACAGGAGGGGGTGTGGCAGGCGCTGCCAGGGTCTCCATGGCCCATACCTCTGCACGCCGCTCCTCGACTGGCGCAATAAAACGATAGCCCCGTCCGTGCACCGTCTGGATGGTATGCTGGCAGCTGCCACTATCCCCCACCGCCCGCCGTGCTACTGTAATACAGCGCTCCAGCGCTGCGTCACTGACAAAACACCCAGGCCAGAGCTGTTCAAACAACTCCCGCCGTCGCACTATCCGGTCGTGGTGCTGCACCAGATACGCCAGCACCGCGAATACCTGGCGGTCGAGCCGGACCACCTCCGCGGCGGCGCGCAGCTCATCGCGCTGCATATCCAGCGTATAGGCCCCAAACACGTACTGCATGGCCTCGCACTCCTGTTGCATACGACCGCACTCGCTGGTGCACGTGCCCGCTGCTTGACCAGGCTATGGCAAACAGCCCCGGCATGTGAAAGCGGCCATGGCCTGGTGAAAGCGACCCTCTGCCATTCTACCGCCAGAGATCAGCATTATATCAGCAAAATATCAGCTTTTGGTCAGATGTTTCCTGGTAGGGGCATGGCTTCCCTGGAGTATAGAAAATTCAAACGGCCTTCCCGCATGCGTCCCCCCCGTGCCCCCCAGCCGTCCTGCCGCTGGGGCCCGCACCCGAGGGTGATGGCCGCGCGGCTCCGCAGCGCCCCCTGCTGACCCCAGGGGCAGCGCGCCAGGGCCAGGGCCAAGACGCTCTTGAGCCGCCGTGCCCAGTTCCCGCGAGGCACCCCGGTGTCCGTCTCCTCCTCCCCTTGCTGACGGGTCGCCGGCATGATGGCGCGACGTTCTGCAGCGGCAGGTATGGGGGCGGCTGTTATGACCCCACCTCTGCCGCATGTCATGACGGCTTGGTGTGTCCCAACGTGACGTTGCCTTGTCTGGGGCGCCATGGCGCTGGCTGTTATAACCCGGCCTATGCCACGTGCTACGACGGCCTGGTGTGTACGACGCCTTTGCAGCCGTGCCTCGGCCCCCAGAGCGCGCGGTGCTATGACCCCAGCAGAGCCACCTGTGCCGCCGGTCCCGTGCGACCCCGCCCAAGGCGATGACTCCTCGACCCTATGAGCGTCTCCCTCTAGGACGCACAGCCCCTCTCACTACCGATGTGCCCATACACTACGGATACTACTCACGGCCGTACACCTACAAACGCAGATGGTGGTACGCGCCACCGAGGACGGGGGCAGGGGAGTGGGGCAAACATCGAAAGACGCACGCCGCTAACGGTAGTCAGCACTCCCTGCAAGGGCTGCAAGGAAGGTTTCGACCAGCTGCATATAGACCTGGCGATTCCGATAGAAAATGTCGTTGTGTCCTCCCTGGTCGAAGATGTGGAGCGTTTTCGGCTCCGGGGCCGCCGTATAGAGCAGTTCCGCGTGGCGTACCTGCACCAACTCGTCGTGCCGTGTATGCAGTACCAGCGTGCGACCCTGAAAATCACGTAGTTTTGCAGCATAGTCGAAATAGCGCTGCAGCTCGTCGATCAGGGCTGTTTTGGACATGCCGAGTTCTTCGGGTTGGACACGCATGAAAAATCGTTCGATGATATTGGCAATGCCGCTTTCGAGAATCACACCGGCAACCTGCGGGTGCCTGGACACGCCATGCACAGCATATAGCGACCCGATTGACCTACCAAAGAGAACGATGTGACTATCAGGGATGCCCAGGCTGCGGATAATCGCTGGCACATCCTCAAGCATGCCGACCAGCGCCGGCTGTCCTGTTGACATGCCGTATCCACGATATTCCGCCAGGAGAACATTGTATCCAGCCTGCGTCAACCAGTCTGGAAAGCCGGGGAGGTAGTCCGCCACGACCTCGCCATTGCCATGGAAGTACACCACGGTTGTCGCCGCAGGATGCACTTCGTGGTACGCACACGCTAGCTTGCTGCCGTCGGCGGCATCGACCCAATAAGGGTTAGGGAATGCTTCGCGCCGTGGGAAAAAGTAGCGGCTGGACACAAGGGGATGATCGAGTATAGTCGAGGGCTGGTGCATGATAGATCAATGCCTGTTGAGTGTTTCGAAAGCGCATGGCCCAGCACGGCCACCTGCATCAAAAGACACGTGTCAGAGATGCACGCTTGCAGGAGCATAGGCATTCCGTCCACAGTTTGCAAGCCTGGGCCGCAGATCGGGGGCTTGACATAGCCAGGGCAGGGCGTATCATGTGGCCTAATTTTTTTGTGTGTAACTATGAAGAGGGGAGTGCTATGAGAAAAACCGTTGAGCTGCTCGGGATGATACTCGTCCTGTTCCTGGTGGGCACTATGCAGACAGGGGCACAACCTGCCAAGGTGGTACCCAAAGGGAAGATTGTCCTGGCCTGGCATACGAATATGGCGTCCAAGTGGCTCGATCCTCAGGAGCATGACGGGACAGCGACGACCGACAACTTCCTGAATGCCCTCCACGATGCTTTGATCAAGAACTACCGTGAGACGCTATTTGATCACCCTGGCCTGGCCGAGCGTTACGAATTTGCTCCGGACGCGAAGAGTGCGACCTTCTGGCTCAGGCCGGGGATTAAGTTCCACAATGGTGAGCCGGTGACGGTCGAGGACGTGCAGTTCAGCTTTGAACACTATCGAGGCGCCAAGGCGGATGTGCTGAAGTCGAAGACCGAGCGCATCGAGATTGTCGATGCTCGTACGGTGCGTTTTCACTTCAAAGAGCCCTTTCTGGACTTCCCCATGATCTTTGGGACGTCGAACGTGAGCGGTGCTGGTTGGATTGTGCCGGCGAAGTATTATCAGCAGGTCGGCCCTGATGGTTTCAAGCAGAAACCCATAGGGGCAGGGCCCTACAAGCTGGTGCACCAGGAGCCGGGTACCAAGCTGGAGTTCGAAGCCTTCGAAGACTACTACCGGCCGGTGCACGTGAAGCAGCTCGTGATGATTGCCGTGCCCGAGGGGACCACGCGTGTCGCCATGCTGGAGCGTGGTGAAGCAGACATGATGTATCTCGTCCCTGGCGAGCTCATCGAGCGCGTGCAAAAGAATCCCAAGATGATGCTTGCGCCTGTCCTATCAGGCTCCTGGTGGTTGGAGTTCCCTGGCTTTCAAAATCCCCAAAATCCCTTCCACGATAAACGTGTGCGGCAGGCGGTGAGTCTAGCGGTAGACCGGCAGGCCATCAACGAGGCGGAACTGGCAGGATTAGGCAAGATTAGTGGTAACTGGATTAACAACGATGTGCAATATGCCATAGAGTGGCCAGTGTTCGAGCGCAACCTTGAGCAAGCCAGACAACTCCTGCGCGAGGCAGGTTATCCGAACGGCTTTACGGTGGAATGGCTCACGCCTGTCCCGACATACTACTCGCGTGGGGAGAGCGTCGTGGCACAACTGGGGGAGATTGGCATTCGCGCCAAACTCCAGGTTATGGAGCGGGGAGTGTTCCTGCAGAAGTTACAAGGGGGGCTAAAGGAATGGCCGGGGGTGCAAATTATTTTCAATGCCACGCGCATGGGGGGAACCTGGTCGAACTGGTACGAGGCCTTTTTCAAGTGCGGTGGTTTTAGTGTACGAGATCGCATGTGCGTGCAGGAGTTGGACGCAAAGTTTGCGCAATACGAGCAATCGATTAACCCTGCCGAGCGCCAGAAGCTGGCAGAGGACATCCAGCGCAGCATTCTAGAGAATCTATATTTCGTACCCATCTTCAGACACGCCTTCGTCAATGCCATTGGCCCCAGAATTGCGGCGCAGAAGTGGCAGGATGTCTTCCCCACCATCACGACGGGCTATGCCTTTCCCTGGGAGGAGATCAAGCTAAAGGAGTAAGCCTCTCTGGCGGCCGGGGTCGGGGCACGGCAAGGTGAAACAGAAGGTACTGCCGTGTCCCTCCCCGGCAGATTCGACCCAGATACGCCCTCCATGCACCTCGATAATCCGCTTGACCAGGGTCAGGCCGATGCCTGTGCCGTCGCTGGAGTCATCAAGGCGCTCGAAGAGACCAAAGATCTTCTCGTGATAGCGTGGCGCAAGCCCTATGCCATTATCACGGACATAACAGACGGTCTCCTCTGCATCCCGCCGCACGCCGAAATCGATTTGTGGCTGCGGCTGGGCACCCATGAATTTCACGGCGTTATCCAGCAAGTTCTGCAGCACTTCGAGCAGTCGTGGGCGATCCCCCACGACCACAGGCAAGTCTGGGGCAATATGGACCTGCACGCCACGTGCAGTGATTTGCCCACTGACCAGCGTCACGGCCTCCTGAGCGAGTTCGCTGAGGGAGACCTCGGTCAGCGGATTGACCACGCGCCCGATGCGTGATAGCTCCAGTAACTCGTTCAGCAGGCGCTGCATGGTGGTTGCCGCTGCCCGGATGTAGGTGATGTCCGTTTGCATCTGCGCGATATTGCCGGCCATCGCGTCCTTCTCTAAAAGACCTAAAAATCCCTGAATCGTAATCAGAGGACTTTTGAGGTCATGCGACACAGTGTAGGTGAAGCGCTCCATCTCGGCGCTCCTGGCCTCCAGTTCAGTAATGAGCCGTTCCCGCTCTTCCTCCATGCGCTGGCGCTCGGCGATTTCTTTGCGGAGGATGGCGTTCGTCTGCTCCGACATAGCCGTCCGCTCCTCCTCTGCCGCCAAAAGCCGCGCGTGCTCGATCGCGATCGCGACCTGCTCGGCATAGGCCGAGAACGCCATCGTCTCGTCGTCAGTGAAGACCCGGCGTTGCTTTGACGTGCTCGACAGCACCCCCAGGACGTGGTGCGGACCACGCACCGGGACACACAGCATGGCGTGGATGCCAGCCTCGGCAGCGCGTTGCTTGCGATACGGGGTAATGTCGGGGTGGGCCTGTACGTCTGGCACCATCAACACCCGGTTCTCGAGCGCGACCCGTCCGACAATGCCCTCACCGAGCCGTGTTTCTGGCGCATCAGCAATGTTCGGGCCGTACGGTGTGACTCCAACGGCCACTAGCCGGTCGCCACGCAGGAGCCGTAAGATCGTGCCATCCGCCCCAATCAAGCGCGCCGCCTCCTCGGCAATTTGGGTTAACAGACTGGCCATGTCTTCGTTGGTCGCAATGCGCTTGTTAATGTCCAAAATAGCGGCGAGACGCGCCTGCCGCTGGGTAAGTTCTTGAAACAACCGGGCATTTTCGAGCGCAATTGTCGCTTGCGCCGCCAGGACAGCCAGAGGCTCACGGTCCGGCATCAGAAAGAAGCGTCCGGGCTCGTCGTGGGCGACGATGAGCACGCCGATGAGCCGGTCGCGATATAAGAGCGGTTCGGCTATCGTCGCAGCAGGGCCATACTGCTCTACGAACGTGGGGTAGACGTATGGCGCATGCTGGGGATCATTGACCAGCAGGCCTTCCCGGCGTTGGGCAACCGTACCGGCAACGCCTTCACCAAGCCTGAGAGGGAGATCATTGAGCCATGCACCGGCATTGCACCAGGCCTGTGGACGCAGCGTCTGCGTCGCCTCATCCCAGAGATAGAGGACACTCCTGGGGGCTCCCAGCAAGTCTGCCGCGCGTTGCACGATCAGGTGGGGCAGGGTGGCGAAGTCTAGTTCACGGGTGATTTCCTCGGCAATGGTGTGCACGGCTTGCATCTGCTCGATGCGCACGGAGAGGGCTTCTTCGGCCTGCTTGCGCTCTGTGATATCGAGCGCACACTCGATGATCCCGGCGAGCTTGCCGTCTCGGTCACGGTATGGCAGTTTGTCTGCCTGCACCCACCGCAGTGCCCCAGAAGTGGTGGGGTAAAGGGTCACGATACCACGCTTGGGCTGGCCCGTCCTGATGACCTCGAGATCATCGGTATACTCTTGCGCGGCGATCTCTGCAGGATAATGCTGCCAGAGGGACTTGCCTTCAAGCTCTGCTACCGTAGACCCATCGGCTTCAGCGGCGGCGCGATTGACCCGTAACAGGCGGTTGTTGGTATCCTTAAAGCGGATCTCAGAAGGCACGGCATGGAAGATCGTTTCATACTCCTGCTGTTGTGCATGCAGTGCCGCCTCAGCCGTCTGCAGTGCGGCTTCCTGGGCTCGTTGTATGGAAAGCATCAGGGAAGCAATACCAGCTAGGCCGGACACCATGCAGAGAGAGATAAGCAGCACCAGTCCTTCGCTTGCCAGGTCAGGCTGCGCCGATACGCCTCCCAAGGTCCCCCTGAGTACCACGACGCAGCGCCACCCCGTCAGCAGCACAACTACTGCTGCCAACGACACCCATGTCCAGGGTCTCCCGGTGACCTGGATGAGCCGGCGTACCACGACAGCAGTGATCACTTGGAGCCCAATGGCAAGCCCGAGGATAGCGAAAACGGCCATGGGTATATCCTCCTCGCGCTGACGCTGAGAGCCAGGCGCAGCCATGCAGCAGTTGCGGGGTTCCCCTGAACCTGAGCGTCTGCCAGCGCACTCAGGGCAGTGGTCGATGCCGCGCTGCCATGACCTGCTGGATAGTCTGGGCGAGATCCTGCATGGCTAAGGGCTTCATCAGAAACGCATCAATCCCGAGTTCCTGGGCTCTCTCCGCATGCATGACATGACTGAAGCCGGTACATAGGATGATCGGAATGTCTGACCGCAGACGCCGCAAGGCTTGTGCGAACCTTTCCCCCGTCATGTGCGGCATGGTTTGATCGGTAATCACCAGATCGAAGCGTTGCGGTGCCGCGCGGAACACTTCGAGAGCCTCGGTACTGCTGGTGCAGACCACCACTTCGTAGCCGAGACGCCGCAGTATGGCCTCACCAAGATGCACCAGGGCCGCCTCGTCATCGACGAGGAGCACACGCTCTGCACCAGTAGGGGCACTAGTAAGGAGCGATCCCTCCTGTAATGCGTGCTCCTGTCCCAGGTCAGCGCTGCAGGGAAGATAGACTGTGAACGTGGTCCCCTGGCCGACAACACTGGTGACCAGCACAGTACCCCCATGGTTCGTGACGATGCCGTGCACGAGGGCCAGCCCCATTCCTGTCCCCTCTCCGGGCGCCTTGGTGGTGAAAAAGGGCTCAAAGATGCGTTCCATGACTTCGGGTATCATACCATGGCCTGTATCGGTCACGGTAATGCAGACATAGGGCCCAGGCTGCAACTCGGGAGACTGCGCCGTCACCTGCTCGTCCACTTCCACGGCCTCCAGGCGCACCTCCAGGCGTCCGCCCGTCTCACGCATGGCGTGTGCGGCGTTGGCGCAGAGATTCAGGAGCACCTGATGGAGTTGCGTTGGATCTGCCAGGACGGGGCTGACATCTTTGGTGATGGCTTGATGAATCTCAATGGTCGAGGGGAGGGAGGCCCGCAGTAAGGCGAGCGCTTCCTCGATCAGCACGGGGAGCTGCACTGGTATACGGGGTTGTTCTGTGCGTCGACTAAACGTCAAGATCTGTTGCACCAGTGTTTTGGCGCGTAGACCGGCCTTGCGCACCTCGTGGAGATAGCGCCAGGCGTGGCTATCCTGGCGGATGTCATCCAGGGCGAGCTCCGTATAGCCTAGAATGGCCGTGAGAATGTTGTTAAAGTCGTGCGCAATACCGCCGGCCAGGGTGCCAATGGCTTCCATCTTCTGCGCCTGACGTAGCTGCGCTTCGAGTCGTTTGCGCTCGGAGATGTGCCCCCAGGCGCGGAGCGCCCGCTCGGCGATGTGGGGCATATCGGCCATGGTCGCTTCAGACTTGACGACATAGTCCACCGCGCCGGTCTTGATGGCCTCGACAGCGGCCTGCTCGTTGCCATGGCTGGTCATCATGACGCTGGGATAATATGCGGCGCTTTCATCGCCTGGTAACAGTTCAAGGCCCCGACCGTCGGGCAACAGCAAATCGATGATTGCCAAATCGGGTTGGACAGTTGCCAGGGTGGCACGGGCTTCCTGCAGAGTCCGCGCAACCGTCAGCTCCACCTGCCGGTCGTAGGACAGAAACGCCCGGCGAATCAACTCCGCGTGCGCCGGGTTGTCTTCGACCAGGAGAAGCTGCAGCGTCTTTGCCGTCATAGACCTTCCTTCCCATGTACTGCTACTGCCGGTACAAAGCCTGGCTCCTTTCGGCAAGATACGACCGCTCTGTATTACCAGCCTGGATAATAATTCCAGTTGAGCCAATAGAAGCCGAGATCGTGCATGAGTTGTGAAAACTGGGCATAGTCGACCGGTTTGACCAGATAGCTGTTGACATGATGTTCATAGGCACAGACGACATCCCGTTCTGCCGTCGAGGTGGTCAGGATGACCACAGGCACCGTATGCAATTCCCTGGAAGCGCGGATCGCCTTCAGGACTTCCAGGCCGTTCAGCTTGGGCAAACGCAAGTCTAACAACACCACGTGCGGCCTGGGGCTCGTCGCCGGATCAGCATACTTCCCATGCCGAAACAAGTACGCCAGCGCTGCCTCCCCATCGCCAACATGATAGAGCCGGTGGGCAATCGGATGGACCTGCAAGGTGCGCTTGACTAGCTCGGCGTGCGGGAGGTGGTCTTCCACAAGTAAGATCGTCAGAGGACCGCCCTGCACGTCCTCACTGGGCATCGTTTTCTCCTCCGGCGCGGAGTCTATCCAGTCTCCTGTGTTGTGCATTGCGCTTACACAGAGAAATTGTACCCAGAGAAAAGCGACAAGGTATACGGGATAGAGACTCACTACTCTTCCGTCTGGCTTTTTTTTGTGAGAAAATACCCAAAGATCAATGGTTGGCTTTGAGACACGCTCTCAGTGTAGCCTATACAGCCCTTATTGTCTGGTCTCTATGCACACCTTGCCCGATTATCTCCAACCCGGTCTGCGCCTCGTCTTTGTAGGTTTTAACCCCAGCATGCGCTCCGCAGCAGTCGGGCACTACTATGCGGGACCCGGCAACTTGTTCTGGCCATTGCTCTATGAATCCGGGCTCCTGCCGATACCACTGACGTATGCAGAGGACGCGCATATCCTGGAATTCGGCATTGGCCTCACCGATCTGGTCAAGCGGCCAACGCCTTCCTCGGCTGACCTGTCGCCAGGCGAAGCGCGCGCCGGCGTGTCCCAGTTGCACACCAAGCTCATGACCTACGCCCCAGGTGTGGTCTGTTTCAATGGTAAAGGGGTCTACGCGTGGTATACCAACCGCGCGGTAGACGTCGGACCGCAAAACGACACCATTGGAGGGGCGCGCGTGTTCGTCGTCCCCTCCACCAGCGCCCGCAATGGCCGCTGGCAACGTCGAGAAAAAGCGGCCTACTTTCAGGCTCTCCGTCAATTTGTTGATAGGTGCGCATGAAAAACCTCCTGGCATATATGCATCCGGTCGTCCAAGTGTTGGTGTTGTTGATGGCTCTCGCGACCCTACGCCTTGGCCTGGCCTTAAAAAACCATCGCACTGGACAGCGCGCTCTGGCGCAGTGGGAGGGTATCTATAACCGCCATACACAACTCGGGCTCATCTTTGTCAGCTGTCTGATCGGCGGCTATTGCCTCGGCATTCTGAGCATGTCCTGGTTTCGCGAGCGCCCGCCTTTTCGTTCACCACACTTTTTCTTTGGCACGCTGGCTCTCCTACTCTTCGTGGTAGGGGGCTATATGGGCTGGCGCTTGAAGCAGGGTACGGAGCGCTATGCTGACGTGCGTGATATCCACGGATTTCTGGTCTACCTCGCCTTGTTTATCGCCCTGGCCGTGGCCATCATGGGTTTTATATTGCTGCCATAAATCAGCCGCCTACGCTGGCTGACGCTGGCATAGAGACGTGGTATGATGCACGCACCGTGTACCAGCATGCCCCTTTGAACCGTACCCCGAGCCTGACGTGTAGAGGGAGAGAACGCGCCCATGCAAATACCTGTATCTGCAGTGCAAGAGAGTCTCACCAGGTTGACGGATAGTCTGGACCAGGTACTCGACGAAACCATGCATTTGTGTCGTATTCCTGCCCCCACGTTTGAAGAAGCAGAACGCGCGGCGTATGTGGCAGAGCGTATGCGGGCTATCGGTCTAACCGACGTCCAGATTGACCGCATCCACAATGTTACCGGCCTCTTGAGCGCTGGCAGTACCGGGCCAACCACGCTGGTGGTAGCGCATCTTGACACGGTCTTTCCGCGTGCCACACCCTTACAGGTACGCCGCACCAAACAGCGCTTGTACGGCCCAGGTATCGGTGATAACTGCGTGGCTGTTGCTGCCCTGTTGAGCGTTGCCGCGGCCATGCGCCACCTGCAATCCATGCCACCGGGGCGCGTCATCTTTGCCGCCAACGTGGGCGAAGAGGGCCTGGGGAATCTGTGTGGTATACGGGCCTTACTGGACACCTGGCAAGGACAAGTGGATACGGTCATTGCAGTCGAGGGGCATGGCATCGACGAGGTGCGGGCTACAGGCATCGGTAGCACTCGTCTAGAGATCACTTTTACAGGACCGGGTGGGCATAGTTGGGGCGCCTTTGGTATTCCCAGCGCTATCCATGCTATGGGGAGCGCGATCCACAAGATCGCGCGCTTGCAAGTGCCGCAAGACCCTAAAACCACCTTCAACGTGGGCGTCGTCGAAGGTGGGGGGAGCGTCAACACCATTGCCCCACGCGCCACTATGTTAGTGGACTTGCGCTCGGTAGACTCCATACAGTTGGTCCGCCTTGAGGGCCACGTGGCACGTCTGTTACAGGAGGTCCAGCAGGATACGGGTGTACAGGTCACCAGTCGTATCGTCGGCCGGCGGCCAGCCGCGGCGCTCGCCACGGATCACCCCTTGTGCCATGGGGTCAACGACATCCGCAAATACTTGCATTTACGGCCGGCGGTATTCAGTGCCGCGAGCACGGATGCCAACCTGCCCCTCAGCCTGGGCATTCCGGCAGTGTGTCTGGGGATCACGCGCGGGGCACTGGCCCATACCGTGCAGGAGTATATTGATACGCCTCCCGTGGGTGGCGGACTCAAACAATTGCTGCTGACGATTCTGCATTCGCTGCAGGCTGATGAACACAAGGAGCACGAGCATGGCAGATAGCCCGGTGTTGTATCACAAGCGCGACAGCATTGTGACCCTCACCCTCAACCGCCCTGAGACTCTCAATGCTATGAACGAAGCGATGATGGCAGAGTTGGAGCGCCTGCTCACGGGACTTGAGGCAGATGCCACAGTGCGGGCGGTGATCCTCACGGGCGCGGGGCGGGCGTTTTCCTCTGGCGGCGACCAGAAACGTGAGCGTGAGGCTGAGGGCCAACAGCTCTTTTTTGACGGTGACCTCGGGGGCGGTGTCATCGAACGCCTGAATCGTTGTGTCCTCCGCCTGCAACGGCTCGCCAAACCCGTCATTGGGAGCATCAACGGTGTGGCGGTCGGGGCTGGGTGCAATATCGCCCTGGCGGCTGACTTGCGTATTGCCTCCGATACCGCACGCTTTGGGGAAGTTTTTACGCGCGTGGGTCTGGTGCCGGATGGCGGTGGCACCTATTTTCTGCCGCGTCTCGTAGGGACGGCGAAGGCCATGGAACTCATGCTGCTGGCCGACATCATCGACGCCCAGGAGGCCCTGCGCATCGGCCTGGTGAACTGGGTAGTCCCGGCTGACCAGCTCCAGGATGAGACGCAGAAGCTGGCAGAGCGCCTGGCCCAGGGTCCGACCCTGGCCTATGGACTGGTGAAAACGGGGCTCTATCAGAGCCTCACCATGCCCCTTGAGGACGTCCTGAACATGGAAGCCCGTAATCAGGCTATGGCAGCGCGTTCGCAGGACCGTGCCGAGGGGGTTGCGGCCTTCCGAGAAAAACGTCAGCCGCACTTTCTGGGGCGCTAAAGCAAAGGAGGCAACCGTGGCCGAACAGTATGATCTCTTGCTGAAGGGCGGCACTGTCATTGATCCCTCACAAGGTCTGCAGCAACGCTGCGACGTGGCCTTTCGCGACGGCCGTGTAGCGGCGCTCGCGCCTGATCTGCCCATAGCGGCAGCGCACAGTGTCATCGACGTGAGTGGGCATCTCGTGACGCCTGGTCTGATCGACATCCACGGTCACTTTTTTTATCGCGGCTGGCCAGGTGCCGTGCACCCTGATACGGCCTGTCTGCCCTCAGGCGTCACGACTGCTGTGGATGCCGGCAGCACCGGGTGGGGGAATTACCCGGCCCTCCGAGACTATATCGTGCAGCAGTCCGATACGCGCTTATATGCCTTTGTGCACCTCTGTGCGACTGGCCTCACCTCGCTGACCGCACGCATTGGCGAGCTGCAGGATATCGCCTATGCCCAGGTCGACCAGGCCATTCGTTGTATTGCCGAGAACCCGGAACATGTCCTGGGCGTCAAGGTGCGTATTGACCACCGGGCTACGGGTGAGGCCAACGCTCTTCCGGCCCTGGAAATGGCGCGGCAGGTCGCTGATGCCACCCAGAAACAAATGATGGTGCACGTCAGCAATACCCCCATTCCCCTGGTGCGTATCTTTGACTTCATGCGTGCCGGCGATGTCGCTACGCACATTCTGAATGGTCACGCGCACGGGATTCTCGACGGCAATGGCCGTATTCGCCCGGAGGTGCATGAGGCGCGGGCGCGTGGCATCGTCCTGGACGTCGGGCATGCCGGGGTGCATTTCGACCTCAATGTGGGCCGTGCCGCGGTAACGCAGGAGTTCTGGCCGGATACCCTGAGCACAGACATTCATACCCCACCGCCGGAGCGGGTGGTATACGACCTGCTCGGCGTTATGTCGACCTTCCTGGCCCTTGAGATGCCGCTGGCCGCAGTGATTTCGAGCGTCACAGACAAAGCCGCAGCCGCTATTGGCAAAAGCCCTGAGTTGGGCACACTACGCGTGGGAAGTATCGGCGACGCCGCAGTGTTAGACATACAGCAGGGAGAATTTACCTTTGTTGATGCCGCTGGCAATCAGGTCCAATCCGGACAACGCCTGGCTTCCGTGCTGACCGTGAAGCATGGTCGACGCTGGCGCCAGATGCCAGTCTGAGAGAGGAAGGGCCGCCCTTAATGAGGCGGCCCTCCGCCGACGCAGTCGCGGGGAACGGGGGCACGTTAAACTG
>Ga0081455_10004496_pt1 | contig 15599 bp, 15 predicted proteins | sample TabmetS3T2R1_FD_70207 | JGI IMG/M metagenome (GOLD analysis project Ga0081455, IMG submission 70207) | Tabebuia heterophylla rhizosphere microbial communities from the University of Puerto Rico - S3T2R1 | ecosystem: Host-associated > Plants > Roots > Rhizosphere ... | reverse complement strand
TCGCAAGCTTCTACTCTGCGAACGCGGGGACTGACACAACGGGCAACGAGCGGCATCGCATTCCGATGCCGCTCGTGCCGCCCGCAGATTTACTGCTTCGGCGGAGGATTGCTCTGGTCGCTCGGCGGCGGGGTCGTCGTCGTGTCGGCCGGAGGCGTGGCGGACTGATCCGCCGGCGGAGTCGCCGCGCCCGGTTCGCCTGCCGGCGGCGTTGCCGTGCTGTCGGCCGGCGGCGGTGTCGCGGACTGGTCGGCCGGCGGTGTCGTGTCCGCCGGTGCCGTGGCGGCGTGCTCCTGCTTCGCACACGCGGACATGAGCAGCAACGCGGCCACACTCAAGAACAAGGCACTGCGATTCATAGGATCACCTCACTGATTCCCTAGGTTTCGGTTGCGCTTCCCGGTCGGCGGGAAGAACCACCGGCGGGCGCATGGGTAACGCCGGGCCACGAGTGGCGTTCCGATCCGAGAATCGATCGGAACCACGCGCGCCGAACTCCCGGCGCCACGCTAGCACTTGCTGTGCCCGCCAAGCCCGCGAGGCGCGCAAAAGCTCTAGCGCAGCCTTCTGCTATCCTCCGCGCTGGCGCGAAAGTAGAGGCATCGACAAGGGGGCGGTGTGAGCCACGCTGCAATCACCGGTTGGGGCAAATGCCTGCCGCCGGCTGTGCTCTCGAACGCCGATCTCGCGACGCTCTTCGACACGTCGGACGAGTGGATCACGACGCGCACGGGCATCCGCGAACGGCGCATCTCTCACGTAGGCATCGAGGAGCTGGCGTACGTCGCGTCCATGCGCGCGCTCGCGTGCGCCGGAGTCGACGGCGGCGCCATCGATCTCATCGTATTCGGCACGTGCAGCCACGACGATCAGGTGCCGAATCAGGCGTCGAGCATTCAGCTGCGCATCGGTGCGCACAACGCGGCGTCGATGGATGTGAACACGGCCTGCACCAGTTTTCTCTACGGCCTCTCGACGGCCACGGCGATGATTCGCACCGGCGTCGTGCGCAACGCGCTCGTGATCGGCGCCGAGCTCATCTCGCCGTTCATGGATTGGCGCGACCGGAACGTTGCCGTCCTCTTCGGCGACGGCGCCGCAGCCGTAGTGCTCGAAGCGACCGATCGTGCTGAAGGTCTACTCGCCGAGAAACTCGGCTGCTACGGCGACGCGCGTGAAATTCTGCGCGTGCAAGGCATGGGTGGGCGCTACGCGAATCGCGGCGCGCTCTATGGCGTGACGCGCTGGCAATTCGAAGGTCAGGAAATCTTCAAGCGCGCCGTGCACGGCATGGGCGCGGCTTGCGAAACCGCATTGGCCAAGATCGGTGTGACGGCCGACAAGGTCGACCTCGTGGTGCCTCACCAAGCCAACTTGCGCATCATCGAAGCCGTGGCGAAGCGCGTCCACACACCGATGGAGCGCGTGTTCGTGAACGTGCAGCGCTACGGGAACATGTCTTCGGCGACGGTGCCGGTCGCGCTGTGTGAAGCGTTGGAAGAGAACCGTGTGGAGCCCGGCGCCCTGTTACTGATGCCGGGGTTCGGTGGCGGCCTCACTTACTGCGCCCATGCAGTCCGCTGGGGCGAGCGCGTGACGCCGCGCGGCACATCGAACGTCGAGCTGCCGTCCAATGACAAGACGGCCCTGGAGCTGATCCACGACGTCACCGAACGCAAGCTGCGTCCGGCAACCGTCGCATGGACCTGACCGCTTACTTCTTCGCAGCCGCTTTCTTCTTGCGAGCCGGATCCTTCGGCCGCGATTTGCCGAACGACCCCTTGTAGATCTTGCCGCGACGGGTCTTCGGATCACCCTTACCCATTGATGTCTCTCTCGTTAGCTAGCTTGGAGGGGCGAGGATTCTATCCACGTGCTCGCGCATTTGCATGAGCAATCCCGCGGCGAAGTCGGCGAACGCCCGCACCTTGATGGAGCCGCGTTGCGCGGCCGGGTACACGATCGACATGTGCTTGCCTGCCGTCGACCAGTCCGGCAGGACGATCTGCAGCTTTCCGCGTGCCAGGGCCTCGGCCACCATGACATCGGTCGACTGCACGATGCCCACCCCGCGGAGCGCCGCCGATACCATCGCCTCGTGCGAATTGAACGCTACCGTGAAGGGCAGCTTGAGCTGCTTGCGCACCGACCCGCGCTGAAACAACCAGGGCTTCGGCTTGCCGTTCGAGGTCGATAGCGTGCCGATCAAGCGGTGCTTGTAGAGCTGCTCCAGCGTCTCCGGGGTGCCGTGTTTCGCGAGATAGTCCGGCGACGCGCACGCGAGCACACGCGTGCGACACACGCGCCGCTCGATGAGGTTCGGATCGCGTACTGTGCTGCTGCGGACGGCCACATCGACCTCTTCCTGAACGAGGTCGATCACACGGTCGTTGTACTGCACCTCGAGCGACAGATCCGGATAGCGTGCGGTGAACTGCGCCAGCGCGGGCATCAGCAAATGCCGGCCAAACGCGACCGGCACGTCGACCCGCAAGCGCCCCTGCGGCCGCAGCTTCGTGAGCTTCACCGCCTCATCCGCAGCGGTGACGTCGGCAAGGATGCGACGAGAGCGATCGAAGTATTCAGCGCCATCAGCCGTGAGCGTCACGCGTCGCGTCGTGCGATGGAACAGACGCACACCGAGGTGCCGCTCGAGGTCCGCGATCTGCGTGCTGACGACGGCGCGCGATAACTCCAGCGCGTCCGCCGCTTTCGTGAATGAGCTCAGCTCCGCGACTCGCGCGAAGGTGCGCATGCAAGTGAGGTGGTCCATCGATTGTCCCTGACAGCCGAACAATGATTTCGCGATTGGCCTGCTTTTCCGGAATAGCGGTAAGCCTACGCTGGGTCGCAGTGCGAAACTACGTTGTCAGGGGCCCAGTCATGTTCCTCTTCGACCGTTCCTTCTGGACCGTAGCGGCAGGGTTGGCCACGGCCTGCGCCTGCCTTGCTCTGTCACTGCTCCTTGCATGACATATCGCATCCGCGCGCTCTCTCTTGTGGAGGGTTGACCACCACGCAAGTGGCTGCCTTGTCTGCTCCAAAACCTTAATGTATCGTCCGCGCCGGCTCGTGACCTTTCCCTTTCTCTGCCGCCTGTCTGGCCCTGTGCGCCGGCTTCCGACCAAGAAAAGCCGAATCGTTCTCGATCCAGGTGGCAGGCGCCTTCCGCACGATCTTCAGTCGATCGCTCGGCAGACCTCTGCCTTGAGTGTGTGTGTAGCGGGGCCGGAACTTGCGTCGCTGGAGCGTCCAAGCCGGTACCTGATTCTCTGGAGTCTGATTCTGTTATGACGAAGATCTACGTCGGCAATCTGCCGTTCTCAGCCACCGAAAGCGAAGTCCGCGATATGTTCTCGCAACATGGCACGGTCGAGTCGGTGAGTCTGATCACCGATCGCGATACCGGCCGTCCGCGCGGCTTCGGTTTCGTGGAAATGTCGCGCGCCGATGCTTCCCGCGCCATCCAAGCCCTGAATGGCAAGGACATGGGCGGCCGTCCCCTGCGCGTCAACGAAGCGCAGGAGCGCGGTAGCGGCGGTGGCGGTGGTCCGCGTCGCGAAGGCGGCGGCGGCCCGAAGCGTTGGTAAGCGCGAGCGGCTGAACGCAATACGCTGAAGAGAAGCCGGGGTGTCCGCCAGGACGCCCCGGCTTTCGTTTTGGGAGGCTCGCTAGCGGTAGCGAGCCAGAATCTTGTCGAGACCCTTCGCGCCCGGCGACAGCTTCTCGTACGGCACCTTGTTCAGTGCCGTAGCGGGGGTGTTGTTCAGGTCGTGGAATTCCTTCTCCTCCGGCTCGACGTACAGCAAGCCGGTCAAGTACTCGCCCGCCTTCATCCGTTCCTGAATGTGCGTCGCCGCGTTCGACCGATTGGTCGGGTCGTAGCTACCGTCGAGCTTCCGCAAGACGATGCGGCTGCCGTCGTGCATGACGACCGGGAGCGTCTCGCCTTCCTTGTAGCTCGCGGTGATTTCGCGCTCGAGCGGGATGAAGTCCGTGTGCACCGCCGGCTCATAGTGCTCGCGCGTGTAGGCGTAGCTCTTCGTCGAGCCTTCGTGATCGTTGAACGTCACGCAGGGCGACAGCACGTCGATGAGCGCGAAGCCTTTGTGCCGCATGCCCGCCTGGATCAGCGGGACGAGCTGCGCCTTGTCGCCCGAGAAGCTGCGCGCCACGAAAGTCGCGCCGAGCGTCATGGCGAGCAGCACCGGATCGATCGGCGGCTGGAAGTTCGTCTCACCCTTCTTCGCCTTGGTGCCGATGTCCGCGGAGGCCGAGAACTGGCCCTTGGTCAGGCCGTACACCCCATTGTTCTCGATCATGTACAGCATGTTCAGGTTACGGCGGATTGCGTGGCAGAACTGCCCGAGGCCGATCGACAACGTGTCGCCGTCGCCCGACACGCCGATGTAATGCAGCTCGCGGTTCGCCGCATTCGCGCCCATCGCGATGGAGGGCATGCGGCCGTGCACGGAGTTGAAGCCGTGCCCGCCGCTCACGAAATACGCGGTGGTCTTCGAGGAGCACCCGATGCCCGAGAGCTTCACGAGATTCTGCGGCTGGATCGCAAGCTCCCAGCACGCTTCGACGATGGCGGCCGTAATCGAGTCGTGTCCGCAGCCGGCGCAAAGCGTGGAGAGCGAGCCCTCGTAATCGCGGCGCGTGAAGCCGAGCTCGTTACGCGGCAGCGAGGGATGAGCGACTTTGGGTTTGGCGAGATACGTCATGCGCGCTGCTCCGTGAGCTGTTCTTTCGGCCGTGGCCGCACTTCCGCCAGCACGCCCTCGACGATGAAGCTCGAGGAAATCGGCAAGCCGTTGTAGTGCAGCAGCGAACGCAGCTTCGCCTTGTCCACCTGCGTTTCGAGCGTGAGCAACGAGCGGAACTGCGCGTCGCGGTTCTGCTCGACGACGAACAGCAGGCGGTGCGCGGCGAGGAAGCGCTCGACATCCTCGGTGAACGGAAAGCCGCGCACGCGCATGTAGCTCACGCGCACGCCCTCCGCTTTCAGCACATCGATGGCTTCTTGAATGGCGCCGTCGCAGCTGCCGAACGAGACGAGACCCACGTCGCTGCCGGCCGTCGCGTCGATCACCGCGCGCGGCACGAGCTTCTTGGCGGTCTCCCACTTCTTCACCAGCCGATCGAGCACGATCTGATAGTCGGCCGCGTCCTCGGTATACACGCCGTACTGCGTGTGGCCCGAGCCGCGCGTGAAGTACGCCGCCTTCGGATGGGTGCCGGGCAACGTCCGGTAGGGAATGCCGTCGCCGTCTTTGTCGAGATAGCGATAGAACTTGTCGAGCTTCAGCACCTCCTCTTCGGAGAGCACCTTGCCGCGATCCGGCTTGTACGTGTCGTCCCACTTCAGGTCGCGGCACATCCAGTCGTTCATGCCGATGTCGAGATCCGACATCACGAATACCGGCGTCTGCAGCCGCTCGGCGAGATCGAAGGCCTGCACGGCCATGTAGAAGCACTCTTCCGGATTCGACGGATAGAGGCACACGTGGCGCGTGTCGCCGTGCGACGCATAGGCCGCGGCCATGACGTCGCACTGCTGCGTGCGCGTCGGCATGCCGGTCGACGGACCGACGCGCTGAATGTCGAAGATCACCGCCGGCACTTCCGCGTAGTACGCCAGGCCGACGAATTCCGACATCAGCGAAACGCCCGGACCGGACGTCGCGGTGAACGCGCGCGCGCCGTTCCACATGGCGCCGATCGTCATGCCGATGGCCGCGAGCTCGTCTTCCGCCTGCATGAAGGCGAAGTTCTTGCGGCCCGTCTCCGGATCGACGCGCATGCGGTCGCAGAACGCCTTGAAGGCGTCCATCAACGAGGTCGACGGCGTGATCGGATACCACGCGGCCACCGTCGCGCCCGCGAACACGCAGCCGAGAGCGGCCGCGGTGTTGCCGTCGATCATGATGTTCCCGGCCGTCTTGTTCATCTTTTCGACGCGCATCGGCAGCGGGCACTGGAAATTTTGCTTCGCGTAGTCGTAGCCGAGCTGGATCGCCTTCATGTTGCTGTCGACGAGCTGCGGCTTCTTCGCGTACGTCTCGGCGAGCAACGCACGGATCTGCTCGAGATCGAGATCGAGCAGCGCCGCCAGCGCACCGGCATAGCAGATGTTCTTCATCAGAATGCGCGTGCGCACACCGTTGAAGTTCTCGTTGCAGAGCTGCGCGAGTGGCACGCCGAGCACCGTGATGTCTTCGCGCTTCAGGAGCGCGGGGCGCGGCCAGGTGGAGTCGTAGATCAGGTAGCCGCCGGGGGCGACTTCCTTCACGTCGCGCGCGTATGTCTCCGCGTTCATCGCGACCATGAGATCGATGCGGCCGGAGCGCGCGACGTAACCGTCTTTGGTCACGCGGATCTCGTACCACGTCGGCAGACCCTGAATGTTCGATGGGAAGTAGTTCTTCCCCATCACCGGAATGCCGCTTCTGAAGATGGACTTCATCAGCAGGGTATTGGCGCTCGCGGAGCCGGTGCCGTTCACCGTCGCGATCTTGATGGCGAAATCGTTGATGCGGGGCGTTTTGCTGGGCGACATGGGTATTGGCTGAGAGAGCGGGCTGATCGTTTACGCGGCGGCGCGGAGCGCTCGGCTGCGGGGCGTCAAGCAATCTTCGGCTTTTTCGCCTCGAGCACTTCGGCTTCGTCTGCGGCGTGGGGCCAACGGACATAGGATTTCTGCATGTCCCACGCCGCCGTCGGGCAGCGCTCGGCGCACAGGCCGCAGTGAACGCACAAGTCCTCGTCTTTGACCATGACGCGCGCGGTCTGTTTCAGCGGCGCCGAGACATACAGCGGTTGCGTCAGATTCTTGGCGGGCGCGCGCAGACGCGCGCGCAGATCCGCCTCCGCGCCGTTCTCGGTAATCGTGAGGCAGTCGACCGGACAGATATCGATACAGGCATCGCACTCGATGCACAGCTTCGCTTCGAACACGGTCTGCACGTCGCAGTTCAAGCAACGCTGCACTTCCTGCGTAGCTTGCTCGGCGGTGAAGCCGAGCTCGACCTCGATGTTCAGCTTCTTGAAGCGCTCTTTCAGCGACACGTGCGGCATCAAGCGGCGCTCGACGGGCGTGTAGTCGTTCGCGTACGACCACTCGTGCATGCCCATCTTGCGACTCTGCAGATTCACGCCGGGCGGCAGGCGATCGGTGACGGACTCGCCTTGGCAGTGACGATGAATCGAGATCGCGGCCTGATGGCCGTGCTCGACGGCCCAAATGATGTTCTTCGGCCCGAACGCGGCGTCGCCGCCGAAGAACACGCCGGCGCGCGTCGACTGGAACGTCTTCGCGTCCACCTGCGGCACGTCCCACTTGTCGAAGTCGATGCCGAGGTCACGTTCGATCCACGGGAACGCGTTCTCCTGGCCGATCGCGAGGATCACGTCGTCCGCCGGCAGGAATTCTTCGCCGACGATGCGCTCGCCCGTGATGCGGCCCTGCGCATCGACATCGTACTCCATCTTGTCGAACAGCATGCCGGTGAGCTTGCCGTTCTCGATGACGAACGACTTCGGCGAGCGGTTGATGACGATCTCGACGCTCTCCTCCTCCGCGTCTTCCAGCTCCCAGGCGGAGGCCTTGAAAAACTGACGCGGCTTGCGCGCCATGACCTTCACGCTCTTCGCGCCGAGACGCAGGCTCGTGCGGCAGCAATCCATCGCGGTGTTGCCGACGCCGATGATGAGCACGCGCTCGCCGATCTTCTCGATGTGCCCGAAGGCGACGGACTCGAGCCACGCGATGCCGATGTGAGTATTGGCCGCGGCCTCTTGCCGGCCCGGCAGCTCGAGCTCTTTGCCCTTCGGCGCGCCCGAGCCGACGAACACCGCATCGAAGCCTTGCGCCAAGAGCGCCTGCATGCTCTTGATGGGGTGATTCAATTTCAGGTCGACGCCCATGCCGACGATCTGCTGAATCTCCTCGTTCAGCACCGGCGCCGGCAGCCGGAACGAGGGGATGTTGGTGCGCATGAGCCCGCCGGGCTCGCCGTACTGCTCGAAGATCGTCACCTCGTAGCCGAGCGGCATGAGGTCGTTCGCCACGGTGAGCGAGGCCGAGCCGGCGCCGATGCACGCGACGCGTTTGCCGTTCTTCAAGCGCGGACTCTTGGGCAGCCGCGCGCTGATGTCCTCGTCGCGATTGTCCGCGGCGACGCGCTTCAAGCGGCAAATCGCCACGGGTTTCTGCTCGACACGGCCGCGCCGGCAAGCGGGCTCGCACGGACGGTCGCAGACGCGACCGAGAATGCCGGGAAAGACATTCGAGTGGCGGTTCACCATGTACGCATCGGTGAAACGCCCTTGCGCGATCAGTCGGATGTATTCGGGAACATCGGTGTGGGCCGGACAAGCCCACTGGCAATCCACGACTTTGTGAAAGTAGTCGGGATGCTGGGTATCGGTCGGTTGCATTTACTGCCCCGCCAGCGGGGCCCCCTCACGCCACGGCAAGGCGGCACAGTATAGAGAGGCGCGGCGGATTGTCACTTGGACGGTACAGTCGCCGCGCCGCCACGCCCCCGGCGTGTGTATTTCGCCACAACATCAGGGAGTTACGCGCCGCGCAGCCCGCGTTCGCCTCGCGACCGCCCGACGCTCGAGGGGCAGCATGACATACGGCGGCGCGCGATTACCGGACGCGATGCGGGTCAAGAAAGGCCATGGATGGGACGACACGGACTCGCCTCGTAGGCACAATACTTTTGCTGGGAGCGCGCGGCTGAATCCGGCGCCGCGCGCGGTTGTAACGACACCCGTACAATTTCAAATCGGTCTCGTTGCGCGCTCTTGTCGCCATGAAGCGTCGAAGTTGTCGGGTTCGTCACACGCATCGCGACCAAGGTCTAATGGGTCGCAACGATTCATTTGCTGGAATAGAGAGAAGGACTTCGCGGGGAACATGGCACTGAAACTACTCGTCATCGATGATCACCCTCTGGTCCTCGAGGGGGTAGCGGCGGCTCTGGAAGGCTTCGGCGATGGGGTCACCATCGTCGCGGCCCGCACGGCCGAGAAGGGACTCGCAGCGGCGGCTGCCAATCCCGATCTCGATCTCGTGTTACTGGATGTCGCTCTACCGGGTGTCAGCGGATTTGCGCTGATCGGCAAGCTGCGCGAGCGCTTTCCGGCGCTGCCCATCGTGGTGCTCTCGGCACTGGACGATGCGGCGAGCGTCAGTCGCGCGATGAACGCGGGCGCGATGGGCTTCGTGCCGAAGTCGTCGGCAACGCGCGTGCTCATCAACGTGCTGCAGCAGGTGCTCGAGGCGGGCACGAGCACGCAAACTCTGGCAGCCACGAAACCCGCATCGGCGACGCTCGCGGCGGCCGGTGTGAAGGAGCACGATGTCTCGCTGCTGACGTTGCGGCAGATCGAAGTGCTGTCGCGCGTGTGCCAGGGCAAGGCGAACAAGCAGATCGCCACCGAGCTCGGGCTTTCGGAGAAAACCGTGAAGGCGCATGTCACGGCCATCTTCAAAGTGCTCGGCGTGGCGAATCGCACCCAGGCGGCGCTCGCGGCGCGCTCGGTCGGGGTCGTTTTCGCCAGTTAGCCGGCAGGCGCCTGTCCTCTCGACGCGCTCGCCGACCGCGGTTGGCGAGCGCGTCGGCGGCTCTGCCGGTGTGGTTTACACTCCGCGCGCCATGACCGCCCCCACTCCCACCGAGATCAAGCTCCGCTCCCGCTCCCGCGTGCTCGAAGTCAGCTTCGACGACGGCAAGCGTTTCGAGCTCCCCTTCGAATACCTACGGGTGCACTCGCCTTCCGCCGAAGTGAAAGGCCACGGCCCGGGGCAGGAGGTGCTGGTCCTAGGAAAGGAAAACGTGGGGATTCGGGCGGTCGAGCCGGTGGGGCAATACGCCGTGAAGCTCGTCTTCGACGACGGCCACGACACCGGCCTCTACACCTGGGGGTATCTCTACGAGCTCGGGTCCGAGTACGCCGCCAAATGGGCCGCCTACCAAAAGCGCGTCCAGCAAGGCAAGAGGTAGGAGGCCGTCAGGGAAGCGCCGATAAAAAAAGGCCGAGTACTTGTGAGTACCCGGCCCCAGTTACGTTTCAAGACCCCCGAAATGAGTCCGGGCCGATTCTGCGCACTGCTTTATCGAAATTGCAACCGTAGCGGTTGGACGAAGCGCGACCCGGGGTTCGTCTAGAATGTGCCCCTCTCATGAGCGACCCCAAAACGGCTGATTTCGGCTACGAGCGCGTTCCGTGGAACGACAAGTCCCGGCGCGTTCGAGGCGTATTCGACTCCGTCGCCGGCCGCTACGACTTGATGAACGACCTGATGTCCGCGGGCATGCATCGCCTGTGGAAGCAGTTCACCCTCTCGCTCGCGAACCTGCGCCCCGGACAGCGCGCCCTCGATGTGGCGGGCGGTACGGGCGACATCGCGGCCGGCCTGGCCAAGCAGGTCGGCGAACGCGGGCTCGTCGTCCTGACCGATATCAACGCCGCCATGCTCGCGCGCGGCCGCGATCGCCTCATCAACGAAGGCGTCGTCGGCAACGTTCGCTGTGCGCAGGTGAACGCCGAGAAGCTGCCCTTCGCGGAGAGCACCTTCGACTGCGTGACCATCGCGTTCGGCCTGCGCAACGTCACCGACAAGCCCGCCGCCCTCGCCTCCATGCGTCGCGTGCTCAAGCCCGGCGGGCAGCTGCTGATCTTGGAGTTCTCGCATCCGACCTCGCCGGCGCTGAAGCCGCTCTACGACGCGTACTCGTTCCGCGTGCTGCCGGTCCTCGGCAAGATCGTGGCGAACGACGAAGCGAGCTATCGGTACCTCGCCGAGTCCATCCGCATGCACCCGAATCAGCAAACGCTGCTCGACATGATGAATGCCGCGGGCCTCGAAGGCTGCCGCTATCACAATCTCACGGGCGGCATCGTCGCGGTCCATCGCGGCTACCGGTACTGATGCTGACCTCCACCCTCGAAAACGTGCTGAATCGCGGCCTGCCGCGCTCGCCGCGCGCCCGCGAGCTGTGCCGGGAATTGCAGGGCCATCGCGTGGGCGTCGAGGTCACGGGCTTCACGCGTTGGGTGGTCGAGTCCAACGGCGACACGCTGCACCTGACGCGCGACGCCGCCGGCGCGGCCGAAGCCGAGCTCGCGGGCGGCCCCTTGAGCCTGATGGGGCTGATGGGGGATGCGCCTGAAGACATCCTGCAGCGAGGTGACGTGCAGATTCGCGGCGACGCCGCGCTCGCACAGAAATTCCGCGAGCTGGCGCTGCTGCTGCGGCCGGATATCGAAGAAGAGCTGTCGCAGCTCGTCGGCGACGTCCCGGCGCACCAGCTGGGCCGCTTCGCGCGCGGCGTATTCGGCTGGTCGCAGAAGGCCGCCACGACGACCGTGCGGAACGTCGCGGAGTACCTCGCGCACGAAAAACAGCACCTCGTGCCGCGCGCCGAAGGCGATCAGCTCCTCAAAGGCGTCGACACGCTGCGCGAAGACGTGGATCGCCTCGAAGCGCGCCTCGACGTCGTCGCCCAAAAGCTCGCTGCGCGAGGCCGCGCGTTCGCCGACAACAGCGGTGCATAACAACGGTGAATAGAACCGTGCCGACGCCATGAGGCTGCGCGTACTCGCGCGTCTGCTCGAAATTCAGCGCGTGCTGCTCCGGCACGGGCTCGACGACTTCGTGCGCGCGACGCATCTGTACCGGCCGCTGCGCTTCGTGTTCTTCCTCTCGCCGCGGCTGTGGCTCGCGCGTCGCCGCGGCGCCAATCGGGGCGAGCGGCTGCGGCTCGCGCTCGAAGAGCTCGGTCCCATCTTCGTGAAGTTCGGCCAGGCGGTGTCGACGCGCCGCGACCTGCTGCCGAACGACGTCGCCGACGAGCTCGCGAAGCTGCAGGACCGAGTGCCGCCGTTCTCCGGCGCGGTCGCCCGCGCCGGCATCGAGCGCGCGTATGGTCGGCCTGTTACCGAAGTGTTCTCGGAGTTCGACGAGACGCCGCTCGCCGCCGCCTCGATCGCTCAAGTGCACGTTGCGCGCCTGCGCACGGGCCAGGAAGTGGTCGTGAAGGTGCTGCGGCCCGGCATGCGCGCGGTCATCCAGCGCGATCTCGAAGTGCTCTATGCGCTCGCCGAGCTCGCGCACCGCTATTGGCCCGACGCGCGCCGCCTGCGTCCGCTGGAAGTGGTACGCGAGTACGAGAAGACGATCATCGACGAGCTGGACCTCATGCGCGAAGCCGCGAACGCGGCGCTCTTGAAGCGCAACTTCGCCGGCTCGCCGCTGCTCTACGTCCCCGACGTGTACTGGGACTATTGCCGCGTCGATGTCATGGTCATGGAGCGCATTCACGGCGTGCCCATCAGCGACATGGCGGCGCTGCGTGCCAAGGGCGCGGACATTCCGAGGCTGGCGCGCAACGGCGTGGAGATCTTCTTCACGCAAGTGTTCCGTCACAACTTCTTCCACGCGGACATGCACCCCGGCAACATCTTCGTGTTGCTCGACGATCCGGCGAATCCGCGCTACGCCGCCATCGACTTCGGCATCATGGGCACGCTCGATCCGCGCGATCAGCATTACCTCGCCGAGAACTTCCTCGCGGTGTTCGATCGGGACTATCGCCGCGTGGCCGTGCTGCATGTGGAGTCCGGCTGGGTGCCGCCCGACACGCGCGTGGACGAGATGGAATCCGCGATCCGCACGGTGTGCGAGCCGATCTTCGACAAGCCGATCAAGGACATCTCGTTCGGCACTTTGCTCCTGCGGCTGTTCGAGATTTCGCGCCGCTTCAACATGGAAGTGCAGCCGCAGCTCATCCTGCTGCAAAAGACGCTGCTGAACATCGAAGGGCTCGGGCGCGATCTCTATCCGGATCTCGACATCTGGAACACGGCGAGCCCCATCCTGCGCGACTGGATGCGCGAGCGGACGAGCGTGCGCACCGTGCTCCAGACCTTGCGCAAGGAGTGGCCGGAGATCATCGAAAGCGCGCGCGCCTTGCCGGGCCTGCTCGCACGCATGGTCCAGCGCGCGCAGTACGGCACGCTTCGCCTGCGGATCGAGTCACCCGAGATCACGAGCTTGAAAGCAGCATTGCGCGCGTCCAACCGGCGGCGCGATGCCATCACCATCGGGGCGGTGATCCTGCTCGGCGGCCTCTTCTGGCTCATCGCAGGTCGCACGCCCGATTGGCCGGGCTGGGCGATCACCGCGCTCGGCGCCGGCTGGCTGCTGACCGCGTGGCGGCGCTGAATGCCGAACGGGACGAGCGCGTCGATGGACGGCCTCCCGCCCCACTGCTAGCCTCCCGCGCCTTCCCATGCAACGCCACACTCTCACCGAGGGGTCCATTGGCCGTGGACTCCTGTTGTTTGCGCTGCCGATTCTCTACGGCAACGTCCTCCAGTCGCTGAACGCGTCGGTGAACTCGTTCTGGGTCGGGCGCTTTCTCGGCGAGGCGGCGCTCACTGCGACGACCAACTCGAACGGCGTGCTGTTTCTGATTCTCGGCGGGGTGTTCGGGCTTTCGATGGCCTCCACGATTCTCGTGAGCGTGTACCTCGGGGGGAAACGGCTCGCCGACGCGAAGCGCGTGGTCGGCACCAGCGCGACGTTCTTCCTGCTGGTCTCGATAGCGATGTCGGTTGCCGGCGCCTCGCTCAGCGAGCCCATTCTCGTCGCGATGAAGACCCCGGCGGAGTCGCTGCCGCTCGCCGTCGTGTACCTGCGCGTCATCTTCATCGGCCTGCCGACGAGCTTCATGTATCAATTCGTGATGGCGGTGATGCGCGGGGCCGGTGACTCGAAGACGCCGTTCCTGTTCCTGATCGTCTCGGTCGCGCTCGACATCGTGCTGAACCCGCTGCTGATCTTCGGGCTCGGGCCGGTACCGCGTCTCGGCATTGCCGGATCGGCATGGGCGACGGCCTTCGCGCAGCTCGTGACGCTGGTCGCGCTGATTGCGCACATCTACCGCAAGCACAACCCGCTGCGGTTGGAGCGGCACGAGCTCGGCCAGTTGCGGCCCGATTGGAGCATCGTGCGCACGCTCATCGTGAAGGGCGTGCCGATGGGGCTGCAGATCTTCGTGATCTCGCTGAGCGGCGTGCTCATGATCACGCTCGTCAACCGCTTCGGCACGGACTCGACGGCGGCCTTCGGCGCGGCCTTCCAGCTGTGGCAGTACATTCAGATGCCGGCGTTCGCCGTCGGCATGGCCGTCTCGTCGATGGCCGCGCAGAACGTCGGCGCGCAGAAATGGGATCGCGTGAACGCGACCGCACGGCATGGCGTGCTCTATAGCGTGCTCATCACGGGCTCCGTCGTCGTGGTGCTCGAGGTGTTCAGCGAGCAGGCGTTGGGCTTGTTCGTGCCCGATGGCTCCGTGGCCTTGCACACGGCGGTCCACCTGAACCACATCGCAGCGTGGTCGTTCGTGCTGCTCGGCGTGTCGATGGTGATCTTCGGCGTGGTGCGCGCGACCGGTGCGGTGTTCCCGCCGCTCGTGATTCTCACCGTCGCGCTGCTCGGCGTGCGCTTTCCACTGGCGCTGCAGCTGCTCGACCGGTGGCATGCCGATGCGATTTGGTGGAGCTTTCCGATCTCCTCGCTCGTCGCGGTGGTTCTTTCGCTGCTTTATTACAAGTACGGGAACTGGCGCTCGCTGCGCATGAACCCCGTCAGCCAGGCGCGCGCACCCGTTCCGGTCGCGACGCCGGTCGAATAGCGGCATCCGGGCGCACGAAAGTTGCTGATACCCCGCCGTCCGACATTCTCGGAGGTGTGCGTATGATGAACGTCAGCGATTACATGACCCGCGACGTGACCGTCGTCAGCCCGAACGACACGCTGCAGCAGGCCGCAAAGATCATGGGCCAGCTCGACTGCGGGGTGCTGCCGGTCGGCGAGAACGATCGGCTCGTCGGCATGATCACGGACCGCGACATCGCCATCCGCGCCGTCGGCGAGGGCAAGGATCCGGTGCAAACGCGCGTTCGGGACGTGATGACGCACGAAGTGCGCTACGTCTTCGACGACGATCTGGTCTCCGACGCCACGGACTTGATGGCGGAGCTGCAGCTGCGGCGTCTCCCCGTGATCAGTCGCGAGAAGCGGCTCGTCGGCATTCTCTCGCTCGGCGACATCGCTCGTGAGGACGAGCCGGGGCAAGCCGGCGAAGCGCTGCAAGGAATTTCGCGGCCCGGTGGTCCGCACACGCAGACTCACGCGTGAGCCGATGACAGCGGCAGCGGCGCGCCGGCGTAGCGGATCGACGCGCGCCCGACCCGCTGCGGCCGGTGGATGTGCCCGAGCGCGACGTAATCGATATCGTCGGGAAACAGCCGCAGCGGCGCCGACTCCTGGCCGCCGATCGACACCCGGCGCTCGCTCAGGTACTGCGCATCGGCGCCCGCCATGTACAGGTGCCCGGTGACGATCAGCGCCTGATCTGGCCGCCGCCGCGCCCGCGCCGCCTCGATCACCTCCCCGTAGATCGCCGTCAAGGGCTCGGCCGTATCGCCCGCGACATCGACCGGGCGCAGGAACGGCACCGCCGCGACGAGGCCGCGCCCGCCCGCCACCGGCAGCAGGATGCGGTCGAGATCGA
>Ga0081455_10004495_pt1 | contig 15600 bp, 13 predicted proteins | sample TabmetS3T2R1_FD_70207 | JGI IMG/M metagenome (GOLD analysis project Ga0081455, IMG submission 70207) | Tabebuia heterophylla rhizosphere microbial communities from the University of Puerto Rico - S3T2R1 | ecosystem: Host-associated > Plants > Roots > Rhizosphere ... | reverse complement strand
CCACCGTCGCGCGCGAGTGCATCAGCCGCAGGTTGGCGATCGCGGCGGCGCACGACAGCGGGTTGGCCGTGAAAGTGTGGCCGTGGAAGAACGTCCGCACGGATGCGCCCAGGAACGCCTCGTACACCGACTCGCGGGTGAGCACCGCCGACAGCGGCAGCACCCCGCCGGTCAGCCGCTTGCCGACCACCATCAGGTCGGGCACCACTCCCGCGTGCTCGACGGCGAACCACCGCCCGGTGGCGCCGACGCCGGTGGCCACCTCGTCGACCAGCATCGCCGGGCCGTGCGCGTCACAGGCAGCCCGCACGCCGCGCAGGAACGACGCGTCGTGGGTCAGCATGCCGCCGGCCGCCTGCACCATCGGCTCGACGACCACAGCGCACACCCGGTCGCCGTCGACGGCCAGCAAGGAAGACAGCTCGGCCAACACCTCCGCCGCGCGATGCGCACGCGACTGCCCCGGCGCCAGCACGCCGGGTGAGGACACCATCCGGGTCTCGATCAGCAGCGGCCGGTACGTCGCGTGGAACAGCTCCACCCCGCCGAGCGACACCGCACCGAGCGTGTCGCCGTGGTAGCCCTCGGCGACGTGCACGTACAGCGGGCGGTCCTCGCCGCGCTGGGCCGCCGCCTGGTAGGCCATCTTGATCGCGGCCTCGGCCGCCGACGAACCGTCGCCGGCGAAGAACACCCGCGACAGCCCCGGCGGGGCCACCCGCAGCAGTTCCTCGGCGGTGACGACGCCCGGCTCGTGCGTCAGCCCGAGGAACGTCGAATGGTCCAGCCGCCCGAGCTGCTCGGTGATCGCATCGTTGATCGCCGGCTCGCCGTGGCCGTGCACGGTGACCCACAGCGACGAGACGCCGTCGAGGTAGCGCCGGCCCTCGGTGTCGTACAGGTAGACGCCTGCGGCCCGGTCGATGACCAGCGGCTCGTCGGCCGGCCACCGGGCGTGCTGGGTGAAGGGGTGCCAGACGGCGTCGAGATCGCGGGCGACCAGATCGGCCACGGTCACGCCACCGTGCCCTTCTCGGCGTTGCTGCGTTCGACGCAGAACTCGTTGCCCTCCGGGTCGGTCAGCACCACCCAGCCCGGGCCCTCGGGCGTGCGATGGTCGGCCGCCACGGCGGCCCCGAGCGCCAGCAGCCGGGCGACCTCGTCGTCGCGCGTGCCGTCCCTCGGGGCGAGGTCGAGGTGGACGCGGTTCTTCACCACCTTGCCCTCAGGCACCTGGACGAAGAGCAGGCCGGACAGTGGCGGGCCGGCCGGCTCCGGGTAGGACGGCGCGACCAGCACCTCGGCGTCGCCCGGGGAACTGTCCGGGTACACCGGCCACCCGGTCACCTCGCCCCAGAACCGGGCCAGCGAGAAGGCGTCCTTGCAGTCGACCGTGATGTGCCGGATCCGAGCAACCATGCCCAGACCTTAAAGGGGCAGACCCTCCAACATCTCCGTGACGAGCGCCGCAATCGGGGAACGCTCCGAGCGGGTGAGCGTGACGTGCGCGAACAGCGGGTGGCCGCGAAGCGCCTCGATCACGGCCGCGACGCCGTCGTGGCGGCCCACCCGCAGGTTGTCCCGCTGCGCGACGTCGTGGGTGAGCACCACCCGCGACCCCGTCCCAATGCGGGAGAGCACGGTCAGCAGCACGTTGCGCTCCAGCGACTGGGCCTCGTCCACGATCACGAACGAGTCGTGCAGGGAACGTCCGCGGATGTGCGTCAGCGGCAGCACCTCGAGCATGTCGCGTCCGAGCACCTCGTCGATGACGTCGCGGCTGACCAGTGCGCCGAGCGTGTCGAACACCGCCTGGGCCCAGGGCGCCATCTTCTCGTTCTCGCTGCCGGGCAGGTAGCCGAGATCCTGGCCGCCCACCGCGTAGAGCGGACGGAAGACGACGACCCGCTTGTGCGCCTGCCTCTCGAGCACCGCCTCCAGCCCGGCGCACAGCGCCAGCGCCGACTTGCCCGTGCCGGCCCGGCCGCCGAGCGAGACGATGCCGACGTCCGGGTCGAGCAGCAGGTCCAGGGCCACCCGCTGCTCGGCCGACCGGCCGTGGATGCCGAACGCCTCGCGGTCGCCGCGCACCAGCCGGATCGTCTTGTCCGGGGTGACCCGGGCCAGCGCCGAGCCCCGCTCGGAGTGCAGCACCAGGCCGGTGTGGCAGGGCAGGTCGGCCGCCGCGAACAGCGGCTCGTGGTCGGAGACGGACAGCCGGTCGCCGCTGTAGAGCGCGTCGATGGTGGCCGCGCCGACGTCGAGCTCGGCCATGCCCGTCCAGCCCGAATCGACGGGCGCGTGCGGTATGTACTCGTCGGCCTTCAGCCCGACGGAGGCCGCCTTGACCCGCAGCGGCATGTCCTTGGTGACGAGCGTGACGTCTCGGCCCTCGCCGGCCAGGTTGAGCGCCACCGCGAGGATGCGCGAGTCGTTGCTGTCGACCCGGAACCCGTGCGGCAGCGTGGCCAGGTCGGAGTGGTTCAGCTCGACGTGCAGCGTGCCTGCGTCGTCACCGATCGGAACGGGTGAGTCCAGCCGGCCGTGCTTGATGCGCAGGTCGTCGAGGAGCCGCAACGTCTGCCGCGCGAACCAGCCCAGCTCGGGGTGGTGTCGCTTGCCCTCCAGCTCGCTGATCACTACCAGCGGTAACACGACCTCGTGCTCGGCGAACCGGCCCAGTGCTCCCGGATCCGAGAGCAGGACGGATGTGTCGATCACGAACGTGCGTACCGCGGGTGTTGCGTTCTGCGGCTTTCGGGCAGGGCTCATGGGAGCCTCCTGTGCGGTAGAGGGGTTCTGCCGCGGTAAACGCATCGGTTCGCGTGCTCGGGGCAGACGGAACGGCGTGGGTAACGCCGAGGCAGGAGGCAGGCCGCACCGGCGCGGAATTGCCTCGTCTTGGAGCCCCGCCCCATGCGGTGGCCGCGACAGCTCTGTCGAAGTACTCGCTCGACGAGGGCCGGTCCTGCGCCCTCTTGCTGTTCTTCACCACCGTGCGGGACCTCCCGGGCGGCTGGCTTGTGTAGCTGGTGCCCAACCTATTGTCGCCATTGCGGACGCTACGGCGTCAATCTTCGTTACAACGGAAGCCACGCGGTTACGGGAATGAAACGAGTCGGCTAACACTGCGTAGTCGGTAATCACGCGCCCGGACCGGCCTGGTCGACGGGACGTCAGTGCCCGTAACGGCGCTCGCGCCGTCCGTAGTCACGCAGCGCGCGCAGGAAGTCGACCCGGCGGAACTCGGGCCACAGGGCGTCGCAGAAGTAGAACTCCGAGTGCACCGACTGCCAGAGCAGGAACCCGGACAGCCGCTGCTCACCGGAGGTACGGATGACCAGGTCGGGATCGGGCTGGCCCCGCGTATAGAGATGGTCGGCGATGTGGTCGACGTCGATGATCTCGGCCAGCTGCTCGATCGACGTGCCGGCCGCGGCGTGCTCGTGCAGCAGCGAACGCACGGCGTCGGCGATCTCGCGCCGTCCCCCGTAGCCCACGGCCACGTTCACCGCGAGGCCCCGCCGGTCGACGGTGCGCTCCTCGGCCGCCTTCAGGGTGGCGGCCGTCTGCTGGGGCAGCAGGTCCAGGGCGCCGACCACGCTGACCCGCCACGGTTTGCCGTCGGCGGCCAGTTCCTCGACGACGCTCTCGATGATGTGCAGCAGCGGGTTCAGCTCGTCCGCCGGCCGGGTCAGGTTGTCGGTGGACAGCAGCCACAGCGTGACGTGTTCCACTCCGGCCTCGGCGCACCAGTCCAGCAGGTGCGCGATGTGCCGAGCGCCGGCGAGGTGACCCTCCGTAACGTCTTCGAAGCCGGCCGCCCGGGCCCAGCGGCGGTTGCCGTCCAGCATGACGGCGACGTGCCGGGGGACCGGCAGTCCCTCCATCTGATCGCGCAAGCGTCGCTCGTAGAGCGAGTACACGGCCGTACGCAGTCCCACGGTCTTCAAGGGTAGAGCCTCCGTAAACCCCTGACGGCCACCGCGGTCGCGACGGGCCTGGTGCCGCACACCGGCTTCGCCCGACGAACCGCTGCTGATCGCACCTCATTTGCCGGCGAACCGCACGGATAATTTTGCAAAAATCTCTTTGCAAAATTCTTTGTGCGATCTAGGGTCGAGCCATGACGCCTCGCCCGGACCCGTCGAGCCAGATCGCGCTGACCGCTCCCCTGCTGCGGGCACTCGCCCACCCCATGCGCACCCAGATCATGGCCGCGCTGCAGCGGTTCGGGCCCTCGACGGCGACCGGGCTGGCCGAGCGCCTGGGCGTGAACACCGGGGCGACCAGCTACCACCTGCGCCAGCTGGCCGAGGCCGGCCTGGTCGTCGAGGACACCGAACGCGGCAACGCGCGTGACCGGTGGTGGAAGGCGGCCTACCGCGGCACCCGAATCGACGACATCGACCTGGTGCGGTCCGAGCCGGACCTGACGACGACGTTCATGCACAACATCGCCCGCGAGAACACGGCCAACCTGGTGCGCTTCATCGACGAGCTGCCGACCCTGCCGGCCAACTGGCAGGAAGCCAGCTCGATGGACAACTACACGCTGCACCTGACCGCCCGGCAGCTGCGTGACCTGCTGGACAAGCTCGAGGCGCTGGTCGAGTCGTACCGCGTCGACGAGGAGGCCCGACCACGCGGCGCCCGGCGGGTGATCGTGCACGTCAACGGCTTCCCCCAGCAGGGCCGATGAGCGAGCATCGCGGGGCCACTCGTCCGGCGCCTTGCCATGACCACTCGCGCGAAGAGCCATGTCGATGAGGCGTGGCGCGTTGGCCGCGCTGCTGGCCACCAATGCGCTCTCGGTGGCCGGCACCCGGATCAGCGCCATCGCGATCCCGTGGTTCGTGCTGACCACCACCGGGTCGGTGGCCAAGACGGGCGTTGTCGCGGTCTGCGAGCTGACTCCGCTGGTGCTGGTGATGGCGCTCGGCGGGCCGATCATCGACCGCGTCGGCCCCCGCCGGGTCAGCATCCGGGCCGACCTGGCCAGCACCGTCTTCGTCGCGCTCATCCCCCTGCTGCACGCGGTCGGGCTGCTTACCTTCCCGACGCTGCTGGTGCTCGTGGCGCTGGCCGGCGCCACGCGGGGACCGGGCGACTCGGCCAAGGCCACCATGGCGCCCGACATCGCCGAGGCGGTCGGCCTGCCGATCGAACGGGTCACGGGCCTGGAGAGCACCGCCCAGCGCAGCGCCCAGATCGTGGCCCCGGCCGTGGCCGGGCTGGTTATCGCCGCGCTCGGCGGCGCCAACGCCCTGTTCCTGGACGCCGCGTCGTTCGCGATCTGCGCGGCCGGCGTCGCGGTCTGGGCGCCGCGCCGGCACGTGTCGGACGCGGCCGATGACGAGCCGTACGCCCAGCAGCTGCGGTCGGGCTGGCGGTTCCTGTCCGGCGAGCCGCTATTGCGGGCCGTCGTCGGGATGCTCTGCGTGACCAACCTGATCGACACCGCCTACAGCTCGGTGTTCCTGCCGGTGTGGATCAAGGCCCACGGCTACGGCCCGGCCCAGCTCGGCCTGCTCGGCTCGGCGTTCGGGCTGACGGCCACCGCGGGCGCGCTGCTCGCGGCCGGATTCGGCGACCGGCTGCCCCGGCGGGCCACCTACCTGATCGGCTTCGCGATCACGACGCCGCCGCGGCTGCTGGCCATGTCCGCCGGCCTGCCCATCTGGGTGGTCATCGGCATCAGCATCGGCGGTGGGTTCGGCGCCGGGTTCATCAACCCGATCATCGGCGCGATCATGGTCGAGCGCACGCCCCGGGCGATGCTCGGCCGGGTCAATTCGCTGGCCGCGTCGCTGGCCTGGGCCGGCATGCCGCTCGGGGGCGCGGCCGCGTCGCTGGCGATCGCGGCGGTCGGCCTCGCCCCGGCCCTGGCCGTCGCCGGCGGCGCGTACCTGCTCTCCACTACGCTGCCCGGCCTGCTGCCCCAGTGGCGCGACATGGACCGCCGCGGCTCAGGCCGCGCCGAGCAGCGAGCCGCCGGACGCGTCGAACGAACCGCCGGTGATCCAGCGGGACGCGTCCGAGGCGACGAACGCCACCACGTCGGCGATCTCGTCCGGGTGGCCGACCCGGCCGAAGGGTGACCGCGCCGCCGCCTTGGCGTGGGCCTGCGGGTCGGTGCGCAGCCGGGCGTTCATGTCGGTGTCGGTGACGCCGGGAGCGACGGCGTTGACGGTGATGCCGCGCTCGGCGACGCCCTTGGCCAGTGCCTTCGTGAGCGCGTCGAGGGCGCCCTTCGTCATCGCGTAGGCCACCGCGTGGGGGGCGGCCAGCTGGGTCAGCACCGACGACAGGTTGATGATCCGGCCGCCGTCGCGCATCCGGGGCAGCAGGCGCTGGATCAGGAACAGCGGCGCCTTGACGTTGATCGCGATCATCGCGTCGAAATCCGACTCGTCGACCACGTCGATCGCGCCGAGGGCGAGGACGCCGGCGTTGTTCACCAGGATGTCGATGGCCGGATCGTCGCTGTAACGGGCGATTCCGGCGTCGAACGCCGCGACCAGGGTGTCGATGTCGCCGAGACGTCCGAGGCGGGCGCCGACCGCGAAGGCCCGGCCGCCCGCCGTTTCGATGTCGATGACCACCTGCTCGGCCGCCGCCTCGTCCTGCCCGTAGTGCACGGCGACGAGCGCCCCTTCGGCGCCCAGCCGGAGCGCGGTCGCCCGGCCGATGCCGCGACTCGCACCGGTGACGAGCGCCGTCTTGCCGGTCAGTGAACCCATGGCCGAACCTTTCTATAGCGGTCGTTACAAATATGTACGCTAGCAAGGAATTTGTAGCGGTCGCTATACAATTTGGTTGTGGTTGATCTCAAACGCGGCCGGCCGCGCACCTTCGATCGCGTCGCGGCCCTCGAGACGGCGACGCGCCTGTTCTGGACCCGCGGCTACGACGCCGTCTCGATCGCCGACCTGACCGGTGCCCTGGGCATCAGCACGCCGAGCCTCTACGCGGCCTTCGGGGACAAACGCGCGCTGTTCTTCGAGGCCGTCGACCACTTCGAGGACGCCTACGGCATCACGCTCGACACCGACCGGCCGGCGCGCGAGGCCGTGCACCAGTTGCTGCGCGACGCGGCAGCCGCGTACACCGACCCCGATCTGCCCCCCGGCTGCCTGGTCATCAGCAGCGCCGTCAACACCACGACCGAGTCGGCCGACATCGCCGCCGCCCTCGCGAAGCGTCGCAAGGGGCTGCAACTCGCGATCACCCAGCGGCTGCGCCGGGCCGTGCGCGAGGGGGAACTGGCCGCCGACACAGACGTGACGGGGCTGGCCGGGTTCTTCACGGCCACCATCCAGGGCATGTCGCAGCGCTCTCGCGACGGGGCGTCGCGGCGGGAACTCCAGGCCGTCGCGAACACCGCAATCCGGGCTTGGCCGGACTGAATCGGTCACCTCCTCCACACGTGGCCGCCATCCGGGCTTGGCCGGACCGAAGCGGTCACCTCCTCGACACCTGACCGCAATCCGCGCCTGACCGGACCGAATCGGTCACCTCCTTGACACGTGTGTAATGCTGTAAGCGTGTAATGAAAGGAGGCGAGACGATGCACGAGAACGTCCATCACGAACGCCATGCACGCCGTGGGCACTGGGAACATCCCGAAGGTCACGGCATCCACGGGCGCCGCGCCGGTAACGACGAGCGCGAGCGCCGACACCACCACGGCTTCGGCCACGGACACGGCGGCGGGCGCCGCCGCGGTCGCGGATTCGGCCGCCCGGGCGGTTGGCAACAGGCGGATCTTCCGCCGGCCGACAGCGCCGAGGCCTGGCTGAGCGGCCGCCTGCCCGACGGTTGGTTCACCGCGGCTCCGACGGTCACCGTCGACCGCGAAGAGATCACCGTCGTCGGCGAGCTGCCCCCGCCCGAGACCGACGAGAGCGACGCCGCAGCCGGCCGGATCAGCCGGTTCCGCGAGGAGACCCGCGAGACGCGGATGCAGATCGCGGACGAGGCCGAGGCCCGCTACGGGCGCAAGGTCGCCTGGGGCGCCTCGATCGGCGACACCCGGGTGCTGTTCACCCACCTGTCCGTGCCGGTCATGACCCGGCTACGCCAGAACGAACGCCGCGTGCTCGACACCCTGGTCGACGCCGGCGTGGCTCGATCGCGGTCCGAGGCATTGGCCTGGTGCGTCCGGTTGGTCGGCGAGCACACCGACGAGTGGCTGGCCGGCCTGCGCGCGGCGATGTCGGAGGTCGACAAGCTGCGTGCCGAGGGTCCCGACCTGGGCGACATCGCCGACGACGACGTCGTCGAGGACTAACCCGAGTCCCCCTCAGTTGATCAACAGGGAGAGATGGCTGCTTTGGCGACCATCTCTCCCTGTTGGTCACGAAACAGATCACGTATCCCGCAACGCGGCGGCCAGCTGTTCCGGTTCGGTCACCGGCGCGTCGCACACCATGCCCCGGCAGACGTAGGCGGCCGCCCGGCCGGCCACCAGCGGGCGGGCCGCGAGCAGCGGCACGCCGGCGGCATCCGGCTCGCCCGACACGACGACCGCGCCGGGCGGGCGACTCCGCCAGGCCAGCCGGGTGAGCGGCCCGCCGTCCGGCTCCCCCACCACGGCCACCTGCAGCGGCCCGCTCACCTGCGCCTCGGCGGCCGCCAGCGCCCAACCGACGAAGCGCGGCTGCTGCGAGCCCAGCCAGGAGACGGTGCCCAGCCCCGACTCGGCTGCCTCGCGGTGCCGGAGCGAGCCGGTCAGCGCCGAGTACGTCAGCAGCGCGTTGACGATCGCGCTCTGCCCGGACGGCGTTGCGTTGTCGGTCGGATCCTGGGGCCGGCGGATCAGCTGCTCGGCGTCGTCGGCGGTGTCGAAGAAGCCGCCGTCGGGGTCGACGAAGTGAGCCAGCGCGGTATCCAGCAGCCCCCCGGCCGCCTGCAGCCAGCGCGGATCCGCGGTGGCCTGGTGCAGGGCCAGCAGGCCGTCGGCCAGGTCGCCGTAGTCCTCCGCCACGCCCGCCGCGTCGCCGACCACGCTGTCGCGCGAGGTGCGCCGCAACCGCCCGGCGACGAGGTGCGTATCAAGAAGCAGACCCGCACACGTCAACGCGGCATCCAGGTAGGACGGTTCGTCGAGCAGCACGCCGGCCTCGGCCAGCGCGGCTATCGCCAGCCCGTTCCAGGCGGTGACCACCTTGTCGTCGCGCGCCGGCTGCGGACGGACCGTGCGGGCCGCGAGCAGGCGGCCCCGCAGGTCTGTCCACTGTGGACGGTCGGCCGGATCGTGCCGCAACTGCAGGGTGGAGGCCCCGTGCTCGAAGGTGCCCTCGTCGGTCACCTCGAACAGCCGCGCAGCGGCGGAGGCGTCGGCGCCCAGCACCTCGCGCAACTGATCCGGTGTCCAGACATAGGTGAGCCCCTCGACGCCGTCGGTGTCGGCGTCCAGCGCAGAGGCGAACCCACCGGACGGGGTGCGCAGATCGCGCAGCAGGAAGTCGGCCGTCTCGCGGGCGATGCGCTCGGCGAGCGACGCACCCGATACACGCCACCAGTGCAGGTAGGCGCGCAGCAGCAATGCGTTGTCGTAGAGCATCTTCTCGAAGTGCGGCACCACCCAGGCCTCGTCGACCGAGTAGCGGGCGAACCCGCCGGCGAGCTGGTCGTACATCCCGCCGCGGGCCATCGCCTCGCAGGTGCGGGCCACGATCTCCAGCGACGACGGCGTTGCGGTGCGCTCGTAGTGGCGCAGCAGGAACTCGAGCACCATCGACGGCGGGAACTTGGGCGCGCGCCCGAAGCCGCCGTGCGCGGGGTCGAACTGGCCGCCCAGGCGAGCAGCCGCCGCGTCGAGCAACTCCGCGTCCGGCACCCTGCGACCCCGCTCGACGGTGGTGGCCTCGGTCAGCGCTTTCGCGATGCGCTGCCCGGCGTCAAGCACCTCGTCGCGATCGGACGACCACGCCTCGACCACCGAGTTAAGCAGCCGGACGAACTGCGCCCGCGGGAAGAACGTCCCGGCGAAGAACGGTTCCCCGGTGGGCGTCAGCACGCAGGTCATCGGCCACCCGCCCTGCCCGGTGAGCGCCGTGGTGGCGTCCATGTAGACCGCGTCGATGTCCGGACGCTCCTCGCGGTCGACCTTGATGTTGACGAAGTGCTCGTTCATCAGCGCGGCCACGTCGGCGTTCTCGAACGAGTCGTGCGCCATGACGTGGCACCAGTGACAGGCGGCGTAGCCGACCGACAGCAGGATCGGCACGTCGCGCCGCCGGGCCTCGGCCAGCGCCTCGTCCGACCACGGCCACCAGTCGACCGGGTTGTCGGCGTGCTGGCGCAGGTACGGCGAGGTCGAGTGCTCGAGACGGTTACTCACCCCACCACTGTGGCATGGTGCAGAGATGATGAAGCGCCCGTACGACATCGTGCTGTTCGGGGCGACCGGGTTCACCGGCGGGCTGACCGCCGAGTACCTGGCCCGGACCGTGCCGCCGCGGACCAGCTGGGCGCTGGCCGGGCGCAATCCGGACAAGCTCGAGGCGGTTCGCCGGCGGCTGGGCGTGCTGTGGTCGCAGCTACCGCTGCTGCGCGCCGATGCCGACGATCCGGCGTCGCTGGGCGAGCTGGCCGAGAGCACGCGGGTGTTGGCCACCACGGTCGGCCCCTACGTCGAGTACGGCGAGCCGCTCGTGGCCGCCTGCGCCGAGGCCGGCACCGACTACGTCGACCTCACCGGCGAGCCCGAGTTCGTCGACCGCTGCTATGCCCGTTACCACCAGCGGGCCGTCGCGACCGGCGCCCGGCTCGTGCACAGCGCCGGCTTCGACTCGGTGCCGCACGACCTCGGCGCGTACTTCACCGTGCTGCAACTGCCCGAAGGCGTGCCGCTGCGACTGCGGGGCTTCGTCCGCGCCCACGCGAACGTCTCCGGCGGGACGTTCCAGTCGACGGTCATCGGCCTGTCGCGTATCCGCCCGAACATCGCCGCGCACCGGGAGCGCCGCCAGGCCGAGCCCCGCCCGACCGGCCGAAAGGCCCGGGCGGTGGGCGGCCGGCTGCACCGCGACGCCGACGCGCGGGCCTGGGCGGTGCCGCTGCCGACGATCGACGGCCAGGTGATCGGCCGTTCGGCCCGGGCCATCGAGCGCTACGGCCCCGACTTCACCTACACGCACTTCGCCGCTGTGCGCCGGCTGCGCTCGGTCGTAGGCGGGGTCGCGACGATCGCCGGGGTGGCCGCCCTGGCCCAGCTGCCGCCCACGCGGCGCTGGCTGCGCAACCGGGTGCCGTCCGGAGCCGGGCCGTCGCCGACGAGACGGGCCCGCAGCTGGTTCACCGTTCGGTTCGTCGGCGAGGGCGGAGGCCGCCGGGTGATCACCGAGGTCTCCGGCGGCGACCCGGGCTACGACGAGACGGCGAAGATCCTGGCCGAGTCGGCGATGTGCCTGGCCTTCGACGAGCTGCCGCCGACGTCCGGGCAGGTCACCACGGCCACCGCCATGGGCGACGCCCTCATCGAGCGGCTCACCAAGGCCGGCATCACGTTCACCGTGCTCGACGAGCCGCCGACCGGCCCGCCGTCACGCCGCACGGCCCAGTCGTAGCTCGTCGCCGGGCCAGTTGCGGCGCAGCCAGCGGTCGTGGCTGGCCGCGACGATCGCCGACGGCGCCGAGTGCAGAGCCTGCTCGAGGTCCTCGACGAGGGTCAGCGACAGGTGGTTGGTCGGCTCGTCGAGCAGCAACACGTGCGGCGCCTCGCCGACGAGCAGGGCGAGCGCCAGCCGGCGACGTTGGCCCACGCTGAGCGTCCACAGAGGACGGTCGAGGTCGCGCCCACCCAGCAGGCCCAGCTCCTGCGGGTTCGGTCCGGGCCGATCGCCCCACACCTCGCGGGCCGTCCGGGACGGATCGTCGAAGGTCACGTCCTGCTCGAGCAGGGCCGTCCGCACGCCGCGACGACGCCACACCCACCCCGACGCCGTGGGCAGCGCCCCGGCCAGCACACTCAGCAACGTCGACTTGCCCGCCCCGTTCGGCCCAATGACGAGCAGCCGCCCGTCGGCCGGCAGGTCCAACATCGGCAGTTGCAGCCGGCCCGGCACGTCCAGGCCGCGGGCGGCGAGTACCGGGGCGTCGCCGGCGGCCGGATCGCCCAGCGCGCCGCTGAACCGCAGCTGCGCCGGTGGCTTGGGCACCGGGTCGGCCAGCAGCCCGTCCAGTCGACGTCGGGCGTTGCGCACCCGGCTGGACACCGAGGCCTGCACCGCGTCGCCGCGCAGCCCGTAGGCCATCTTGTTGTTGTCGCGAATCGGCCGCCCCGGCGCCACCCGCCGCGACGTTACGGCCACCGCGTTCCGGGCGGCGTTGACCTCGTCCTGGTGCTCGGCGTACGCCTGCTCCCAGCGAACCCGCTCGGCCCGCTTCGCCTGCAGGTAGGCGCTGTACGCCCCGCCGTAGCGGGTGATGCCGCCCCGCGACGGGTCGAGGTCGCAGATGTCCGTGCACACCGCGTCGAGCAGCATCCGGTCGTGGCTGGCGATCACGACCACCCCGGGCAGCGTGACCAGGTGCCGTTGCAGGAACTCGACGGCCCCGTCGTCGAGGTGGTTGGTCGGCTCGTCGAGCAGCAACGCCCGCGGCTGGCTCATCAGCAGGGCGGCCAGCGCCAGCCGCGACCGTTCGCCGCCGGAGATCTCGTCCAGCGATCGCTCACGGGGCAGATCGCTCAGGCCGAGGCCGGCCAGTACGAGGTCGGCCCGGCGGTCGGCGTCCCACGCGTCGCGGGCGATGGCCTGCTCGAGTGCCTCGCCGTACTCGTCGAGGCGCGCTGGGTCGGCGGCCAGTTCTTCGACGCGACGAGCCAACTCGTGCGGCTCGGCGAGCGCGGCGGCAACGACGTCGGCCACCGACGAGCCTGGATCAGCCGGCAACTCCTGCGCAAGGTAGCCGATGTCGGGCGGCCGGACGACGTCTCCGCCGTCGGGCGACTCGACGCCGGCCAGGATGCGCAGCAGCGTCGACTTGCCGGCGCCGTTCTCGCCGACCAGGCCGAGGCGCTGGCCGGGAGCTGCGATCAGGTCGACGCCGGACAGCACCGGCCGATCACCGTAGGACTTGGTGATGTCACGCGCGCGAAGCGCCGACGCAGCGGTTGAGGCAGACACACGTACCACCCAGACAGTGGCTGGATGACCTGGCGGGCAACTGGCCGCGGCACAGGTCCGGACGTGGTCTCAGATCTCCATGACGAATCCATGGTGCCGACCGTCGGGGACGGCCGGCAACCAGTTATTCGTCACTACTCGCCCGAGGCCTTGCGGGTGGTGCGCTTGCGGGCGGTCGGGCGAGCCGCGGCCTGGCGGGCGGGAGGGGTCCGCTCGGCGGTCGGCTGGCGCTCGGCCTTGGGCCGAGACGGCGCCGCCTCGGCCTTCGCCGACTCGCGCGCGTCGGCCTTCGGCTCGGCGGCCTTGGCCGGCTTGGGCGCGGCCTTGCGCGTCGCCTTCGGCCGGGCCGCACCGGCCGACTTGCCGGTGGCGCGCGTGCCCGTGCTCTTCGTCGCGGCCTTGGCCGCCGTCTTGGCCGCTGTCTTGGTCGGCGCCCTTCCCGGCGCCTTGGCCGGCGTCTTGCGCGCGGCCTTGGGCCGAGCCGGCGCGGGTGGCCCGGCCACCTCGTCCGGCTCGTCCTCGGCCGCCGCCGGCGGTCGGACGGCGACCGGTTCGGCGGGCGGCGCCATCGGTGCGCGATACGGCTCCGGTTCGCGATACGGCTCCGGCGCGTACGCCGGCGCTGGCTCCTCGCTGACTACTACCGGTCCCCCGACGAGAACGTAATCCGGCTGGTAGATCGAGCCGCCGAATGCGCTTGCCGCGTAATCAGCTTCTAGATCGACAGGATCGAAATCAGTCCTCGTCCTCGTCACTTTTCTTGCCCGCCTTGCGACCACCCGGGCGGGCGCCCATCCCCTTCGCGTTGACGGCCTGGCCACCGAGCATGACCTCGGCGAAGTCGGCCAGCGCACCGTCGAGCTGCTGGGTGATGCGGCGCTCCGAGTCGTGCTGCGAGTCGCGCAACACCCGGGCGAACTCGTTGCGGTCGGGCCGCGAGTCGACGCTGCGGTCGATCTTGTCGACGCCGTTCTCAATGGCCCCGGACAGTGAGCCGACGCCGGCGTGGATGGTGTCCTCGACCGCCTTGACCCGGACGTTGGCCGCCTCGAGCCGCTCGGCGATCTGCTCGATGCGCGCGGCCATGCCGTCCAGGCGCTCGCTCGGGTCGACGGCCGGCCGGGACATGACCTCTTCGAAGCGGCCGTGCACGCGAGACATCTCGTCCTCGATGCGCTGGTGCACGCTGACCGACAGCTCGTCGAAGCGGCGGTGCACCGAGGCCGGGTCGAGCTGCCCGGGCAGCAGGTCGACGGCACCCTGCACGCGAGCGACCGTGGCGTCGGTCTCGTCCAGGCGCGAGTGCAGGTGCTGCAGCCGGTCGTCGAGACCGTCGAGCCGACCGGACACGCCCTCGAAGCGGCCGGCCACGCCGTCCAGGCGACCCTCCAGCGCGTCCAGCGGGGCCCCAACTCGCTCGCTGAGCGCCGTTACCGCCTCGATGACGCGCGTGAGCACCGTGTCCTGCGCGTCGATGCGGGCGAGCGTCTCGTCGAGACGCTCGGCGATGACGCTGACCTCGGTGCGGTCGGGCAGTTCGGTGAGCCGCCGCTGGATGCTTGCGACGTTGTCGTGGGTCGCGGAGACCCGGGTCCGGCCCTCGCCTGCGAATCCTTCGATGGGCGCCAGTCGCGTCCTGATCTCGTCGAGGATGTCGACGACCTGACGCTGCTCGTCTGCGTGCAGATCCGAGGCACGGGCGAGCATTGCCCGCATCTTCTCGAATCCAGCGGGGGATTGTCCGTTGGCGGTCTGGTCCACCGTTGTACTACCTCTCTCAGTTCTGGGACCCAAACGACCGGTCCGCCCGACCGGCGAAATCGCCGGGCCGAGCGCGAAGGATCGCAGTGGTGCGGGGGGTTAGGCACCACAGCATGCACCACTTGGCCCACCCCTGCCAGAGGAGGGTGGAGTGCCCCGGCGCGCCGTCGTACCGCACGCTCATCGGGCGATGCCACGACACGCGTACTTTGCCGGGGTTACCCGCCTAAACCAAGATCGAGAACAGGTGCGCGGCCGGCCGTCGAGCAGCAAACGCGGACCTGACAAACCGGGCCGTCACGAGCTGGACCCGTGCTCCTCGGGCAGCGGCAACCGACCCGATTCCGGGATCGCTCGGGGAGGCGGCAACGCGCTCGTCGGCCGCGGAGCGCGCGGCAGCGTGGTCTCGGTCGGCGGGTCGTCGTCGGGCTCGGCGGGGACGGCCGGTATCTGACCCGCGCCCGACTCGGTGACGTTCGACCACTGGCCACCTCGCGGCTGTGCGGGCCGGTTCCACGCAGCGCCGGACGGCTGGGCCGCGGTCGGCGCGTCCGGCCGCCGGGCGGTCGACGCCGGACCGGAGGCGGTCGACGATCCGGTCAACCCTGAGACGGTCGACGATCCGGTCGACCCGGACGGCGCCGAGCTGCTCGGGCTGCCGCTCGAAAACGTCAATGTCAGGCTTGGCGACTCGACGATGCCG
>Ga0081455_10004494_pt1 | contig 15602 bp, 15 predicted proteins | sample TabmetS3T2R1_FD_70207 | JGI IMG/M metagenome (GOLD analysis project Ga0081455, IMG submission 70207) | Tabebuia heterophylla rhizosphere microbial communities from the University of Puerto Rico - S3T2R1 | ecosystem: Host-associated > Plants > Roots > Rhizosphere ... | reverse complement strand
AGGCAATGGAGATTGCCTGTTCCGGCTGTTTGGCGAGCGTGTCAAGTTCCCTCGCGAGTGACTGGTAGAGGTGGGGATCAAGCCGGGTTCTGCGGGTGAGGCGTTGGGCCTCATCCCGCGTAAGGCGTTTGAGACGCAAGGGCTTCTCGGGCATGGTTCACCTCTGTAACACTGCGTGGAGAGAGACTTAGCGTCTGTCGCGCTTCCAGATGGTTGAAATGTAGGACTTGCCGGCGTTCGTATGACGGCCGTAGTAGATGCAGAGTTCATAGCCGCTGTAGGTGCGGCAGCGCATGTTGCCTGCTCGATCTTGGCCGTGGTAGTAGACGTCAAGCGCGTCTCTCTCGGAGAGCCCCCACTGTTTCGCTTTCGAAACAAAGTTGCTAGTAAAATACACCTCGCGCGTATCAAGAGAGGGGCGCGAAGGGTGCTTATTGCTGTAGGTCAACTGTTCCCACAGCGTTTTAAGGAGTGTTTTGAGAGCGCTGTCAACTGTCATCGCCTCGATTATACCACGCCGCGGGTCTCTGTAGTCTTCAGCGTGCCAACAGAACGCATCGGTAGGAGTATGACGGCGGTGTCGGTTGTATCATCGCACGCTGAAGAACTCACCCATCGCTCACGCCTTGTCTCTTCGAAACCCTAGCTCAATGCCCTGGCGCAACGCCTCGCGCTTGACCAGATCGATGAAATAGGCACTGAGGGATGTTCTGATCTTACCGGCCCGCTCCGCGTCAAAGGTGGCGTGCATGCACCCCAGCGCCAGCTCCTCCGGAAGGCGCTTGACAATGAGGCAGAAGGTGGGGCGGCTGTGGGGGTCATTCAGCTGCTCTTCAAGGACCTCAACGATGTCTTGCTGGCGCGAGGTGAGGTGGAATTTGCGCGGTGTTTTGTCGCGATCGCTCCCAACGTTAGGACTCACGTTGTTTTCTCTCTCTGGGGAGGTCTCCGGCAACGTTATCTCTGTGGTAGTCTCTGTAATAGTCTGCGGGAATGTGGCGTTCTTGTCTGCCGGATTGTCGCTTTCTTGCCTGCGGGAACCCTGCAGGCTAGAATGCTGGATTGCAGCATTCTGGCGATTTTGTTGAGGATTTTCTCGTGGTTTGCCTCTTTTCGGGGGCGTCGTGAGGAGGGCTTCCGCCAGCCGTTCCAGGTCAACGCGAAAGAAGAGCCTGGCCGGGACACCCCGGCGCGCCTCCTGCCAGAAGCCCGTCCGGCGCAGGCGCTTGCGGGCCGTCTCCTGCTCGGGCCTCCCCATGCCCGTCTCGTCTTCCCACTCCTCCTGGGTATGGTAGAACCACCCCCCGCTGTCCGGGTCGTCTCTGAGCTTGACGCGGGTCCAGTAGAGACCCTGGGACAGCATGAGCCCTGCCGTCACACTGCCTGCGAGCGTCACAAACACCCGGTGAAAGGCGATGGGCCGGTCGAGCAGGTCAAGCAGCCGGTTGGGATCGAGGCCGAGGGGAGGGGTGCTATCTTTGGATTGCGAATGCTCACGAACTTGGTGTACATTAGCCATTGACATGGGCGGATGCCTCCCTCTACCAAGGTGCAACGTTCATGTCATGGGGCAGCGGTTCCTCGCCATGGGTCGCTGCCCCGCCGTATTTTTGCCCTCCCTATATACCATCCTCTCTCCTTCGCGAAAACTGAAAAGCACGAGCCTCTGTCCCTGGCGCATCGGCCGGACCGACGCCCGTACCCAAGGCTCGTACCACTTCCCTACCTCGTCATCCATCCTGGCTTCGTGGCTTTTCGGTGCAGTGGTTTGCGTCGGCCGGATCGTGCCGTCTCGATGGTCCCGACTGGGAGAGGTGGTTTAGGGTGGAGAAGGGTGGGGCTGCTCGATGGCCTGCATACTCCCTCTTGATAAATAGTGATATAAAATGGTAATCTTTAAGGGAGAATGTCGGAAGGCGAGTTACCGGAGAGGCCGGGGGGGACACTCACAACTGAACAGCACGGATTAGCCAAGGAGAGAGAACGGCGCAATCCCTTTGCGGCGGAGATTAGAGAGGAAAAGCCCCCCTATTCGCCGAACGTCTTTGAGAGGGTGAGGAACAAACTACTGAATATGCAGGATGATTACCCGTGGAAAAACTGGTTCTATTCAGAGCTTCATAAGGATGATAAAGCCGATGTGCGGATGGTGTTCAAAGGCTTATCGACGGTGGCGTATGAACGCTTTGACAGCTCGTACAAGGCCTCTTTACAAGACGAGTTGTACGAGGCAATGGTAGGAGAGGGACTTTACCGGGAGTGATAACGTGCTCAGCATCTTTTGTAATCGAATTCCAATCGATGAAGGCGAAACGGCTTTGCTGATTATTGGTGTAAAGGCTGACTCGAATACTATAGCCGTCGGGCCTTTCTGGAACCTTGAACATCGCTGGTGCGCGAAGCTCAAATTCCAGGTTGAGGCGTTTGCCATCGAGTTTCGGAGGTTTATCGGACAGCAAATACGGAACGCCGCCCGCCAAACCGGCAACACCACAAAGAATCAGCGGCGACCAACCTTGTGCAATTACGAATCCAACAGATCCTCGCCGCTGAGTACTCTGAGTTTGTTCTGCTAATTGGTCGAACAGATTCAGCGTCCGCGGTGCACTCACCGCAACAGTCTTTCGAGTGATGGACTGGGTTGCGTGCCGAGCGCCGTGGCACGCGCGTAGTGTTCCCTGGCAAGTTCCCTTGATGAAGGTTGAGTTGTGATGAGAAGGACCGCGAGATTGAAATGCGCGTCGGCGTAGTTCGGATCTTTCGCGATCGCTTGAAGCATTTCCCTTTCTGCCTCCTGCTGTCGGCCTTTCTGGCTGGCCGCAATACCGAGATAATTGTGGGCGGTGGCACTGTTTGGATTGATCTCGATTGCCTTTCTTAATTCCTTCAGCGCATCATCGAATCTTGACTGACGATAATGAACGATGCCTAGCGTGGTGAGCACAAAATCGTCATTTGGCGCAATGGCCCTGGCTTTTTTCAGAGTTGTTTCCGCGGAACGGATCTTGCCCGTGCGAAAGTACACCACGCCAAGGTTGGATAGCGCGTCGAGGTTCGTAGGATCTTTCGCCAGCACTGTCTGATACTGCCTTTCGGCTGTTCGATATTTGCCCTGCTCAAGGTTCTCTCGGGCGATGCGCGTAATCTCCTGAAGTTCTTCTGGCGACGTGTTGGGCAAGCCAGTTGAGATTGCATTCGATTTCTCGACCTTTGCCGTCGATTTCTTTTCGAAAACAAAACTCATTTTGAGCACACCGGGCTTCTCATTCAAGATTGAGACTACGGGTTGTCGGAAAAGAGCGAGTTCTTCCGTGGTTAACTTGGTTACGGGTTGAGCGAGGAATTCGATCTCTTTGTTCAGCAAGTCTGATCGCACTTTAAGTCGATCCAACTCGGCCAGCACCAGCTTCCTCGCCTCATCGCGGCGCGCTTCTTCCTGGCGTTCACGAACAACGATGTTTCGTAGCAGTTCGTTTTCTCTTGCGAACTGGGATGAATCCTCGCTGTTTGCCCCGGCCAGCCTGGCGGCTTGGAGTTCCGTGCTTGTGTGTTCCAGTTCAACATCAAGCTCCGCGGCTCGGGCTGCCAGATAAAGATTTCTATTCTGAGTTTCAGTGAGCTGCTCTTGAAGCTGCGCCATTTGTTGTTCCATCCGCGCCAATTTTTCGGTGGTTTTCGGATCGCCCTCGCTGAGTTCCCTGACCTTTCCCTCCGCGGTCGCAAGCTTCTTCTGCAGATCATTCTTCTCGGCGACGACGGACTGAAACTGCTGTTCGAATTCCTTCGTCGATTTCAATTGTGAAAGCGCGTCATCGCGTTCACGCTCAAGCGCAACGATATGCTTATTTGCCTCGACGAACTTCGCCTGAGTATCGTCCCTTTCCTGTTCCGCAGTCACACGCGCCTGGTCGGCCGCAGCAACGGCTCCTTTCAATTGTTCTGCTTCGGCGCGCAACTGCTGTTGTTCGTTGTCACCGTTACCCCCAGGCCGTTGCAAGAGCTTCACTGATTCTTGAAGCTGAGCGAGTTGGTCGCGTGCTTCACGTTCTGATTTCTTCGCATCATCGAGATCGTTCTGAGCTCGGTCCAGCTTTGAATTCGTTTCCTTCAAACGCGTATCGACCACTTCCTTTTCCTTTCGTGCGGTCTCGAGGTCGCCGCGCGTCCTGTCGAGGGCCGCTTGGAGCTCAGCGACTTTGTCGCGCAAGTTCTTTGCGGCCGCTTTGATTGTGATGTCGCCCGGGCGTTCGATTGCGGTTTCCCTAAATTGCGGCGCTAAGGCTTCGGGACCAGGCTCAGACCAGGCGTCACTCTCGGGTGCTGCCGGCACGATGTCCGGCAACGGACTGGCGCTTGCGGTGAGCTTGGTCTGCCTTGTGAGTCGCTCCTGAAGTCTCAAAATGGCTTCGCTGATCTTGCGCCCGCGATATTCCACAACAGCTGGCTGCCATTGAACGTGCGATTTGCGCAGTTCCTCGATCAAACTGCCGGCGAATCTATACTTGGCCAAAGCAGTCTTGAATCGGTCCTGACGCTCAAGTTTTTCGCCCTGTTGCGCGGAGAGATAGGCCTTAAGGAAAATCTCGCTCGGATCGTCCTGTTGCGCGGACGCGAGCACCATTGCGGCGAAGAAAAATACGGCAAGAAGCCAAAAAGCCGCGCGTGGCTTGACGCGACAATGCGAAGCCACAACCAACCGGCTGGGGAGAACTTCCCGGTCCACTGGCATCGATATTTATTAGAGCGTAGGGGAAAAGTCGAGCCCTTTGTTTGCAAAGAGGAATGGGAACCTTACACTCTGTTTCGCTCAAATCTGTGGTGGCCGTAGCTCAATGGTAGAGCCCCAGATTGTGGTTCTGGTTGTTGCGGGTTCGAGTCCCGTCGGCCACCCGGCTATATGGGAAATTCCGACTCCAATTTCCAATCCAAAGGCCTTCAATCCAGCGAGCGCTCCCAAAGCCAAGCAGGAGGGCTTTGTAAGAACTGATCTGAATTGTTGCAAAACTGTAATTTTTCTTGCATCGAAACATTGCAGATCTGTAACCTTGTGGGCGAAATGTTCACAGATCTCAAATCCACAGGGCGCTTTTTAGCGCATTCAGACTTGCTTCCGAACAATTGTTGCCTTGTTGCCGTTGCAACGCTAGTTCTCGTTTTGTCTATCCGGCAACCCATCACAGCCCAAACTGTACAAGCACCCGGAGTCGTCGTCACGGGTGAAGCCATTGCAACTCCGACGCCTCACGACAATTTCCGGGAGATGCGCCAGCACATCATGCCTGAAGTATCGGGCACGGAAATCACGGTTACGAAAAAAGCGACAGTCATCAAGCTGGATCAACAGCCGCCGATCGAAGAGAACAACGAGCAGGAGCTTTTCATCAAAGCCCCAGGGTTTTTGATTACAGAGCAACACACACCTGGACAATTTAACTTCAACTACCGTGGCCTTGGCAATCCGCAGGAATCCGAGTTCACCCTCGTGCTTCGCGACGGTCTGCCGCTCATGAGCGATTGGATTGGTTTCCCTACGCTTTACTATCTGCCGCTGCCTCAAGCCGTAAAAGAGATTGAATTTATTCGCGGCGGCAACAGCTTGCTATACGGACCGGAACCGGCGCCGGTAGTGAACTTCATAAGTAAACGTCCTGCACCGGGCTCTCCATGGGATTTTTATACCGAACAGATTGGTGGCGGTTACGGATACTATTCCACCTTCAATGTGATTCAGGAAGCTATGGGGCCGTTGGAATTTCGCCTTGATGGCGGATACGTACGAGCAGACGGGCAACGTGATAATAGCCAGTACAATCTGTGGCAAACTGATCTGTACCTCGGCTATAGGCCTGACGAGCACCAATTACTGGCACTCGAGTTTTACTCGAGTCGGTTTGACGGCGGTGACCCGGGAAGGATCACCTATAAGCAATTCGTGAATGACCCAAATTTTTCTTTCACTCCGTTCAATAACGACTGGGTTGATCGCTACACTACTATTCTGAGTTACCAACGTGACTTTGGAGCAGGCTGGCTTTTGCAGGCCAAAGGGTGGTTCACTCATCAGGAGATCGACGCGCGCACTGCGCCGAATTTGAATCCAGGAGCGCCTAATCCATTTCCTTCAAGCACTACGTTCGGTTATGAGACATTCAACAATGGCGGGGCTGATATACGCTTCCGCAAGTTATGGGGAGACGACACCATCTTTAAGGGGAGTGCTCTGACGTTCGGCGGTGTTGTTTATCATGGCGATGCGCCATTTATCAGATACACGCTTACGGAAGAAACCAACGGTCCGGACTTCTTGACCGCATCGCGCGGCTCGACTTCCGACATCATCCCTCTCGATCAATCGAGGACTGCAGACTACCAGGCATTCTTTATCGAAGATCTTGTTCGTCTGGGGAAATTTCATATGGTCGGCTCGTTCCGCCTCGATCACGAGAACGTCCAAGTCGATTCCACCCACGCGCCTTGGTTGGCGACCGTGCCTCCTACGGGGCCGGCAAGTATTAGCGCCGATCATTGGATTCCAATGTGGGGCTTTGGGATGGGCAACGATTTCGGCAATCGCAACGAAACTTATTTCAGCGCGTCGTCTGGCTGGCGACCAACGCGCTTTTTTGATATCGCCGGAACCACACGCACGATCGCATTTGGGGAGAGCATACCCGATCCGTTTGAGTCTCTGGATTTTGAATTAGGCGTACACGGTACTCCCTACAAAGGATTTTGGTACGACGTCGGCCTGTTTTGGATGTTATTCGACAACAGAACGGAAACGCAAAACATTTCAAATACTGATTTCATTATTCTGAATACAGGCAGCACGCGCCACCGTGGTTTGGAAGGCGAGCTTTACTACGATTTTCTGGCTCCCTTCCAACATCCGCCGATGCCCGCAGTGCAACCTCAGCCCTACAAAGCGGTTGTCGACTCGAGCAAAGTCGCGCCTGTGCCCGGCGTATTGCCCACAGATTATCGTCCATATAAGTTAATTGCTTTTAGTAACGTTCAGTTCCTCGACGCAGAGTTTACCGAAAGCGCTCTCCTCGTACCGGACACCGACAGAACACTTGTCGGCAATACGCCGGCATTCGCGCCGGAGCTTGTATTGAAGGGCGGAATTTCTTTTCAAAGAGAACACTGTTTCAACATAGCCTTGACGGCTGTTTACGTGTCTCAGCAATTCTGGCAGGACACGAATATTGGGAGCCCGGCGATCCCGAAAGCGCATATTCCTCCTTACAGTATCTTCAACCTTGCGGGCGAGTTTTACCTCAACAAGTATTTACGTTTGATTGGTGGCATCTCCAATTTAACCGATGCCAAATATTACAATCGCGTGTTTGCCAACGGAATCGAGCCCGCCCCACGGCTGTCCGGTTACGCTGGCCTGTCGCTGGGTTTTTGACGAGTGCCGGCACTGGTGTGAAATAGAGAATTCAACGTTTTCAGCAGTGCCTGTAGCTCAACCGGATAGAGCTTCTGACTTCGGATCAGAAGGTTGGGGGTTCGAATCCCTCCAGGCACGTGTTATTTGATTCGCCTGCACCATGACGACGGACCGAGACCAAGAGTTCATGCGCGTTGCCTTAATCGAGGCAAAAAAAGCGTTCGGTCGGACAAGCCCCAACCCCGCCGTGGGAGCTGTGCTGGTTGTTAATAATCGTATAGTGGCAAAAGGGCATCATCGGGAAGCAGGCGGCGCTCATGGTGAGATTGACTGTTTGCGCCATGTCAACGCGCCTATTCCCACAGAGGCCACGCTTTACGTAACTCTAGAGCCGTGTTCGACAGCCGGACGCACTCCGCCGTGCACCGATGCGATAATTCGGGCTGGACTTAAAAACGTGGTCATAGGGGCAACAGACCTGAATCCGCGGCATTCTGGTAGAGGTGTCGTCGAATTGCGAAAGGCGGGCATCCAGGTGCGTGATGGGATTTTGGTGGAAGAATGCGCGCGGCTTAACGAAGCGTTCAACAAATGGATCGTAACGGGGCAGCCATTTGTGATCGCAAAGTGCGGCATGTCTCTCGATGGGCGGCTCACCCGCCCGCCTGGTAATTCTCGATGGATCACCGGACGCGATGCTCGGCGCGACGGACATAAACTGCGCGCACGCGTGGACGCAGTGCTTGTCGGAGCCGAAACCGTCCGAGCCGACAATCCCCGTTTGACCGTCCGCGGCATGTTCCGGGCGCGGCAACCGTGGCGCGTCGTGCTGACCCGCTCGGGCCAGTTGCCACGCCAAGCTCACCTTTTCTCTGACAGATTTGCTGCTCGAACCTTAATCTATAGGCGAAAATCTCTGGCGTCGGTGCTGAAGGATTTAGGTAAACGCGGCATCACAAGCGTGCTGATCGAGGGCGGCGGCAACGTTCTTGGTGAGGCGCTCGACAGACGCCTCATCGATAAAGTGCAGATCTATTTGGGGCCAATCTTAACTGGAGGACCGATAGTCGCATTCCCAGGAGAGGGAGCAGGCAAAACTGTTGATGCGCTACGGCTGCGCAAAATCGAGTATGAGCAGATCGATCAAACTGTCTCCCTCAGGGGATATCCAGACCCTCCGGACTACCAATAACTAGGAAACTTTCCACTAATTCCCCTGTTAAATTCACAGGAGGTGAATCATGAAGAAACTTCTGTTGATTGCCGTCGTGACCGGGGGTTTGATGTTTGCGGCGACCACGCGTTCTGATGCTCAAGTTTACTTCAGTATCGGATTCGGTCCGGGCTATTACGGATATAACCCTTACGGTTACTATTATCCATACCGCTATTACGCAAGACCTTATTACCGCCCGTACTACTGGTACGGCGGGCATCGATATTATCGCAACCATTATCGTTACCCGTATTATTACCGGTATTAGTTTGACCGGAATAGCCACAGCGGGCTGGCTCGAAGCTATTTCGGGCCAGCCTGATTTTTTGAGCGGGAATGCGCTGAGAAGATTCGACCGCACGAAATCAAGCGGTCTATTTTTCTGACTTTGGCGAAGCGGCCGTTTTGGCAGGGCTTTTGCCCGGCTCATCGAGCTGGAACTCTTTTCTCAGCTGCTGAATGAGTGCCGGTATTTCCTTTTGCCTTTCGGTTTCGATTTGCTGCCGGAGCGATTGTTCGACTTTTCGGCGCTCCTGAATGTACCGAGATTCAAACCGAGCGCGCTCCTGTGGATTAAGTTGAAGACCCGAGTCGCGAACTGCCGCGTCAGCTTCGCGCGTAATAATCTGCCGGCGCATAGTCTCCCGTTGGCGCATGACGTTGCGCTGCTCCGGGGTCATCCGCATCCAAAGCTCGGCGTTGCGCTGGAAATTTTGCCGGGCATCTGGCGGCATAGCGAGCCAGCGTTCCCTCACGCTCTGCCCGGAGGGTACCCCGCGAGGCTGACCTGATGGCGGTCCATGAGGTTGGCTTGGCGGTGGCCCGTGTGGCGCTGCCACTGGCGGCGGCCGACCAACCGGGCCGCGATGTTGTTGCGGCTGCGCTTGCGCGACAGCGCAACACAGAGCGAGAGCGACCAAGCCGACGAATAATTTACAAGGTTGGCCTATCTTCCCACACGCTATTTTCATCCCAGGCGATCAGTTCATCCAGATCAGCCACGACTTCATAATCCTGTGGATCGATTTTAGCCAGTACATCTGAGCCGCTCGAAGACGTTGTCCGCGGACCCGGATAATGCGTTACAAGAGCAAGAGCAGCCACGACCGCTGCCACGGCCGACGCTCCAACAACCTTTCGCACGCTGAACCAGTTCCGCGCCCGCTCGAAATAAGTCGGCTGTTGCCGAATTTTTCTCAGGACATTCCGGGCAAAAAATGGCGAAAGCGTGGGCTCAGAAAGCCGACCGAGAGCATCCCATAGCTCTTTGTCATCTTGAGGTTCCATGTTGTCCACCCGATTCAACAGCTTGCATTCCTAAAAGTTGCGTCCGAATGCGGTCGAAAATTATGTTCGAATCCCCGGCGCTTCAAGGAAACCCTCGAGTTGCCGAATCCGGGTTGGATGCCGCATTTTGCGCAGTGCCTTTGCTTCGATCTGGCGGATCCGCTCGCGAGTGACCTGGAACTGCCGGCCTACTTCTTCTAGCGTTCGGCTGTAGCCGTCGACGAGGCCGAATCGTTGCTCCAGGACTTGCCGTTCTCGGTCGGTGAGCGTTTCCAAGACATCCTTGATCTTTTCCTTCAGCAAAACGATCGCAGTCATGTCGCTCGGGTTCTCGGCGCCTCTGTCCTCGATGAAATCGCCAAAGTTGGTTTCCTCGCTCTCGCCTACCGGTGATTGCAGCGAGATCGGTTGCTGCGCCATCTTTAGCACAGCTCGAACGCGGTCCACTGGTAGCAAGACTTCTTCAGCTACTTCCTCAGGTGTAGGTTCCCGCCCGTATTCCTGCACGAGCTGTTTTTGCACGCGCAAGAGTTTGTTGATCGTCTCAATCATGTGCACGGGAATTCGGATCGTGCGCGCCTGGTCGGCGATGGACCGGGTAATCGCCTGCCGAATCCACCAAGTTGCATAGGTCGAAAACTTGTATCCGCGCCGATACTCAAACTTCTCGACCGCCTTCATCAGTCCCATGTTTCCTTCCTGGATGAGGTCCAGAAACGACAAACCGCGATTGGTGTATTTCTTCGCGATGGAAATAACGAGACGAAGGTTGGCCTCGACCATCTCGGTTTTGGCCTTGAATGCCTGGCGCAGCCAAGTTTTTAGCGTCCGATATTCCTCGGCATAGTCGGAAAGCGAAAACCACAGACTTATTTCCAAATCGCGGACTTTGTTTTGAAGCTGTAACCGCCGTTTTTTGCTGCGAGGATTTTTGGCCAGCTCGGTCTGGAGATATAGCGACGTATGGTGCGCCTCGTCCGCAAGGTGCACGAATTCTTCGGTGACGCGCTGCTTCAGATAAAAACGCGGGTAAATCCTTTGCAGAGTTGCCATCGTTCTTTGCAGTGCCCTGCGCTTTTGCGGCGCCTTCTTTGAACAATCGCGAACAAGTTCAGAAACGTGCCGGTTGATGGATGCGCTCAATTGCTCCACCTGCTTACACAAGCGTGGCAGGTTCTTCATGTATCTCTCGCGGCTCTCGATTTTCTTATCGAGTATCACGCGATCGAACCGTTCTCGGCCTTCGAGGAGCTTCCGGGCGAGATCCAGATGGCTGCGGGCAACAAAGCCGAAGCGACTGAGGTGTTTTTGCACCATCCCCTCAGCCTCCTCAATTCGCTTCGAAATCTGGACTTCCTGGTCTCGGGTCAGCAGCGGAACCTGCCCCATCTGCTTCAAATACATTCGCACCGGGTCATCCAGAATATCAACCTTGGTTGCCGCTCTGCCGTCTTCTTCCTCTTCCTCCTCGTCGACCTCTTTTTTGCCATCCCTGTACCGATCAACCTCGGAGGCCTCAATAATGTCGATCTCCAAGCGGCGCAGACGCGTGAGAATCAAATCGAGTTCATCGGCGTCGGTGATCCCTTCCGGTAGTGCCTCGTTCAGGTCATCGAACGTTAGATACCCTTGTTCTTTCGCCAGTTTGATTAGCTCCCGAATGCGGGCTTGAACTTCAACCGACGAATACAAACCGGTTACTCCGAGCGCCGGCACAGTTAGCGACCCGTTGTTGTTAGGCCGCAGTAATGAAGATCTAACGCGCCTAGCCTTAAGGACAGCGAGTCGCGGCCGTTTGTTGTGATTTCCAGACGCATTCAAACGCCGTTTCGATGTGCGACGCCGAGGCCCACTTTTAAGCCGCCTAGCCGACGACTGTCGGCTGCCCACCCTTCGTTTCGAATGCCTGGCCAAGTTTGTTCGGTTAAAAATTTGACTGAGGCCTTCGGCCTGCCAGCGGCAGTTGGCGACAGCTATGTGTCGAGCCTGCCGACGGGCTGGGAAAACTCGTGGAGCTGTTCCTGCAGGTCAAGAATTTGTTTTTGCAAATTTAGGACCTCACCGGCGCTCAACCCTGGAAGTTTGAGCTGGCTTTTCGCCGTCTCCAGGCGGCGGTGCACGGCGCTGCGGCAAATCCCCTGCCACCATTTCTCGACCAATGTTTCTGCGGCGGCAGGCATCTTTTGCATCAGCCATGAGGAAATAAGCCGTTCCTCCTCTGGCGAAAGGGTAGCCATGAACGCGTTGAGCGACGCGGTATCATCCGGTTCGAGTTCGCTTCCGAGAATCCGGATCAGGATGTCTGTGTCCGGTACTTGCTCGAGAATTTCGCGCCACTTTTGCGCGTGAAGAAAAATGCGGGCATTTGCATCGCGCAACGCCAGCAGGCAAAGCATAACAACATCATGAGGTGGACTCGCCGCAGCGCGAATTTCAGTTGTGCTCGAGTCCAAGGAACCACCTGTTACGCGAGCATTTTTTGCCAGAAGCGATTCGAAATCCGCCGGGGCAATACCGAGGCGCGCCGATGCTCTGTTGACGACCTCTCCCCGCATAACAGGATTGTGAAGTCGCGACACCGTCGCCGCTAAATTGCGCGCTGCTTGCATCTTTGCGCTCATCGAAGTCGAGTCGATGCTCGCGATCTCTCGCTCAATCCAGTGATCAAAAAAATCTCTCGCGTTCGCTACGCGTTTTTCGAATTGCTCGTTTCCCTCGTGGCGAACAAGCGAATCCGGGTCTTCGCCCGGCGGCAACTCCACCACACGGATAATGAAATCGTTTTGCAACAATGCATCGAGCGAGCGCTCGGCCGCTTTGGTGCCGGCTGCATCCGAATCGAAGCACAGAATTACTTCGTCAGCAAAACGCTTCAGGATGCGCGCCTGATTTTCTGTGAACGCCGTCCCCTGTGGCGCGACGACATTCGTGATTCCTGCTTCGAACAAGCTGATCAAATCGAGCTGGCCCTCGCACACAATCGCACAGTTCGCTTCGATCAGGGCCCGCTTGGATTTGTGCAATCCAAAAAGGACATTGCCTTTTCGAAAAAGCGGCGTCTCCGGGGAGTTCAGGTATTTCGCCGTGCCTTCCTGTTCTTTCAGCAACCGGCCGCTGAATGCGATGACTTCACCAACATCGTTGCAGATGGGAAACATGATCCGGCCGCGAAAACGGTCATACGAAGATCGAGGATTGAGATTTGATGTTTGATCATCCTCCTTCGTTTTGATTAGGCCGCTCGCAACAAGTTCGCGAGCCTCAAACCCTTGCCCGCGTGCCCAACCGCCGAACGCGTCCCATTCATCCGGCGCGTAGCCAAGCTGCCAGCGTTTCGCGATTTCGGCCGTGATTCCGCGTTGCTTTAAATATTTCCGCGCGGGTTCACCGATTTCCTTCTTGATGAGATTTTGGTGGAACCATTCCGTACCTTCGGCATGTAACTTTAGTAATTTGCGGCGTGTCTCGTGTTGTCGCTCTTCATCTGCTGGGCCACGTTTTTCGACTATGGTGATTCCGGCGCGCATCGCGAGCTTGCGGGCGGCTTCTGGAAAATCGACGTGCTCATATTCCATTACGAAGCGGAAAACGCTGCCGCCAGCACCGCAGCCAAAACAATGGAATGTCTGCCGACCCGGGCTCACTATGAACGACGGTGTTTTTTCCTGATGAAAGGGGCAGAGAGCCTTGAAATTCGCTCCAGCGCGTTTCAGCGGGAAATATGAGCCAATCACTTCGACGATGTCATTTGCCGCCGCGATTTGCTCGATTGTTTCTGATGGAATTGCCACAGAGAAACTGCCAAGCTTATCCGCGCCTGATCAATTGAAAACATGAAGATGTGCGCGATCAGCATTTGCGTCGCCTGTGGCCTTGGCGTCCCGGCGTTGGCTCCCGCGCGTGAAGCAATTCAGAAAGGCGACGTCGTCGTAGTGCCTGTGCACGGTGAAGTCGCACCGTCACTGCTGACATTCCTGCGACGCGCGGTCAAAACCGCCGAGAGCAACGACGCTTCAGCCATCGTTTTCAACATGAATACGTACGGCGGCCGTCTCGACACAGCGACTGAGATCGTCAATGCGCTTAATCAAGTCAAGATCCCCACATACACGTTTATCGACACGAACGCCGGATCGGCCGGAGCGCTGATTGTTATCGCCACGCAACACATTTACATGGCGCCGGTAAGCGCAATTGGCGCTGCTGCGCCGGTCCTTTCGACGGGCGAAGATCTGCCTGCGACGGCAAAGGAAAAAACGATTTCGTATTGGTCAGCGCTCGTCCGAGGCTCAGCCATCAAGAACAGCCATAATCCCGACCTCGCTGAGGCATTCCTGAATAAAGAAAAGGAAGTAAAAATCGGTGACCGCGTCGTGCATCCGAAAGGCGCGGTGCTTACTCTCAATGCGCAGGAAGCCACTGAAAAGATCAACGGCAAACCGTTACTCGCGGAAGGAATTGCTGATTCCATTGCCGATCTGACCAAAAAAGCAGGCCTGAAAGGCACCATTGTCAAAATCGAGCCAACTGGTTTCGAGCAGCTCGCATTTTGGATCACCACGCTTGCGCCGCTGCTGTTGCTTGGCGGAATTCTCGGCGCGTATTTGGAATTCAAGACTCCAGGCGTGACGTGGCCTGGCGTCGTCTCTGCGATTTGTTTCGCACTCTTTTTCCTGGGCCACTATCTCGCCGGGCTCGCTGGCTGGGAGGTCGTCGCGCTCTTCATTCTGGGAATGGTTCTGGTACTAATCGAAATACTTTTCTTCGCGCACAGCACGATCGTTTTCGGAGTTCTCGGCGTGTTTCTCATCATCGCATCGCTGCTGTGGACAATGATCGACCGATACCCGCAGCAACCGTTTCTACCGAGCGGCAAGATGCTTGCCATCCCATTGCTCAACATGTTCATCGCGCTTGTGGGAGCGTTGATCGTGATTGCGCTCCTGGCGCGTTATCTTCCGCGTACGAGTTTGTATCGGCGTTTTGCGTTGATCGATTCAAATCCTCCCGGACCATCTCTGACCGGCGCGCCGCGACGCTTCGCAACCGCACTGGCGCTCGCCCCTGGAATGGAAGGCACAGCCCTTACGGTGTTGCGACCCAGCGGCAAGGCGCGTTTCGCCGATCACGTTGTCGATGTCGTCACCGAAGGCGAATTCATTGCCCGGGAAACTCCAGTGACTGTCATCCAAACCGATGGAATGCGCGTCGTGGTGAAGAGCGCAGCTCAGGTCTAGTTAATCTTGCTTAGCCGCCAGCAACTACGCGGATGAATTCGATGCGATCGCCTTCAGCGAGTGGGCGCTCTGGCCATTCGTGTCGATGCACGGCCATGCCGTTGTGCTCCACCAAAATCGATTGCGGCGGCAATTGGTAACGCTCGATTAGCTCCGCAATCGTTTTTGCCTCGCGCGTGTCCACAGATTCGCCGTTGAGCGCAATCTTCATACGCGGCAGAGAGCCTGGTCCCAATCTTTCCAAACCGGTGCTAGTCCTCGGTGGCGAAGGACTGCAGCGATTTCGGCGGGGGAACGTTCGTCGCTGATCTCGAATTGGCCGGTGGCGAGTCGGTCTTCGCCGTCCCGGTATTCCGGCGCGACGATGCGGCCCCGCACGGTGCGATGCAAATGTTCGCGGCCTTGCCGTGTGTAACCGCCGGGTTCGGTATGACTGCCGGCGCTCATCATCGTTACGCCGATCGAG
>Ga0081455_10004493_pt1 | contig 15605 bp, 16 predicted proteins | sample TabmetS3T2R1_FD_70207 | JGI IMG/M metagenome (GOLD analysis project Ga0081455, IMG submission 70207) | Tabebuia heterophylla rhizosphere microbial communities from the University of Puerto Rico - S3T2R1 | ecosystem: Host-associated > Plants > Roots > Rhizosphere ... | reverse complement strand
GTCCTGGCGCCATATGGCGTTGAATCTCTTGCGACGAGAATTGGGCCATAAACGCGGCATCAAAGCCAGACGCAAGCGGGCGGGCTGGGATCGAGACTATCTCTTTCAGGTGTTAACAGGGTAGCCAAATGCGCTTACCCTGTGGACCTATCCCCCGGCCGCACGCCTCCGCAGGCGGCCACCTTTCGCCCGCGGCGCTTGCCGCGCCCCCAGTGCGCCACCGTAGCCCGCCGGAGTGGCCCGCAGCGCGGTGCAGTGAGCATTTGGCTGGTGCTGGACAGGCGACTCAGGATGGGGTAGGGTAGCGCCTCAGGGGTGTCCTAGAGGGGAGGCAGCAGGACGTGTGGGTTTGGAAAGCTGGGGAGCTGGAATCGGTCAAGGTAGAATTTGAGCATGACAAATGTCCTCCAACACGGTCTTGAAGAGCGCATGCACCAGAGGCTACCGTACTTGACGGCAGAGGAGTAGGCGTGCTCTTGTACGCCTCACCAAGCGTCCAGTGGAAGCTTACCAGCCCAATCGCATCTATCTCTTTGGCTCGAAAGCCTGGAGCGAGTACGGTCCTGACAGTGACTTCGACCTGATGGTCGTTGTCCCTGATGACGCTCCCTCCACCCATAAGCGCAGTCGGCTGGCCTATGAGGTGCTGAGAGGCACAGGTACTGCCGCTGATGTCCTGGTATGGACACGGAGCGCCTTCGAGAGACGGTTGCACCTTGTCGCATCCCTTCCGGCGACGGTTCTACATGAGGGGAAGTTACTCCATATGCCTGCGACAGCCGGCTGATCGCATCTCCGGCCTCAGGGGTCCGCAGGAGGTGGAGATGGATGGTCAGCAACACGGAGGCCTGGATGGCACAGTGACAGGCATCCGCAACGCGTTGCACGATCGTCAGGTCCTCGAGATCATCCTGCGCCGCGCAAAACACCGGTGCCCGGTTCTGGCCGCGTTGTAGGACATAGGCGAGCCTGTAAGGGAGTCGACAACTAGAGCGGGAAGCTCATAATGCGGTTGATCCATTCCTCCGCTTCCGTCGCGCCCCAGATGAGGAGCAGATCCTCAACGACTTGCCGTCTCGGGAGGCTCTGTGGTATCAGGAGCACACCAGTGCTCGTCTGCTCACCGATGAATGCCGCAAAATGCCGAGGCATCGTGCGCACATCGTGCGTCAATAAGACACGTCCCGCCCGCGCTGCCACGGCAAGCACGTCAGGGTCCTCCAGACCCGCCAAACCTGTGTCTGGCGCTGTCTGAAAATCCAGGCCAGGTTCACGGCGCTTGGCTGCTGCCAGAATGACCAGGTCGAAGTTGGCATCCGCCAGGAACTTAGCGCTCATGGGTCTGCACGCGCTCGCGTTTGAGGCGCGCGAGTCGCTCATACAGCGTGTGGTTCTGGTGACGGAGCTGCTCAACAATCGCCGCCTCTGCCGCCTCTGCCTGCTTCAGATACGTGTCGATGCACTCCTGATGACGAAGATAATAGGCAATAGCGCCATAGACTTGTTCGAGTGTGAGGACCGGAAAGGATTGCACGATTGATTCAGGCGCATCGCCCTCCCAGAAGCGCCGAACGATGGAGTCGAGAGCCACACGCGTCCCTGCCACCCGGTACACCCCATCGTGGTATTCTACATAAGAGCTCTCTTGCATGGCTACAGACCCTCTCAGAGCGGGGACTTGAGCGTTAGAGTCAGTGCACATTCTACATGAAATCGACTGCCAGTCCCAAGCCCGCCGCATGAGAGGTTGACCGTAACCTCACCTTCGCCCCATCCTCCGCGCGTTACAATTCCCTACGTTGACAGCGATGGATACGACAACAGGTTCCGTGATGCAACAGGGGTGCAAAGCAGGGTAGGCAGGAGGGGTATCACGCCAGATCAAGCACGCAAGTCCTGGGGGGCCGGCCACGTTTCTCGCCACCTACTTTTCTGCGCAGCGTTTGCTCTATCTGCGCTTTAAACTGCTCGCTCCCCATCGGTGTCCCTGACTGCGTGCAGTTCTGATCCGTGCCAATGCTTCGGTAGCGAGTTCGGCATCGCATAAGGCGCGATACGCTTCCCGCCGTTGCGGAAGCGTCTGGCCCAACTGTACATACTCATCGTGCGGGCTGATGATGCAATTGTCCTCTCCCAAGGCGTTGGCAGCATAACTCGACCAGCGATAGTCTTCGAGCCGTGCGACGATACCTGCTCGCACCGGATTCTGCTCTATATAGCGCATACAGGTCAACAAATAGGCGGTTGATTCGACAATGATCCCCTTGTGGCGTCCTTCCCATAACGTGCCACGTCGACGGTAGGTGTAGTTGATGTACCCGACATACTGGCGACCGCATTCCTGAAACAATCGACTAATCGAATCTCTAGCAGCAGGGGTCAGCAGGAGGTGGATATGGTTGGTCATCAACACGTAGGCATGGATGGCACAGTGACAGGCATCTGCAACACGTTTCAAGATCTTCAAGTACTCAAGATAATCCTGCATCTCGAAAAACACCGGTTCCCGGTTATGACCTCGTTGCATAACATGGGCGGGAGTGCTGGGCAGGTAGAATCGTGATTTTCTCGGCATCGGCTTACAGGGCCTTTCGGAATGAATGGCGGGTACGCAATCCGGCGAATCGTAAAAATCCTTTGTCGGTCGTGATCCAGTCGCAACCCGATTCGATGGCCAGAGCCGCGTGATAGGCGTCTGGCACGAGGTTCCCTGTGGCGTCACTGGCGCGCAGCAGCTTTTCGAAAATGGCCCAGTGCCGGGGACCCGGCCGAATGGGAACCGCGTGTGGTTGACTGTGGATCTGATTGACGAAATCCAGTGCCACTGCCAAGGACGTCGGACGCTCAAACACTTTCGGATGGGTGACCACGCGAATAAAACCACTGCTTTAGCATGTACTTCTTGCTGGGCTTCATCTCCCAGCCGTTCTGGGTGCTGGTCACTGGTTATCTCATGGACAAAACGGGCTTCGCGACCGCGCTGACGTTACTCAGTGTCACGTACATCGTGGGGATCTTTATCCTGTCATTTCTGAAGGACGAGCGCAGCACAGCCATGAAACCTGTGGCGTGATAGCCCTTACTCTGCCGGCAGGGAAGGACAGGGTCGCGCACCTTGCCCCACTCAAGGAGAAGAGTGCGCTGGTAAGACAAGGCACCGACAAGCAGCTCCTCCTGACAAGTTCTGCAAGCGTGAGCAGCGGTTGGCTCAGAGCTCCTCTCATTGCTGCTTCACGCCAATAGGCACTGTGAATCAGAAGGTCGAACCCTTCTCGGAGTCCGGCGCTTCCAGGATAATGTCCAAGCGCTCCTGTGGAGATGCACCAGGTCGGTACAGGGGCTCTGTCCCACCTCCCGACTACTCCACATCCGGCCGCGGGTCCGTCACAAAGCCGTCCCGATTAGGCATCCTAACTTTGGGTAGGGTGTTGGCGTCGATCACCTGGTCTGCCGAGATAATGTTGTTCCTGAACAGCAGCCAGGCGGTCAGCGCATACACTTCTTCGTCGGTGAGCGATCCTGGCTTATCAAAAGGCTGGGCCCGGCGAATATAATCGAACACTGTAGTGGCATAGGGCCAGAAACTGCCAATAGTCTTCACCGGGAGTCTCTCCCCGACCAGTTTGTCCATCGGACCTTCGGTGCCCGTGGGCCTGTGGCAGGCGATACACTTCGCCTTGTACACTTGCTCGCCCGCCGCCACGGTGCCGCGGCCTGGAGGCAAGCCTTGGCCATCTGGCCCGACAGCAATATCTTTTGCTTTGATCTCCGCCTCGCTGGGCACGCTGCCAAAGCCAAACGGCCCGTGATAGCCGGGGCCACCGCCCGCCCAGGCGACCGCTGCGAGCATGCCAGCCATGACCGCTATGACACTTACCATCGTGACAATACGGCTATACTTGGACATTGTGGACACTCCCATCGCTGGCCACCTTCCAGCTTTGAATGGCGTTATAGTGATAAAACGAGCCGACGCCGCGGGCGCTGACCAGGGCGGCGCGTGTCGGTTGGATATACCCGGTGTCGTCGGTACAGCGACTCTGCAGGATGGTTTCTTGCCCCTCCCACTGCCAGGGGAAACGGAACACCGTCAAGGCCTTGGGCAGGATCGGATCTTGCAATGCTGCCAATCCCCAGCTCTTCCCTCCGTCCGTGCTCACCTCCACATGCACAATCTTGCCGCGTCCTGACCAGGCCAGCCCGCGGATCTCCACGAAGCCCCGTCGCAAGGGAAATTTGGCTGAGGGAGTGATGATGACGGATTTCGCATCCATCACGAAGGTAAACTGCCGGGCCTGGCAGGCGCCGTCGTGACAGATGAGGTCCGTATAGCGGGCGGTCTCCTGGCGAGTTTGGTAGGGCTTATCGGTCACCTTGATCACATGCAGCCATTTGATGTTAGTGTTGCCCTCCCACCCCGGCAGCAGCAGGCGCATCGGATAACCCTGCTCGGGGCGCAGCGCTTCGCCATTCTGGCCATAGGCGATCATGGCATCGTCCCAGGCTTTTCCCAGGGGAATGCTGCGGTTCATACGGGCGGCGTCGGCCCCTTCGGCGACGAACCATTTGGCTCCAGGCTGCAGCCCCACTTCCCGGAACAGGGTGGCGAGCGCTACCCCCGTCCACTCGCTGCCACTCAACGAATCGTGGGTCTGTTGCACATCCTTGCCTCAGGGCTCCTGCCATTCCTTGTTAGAATTTCCTGCGTACTCGAGAAAATGGATGCGGTTGACGGACGGGAAACGCATCAAATCGTAGACCGTGAACTTGAGCGGCCGCTTGACCATGCCGTGGATGAGCAGCGTGTGTTTGGCCGGGTCGATGGTCGGCACGCCACCATGGTGCACTTCGAAGTGCATGGAGGACGGAGTAATGATCCCGCGTGCATCATAGAGCGGTGTGGCGCTTCCGCCACGTTGCTTTACCGGCGTCGGGTAGAGAAAGCGCTCTGCCGTCTCGAACTGGGAGCGGAAGCCGTAGGGCGAAGGGGGACGTCCCGAGACCTTGGTGGGATCGTCTGGCACGGGATATGAGGGAATGTCCGCCTCGGCCACGCGCTCGTGCCCCAAGCTACCTAGCTACCAGACCGCCCACCGCCCCTGCCCTCTCGAGCACCCCGCGCCGGGTCAAACGCACAGAATCATGTCGAGGACTCTGGTCGAGTCTCATGGCGTCGGTCGGCTCTGGGGGGACTGCGACATGGGCATGCTCCTGAGCGGGGCCGCTCTCAGTTTCTCCTGATAACCTACGGTTTTGATCTGTGGTATCTCGCATCATGCTGACCTCTCCCTGTGGCTGGAAGCCAACCTCGGCAGTGTAAAGGACTCTTCACTACCGGCATGGGGAACGGGTGCAAACTTGCTGTGACATGAGCCAGGCATGTATCACCACCTCTCAATCTGCTCGCCGAGCGCCTAACCTAACAGTAGACATATCCACCACTTTGAGCGGCCTCCTCCTGCGCTCAGAAGCGTTGAGACGGAGGAGGGCAGCTCTCTCTATTCCTGACCTACTGTCCATTGAGCTGATCGCGTTGGATCGCTAGGGCGGCAATGCTTTTGCCCATCTGGTTCCCAGCGCGCTCATCGCTGGGATAGTGAATGCCCCCGTAGATACGAGAGAGGCCGGCTTCCTCGCCCAGATACTGCCAGTAGGCTGCCTCCTGCGGAAACATGTGGCCAACCAGTTCCGCGACCGCGCTGGCAATGATCGCGGCGTTCGAGACGTAGGCGGGATGGTTCGGCAACGGGATGAACGGCACGATGGTGGGGTCCGCCATGCTGGGCCGCAGCCGCCAGTAGAGGTATTTGGCATCATGTGCGGCGATGTAGGCGTCCCATTGTAGGGCACCAATTGACGCCAGCAGCCGTACTTCCTGAGGCACGCTGAGCCGCTCGCGGCGCACCAGCGCATAGCCGGGTTCCCAGACGAAGTCAAGGCTCTTGGCGGCAATGTTGGTGGCTATGGCGCGTTGGGATGGCGTTGGGTTACTGTTGATGCGCTTCAGCAACGCTAGCTCCTCTCGGAACGCTGCTGAGTCAATGGCTGGCGGCGGCTCTGGACGGAACTGGTCGCCCCGCGTCATCAGCCACGGCTTCCAGGTGCCCATCAACGGCTCCAGCGGGTCCTTCCCGACCCACATTCCTGGCCCGGTGGGCACTGTGCCAGTCCACTGCGCGTCTGAGCCGTCGGTGGCGGCGCGGGCGAGCGCCTTCTGGGCCACTGTCTGGCCGAGGGCGAATCCGGCATCGATGTCGCTGCGGTAATTGGCGCCCATCAACAGCCGTGCCTGCCCCACCTCCGCGACCATAGCTTTCAAGTTGGCCTCCTCCTTGGGAAAGAATGCTGTCAGGATGCCAACCGCAGTCCCCGCGAGCGCCGCTTGCTCAGAAGGGTACGACGGCTCCGGCGCCAGGATTACGCCGCTGATCAGGGCTACGGGAGTTACGTCCGGTGTCATCTGGCTTGGGGGCTTGCGGTTGAACTGGTACTTCGCAGCTCAGGTTGCGATCACCGCGTCGTGCAGCGCTGTGTGGAGAATGGTTGTCAGCCGCGCCTGGCGGTTCGAACTTTGTTTCTCAGCCCGGGCGAGTGTAAAGGCGAGGTCGTGCCAGCGCTGCGTGGCAGGCACCGCGTTGTAATACTGGATCGCTGTATTGGCGCTCGGCGAGCGCTCCTTCTGTAGCTGGCGCAGTTCGGCCAGCTCAGCTTTGGTCTGGTCGGAGGTTTCAGGCGGCGGGGCTGGCACCTGGATCTCGGTGCTGGAGGCGAGCACCCACGTCTTCCACTGTCCGACTTTCGGCCCACTGCTGACGACCTCGCTGCGGGCGGGGAGTGCCGTTGCACCGAGGAGCGCCAGGGTCATGACGACGAGTCTCATAAAGGACCATTGCAGCGTCAACATGATTATCCTCCCTTCTCTCGATTCGTGACGATGAGATAATAGAGCGCCAATGGAGCAATGTAGCTCCCAGCACGCTCGATCCACTCGAAGGGCAGCGAACCCGAGGTCATGAACAGAACCTCGGTGGCCATCTTCCACACACAGATTCCGAGCAGGAGGTTGGGAAGCGGCGCGACGAGGACGGCAGCTGCCAGTACACTCTCCAAGCCACCGATCATCCGTGTGAGCGTGAGACCGTCCACAGCGATGTTCTGAAGGCCAATAGATGCATAGTGTGCAGTCAGCGCGGGCTTGTTGTTGAGGGCACCGAGTGCACCGTGACCGAGCAGCAGCAGGCAGGTGGTGACGAGCAGGACTCTGTGCATCGCCCGTGCGCTGTCGACGGTGAGTGGGCGTATGGTAGATGGCCACACAGGTGCGAACCAGCCGCGCAGGCGATCCGGGATACCAGCGAGGACCAGGAAGGCCAGTGGCACTCCATAGTTGCCGGCCCGTTCGAAGAACTCCCATACGGAATCACCCGAGAGCGGTCGCAGTGCCGCCGTCCAGAGACCCCAGACGATCAGGTGCAGCATGACGATCCGCAGTGGGACAATCGCCATTATCAGCCCCAGGCTGACGTCCATGGCACCAACCCATGGCATCAGCCGGTAGGCCCAGGTGCGGTCGATGCCAACCACGCCGAAGTAAGGCACCCAGGCCTCCTTGGTAATGAAACCATAGGCGCCGTGGCCGATGAAGCAGCCAATGACACCGAGGCGAAGCAGCCAGTATAGTTTGTGCTCGATCGGGAGGGTCTGCCACCGTGCGACGGGCGACACCTCACCGACGTTTGCTTGCTTCACCTATTCCTCCTTGTATCGCATGACACAGAGAGCCTTGCAGTCATGATGCGTCGCCGACGCCCATGGCGGTCTCACCTGTCATCACTGCGACTTGGCCCGCGCACTCTGCTCTTCAGCCCCGTCGTGTTTCGCACGCTCGATGAACGCTGCACCGACACGGCGGCCGATCTCCCAGCCGGCCTCGATGTCGCTCCGGAAGTGGATCCCGGCCCACAGTCGGGATTCCCCGAACTCCTGCGCCCAGCCCTGGTAGCGCTTGGCCTCGTGTGGGAACAGATGGCCGAGCACGAGTGTGGCGGTCATGCCGAGGGTCGCTGCGTTCGACACGTAAGACGGGAAGTTCGGGGTCGGAACCACCGTCGTTATGCTCGGGTCGAATTGATTGGGGCGCGCCGTCCAGTAGTGGTATTTCGCGTCTTGCGAGGCGATGTAGCCCTCGTAGTGGGCTGTGTAGACCAGCGCATACGCCCGCGCTGCCCGCGGTGCATTGCCGTCGAGCCCGGCCTCGGCTAACTGCCGGCCAATCTCGTTACTCAACTGGTAGAGGAGACCCGGCCCACCGTACTGTCCGAACTGCCAGTACAGGGCCTTGGCATTCGTGACTGGCGTGCGCTTAAAGTTTTTCACCTCAGCGATCTCGGCGGTGCGCTCGGGAGAGTCAGCCGCCGGTGGTGGGCCTGGCCGGAACTGGCTCGCTGACGCCAGTACAAAGGGTTTCCACCGCAGCTCCTCGATCCCAATGGGATCCTTCCCCTGCCAGAGGCCGGGGCCAACCGGCACTGTCCCCGCCCACTTCGTCTCATCGAGCTTGAGATACGCGATCACACGGGCCGCGACAGCGCGGCCGAGTTCGAGTCCGGCACGGGCATCGCTCGGATACACGACTCCGGCCAGTACACGACTCCGTGACTCTTCCTCGGCAGCCTCGGTAAAGCGCTGTGCCTCCTTGGGGAAGAGGTGGGCGAGCACAGCGGAGCCAGCCCCAGCGGCGACGGAATGCTCACAGGGATAGGACGGGCTGTGGGGCGCTGGCAGCGCGGTTTTGAGCTGAGTATCCGTCTCACCGGGCCGGCGTCGGTTGTGGGCGTACTTGGAGTCCCAGGCAGCGATCAACGCGTCGTGGAGTGTCACATTCAGCATGGCGAAGGCGCGAATTCCGGGGACTGGCGCGAGGTTCTGAGCGACGCCAGTATCGATGAGCATCTCGTTCCAGCGGTGCGCAGGTGACCAGAAGTTCCAGTATCGGATGCGCTCCAGTGCGGCCGTGTCGCGCTGCCCGGCCAGGGTGCGCAGCTCTTGGAGTTCGGTCGCCGTTGCCTGGGCATCCGGTGGGGGTGCCAGGCGGAGTTCCTTGCCCGAGGCGAGTACCCAGGTACGCCAGCCCCCCGCGCCCGGCTCGATGGGGTCCGGGGCCATCTGCGCTGAGGCAGTCATTACCAGGCCAGCCAGCAGGCAGCTTACAAACACCAGCACAATGTGACGGTTCACTCGATACCCCATGAGCAGCTCTCCCTTCTTCAGTGACTTATCCTTGCTGCATGTCGATCAACTCAGAGAGCCATACGTCCATGATGTGTCACCGAACCCCAGGCTCTCGTTATAGGTAGTAAGCATACACACACTGGACACACGGAACCTGATTTATACCTGCAAAAATGCCTGATTATACCTGCAAATTTACTGGACACCTGATTCGGGGCTTCGATCACCGTGTTGGCCACTTTTGGTCACGGAAAATGGCGCCGCGCATTTTTCTAACCGCACCGCCTGCGTATGACCCTGGTGCTTTTCCCTGCGCTTAAAGGACGTGAAAAAGGCTCATGATGTACTCCCTCAGGTCGTCTCTTTCAGTGACATCTGCGCCGAGGCACCCCGGACTCACGCAATACCTGCGCCATGAAGGCCAGCAATATCTCCTGCGACTGGAACGAGGTCGCCCGGCCCGAGACCACGTGTTCCACCCGACCGATCACGCGGCCTGCCTGCACGTCGGCATCGGCGTCGAACTCTACCACAAAGGCCCGATGCACCGACAACGATGCGGGATTCCTCCGGTGCTGACTCATCATCCATTCCTCGCAGGCAGCATGGCCGCGTGTGTGATAAGATGTGTCTGGTTTCGTCTCGGTGGTGGGGCTGCGACCCCACGTTTGACCTGCAACAAGCCTATCGTGTGGACGGGTGGCAAGTCCTCGGAAAGGTCTTGGAAAGTTCTTGGAAAAGTCTTCCCTATCGCCCATTGTCGAGTTTGCGCCGTTTCGCCTGGATGTGATTGATGAACGCTTGTGGCGCGGCCAGGAGGTGCGACCGCTGACCCCCAAAGCCTTCGCCGTGCTGCGCTGCCTGGTGGCCCACCCCGGCCAACTGGTTACCAAAGACACGCTGATGGACACGGTGTGGCCCGAGACGGCCATCAGCGAGTCGACTCTGACCGGCTGCATCTGGGAGGTGCGCCAGGCCCTGGGGGACTCGGCGCGGCACCCCCACTACCTGGAGACGGTGCATGGCCGGGGCTATCGCTTTATTGCCCCGGTGACCGCGGCACCCTCTCCCAAGACCTGGCAGTGTGCTGCGGTCGATCCTCCGCAGGTGTCGCCTGGTCCCTCCTTGCCTGTCGCGTGTCTCGTGGGTCGAGAGGCGGAACTTGCCCAGCTTGCCCAGTGGTACGAGACGGCTCAGCAGGGGCAGCGCCAGGTCGGGTTGATTGGGGGGGAGCCTGGCATTGGCAAGACCGCCCTGGTGGATGCTTTCGTCGCGCAGGTTGCCGCCAAGGCGCCCGTGTGGATCGCACACGGGCAATGCATTGAACAGTATGGCGCGGGGGAACCGTATCTGCCCTTGCTGGAGGGGCTCGGCCGTCTGTGTCGAGGACCTGATGGAAAAGCGATCGTGGCCGTGCTGCACCAGGTGGCGCCGAGCTGGCTGATACACCTGCAAGCGGTGGTGTCAGCGGAGGAGCGTGAGGCGCTAGCGCGCCTGGCGAGTGGGATCACGCCAGCACGGATGATGCGGGAGCTGGCCGAGGCCCTGGAAGTGGTGACAGCCATCCGGCCTGTGATTCTGGTGTTGGAGGACATGCACTGGAGTGACCCGCCCACGTTGGAGTGGGTGCATTATGTGGCGCGCCGCCGTGACCCGGCACGCTTGCTGGTCGTGGGAACGTATCGCTCGGTGGAGGTGATTGTCCGCAAGCATCCGCTGCAGAACGTGCGTGCCGAGCTGCGGCAGCTGCCGCAGTGTCAGGAGTTGGTGCTGGACTATCTGTCCGAAACCGCCGTGGCAGCCTACCTCACATACCGCTTTGGGGTGTTACCGCAGTCGGCTCTCTTGACCCGTATCCTGCACCAGCGTACCAATGGCAATCCGCTGTTCCTGCTCGCTGTGGTCGATGAGCTCATATGCCAGCAGATACTGCACAAGGCCCATGGGACCTGGTGTGTCTCAGGCAAATTTGAGGCTGTCGCGGAGATCATACCGGCGAGCCTCCAAACCCTGATCGAGCAGCATGTCGAGCAATTGTCTCTGAACGACCAGAGGCTGCTCGAAGCCGCGAGTGTGGCCGGGGTCGAGTTCGCCGCTGCCGCCGTCGCCGCAGGCCTGGAGCAAGTGGATGAGAGGGTGGAAGCACGGTGCACGGCTTTGGCCCAGCAAGGTCGCTTTCTCCAGGCCTGCGGGCGTGCGGAATGGCCTGATGGCACGGTGACCGCCTGTTATCGCTTTCGCCATGCGCTGTATCAGGAAAGCGTGTATCGGCGGCTGCCAGCCGGACGCCAGACCCGCTGGCATGCCCGGATCGGGGCACGCCTGGCGCAGGGCTTCGGCGCGCAGGCCGGCGACCTGGCGGTGGTATTGGCAATGCACTGTGTCCGTGGCCGTCTGCTGTCACAGGCGGTGCAGTATTTACGGCAGGCCGGCACTAGGGCCCACGACCGCGCCGCGTTCCGCGAGGCGGTGGCCTTCTTCGACCAGGCCCTCCAGGCCCTCGCGCGCTTGCCCAAGCCCGGCGACACCAGGGGGCTGGCCATCGAACTCCGCCTCGCGTTGGGAGACGCGCTGAACGCTCTGGGCGAGTATGAGCGGCGCCTCACCCTGCTAGGCGAGGCTGCGGCCCTGGCTCGGGCGCTCGACGATCGGAGCCGGCTCGGATGGGTGTTAGCCCAGATGGCCCACGTACTCAGGATCACGGGAGATGTCGACGGCGCCGTTGTGGTGGGCCGACAGGCCCTCGCGCTCGCGGCTGCGCTTGGGGACAGTATCTTGCAGGTGCAAGTATCTCATCGCCTGGGGCAGGCATACGCTGCCATCGGCGATTTCGGCCGGACGGTCGAGCTGCTGCGGTGGAACGTGGAGGTCGCGGCCAGGGAGTCTGGCACGCCGAGTGCAGACGTGCGGATGCAGTCCCAGGCGTGGCTGGCACTGACCTTGAGCACACTCGGGGCCTTCACCGAGGGCCGGCGCCACGGCGAGGAGGCGCTCCGCCGCGCCACCCTGGACGGCCGTGGGGTCACTCCGATCATTGCCCACGGCTGCCTCGGTTTTGTGTACCTCATGCAAGGGGATCTGGAGCCGGCCATCCGAGTGTTGGAGCAGGGCCTGGCCCGCTGCCGTGCCTCCGGCAACCGGGATTGGTGGCGAGGAATCATGGCGCGCCTGGGCTTTGCCTATGCGCTCCAGGGGCGCCTCGCGGAGGGGCGCGCACTGCTGGAGGAGGCGATCAGGGAAGATATCCGCACAGGCGCGCAGCATGCCTCCCGAGTCGTCTTGCTCAGCGAGGTCTGTCGTCTGGCGGGATGCGGCGAGGAGGCCTGGCAGCACGCCCGCCAGGCGCTCGCCCGAGCCCAGCAGCAGAAGGAACGCGGGGACGAAGCGCTCGCGCTGCACCAACTCGGCGCCGTCCATGCCCATGCTGACCGCCCTGACGTCGCACAGGCCGAAGCTCACTATCAGCAGGCCCTGGCTCTGGCCGACGAACTCGGTATGCGTCCGCTCGTGGCCCACTGCCACCTCGGACTAGGCCAGCTATACTGCCAGACCGGCCGTGCTGAGCAGGCCCACACCACTCTGTGCGCCGCTGTCGACCTCTACCGTGCCATGGACATGACCCTCTGGCTGCACCGAGCCGAGGCGGCTCTTGTCGTTTGTCAGAAATCTTTTCTACATTCTACCCCCAGACCATCAGAGACTTGACCTCACGGAGGGTTGCAACCAGAAAGCGACCTCGCCATCCTTAGCCATCACGCATGCCCAGACGAAGGATCGCAACAGGAGGTAGCTATGAGAACAATCATCCAAATACCCGCAACGGAGCAATGCGGCTCGCCAGCAACCCTGGGAGCGCCTCGCGCGGGCGGAGCAGGGTGAACGCTATGGCGAGCTCACCGCTCAAGGGATGTGTCAGCGTCAAGCAGCCAAAGTGCTTGACATGCCCCGCAGTACCTTGCAGGCCTGGCGGACGTACCAAGAGAACCTTGATGCGCATCCCGCGGTCGTGGCGTTTTTTCACAGCGTTCCCGGTCTCGCCTTCTTGCATCGCCTGATCCTGGCGTTACACGTGGTCTTTGTTGAGGTTGGCGCCTGTGGGATTCGCCTGGTGTGTCTGCTCTTACAGCTCACAGGCCTTGATCGGTTTGTCGGCGCCTCCTATGGCACGCAGCAACAGGTCAACCGGCGCGTGGAAGAGGCTATTGTGGCCTATCGTCACGAGGAGAGTACGTGCCTGGCTCGCGAGATGCCAGCCAAAGACATCACGCTGACCCAGGATGAAACCTTTACCGGTGGTCTGTCTCTGGTGGGGATCGAGCCAGTGAGCAACTATATTGTGTTGGAACAAGCAGCGCAGGCGCGCGATCACGACACGTGGCATACGCTGATGGCGCAGGCTCTGGCGGGGCTCAATGGTCGGGTGATCCAATCGACCAGCGATGAGGCTCCAGGACTGCTGGCCTATGTGGCACAGCACCTCGGGGCGCGGCACTCCCCAGACCTCTTCCATGTGCAGCAGGAGTTGAGCCAAGCGGTCGCAGCACCGCTGGCCATCAAACAGCGGACTGCTGCAAAGGTCGTCGCCAAGGCGGAAGAGAGGCTCACGCGGGTGCACGAGCCCCTGGACCATGCTGCCAACACGCCGGCAAAGCGCGCTCCAGGTCGCCCCCCAAAGGTGGCGAGCCTGGAGCAAGTCGAGCAGGACATGGAAGCCGCTCGCCACGAGCACCACCGCCTCGTCGAGCAACGCGAGCAGGTCACCCAGAGCATCCGCGGCATGGGCCACGCCTACCACTTTGTCGACCTGGAGCGTGAGGTGCGTTGGAACGGGAAGCTCATTGCCGGGGATATGCAACGGCACATCGACACGCTCCGCACCATTGCCCAGCAGGAACACCTCAGCGAGACGTACCTAGAGCGGATCGCGAAAGCGGAGCGTGTGGTGCCTCAAATGCAAGCCACCATTGCGTTCGTCTCGGGCTATGTCCGGCAACAGGTGCGTCATCTGGACTTGGCCCGCCCGTGTCTTACGCCATGCATGCCCATCTCATTCCCTCGTATTACCTTTGGCACGACTGCAGCAGAGCGATTTTTCGGGCAGAAACCGCGGTCGATGTTTGCCGCGATTTTGGACTCGGTCGCAATACCGCCAGCGCCCCTCAGTCCACCGCGGCGAGCAGTGGGCTAGAGCCGAGCGTATCGGGTGGCCGACGCCATGATCAAGGCCAAAAAATGCAATGCTTTTCACATCCCTGCCTATAAGCAGTAGTGTCGTGCTCCTCCACACAGAAACATCCTGGTCGTCAGGGGGAGATGATGATATTACCTCAGAGGCAATGCTCCTGGTGTGAGGGGAAGGACGTCCCGGAACAACGCCTCGACATCGTCCAATGTGGCGCGCCACGGATCGTGTACCATAGGTTCCCGCTGTGAACGGGCTTTGGCAGCCACTGGGGGCTTCAGGAGTCAGCAAAAAGGGCTTTGGCATCCTATTCGCCCTGGCCCTGGACTATCCCTGCGAACCTTTTGACAGTACTTACTCCCAGAGGGATAATTCCGTCAGAAGGCACAAGGCCTCTCGCCAAGGAGGCTAGTACAGTATGAAGCCGCATAGGTGAGCGGGCAGGACATATGGCAGACAACATCACGCATGGCCTAGCGGCGGCTCTGCTCGCACAGGCAGGGTTGCGGCAACGCTATGGTGCAATAGCGACGATAGCACTGGTCGTGGGCTCAGAGCTCCCGGATTTCGATGCGCTCTTTGAGCTTGGAGGGCCCGTCTCCGCCTTTGTGCACCATCGTGGCATCACGCATTCGCTGCTGGGGGGCGCCGGGCTCGCGTTTTTTGGTGCCGCGTTGCTGTGGAGCGTGTGGCGCTCACACCCCTATTGGCGCTTGATGTGGCTGATGTATCTTGGAGTGCTCCTACACATCGGGATGGATTACCTCACATCCTACGGCACGCAAATCTTCCTGCCATTTTCTACTGGCCATTATACGGCCGACGCCGTGTATATCGTTGACTTCACGTATTCGGCACTCATGATCACGGGGTTGCTGCTCGTCCGTATGGTACGCTGTCAGCGTCAGGAGTGTTACGGGAGAGCAAGCCTCCTCTGGGTGGGACTGGGAGGCATCGCCTGGTTCGCTGCTCCCGCACTGGCAGAACGCCCCCTGATGTGGCTAGCCCTGCAGAGTGCTGGACTGCATGTGATAGCCTTTGCGCTAGTCGTCGGACTCGTAGCCTGGGTCTGCCGGCACTGGAAGGCACACCGTGCCGTGGTGCTTGGCCAGGTTGGAGTAGGCATGGTGCTGGGGTATGTTGCCCTGTGTGTGGTGACCCATGCTGTAGCGCAGCACCAGATGGCGCGCGC
>Ga0081455_10004492_pt1 | contig 15607 bp, 12 predicted proteins | sample TabmetS3T2R1_FD_70207 | JGI IMG/M metagenome (GOLD analysis project Ga0081455, IMG submission 70207) | Tabebuia heterophylla rhizosphere microbial communities from the University of Puerto Rico - S3T2R1 | ecosystem: Host-associated > Plants > Roots > Rhizosphere ... | reverse complement strand
CAAGATTTATACCCAAAAGGATAGCGCTTATATCCTCGCCTTCAAAGACAGCCAAGACGCCGACATGGAGCGCTTCGATAAGGAAAAGGAACAGCTCACAAATCAAGCCCTGGAAGAAAGTCGCCAATCAGTCATGCAAAAATTCATCGAAAACCTCAAGGCCAAAGCTCAGATTCAGGTTCATCCCGGCGCCTTGCAAGAAAGCTAGCGCTTCTGCAAATTAATCTTACCGGGTGATATTTGTGCAAGTCCTATTGGTTCGTCACGGTGCCACAGATTGGAATTTGCAGGGTCGCTGCCAAGGGGCGACGGATCTCGATCTGAATGAGGTCGGCGTCCGCCAGGCGGAGCAGATCGCGGCGTCACTGACCAACGAAACGATACATGGAATTTACTCAAGCAATCTGAAGCGCGCGCAACAGACGGCTCAATTCATCAGTCTGCATCGTCAACTCCCCGTGCTTATCGAGACCGACGTTCGCGAACTTGACCATGGCGAATTGGAAGGTCTGACATTCGCAGAAATCAAAAAGAACTACTCACAATTTATTCAGAAATGGCGAACCGAGCCGGCAGAGATCCAGGTTCCAGGCGGCGAGCGACTCGTGGATGTCGCGCGCAGGGCCTGGAACGGATTGAATCGAATCGTGCAGCTTCATACCGCCCAAGAAACCCTAGTCGTGGTTAGCCACAACTTCCCGATCCTGGGCATCATCTGCCGGATTACAGGCACTCATTTGAACAACTACCGCACTTACCACCTCGACCCTTGCGGGGTTACCCGTCTCAACCACCACGGCGGCGATCACTGGGGAGTCACCTGCATCAATAATCAAGAGTATACGGCAGAGACACCGCTTGCACGCTAGCTTTTGACCGTTACAGCATTGCCTTCCCTTTGCTTTGCGTACAACGCCGCGGCGAAGAAGAGCAGCGCCAACAGCAAATAGCCCAGGAAGAACTCCGGCGCCGCGAGGAGACCGAAGCGATTGGCAACGCCGCCGGGGGTGAGCTCGTAGGCGTGAATGATTCCTACGGCCGAGAGAAGCGCGGCAGCCAAAGACCAAAGACTTGCCGTCCTAAACCGCCGTTCGATCAACGCTACCCCGATCGCTGCAAGAATCATGGAAGTAAAGATGAACCCTTGCTGCAGGGAAATCACACCGTGCATCGCCGGGCTCTGGCCGAATGGCGCAATTCCGACTAGGTAGAGCGATTTGCCGGCGACTCTGAGCCCTGTCTCGACCATCAACAGCCCCCACGCGGCCAATGCCGGAACGATCCCCAACGCCACCGCCGGAGCATGTTCCTTCGGCGTTTCCTGAAACGACTGCGCGACGATGATAATTCCGATGTAGAGAAGAATCCCTATTCCTGCTTCGAGAGGAATCAAGCCCTGGACAGATTGAATCGTCCCGGTAAGACAAAGAAAAGCGATGAACAACCCATTCAATGTGGAATAGCCGGACCGCGCTCCGAGTCGTTTCCAACCGGGATGACCAATATAGATAGTCGTAGGAAAGACGCTGCCGAACAATGCTGCCGCGACGGAGCCAATCCCATTGGCCATGAGAGATGGGAAGGTGCGGTAACTGTCGCCCGCTGCTTCCGCGCTTTCGATGTTCTGCAACGATCCAACGACGTTGAAAATTCCCATTGGAAAAATAATCGAAAAATAATTCAGAAAGCCCGGATCTGACAGCGCCTCCCAAAGCGGACCACCGGCAAAGACCGGAATTGCCAGTGCATAGGTCGAATTCAATGTCTTCCCGGTCATTGTGCCCAACGACCAGCCAAGTAGAGTGCCCACCGCGATCGCAACCATACCGCCAGGCAAGCCAAGCGGAAATTTCTGGTGCGAAAAATACGCCACAAAGATAATTGCCATCGGCACCAGTGCTACCAAAGGCTGAGCAAAGATTTTGAAAGTAAAATCCATGGAAATAAATGTAATTGCGATACCGGCCAGCGCGGACAACAACGCTGCTCGCGGCGTCACGCGGCGCACGCTCTCAGCAATGAAGGCACAGATGATTTCGATGACACCGTTTAGAAAACACGCGACGAGCCCGACTTTCCATGCCCAGACAGGATCTTTGGTCTCCTGGTAAGCCGGCAACATAACGAAGAAAACAAAAGCGAAGAGGCTGACCGTGTTGATGCCATAGGGCAGCGCGGTTACGTCTTCCCGTCCTGTCTCCCGGGCAAGTTGCCGAGCCTGCCAGGCGTAGAAGACATTGCCAACGAGAATCGAAACAGCCGCCCCAGGCAAAATGCGCCCAAAAATGTAAGTGTCCGGCAAATGGATCAGCTCCCGGCAGAGACTGACGATGAGAATGAGCTGAATCAGATTATCGATCATGAGACCGAAAAACCCGTCCAGATCTTTGCGGACAAACCACGGTGGACTAAGTGTGTGTTGCGACATGAAAACGGCTCCGGGTTGTCGAATTCGGCAAATGTAGCTGTCCCTGCTCTTGCCTGTCAAACCGAGAAAGATTGACCCGCCATGCGGACCGTTCAGCCTTTGCTCGTGTGAACTCTTTGGCACGAGCAACCGCAGCTCTCGCGCATTAGGCGTTCCGCAACGACTGCCAAATTACCGAAAGGCTTTGCCTTTATCTCAAAACCCGTTCATGGCCAACTTTCGTCTTCTCTGGCCACTTTTGTTACTGAGTCGAGTCTTTCTCAATGGCGAACCCGTGGAAGAGCGATGATTCTACAAAGGCAACTCCTGGCCTTTTCATTGCATTTCATTCATCTAGGAGCAACGAACTACAAGGGAGGGCACAATGTTCGATTGGAAAGGATCTCGTAAGCCGCTGCTTCTCGGACTTCTTCTATTATCTATTACGGGTTGTAGCTCTTCATTAAGAACCTCGTCGTCGGAGCCTAAGATCGCCTCCTCGGTGCCTGAACCTTCGATCTTGCACGACAAAGTGGCAGTGATTCCATCACTCGACGCGCGTCTCACGAAACTCGCGTTTTTTAGCAGCAGCGCTTCCGACATTGCACCCCTTCAAAACCCAACATACAAGAACCGGTTTGAACACGCAGCTACTACACAAGTCCACCCGGAAATTCACCTCGAGTATCCCCCGCCCGGAAAGAAAATCTATTTTACAATGACGGTCCACGTCCGCGAGAACAAAAAAACATTCAGGATTGTGGACTATGACACGCGGATCGAACCCAACTGGACTTCGTCTTCCCATTCGGTCGGCATCGGAGTATTTGGTCCCGGAAATTGGCGTCCCGGCAGCTACGAGGCGGATGTCTACATCAACGGTGAGAAGGTCGCGATGGGTTCCTTTGAGGTTTTCTAATCATCGGAGCGATCGAAGAGTCCCGAGTGGATTCATCGATCGCTCGTGCCTCTCCTTCGCTCCAAGATCCATCCGACGTAGAGACCTAAAAGCTCGCTATCCTAAGTTTCTCTTGAACAGCGAATAGCCTCCCTTGACCATCTTGCGGTCTAAGCGAGCTAGTTTGGGTTGGCTCAAGACTCTTTACGAACCCTTGCAACTCTTTCTAGAGACGTTAACGATTTGCCGCGATCTCGTCTTCTTACGCTGCAATCCCGATTAGCAGATATTCTCTACGGCAGAATATGCGAACACATGGCTTACTTGAAAGATCCGAGCATGGACGATAAGAGTAACGCAAAGGATGGCTGAGCTGCTTTACGCTGATTTGGGCCAGATGGATTATCCCGCAGCCCTGGCACTGCAGGAGAGAATTTTAGAACTAAAGCAACGCGAGTATCTGGCCGACGTCATGCTTTTCGTCGAGCATCCGCATGTCTATACCCTGGGTCGCAGCGGGCAGGACGTCAACGTGCGCGCTGCCCAGGAAGTTCCAATCATTAGGACAAGCCGCGGTGGAGACGTTACCTATCACGGCCCAGGTCAATTGGTTGTCTATCCTCTCATCGACCTACGCTCCAAATTACGCAAGGACGTGCACCGTTACCTAAAAAATTTAGAGCTGAGCGCCATTCACGCGTTAAAGGATTTCGGACTGGAAGGCACTCGGCGGCCGCCCTACACCGGTATCTGGGTCGGTAACAGAAAACTCGCCGCCATCGGCATCGCTGTGCGGCGCGGCATTACGTTTCACGGCCTGGCGCTCAACGTGAACACGGACCTTTCCTATTTCGATCGCATCATTCCCTGTGGACTGAGTTGGGCGGGTGTCACATCAATGGCCAGGGAATTGAGCGCTGAACAGAACCTTGTTGAAGTTAGAGACCGGTTTCTTAACCACTTCGCAAAACTGTTTGGCTACTCACAGATTGAAAAGGCCAAAGATGGAGAATGGAAGATTGAAAATCGCGATCTTCAATCATGTATCCTCCATTCTCAAATGAGCTAACATGCCCCGACGACATCCCGACTGGATCAAAGTCAAACCTCCGGGCAATCCCAACTACCTTCACCTGAAGCGCATCCTGAGGGAGAAAAATCTTCACACGGTTTGCGAGGAAGCACGCTGCCCCAATATCGGCGAGTGCTGGGGCAACAAGACTGCGACTTTCTTGATCCTCGGCGATACCTGCACCCGCGGTTGCCGTTTTTGCGCCATCGACAAAGGCAAACCTCTGGCATTGGACCCGGAAGAACCGCGTAATGTAGCGCTAATGGTCCAGGAACTTGGTCTAGCTCATATCGTGGTCACTTCCGTCAATCGCGACGATTTGCCAGACGGCGGCGCCAAACATTTTGCCAAGACCGTATTCTGGATAAAAAGCCTTAACCCTGGAATCCGCGTTGAGCTGCTGATTCCTGATTTTGAAGGTAACCTTCACGCACTCGAGACAGTGGTTAATTCAGGAATAGAGATCCTTAACCACAATATTGAAACCGTGCCCCGGCTCTACGGCAAGGTTCGTCCCGGCCACAGCTACGACTGCTCGCTGAGTATTTTACGGCAAGCCAAAAAAATGCGCGGCGACGTGCTGACCAAGTCGGGATTCATGGTTGGCGTTGGGGAATCCTACGACGAGGTAAAAAGCACATTACACGACCTAAGAGATAATCACGTCGATATCGTCACCATTGGACAATACCTGCAACCGTCGAACCGGCAACTGCGCGTCGAGCGCTACGTGACACCTGACGAATTTAAAGAATTCAAAACGGAAGGCGAAAAGCTCGGCTTTCGCCACGTTGAGTCCGGCCCGCTCGTTCGCAGTTCGTATCATGCCTGGAGTCATGTTAATTGAAGCCGAGGATAGATAATCGATGATAGAGGATAGGCTTTTCAATCCTGTCTGCTTCTCGGCCGATCCAGACAAGTCAATGTAAACCACAGAAGGAGGTTGCTATGAAGGTATTGCGCATGCGTTCGTGGAATTTTCATGCGGATAAGTTGGACGAAATGACACGTTTCTATCAGAACGCGTTGGGCGCAGAGGTGCGCACTCAACACACCGTCGGCGGAGTCAAAGTTACTCGGTTGCGCGCTGGTGAGACCGGGCTTGGGCTTTTCGACGCCTCGGAGAAACGGGCACCGCAAGTACCCCATCACACTTTTGACATCGAAGGACCCAGCGATCCGAAAGAGTTGATCAAAGAGCTCGAAGCGAAAGGGATTAAAGTGGATGAGACACGAATTCATGGCGAAGGCCCGGGTTATTCAGTTTACGTCGTCGATCCCAGCGGAAATCGTCTGGAGCTGTCCAAAGACTAGAAGTGGACCATTTCCTTTTCTCGGATCGCGTACCGGGTGAGAGTCTTGTATCGTCGATGAGTTTTCGCCGCGGCGACTAGGTACTGGGTTAGGGGACCGACCGGCGCAGAGTCCATGCTTCTCGGGCCCGGCGCTCCCCTCCACGAGTTGTTATTGCTGGGCTGCGATTTTGTGTTATTAAAGACCATGCTGACGACGGAAGCAGACGATTTACTTAAGCTTGCATTGGCTCTTGTCTTGGGCGGCCTTATCGGTTGGGAGAGGGAGCTCTATGATAAGCCGGCGGGTTTCAGGACAAATACTCTGATTTGTGTTGGATCAACGCTTTTCACCATCTTCTCGCTAAAAATTGGAACCATTCCGGGAACTGACTCGTCTCGCATTGCCGCGCAAATTGTGTCGGGCATAGGCTTTCTCGGTGCAGGAGCGATTATACGCCGTGGAGAGGCTATTCTAGGACTTACTACAGCCGCCACAATTTGGTTCGTCGCTTCCATAGGAATGGGGGTCGGGGCAGGCTACTATGTCACCAGCTCTGTCGGAACCGCCCTGGCTTTAGCTATTCTTATTTTATTTCGGAAATTCGAGAATCTGGTGGACCGATTCCACACTACCCGAACCTACCATGTGATATTGTCGGCTGAAGATGAGGCGGTTAGAGAACTGAGTCTCACTCTCGACTCATGCGAATTAAAATTGTTAGGCAGTAAACAAGTGAAGTCTGATAACCGTTATCTGTACGAGATAACACTTTCGGGTAGTAAAGCTAAGCACAACCCGCTGTTGGATAAGCTTCTAAAATCACCTACGGTGAAGGAAGTCAGATACTGATTTTCTACTCAAAATAAGAATTCTGCGACAAGGATTCGATTTCAAAATTAGCCCTAATTTGATCTCAGCTAGCCGCAACCCGCGCAGCCAGCCAGCGCGCTGTGCGCAGAAGACGGGCATCGCTGTTACGCGGGCCAACGAGCTGAACGCCGAGAGGCAGGCCGTTCGCGCTCTGCAGCAGCGGCAAGCTGATCGCGGGCATCCCACAGAGCGTCCACAAGGTGCAGAATACCGGATCCCCAGTTGAGGAAACACCTTTGGGCGCCGCTCCGGTCGCGGCCGGTGTCAGGATCGCGTCGTAACGCTGCTCAAAAAGCTCGACAAAGCTAGCATGGATAGGCGCGATGCGTGAGCAAGCACGTTGATAATCAATCGCGCGCACGTTACGCCCGCGCTCGAGTTGCGCGCGCAACTGTTCCGAGAGACGGTCGCGTCCTTTGTCCCACTGTCGCTCGAGATTCGCCGCCATTTCGGCTTCCATGATCGTCCGGTGCAACTCCCACGCATCGATTGCCGACGGCAAAAGCTCGACCTCTTCCACCTGCTTGCCTAGTTGCCCGATCAACTCGGCGAATCCCTCCTTAGTGTCTTCGTCTGTCCGTTCCCAATACGGTGTCTTCACAAACGCAAACATCGGCGAGAGCGGCGGCTCCTCCGCAGCCACCTCGACAAACGGGATGCGCGCTCGCGGCCGCGTGTCGGGGTCCCGCTCATCGTAGCCGACGAGCTGCGCAGCGAGGAGCGCGATATCATCGATACTGCGCGCGATTAACCCCACATGGTCGAGGGTGCGCGAGAGCGTGAGTATTCCGTGGCGCGAAATCAATCCATGTGTCGGTTTAAACCCTATAACCCCGCAATATGCCGCCGGACGAATCGTGGAGCCGTTGGTCTGGCTACCGAGCGCAAGCGGCACCATTCCGGCCGCAACCGCTGCGGCCGATCCACTGGAAGACCCGCCAGGGGTGTGTTCGGGGTTGTGGGGATTGCGCGTCTTACCGGGGGAAAAATACGCAAACTCGGTTGTGACTGTTTTTCCCATGATTACAGCACCCGCCGCGCGCAGCATAGCGACCACGGTAGCATCACGGGAGGGAGTACGACCGGCGTGCAACACGGAACCATTTTCGGTCGGCATATCAGCGGTGTCGACGATATCCTTGACGCCGACGGGTATACCATGGAGTGCTCCAGTGGGCCGCCCTTCAAGGCGCCAAGTGTCCGCCGCGCGCGCCTGCGCGAGGGCATGGTCGGGATCGAGAAACGCCCACGCCTGGACTCGCCCATCCACCTCGCGAATTCGCGCGAGACAGGCCTCGACGAATTGCTCCGAGCTGATGATGCCGCCGCGGATCATCCGCGCCGCTTCCGATGCGGACAGCAAATGCAGATTTGTCAGATCCAAGATGTTGCCTCCGGCTAACCGTTGTTCGAGCACCACAATTCATGTGGCGTGGCGAGAAGCGAGCAGCCCAAGGCCCGAGGGAGAAGGGCACCGGAAGCGTACGTCGTTAGTACGTTGAGGATGCCCGGCGACTGAGAACGCAGGGATGTGACGCTTATCGTCACGGCACTAATTGCCGTATAGAAACTCCGGCAACCACAGCGTCATGCCCGGCCAAATGTACATGAACGCGAGACAGATGCAGACGATGATCATGTAAGGCATCATGCCGGCGAAGATCTGGTTGAGGGTGACATGCTTCGGCGCCACGCCCTTGAGATAAAATGCCGACATCGCCACAGGCGGCGACAGGAAGGCCGCCTGGAGATTGACAGCCACCATGGTGCCAAACAGTATCGGGTCGATTTGAAAATGGCTCAAGAGCGGGATGAAGATGGGGCAGAAGATCACGATGATCTCGGTCCACTCAAGTGGCCAGCCCAGTAGGAAGATGATCATCTGCGCGGTGAACTGGAATCCGAGCGGCGACAGGTTCATGCTCAGCACCCACCGCTCGATCAGCGATTGACCGCCGTGTAGCGCGAACACCGCGGAGAAAAGCGCCGAGCCGACGAACAGCCAGCAGACCATCGCAGTCGTCTTCGCCGTAAGGAACGTCGCTTCCTTGATGTTCTGCCGAAGCTCCGGTGAGGTTCTGAGATTCAGCAGCCCGGGTCCTAGGGTCCCCGCGAACGTGGCGCCGAGCGATCCCGACACGAGTAGCGACGCGAAGTCCTCACCCTCCCACCATCCGAGCGCGATGCCGATAATCGCTCCGATGGGACTCCACCACAAGACCTGACGCTGATACTTAGCCATGACCGCGAGATACATCGCGCCGAGCGCGCCGACCGCCGCTGACTCGGTCGCAGTGCAGATGCCAAACAGGATTACCGCGAGCACCACGAACGTGAGCACTCCGAGCGGCACTACCGACGCGCATAGCTCCTTGAGGATCTCGAACTGCTCGCCGTCCATTCGCCAGAAGTAGATGCCAAGCAGGAGCGCAGAGCCTGCGGCCAATCCCCAGAACCAGGGATAGAAGTGCTCGGGAATCTTGCCCGCCGTGGAGGTGGCCGATTCCCCGAGCGACGTCATCTCCTCGGGCGGCGCGCCTGCGCTTCGCGGGGCCTCCGTGCTCCCAACCTCGGACTCAGCCGTCCCGAGCTCCTGCGGCTTTTCCTCCGCAGGCGCGGGCGCCGCGGCCGGCGGTGCGGTAGCGGACTTGGTCGGCGCGGGTGCGGCCAGAGGCGCGGCGACGGACACGGTTTGGACCGCCGGGGCATTGTAGATGACCACATACCACCAGGTGGCGCTGAAGGTGCCGACTGTGAGCGCCACCGGTACCATGAGCGCCAGGACATTCTCAACGATCAATCCATAGCCCGCCGACTGTCCGTCTCGCGTCGTCCCGCCGCGCGCGAGGCTTGGTCGCAACAGGGTAGCGATAAGGCCGGGGACAACACTCCGAGACGGGCCGCGCTCGAGCCGCTTGAGCCACTCTGGAACCGCGACCCGGTACTGGTCAGGCGGCAGCTTGGGCGCGATCTTCGGGTTGATGATCGCCCAGCCGAGGATGTAGATGAGATAGAGAAACGTGAGAAAGAAGCCGGGTAGCATAGCCGCGGCGTAGAGCTTCACGATCGACTGACCGGCCACCGCCGCGTAAACGATCAGCATGACCGACGGCGGGATGAGAATGCCGAGTGTCCCGCCCGCGGTGATTGCGCCGGAGGCGAGCCGGACGTCGTAGCCCGCGTTCAGCATCGGTCGTAACGCGATCACGCCCATGAGGACCACGACGGCGCCGACGATGCCGGAAGCGATGCCCCAGAATGCGCACACCATGAGAGTCGTCACCGCCAACGACGCGGGTACGCGCCGGAATGCAAGCTGGACACTGTGAAACATCCGGTCAACCAGCGCCGCCCGTTCCATGATGTAGCCCATGAACACGAACAGCGGCACTGATAACAAGGTGTCGTTGGTCATCACCCCGTAGGTCCGCTGGACGACCAGATCGAAAATCCGGTTGTTATACCAGTGCTCGGCCGGGCTCCAGAACGCAATGTAGCCAAAGATCATCCCGAGGCCCATGAGTGTGAACGCGGTCGGGAAGCCCATCATGATCGCGACCACGATGAGCCCGAGCATGGTCAGGCCGAGTGCCGGATCGCTCATGGCTTCTTCTGCTCGTCCTTTTTGATCGCTACCTCGTGAACTACGCCTTCTTCCATGATACTGCGGTGGCGGGCGGCTTCGTCGATCGCATGCGCTGTCTCCATGGCGGCACGACGCGACTCTTCGTCCACGAACTCGCTGTGCGCGAGCTGCTCTCCAACCACGTCGATCTCTTCGACGTCCTCCAGCCGCGCGGGCCAGGCGCCGGTGCGCAGGCACTCGACGCAGCGGACGATTTCGGCCAGCCCCTGGAGCATCACCAGCGCGCCCGCGATCGGGATCACTGTCTTGAAGTGGTAAATGGGCGGTCCCTCCGCCGTGACGGTCGAGTGCTCGCCGATGCGCCAGGAATCGGCGGCGTAGCCGTACCCTGCGTAGATCAGGCCGAGGATACCCGGGATAAAGAACAGGAGATACAACGCCAGGTCGAGCGCCGCCTGGCCCCGCGGGCGAAGGTAAATATACACGAAGTCGGCGCGCACGTGTCCGGCCAACGCCAGTGTGTAAGCGCCGCACATCATGAAGAGCGTGCCGTACAACATGTTGTTGAAGTCGAAGATCCAGGCGGTCGGCGCGTTCAAAATGTACCGCTTGAATACCTCGATGGAGACCACCATCGTCAGCGCCACGATCAGCCACGCGAAGGCCTTGCCCGACCAGTAACTGACCTCGTCGATGCTATGGAGAAAACGCTGGGCGTTCATCGGCAGATAAAAAACGCCAACCATCCGCGGCATGGCGGATGGTTGGCGGGATGGCTGAAATAAGTCACGGAAAGCTAGCTCTTCTTGGGCTCCGGCTTGGCAGCCGCCTTCTTGGCGAAGTAGTAATTGTAGGCCATGCGGCGGCTGACATTGGTGTCGAGGTCCCACTTTACCGCTCGCTCGGCGAACTGGCGCTGTGACTCGGCGATCTCCTTGAACATGGGGTTCTGCGTCGAATACTTCGCCTCGACCTGGTCGAAGACCTCGAGCTGCTTCTGCAGCACCGAGTCCGGGGTCTTGTAGAATCTGACCTTGTCCTTGGTCTGCATCTCGACATAATCTTTCGAATAGCGATCGATCGCCTTCCATGACATGTCGGCCGAGGCCGCCTCGACCGCGTATTCGATCATCGCTCTCATTTTTGCCGGCAGCGCGTCGAACTTGTTCTTGTTGAACAGGATCTCGAACTGCTCAGCGTTCTGGTGGTAGCTTTGCAACATGCAAATCTTGGAGACGTCGGGAAAGCCGAGGACACGGTCGGAGGACGCGTTATTGAACTCCGCCGCCTCGATTAGGCCACGGTCCAAGGCCGGCACGATCTCCGCGCCGGGCAGCGCATTTACCGCCGCCCCCATGCCCGTAAACAGGTCAATCGATATGCCCACGGTGCGGAACTTCATACCCTTGAAGTCGTCTGGCTTGGTGATCACCTTCTTGTACCAGCCGAGCGGCTGCGTCGGCATTGGACCATAAGGGAAGGAAACGACGTTGGCATCAATCGATTTGTAAAGCTTGTCGAGGAGCTGTCTTCCACCGCCGTACTTGAACCAGGCGAGCAGCATGTTGGCATCCATGCCGTAGGCTGGGCTCGATCCAAACAGGGCAAGCGCCGTCTGCTTGCCGTAGTGGTAGACGAGCACGCCGTGGCCGCCGTCGAGTGTCCCCTTCGACACGGCGTCGAGCAGCTGGAAGGCGGGCACTACCGCGCCGGCGGGTAACACCTCGATCTTCAAGTCGCCGCCGGTCATCTCATTGACCTTTTTGGCGAAGTCGTTCGCGTACTCATGGAAGATGTCCTTCTGCGGCCAGGTGCTCTGCCAACGCATCGAAATGGGGCCTTGCGCTTTGACGATTGCCGGAAAGCCCAGTGCCGCGGCACCTCCTGCGGCAACCGCAGCCTTGAGAACATTTCGGCGCGATATTTTCGTGCTACCTTGTTCTTGGATTTCCTTTTGATCAATCATGATTCGCCTCCTTGTACTACTGATTTGGAGAAATCGCGACATAGTTTATATTACAGTTAATGGATTTAGGTCAAACACCCGGTTAGCTCGCATAGGCTTCTTTCCGATGAGCCACGACACTGTCTTCCAAAAGCTGCGCAGTCGAGAGAGACCGTGAAACACGCGCTCGCAAGCTTCGACCAAACGGACCAGGTAACTAAAATTGTCGTGGCTGTTACCGCTGCAAGAAGAATTTTATACGGAAGAGCGTTCGTTGGCTACGGCGTAATACGAAAAATTTCGCCCTTGACTGACACTTCATCCGCGCTGTAGCATCGGCCATGTTCCGACGTGAGGGAGAGTCTGGCAAAGTGGCCGACTGGAGCAGACGCTCCGGATTTGGAGGACTGCGTAGCCTGAGCAGAGCGAACGAGATCGGAGCTATAGAAGTTGTCTGACAAGACCCCCCATGCCCAACGACGTCTCGCAGCGATTGTGTTCTGCGACATGGTCGGCTACAGCTATCTCATGGAGGAGAGCGAAACCCAAGCTCTTCAGCTTCTCGGGGAATACCGGCTAATCGCCGCCAAAAGCATCCAAGAGCACTCGGGAGAAATCATCGACACCGTTGGAGACGGTCTGTTTGCAGCCTTCAGCAGCGCCGTGGATGCCGTCCGCGCCGCGGTTGCCATCCAGAGAGATCTCGCTGCCCGCAATCAGCGCGAGGGAGGCCAGCAGCCGCTTCTGGCCCGGATCGGCATCCATCTTGGAGACGTATTGCAAGAGGGGCAGCATCTCTTTGGGAGCGGAGTTAATGTCGCCAGCCGCATCGAGGTGCTCGCGCCGCCCGGAGGCATTTACGTCTCCGGCGAGGTCTACCAGCAGGTGCGCAATCAGAAAGGTCTCTCCTTCCGAGATATTGGAGAGAGGCAACTCCGCAACATCAAAGACCCCGTCAGGATCTATGATCTGATGCCCGGCGAAGAAACGGGTGAGGCCAAGCGCCCCGAAGCCGCCACAGGATTGAGAGCGATCGCTGTCCTGCCGTTCCAGAACATGAGCCCAGACCCGGAGAATGAGTACTTCAGTGACGGGATGACTGAAGAGATCCTCACTCGACTCTCGAAGATCCGGGAGCTCAAAGTTGCCTCTCGCAGCACCGTCTTCCGCTACAAAGGAAAGGGCATTGACCCGCGGGATGTAGGGCGGGAGTTAGGAGTCGGATCTGTCCTTGAGGGAAGCGTACGCAAGCTCGGCAATCGCCTCCGAATCACGGCCCAACTCATCAACGCCATAGACGGTTTTCATCTCTGGTCGGAAGGTTACGATCGCAACCTGGATGACCTGTTTGCGATCCAAGACGAGGTCTCCGAGAGCATTGCACAGGCTCTCAGAGTGAACCTCACAGAGGCTGAGAAGGCCCAGCTCTCGGCCATTCCCACTCAGAGCATCGAGGCCTACGACTACTACTCCCGTGGCCGCCATCTTTTCTATCAGTATACAAGAGGAGGACACCGAGCTGCCATTGAGATGTACCTCAAAGCCCTAGAGTTGGACCCGAATTATGCCCTAGCTTATGCTGGCCTTGCCGTTTGTTATGCGTTCCTTATAGTTAGAGGCTGGGACGAGAATCCGATCTGGCTCAGCAAAGCCGAGGAAGCAGCGCTTAAAGCACTGGGTATCGACCAGCGCTTGCCGGAAGCCCATTTTGCCATCGGTTTCGTTTACGAAATGAAGGAGGAGTGGGATAAGGAGGAAGGGGCTATGAGGCGCGTCCTGCTCCTGGATCCTAACCATGCTCATGCCCATGATAGCCTCGGGGACGTTCACTATCACCGTGACCAGCTCAAGGAGGCCATGTCCGAATATCAAACTGCCCTGCGTCTCGATCCTTTCCACCCCCGGGCGCCCATTCAACTGGCAGCCACCTATGAAAAAGGGGGTCAGTATCGCGCGGCGGTCGCCCAGCTCCAACGAACTTCCGAGCTCCTTCCCGATTTCGATTGGACGTGGATTTACCTCGCTGATCTGCATCATTCGAGGGGAAACTATGAGGAGGCCTTGCGGGCGTACAAGCGAGCCCTCGCCATCGACCCCGCCAACGTCGATGCGAAGGTGGGGCTCGGCCTGACCTATGCCGCAATGAGACGGTTTGAGGAGAGCGAGCGGATCGCGAAAGAGCTGCTCGAGTCGAGCGGCAAGTCTCCGGAGGAGAACGGCGACTACCTGTTTGTAGTCGGAATGCTCGACCGCGCTCGTGGAGATCACGAGAAGGCCATCACGTCACTTGAAAATGCCATGTCTGTTGCACGCAGAAGATACCACCGCGTCTACACGGGGGCGCTCGCCGAGACTTATGCCCTTAAGGGAGACAAGGACAATGCGATTGGCCATTACCGGAAGGCGCTGGAGTCCGAGCAACACTCCTCCCCCTACATGACCCAGTTCCACTACCGCCTCGGCTTGCTTTACGAGGAGAAGCAAGAATTGCAGACGGCCAGCGAAGCGTACCGGCGCTTTTTGCATTACTGGAAAGATGCCGACGCAGATCTACTTGTCCTGGCTGACGCTAAGCAGCGGCTCGCCGCCCTTGAGGCACGGGCGAGTGCTTGACGCAACGAAGAGAAAATTGTGAGCCGCTACGATCTTTATCGACGTCCAGCCACGACACTAAACGAGGACCACTCTAAGATATGAGCCGGAACGCGCTCATCAATGAGCTGCGCGCGCTCGTCGGGGATCATTACGTCCTTGTCGAAAAGGAAGATGTCATCGTCTATGAGCAAGACGGTTCTATCTTCCAGGTTATGCCGGAAATCGTCGTCTTGCCCGCCGACGTCGAACAGGTCGCTGGCGTCGTCAAAGCCGCGCGGCGCGTTAACGTTCCAATCGTTCCACGCGGCTCAGGCACCGGGCTTGCCGGCGGCGCGGTTCCCGCCGAAGGCGGCATCGTCCTGTCGCTAGCCCGTTTGGATCGCATCCTAAAAATCGATCTGCAAAACCGCATCGCCATCGTTGAACCTGGCGTGATTAATCTCGATATGACAAAAGCCGTATCCAAAGATGGTTTCTTCTACGCACCCGATCCCAGCAGTCAGGCTGCATGCTCCATCGGTGGCAATGTCGCCAACAATTCCGGCGGGCCGCACACCTTGGCTTACGGCGTAACCACGAATCATGTCCTAGGAGCCGAAGTGGTTTTGGATGATGGGCAGATCGTCTGGCTTGGCGGCGAAGTCTCGGACACGCCCGGTTACGATCTCTGCGGCATCTTCGTTGGCTCCGAGGGTACGATGGGAGTCGTCACAAAAGTCGCCGTCAGACTCATGCCAACCCGCGAGTCTGTCCGCACGCTGCTGGCGATCTTCGACGAAATGGACGTAGCGACTCGAACAGTCGTGGATATCACCGCGGCAGGTATCATTCCCGCGGCTTTGGAAATGATGGACCGGACAACCATAGAAGCAGTGGAAACCGGCTCGCCCGTCGGCTTTCCACGCGATGCCGAAGCGGTGCTGATCGTGGAAGTCGAA
>Ga0081455_10004491_pt1 | contig 15609 bp, 11 predicted proteins | sample TabmetS3T2R1_FD_70207 | JGI IMG/M metagenome (GOLD analysis project Ga0081455, IMG submission 70207) | Tabebuia heterophylla rhizosphere microbial communities from the University of Puerto Rico - S3T2R1 | ecosystem: Host-associated > Plants > Roots > Rhizosphere ... | reverse complement strand
GCGTGGTACAAGCTGCGGCAGGATGCTGCGCTCAGCGGCGCTCGGCGCCGCGATTGCGTTGGTCTCCGCCGTTGGGGCCTCGGCGGAAGTCGTTGCGCGCGGCGTCCAGGACGGGTTCCTCGCGCTGAACGGGAAGGCGGTGCCGTCTGTCGCATTCGTGCGGGGGTCGACGCTGTACGTCTCGACCCGGTCGGCGACGGGCAAGTGGACGGCGGCCGCTGCCGCGTCGGTTTCGCCGGGCTCGACGGTGACCGCCTTCAAGGTCGGCCCGGCCGGGCCTGTCGTGCTCGTCGAGAGCGCCGACGTGCGGACGTTGTCGCTCGTGCGGCGCCGGTCCGTGGGCTGGCAGACGACTCGCCTCGCCAAGGTCACGGCGCCTCGCCTCAGGCTCGGCTGGCCCGGGCTCGCGCTTACCCGGGCGGGCCTCCCGGTCGTCGCCTACACGCGCTGGAACGGCGCGAACCTGAACAGCCAGCTGCTGCTCACGCGGGTCGACGCCAAGGGCGGCCTGACCACGCGCAGGATCACTGACGAGGGTTTCCCGAAGAGCCTCGTCCCACCGCCCGCCGCACCTGTGCTGTTCGGCAACGTCGTCCACGTCGTCGAGTCGTACGGCTACCGCGGCGTGCTCGGGACGCTCGAGTGGTTCCCGCGCGGGAAGACCTGGACCGGCTTCGGCCTCGACTCCGGGGTCGGCGACTTCCCGGTCGGCCCCGTCCTCGCGGGGCTGAGCCCGAACGGCGTGCTGCACGCGGCCTGGACGGAGTCGCTGACCTCCTTCGACACCGCCCCCGTGACGCTTGCCGTGCGGCGCAAGATCGCGAGCTCGAAGTTCGTGCTCGACCGCGCCCTCGTAACCGGACTCGCGCTCCCGTCGACCGGGGCGGAGGTGGCCGCGAACGCCTGGGTCGGGCGCGACGCCTTCGGCCAGACCGGGTCGCAGTACGTGTGGGCCGGAACGATCGCGCGCGGGAAGAGCTCGATCGAGGTCGACGGCTGGCTCGCGGGGCTGGCGGTCGCGCCTCGCGGCGGGCGCGACCTGCTGCTGGGCGGGCCCGACGGGCTGCGCTGGTTCCGTTCGCCGCAGAGGCCGAACACGCGCGTCACGCTCGACGCGAGCGACTTCGGCGACTCGATCGCACTGGACGGGACCGTCAGCGGCGTTTCCTCGGGGAGCGTGCAGCTCTTCCGCGAACGGCCGGGTGAGCCTCGCCGGGCGATCGGCCGGGCGGCGATCAGCGGCGGCTCGTTCTCCTTCACCGACCGCCCGACCACGCGGCCGCTCCTCTACCGGGCTGTCTGCATGGGCCCGGGAGGCGTGCCCTACGCGGCTCTGACGCCCGACCCCGTGGGCGGCTAGCGCCCGCAGCTACAGATCGGAGCGCCCAGCTCGTGGCGCTCCAGGCGCATCCCGCAGCGGCTGCACGTGGCCGGTAGCAGCTGGGCCCGGACGAACAGCGCGCGCATCAGGGCCGCCCAGAAGGCGAAGTACAGCACCACGAAGGCCGGGGAGTTCACGAAGGGCTTATCGGCTGAGCCTGGCGAGCGGTTTAGCGTCGGTACTATGCGTGGCGTGAGCTGGCTGTCTGTCGCCTTGCTCCTGTGTGCGGTCGCGGTCGTGATCGGGGCCGAATGGCCCCGGCTCAGCGAGCGGCTGGGCCTGGAGGCTCGCCGCAAGCGCGAGCGGGCCCGGCGGAAGTCGCAGCTGAAGCTTCTCCGCAACGAGACCGACGAGTTCGCCGCGAGCGTCGAGCGCGACCTCGACCAGCTGCCGACGATCGAGGACTACGACCGCCGCAACTAGCCGACTGTGAACGGCGCGCCGAAGCGCCGCGTGTTCGGCAGGGTCGTGGCGCCGTTCTCGTTGTTCTTCGCCTCCTGCACGTCTGAGGCCGTGAAGACGAGCGTATGGCGACCGCGGCCGAGCGCGCCGACCGGCACCTCGGCGCGGTTTGCGCCCGGGAAGTAGACGACGCGCCGGGGGCGGCCGTCGACGGTTGCGAGCAGGGACGGCCAGTCGACGCCGGATCCCCGGTCGGTGACGCGCACCACGAGCTTCCCGCCGGGCCGGACGCTGCGCGTCAGCAGCCGCACGGCGGGCGGCGTGACGTCGTCGACCCAGAAACGGAAGCGGAACGGGCCCGCCGCTCGGCGGCTGCGGGTGTCGAACACGAGGTCGTACAGGCCCGGCGCCGGGCGGAACACGCCCACCGCGGGCACGAGGTCGAAGAAGGTGGGCTGGTAGGGGTTCAGCCGAATCGGCAGGGCGGTGTAGCCGGCGAGCCGGTCCTCGCTCCCGGCCTGGACCAGGCGCGGTGAAACGCTGCCGGAGAGGACGACCGCGCCGGCGTTCGCGACGCGACCGCGGATACGGAAGCGGAAGACCTGCTCGGGCCCGGGCAGCCGTTGGGTCACCCCGAGCCTCCCGGGTGCGGACGGATAGCGGTACGACGAGACGCGCGCCGGCCGACCGCGCGTGTTCCCGCGGTAGACGCCCGGTCGTCGCAGCAGCATGTGCCCTTCCGTCGCGAGGCGCGTGGAAGCCACCCGCAGCCAGTACGGGAACCGGCGTGTGGCGCTGCCCCGCGTCAGGACAACGAACCCTGAAGCCTCGTTCGGGCGCGCGCGCTTCGAGACCAGGGCGCGCAATGCCAGCCTCCCCGGCACCGTCACCGAGGCTGGCACCCGCAGCGAGACGCCCCGGGCGCGAACGAGCTGGCGAAGCGACACTCGCCATGCGCCCGCGCCGCCGCCCGCGTCGGCGAGCGAGAGCCTCAGCGGCCGCGAGCTACCGCGTGAAACGAGCCCGAAGGAAAGGCTGGTGGGCCGGCTGAACAGAAGCGGCTGGTCCGCGGCCGGCATCCAGATCATGCCGCCACCCTCGCGCGTCGGCGGCACCTCACGGCCTCTTGACGTCACCGCGGTCCCCGTCGAGACGAGCGCTGACCGGATCTGCGCCGGCGTCCACCTCGGGTGCCGCTGCAGCAGCACGGCGGCTGCCCCGGCGACATGCGGCGCGGCCATGCTCGTGCCGTCGAGGGTGCCCCACGAGCCGTCGTTGCGAGGCACCGACGAGAGGATGTTCACGCCGGGCGCGGTGACGTCGGGCTTGAGCAGGAGCGAGACCGGCGTTGGGCCGCCGGAGGAGAAGTACGCGATCACGCCGGTCTTGCTCGCCGCGGCGACCGAGATCGCTCCGGCGGCGGTCGAGGGCGAGCCGACCGACCCGGGCCCGACGGCGTCGAAGTCGTTCCCCGCCGCCACGACGGGGACCACTCCGGCCGCCGCAGCGGCGTTGAGCGCCTTGACGACGATGTCGCGCGACGGCGTGATCTCGGGCTCGCCGTACGAGAAGTTGATCACGTCCATCCCGTCCTTGACCGCCTGCTCGATCGCGGCCACGATCTCGGGCGAGTTGCCGTCCAGGCCGAAGCCGGGCGTGGCGATCGTGCCGATCCGGTAGTTGCCGATGTAGGCGCGTGGCGCGACCCCGGACACCTTCACGCCGCGGGCCGTCGTGTCATGGTCGCCCGCGGCGATCCCGGCGACGTGGGTGCCGTGCTCCGACTCCGTGGGGTCGAAGGGAGCGTTGGCGTAGCGCCAGCTCGCGCCCGGAGGCGGGAAGGCGCGCGCGACGATCACCTTCGCCGTCGTGTAGGCCCGCTGCCCCTTGGGGAAGCCGGCGGGCATCGTGAAGCCGGCGGGGGAGAAGAACGGGTGCGCCTGGTCGACGCCGTCGTCGATCACCGCGATCTTGATCCCCTGACCCGCGGTGGCGAGCGTCGGGCCCCAGACCTGCGGCGCGCCGATCACCTTCGGGCTCTGGTTGAGCGTGCGGCGGTAGCGGACGCTTGCCTGCACCTCGCGCACGCCGGGAACGGAGGCGATCAGGCGAGTCGAGCCCCGCGGGGCGACCACGGCGAGCCCGTTGAGGACGACCTGGTAGCGCCAGCGGATCGTCGCCTCGGGCACCAGCGCGCGAATGCGCCCTGCGACGGCGTCCTGCTCACGCCCGATCTGGGCCCGCGCGTGCGGCCGCCGGGCGAGCGGCGGACCGTCGAGGAGCGCAACCACCTCCACCAGCGGCCCGCGCGAGGAAGCCGGCGGATTCGCCGACGCACCCGTCAGCGGCAGCACGAAGGCAGCCGCGGCGATGACTAGAAGACCCCTGCGCAAGCCGAAAACCCTAGATAGGCCGAGCCAGGCCGCCGCTACACTGTCCCCGCCGGCGGATGTGGCGGAATTGGTAGACGCGCACGGTTCAGGTCCGTGTGGGGGCAACCCCGTGGAGGTTCAAGTCCTCTCATCCGCATCTTTGAGACGTGCGGGGGTTTCGCTCGGTTAGCGGTGGAGACGGTCCGCGCTCACTCTGTAAGCGGGTGCCTCGAGCCGCTGTGGCTCTCGAGGCGGCCGGCGCGATCGCCGACCGCGCTGTGCCCTGCGTTAGGTCGTGTGGATCGGCAGCTGGGCGTGTCCGCGGTATCTCCTCAGCCGTGATGGAGGCACGTCGACCCCGCAGGGCCGCTCATACGGGATCTTCCAGAAGGCGATTCAGGGCCGGAACGTGATGCGGCCGTGGCCCACGGCTTACATCAATACGTCGGATGGGACTTCGACGAACTCAGCTCGGTATGAACGTGTCATAGCGCGACGGACGGCCGTCGCCGAAGATGGCTTCAGTCTGACGGTCTTCCCCAAGTCGGCAGCGCCAGCGCCACACTGGCGCTGCCGTCCCTCCTTAGACCCTCGCCGGGATGGCTGAAACGGGCCACCACGCGGCGGAGAGCGGCCAGCGGCTAACGGGTCGCCATTCGACCTGAACATCCCGAACTGCTTACCCGCGGGTGGCGGCCCGCAGGCTGGAGCGCCTGCCCCAGGAGCATCCCGACGGGACTATCGAGGAGGCGGCGCTGGCCACGTTTTGCCTCGTCCGCTTCCCGGCGCTGGTCGCGAAGTCGGCGAACCGCGCTTCCGCAGACACTCACGGAACGCTTGCGTCGTCGAGACACGGAGTCAATTACGCTCGGCCCGGTCCCTTCCCCCTAAAGGTGAGCCGACAGAGGCGGCTCCTTGCCGCGGCTTAAGGCCAGATTTCGCGGCACGGCACTCCTCGCATCGCCCCAAACAAGGAGTTGGAAACGCCGCCTCCTGTCGGCTCAAGGACGCCCTCGAGTGCGGCGGCTCGGCGGGGGCGAGTGCGCTCGCGCTCGGTCTGCCAGTACCACCGTCGCTCCCGGACAGAATCGAATGTCACCAGCGCTCGCTCTGTAGCCGCTTGGGCTAGGGCAACGATCTCTTCAAGCTCTCCACGTGAGAGCTGTCGCTCCACGGTAGGGCTGACCTACCCGATTTAGGCTCGGGACCAACCACCTCGTCTGAGACGGGGAGCAAAGGGGCTGCAACGCCCGGGCGCTGGAACGCGCCCCGGCCCGAGGCGACGCCGTAAAAGCGGCGTAGCGTGACCCGTCATCGGGAGATGCACACGGGATTTGGACTGGATGCTCACCCGTGAGGGCGCATTGTTTGGCCCCGTCCCTTTCCTACGAGGTCCGGCGCTCCACGCGCATGGACGAGACCGCGTCGGCGGATGATCCTTCGTCTGGTCGTCCGCCGACTCGGTCCCGAGGTTCGCGTTGGGACGCTTGCGCGCCGCGTCGTCGTCGAGCTCAGGCCCGAGCAGCACGAGGCACTGGAACTCTCAGCCGGCTCGGTCCGGAAGGGCTGCTGCGAGCGGTGGCGCTTCAGCTCGTGGCGTCGAGTCGTTCACGCTGACGACTGACCCGCGCCCGTTCCCTTGCACGCTGCGTCCGTTCATCCGCCTTCTTGGCGGTCATCTCGTCGCCGCGTTCGCGGGCGTGTCGGGCGTGCTCTTGGTGCAGACGCACCGCCTCTTCGTGCAACTCGGAGCCTCTGACCACGACAAAGACATGCCCTGTGCCGCGCCCTGCTCAAACGCCCATCTAGATTTCCTCAGCCCTCCGGCCCCGAGGAAGGAGCAGCGTCGACCTCGGGGGTCGCTCATACGGGATCTTCCAGAAGGCAAAGTCCTGTCGGCTCGCCGCACCGCGATCCCACGGGTCACAGGACTCAGCCTCGCCGGCCGCTCTACGTGTCCAAAACGGCCAGTGGCCGGCGGCGAGTCTCGCGGCGTAGCTGTGAACGCGGGCCCGGTCGCGCAGCACAAGCGCCCCGCCCGTCGTCGAGCTTCAGCCGCTCGACTGCGAGCCCCTTTAGGCCCGAAACGTCCGAGACGCCAATCGGCCTAGACGGACGAGCGAGTTGAACACGCGCCTGTCTGCGCGGGCAAGTCGCTCGCTCGAGGATCGGACATGCCGATCCGCCTCGTCGAGCCTGTTCCTTGCGTCGTCGAGTGTCCTGCGCGACGTGCCTTGCCGCGCATCAGCCATGTGCGGAATGGTAGCCGCGATGTGGCAGTCGCAACTATCCGAGGAGGCGCGCGACGCCTCGGCACGGACGGAGCGGCGACTAGGTGGCCCAAAACCAGGGCGGGCCAAGAGAAGTAGCTAAAGATGCCGGGCGATACAGCCTCACGGGACAGGCGGCAACCGTCCCTAGTACGCGGGGGAAGTCGCCCGGCCTCGCTTCATGTTTCCCTGCGGGAATGGACTAAGGTCAGAGCTAGCCGCTGGCGTGCTTTCAAGTCCTAGTTGGTGGGCCAGAGCAAGGAAGCCGCAGTAATCCTTGAAAAACGGCACCCCCTCGCCCAGGGGTTTACTCGCTCCGGCCCAGCATGAGCTTAGGACGTCTCCAAGCCTTAAGACAAGCGGTGGTCGAGACAGGGCTAAGCCTTCGTCTGTCGGTGCCGTCCACCGTGAGGCGGCGCAGACGCTCAAGGCCATGGCCGAAAACGGCCACTAGCAGCCGGCTGGCTTATTTCAAGGCCTAGACCGAGGTTCGCGGTCGCCCGGCCGTTTGGGCAGCGTCTCCTGGTCGGGGATCACACACGGTCGAACAGGGCGGTCGGCGGGCGGCGCCGACTGCCCGCCTTCGCCAGATCCCTTGTTAGGCCGGCCGATCTACTTGCTCGACTGCTCTACGGATCGGCCACGCTTTACACAGCTCCTCCGAGCTCTAGCTCCACACAGGCAGAGCAGTAGAAGACGAGCTCGGCCGGTTCATCGAGATCGTCGTCGACGTGGTAGGCGCGCCAGCGGTCATCGTCCTTCGGGAGGCATTGCCGATCGCAGACCGCGCAGGTTGTGATGGAGGCGACGTTAGTCACTGCACTGAGGCTACGGCGTCCGTCTCAGCTTGCCTAGGCGCTCATTCGGCCATGTCGCTCAAGAAACTGCGGGGGCCAGGAATGAGGCGGACACGGCTACGGGCGCAACCAGACGCCTCACCCTGGCCCCTCAAGGGGCCTCGCCCTAGCCCCACAAACAAGACGCTCAAGCCGTGGCGTTGCTTCCTAGGAGTGGATGCGCTCGACTAGCCGTCCTCGACGACCAGTACGGGTGCCTGGTCGACGGACCTGCCCGGCTTGCAGCCTCTTTGCTCCCCGTCTGAAACCGTCAGCTCGTCCAGTTGGCAGTTGATCGTGGAATGAACGAGACAGAGAGGAGCAGAACATGCGCGAGGACGACGAGTTCGCAGGCGTCGGCTCGGTCGTCGAGATCGCTTGCGAGTGCGGACGGAGCGGCTGCGCCGAGATCATCGCGCTCCCGCGGTGCGTCTACGAACAGGCGCAAAGGGAGCCTCGACGACTTCTGCTTGCTCCTGGCCACCAGCTGCCGGGGATCAGAGGCGCGTTGAGCCGATATGACAGCTTCGTGGTCGTCGCGAGCGAGCAAGCCGAGGGCGACCGATAACGCGAGCGAGCCGGCTCGAGCCAAGCGGCCAAACACGCAGGAGGTACTGGTAGTCGCCGTCGAGTCGCCCCGCGGTGCAACAGCTCGCCCGGTACGGTCGCCCGGGCGCTAGAACCACCAGATCAGCAGCACGATCACGGCGATCCCGGTGACGAAGCACACCGCAGCGAGAGCCGCCGCGGCCCAGCCGCTCATGTCCTCGCCGCTCCGCTTCAGGCGGCTTGTCGCCTGCCGGCCCCACGAGCCGCCGGCGTCCAACTCCACCGTTCCGCTGAAGATCTGCCACAGCCCGCGCACCACCGCGAACGCGACGAGCGCCACCGCCGCTGCGGCGATCACCAGGCCGTAGTTCGCGCCGAACGACACGATCACCGAGAGGGTACGCCGTCCGGCCAGGCGCCGCAATGCGCCGTACGATCGAGGACCCCTGACTGGCCGCGTCTCCCTTCCGGGCTCCGGCTTTCCTACACTCGGATCTCCTCGACGACGATCAGCACCGGCGGCTGGTCGCCATCGTCGTCCCGCCTGCCGACCACGCGTAGCGCTCGCCGGCCCACACAGATCTTCGAGCCGATCGGCCAGTCCGGCACCGCCGCGTTCAGCGTCGGCGGCTGGGCGGGCTCGCCGTCCCTCGTCTCCAACCTGAAAAGGAATCCGGCCACCAGTTCCTCCTTCCGTCGGTCTGGGGGCCGAATGGACGAGGCGAGCATATCGCGCGCCGGCAGCGCGCGCCCGGACGGCCGCTAGTCGAGCGCGGGCTCGCGGCGTAGCGTGAGGATTCGCACCGAATCAGCCTCTGTGGCCGAACTCGCGCTCCGCGCAACGCGAGTAACGCTCGCATCCCGCTCGCCGTTGTATCGCCGTGGGGTCATGACCGAAGAACCGCTCGAAACAATCCGACACTGCGCCGAGTGTGGGCAACGGTGGCTGCCGGGTGAGAACTGGGGCTGGAAGGCGCGCCTAACGGACGACGAGTCGGCGGACGTACTCGTCTTCTGTCCGGAGTGCGCCCAGCGCGAGTTCGACAGCGACTAGCTCGCGACCCGGGTTGCGATTGCAGCGCGACGGCCTTCGGCTCGCCGCCCGGGGCCGATCGCTCTAGTCCGCGCTCAGTCCGCAAACCCCCATGTAGGCAAGAGAAATCGGCGTCAGCCGAGCAGTGAAAAACCTGCTCGCGCGGCGGAACGCTGTTCGTTCCGTAGAAGCGCTACCAGTAGACATCAAGAGGCAGGTGCTGGCCCACCTGCCCCTTGATGTCCGTTCGCGCGTCGCTGCTCAGAATCGCGTCTCGGCCTGGCGCCTGAGCGTCTCGGCCCCCTCGTCCCAGCGGACGATCAGGGTGTAGAGCACGAGGATGTTCAGGGCCATCATCGTCAGCGCCCAGAGCGGGTACGTGGCGCTGCCGACGAAGCCGAGCTGCAAGAGGAAGTTGAGGCTGACGATGACGATCGCGGTCCAGCGCGCCCAGTTGGCCCCGGCGAGCAGCGCGAAGCCGACCACGGCGAGGACGAACGACCAGAGCAAGGTGACCCAGCCCCAGGTGGTGAGGTCGAAGACGATGATCTGATCGGGGGTGACGTGGTAGTACGAGCCCCGGATGAGGGCGGTCAGGCCCTCGAAGAAGTCGATCATCGCGATGATCAGGATCAGGATTCCGCTGAAACGGATCCAGCCTGCCCAGGTCTCGCTTCCTGCCATTTCCGGCTCCTTTCGCGGCGGATGTGCTGCGCCGTTCTGCGGTCAGGGCGGCTTTCCTGCACCCGGAGCCGCGCAGCGAGCCAGGCGCAACAGGGATTCGCGGCCCTGGCCCGAAGAGCGCGCCGAGGCGCGGTGGCCGCGAGGCTAGGCAGGGCTTGCGCCCTTTACGGCAGTTCGAGTCTGTCCCGCGCCTTCGAGGGAGCGGTTCTCAGCCGCCGAGCGCGGCGAGGACCTCGTCGGCGTGCCGGTCGGGGTTCACCCGTCGCATCACGCGGGCGACGTTACCGTCGGCGTCGATCACGAACGTCGAGCGCTCGTACGAGTTCTTGCCCTCCCGCGCGACGCCGTAGGGCTCGCCGAGCTTGTGCTCGGGGTCGGCGAGCAGCGTGAACGGGAGGGAGTACTTCGACTTGAAGCGCTCGTGTGAGGCCTGTGTGTCCGCGCTGATGCCGAACACCTCGGCGCCCGCGCGCTCGAATTCGGACCAGGCGTCCCGGATCCCGCAGGCCTGCCGTGTACAGCCCGGTGTGTCGTCCTTGGGATAGAAGTAGAGGACGACCGGCTTGCCACGGAGATCCGACAGCTTCACCGTCTCGCCGCTGTCGCTCTCGAGCTCGAAGTCCGGTGCGGGCTGGCCCTCTTCGACCACGCGCGGACTCTAGCTACCCTCATCGGCATGAGGCGAGGCTTTCGCGACATGAACCCGACGCTGCGCGGGTTCCTGATCATCGCGTTCGTTGCGCTGGTGATCGTCGTCCTTCAGCTCGAGGCGACGCTGACGGCGCTGTTCCTGCTCGCGCAGATCGCGTTCTTTCTTGCGATCGCCTACTTCATCTTCCTGCTCTGGCGCGACCGGCGGCAGGAGATCTCGATGTGGTCACAGCGCTCGCGGGTCGTCTTCTACGGCTCGGCGGTGCTGATGGTGGTGAACGTGGCCGCCCGTTTCTTCGTCGGGGTCGGGAACGGGCTCAACCTGCTCGTCTTCCTGGCCGTGTTCGTCCTCGCCGGCTTCGCGATGTGGCGCGTCTGGCGCGACGAGCACTCGTACGGCTACTGAGCCGCGCGGCCGTCGGATCCAAGTAACAGACTGTTACTAGCTCGGTTGAAACGCTGGAACCAACAGGGTTCGCGACGCCGCTCTGGCCGTTTGAACAAGTAACAGACTGTTACTTGCTGGTTGCGGCGCTGCGAATTGCGGCGCCGTCGAGCTCGTCGAGCGCTTCACGAATCGGGACGTTGCGCCCGACGAAAATCGGCGTGTCGCGTTCGGTGTAGCGACTCGCTTCCGACTCGCGCAGGGTCAGCATCAGGTGCATGAAGTCGCTCGGCTCCTCGCACTCGAAGACCGTCATGAACTCCTGGTCGTCGATCCCGAACGAGTACGTCGTGTGGTTGTGGATGGTCGAGAACTCGTGCCCGACGCGCATGTGCTCGTCCATCGCGCGCTGGCGGTCCTCCTGCGGCAGGGAGTACCAGGAGCGCAGCTTCACGAATGGGTAGACGACGAGGTACGGCGAGCCCTTCGGGACCACCTGTCGCGGCTTGCGCGCCTTCGTGTACTCGGACGCCTTCGTCGTCGCGAGGTACGAGTACGGCGTCGTCAGCCAGCCGGCGAGCGGCGTCCCGTTGAGCGCCGCGCCCAGCTCGCCGAGGTCCTCGTAGCGCTCGGTGATCTTCCAGAGGAAGAAGTCACATTCCGGCCGCACCCCGGTCGTGGAGTAGGCGCGCAGCGATGCCATGCGGCCGGCGAACTCCTCGACCACCTCCGCGAACGCGTCCTTGCCGGCGGCGCGCTCGTCGATCGGAAGCCGCCGCCAGGCGGGGTCGACGCGGAAGAACGTGTAGGCGACGTACTGGCCGGCCACGGCGGAAAAGCCTAGCGGCGACAATCCGGGAGGCGGTCGTTGCGCAGGTCGGCCACGGCGCGCTTGAACGCGGGGAGGCTCGGCTTCGGCGTCCGGTCGGCGAAGTAGAGCCCGGACTGCCAGCCCCCGATACCCGGCTCGTCGAAGGTGTGGAAGACGAACAGGCCGCGAACCGTCGGCTGGCAGTAGGCGAGCTCGAGCGCGCGGCGGTAGTACGCGGCCTGCACGCGGAACGGGACGGCGTCCCTGCGCGCCGGCGAGTCGAGGTCGACGTAGAAGCGGCGCTTCTGCGTCGGCACTCGCGTCTGCACGCCGAACTCCGTGTAGTAGATCGGCAGGGTCTGTCCCCGCTGGGCGGTGCCGTGGAAGGCCTCGTCCAGCAACGCGACGAGCTTCGGGTAGTCGGCGATCGTGACCGTCGTGTTCCTCGGATGCACTCCCGTCGGCGGAAAACGGGAGGCCTCCATGTACGGATGGAAGGCGAAGGCGTCCATCAGCGGGCGATCGCGATGGCTCGCGCGGTAGGCGGCGCCGAGGTCGCGGATGAAGGCGGTGGGCGAGTGCGTCGGCCTCATGCCGTGGGGCCGGTCGGCTCCGCGGGGCGAGAGAGCGCCGCCGAGCACGCGGACGCTCCGCCGTTCGGCCTTGATCGCGTCGTAGCTCCGCGCCAGCAGGTCGACGTACGCGCGGGCCGCGAGATCCCGGCCGTCCCCGCCGAACTGCGGCCGCCAGAACGTGCTCAGGTTCGGCTCGTTGCCGACGATTGCGAAGCGCAGCCGCGGCAGCGCCTTGACGACCGCCGCTGTGAACGCAGCAAAATCCGCCCGCTCCGCCGGTCCGCGAGGCGTGTCCTCCCCCAACCCGTGCCAGAAGACCACTGCGAGCTTGATGTGCGCCTGCTTGGTGGCCGCGCCGACGTTGCGCAGCACGCGGACGAGGCTGGCGGGAGGCCGCCGCTGGCCGCGGTGCCAGGTCGCGGAGACGGCTGCCACGTCGAAGCCGGCGTCGCGCGAGACGTCCGCCTGGGCCCGCGCGAACTGAAGGCCGTCCTGGGCCAGCGCGTCGTCGACCGTCCCGACGAGGAACGTCCGCGTGCGCCCGCTGTGTCGCGGCGGCGGCGGAGGCAGGTCGATGCGAGTCGTGTCGACCGGGGCCGTCGCGCCACCGAGCCCGCCCGTCTGCGAGGTGGTCGTCCCGAGCGTGCCCGACGACGTGGTCCCGGTGCCGCCCGTCGCGCGGGTCGTGTCGGGAGCCGTCGTGCCCCGCGAGGCCGGCGGCGCAGCCTCGTTTCCACTCCCGCCGGAGAGCACGATGGCCACGACGACGCCCGCAACAGCGGCCGCCGCGACGACTGCTGCGAGCACGGCTTTCCTCACGGGGCCGGAGGCTACCCTTGCCCGGCCATGGCTACACCTGTGGAAGAGCAGCTAAAACGGCTTCCCGCGAAGCCCGGCGTCTACCTCTTCCGCGACGACAGGGGCGAGGTTCTCTACATCGGCAAGGCGAAGTCGCTGCGCCCACGCGTCCGCAGCTACTTCCAGAAGACACCCGACTCGCGCTCCACGATCCAGCGCCTTCCGGAGCGCGTCGCCGACGTCGAGGTGATCGTCACCAACACCGAGGTGGAGGCACTGCACCTGGAGCAGAACCTGGTCAAGCGCCACCGCCCGCCCTTCAACGTGCGCCTGCGGGACGACAAGTCGTTCCCGTACATCGCGGTGACGGTCGAGGACGATTACCCGCGCGTCATGTTCACGCGCGAACGGCACCGCCGCGGGGTCGTCTACTTCGGCCCGTACGCGAACGCGAAGAAGGTGCGCGAGACCCTCGACGTGCTGAACCGGGTCTTTCCGTACCGGCCGTGCGAAGGGCCGAAACCCGGCCGCCACAGCGGGATTCCGTGCCTCGACTACCACATCGAGCGCTGCCTGGCGCCGTGCGTCGGCTACGTCTCGAAGGAGGGCTACCGGCAGATCATCGACGGCGTGATCGAGTTCCTCTCCGGCGAGACGCGGCCGATCCAGCGCGAGCTCGAGCGGAAGATGAAGGACGCCGCCGAGGCCGAGCGGTTCGAGGAAGCGGCGCGGTACCGCAACCGCCTCTTCGCCGTGCGGCACCTGGTCGAGCGGCAGGCCGCCGACCGACGCTCGGTCGGCAGCGTCGACGTGATCGGGATCGCGGTCGACCGCTACCGCGCGGCGGTGCAGGTCTTCCCGCTGCGCGACGGCCGGCTGATCGACCGGTACGCCTTCCACCTCGAGAACGTCGAGGGCCAGGACACGCCGACGCTGCTCGAGGCGTTCGCGATCGAGTACTACGGCTCGTCGCCGAGCGTGCCGCCGCAGATCGTCGTCCCGCCGGACTCGGGCGACACGAGCGCGCTGGAGGAGTTCCTCACCGAGCGCCGCGGGTCGCGGGTCGAGGTGCGGGCCCCGGCGCGCGGCGAGAAGCGGCGCCTGCAGGAGCTCGCGACCGAGAACGCGCGGCTCGCGCTGGAGTCCGAGGCCGTGCGGTCGGAGCGAAAGCGGTTGCGCCGGGTCGAGGCGCTGGAGGAGCTGCGGGAGGCGCTGAACCTCGAGAGCCTGCCGCTGCGGGTCGAGTGCTACGACATCTCGAACATCCAGGGCGAGTCGGTGGTCGGCTCGATGGTCGTCTTCCAGGACGCGATGCCGAAGAAGGCGCACTACCGCAAGTTCGGCGTCCGGACGCTCGACGGCCAGGACGACTACGCCGCGCTGGAGGAGGTCGTCTCGCGCCGCTTCGCCCGACTCGAGGCCGGGGCGGCCGCCAAGGACTACGACGAGTCGTTCGCGGCGACGCCGAACCTGGTCGTGATCGACGGCGGCAAGGGCCAGCTCGCGGCGGCGCTGCAGGCGATGCAGGCGTACGACCTGCCCCGCGTGGCGGTGATCGCCCTCGCGAAGCGCGAGGAGGAGGTCTTCGTCCCCGGGCAGCCGGATCCGATCGTCCTCGACCGCGAGTCGCCCGGCCTGCACCTGCTGCAGCGGATCCGGGACGAGGCGCACCGCTTCGCGCTGGGATTCCACCGCCAGCGGCGTGACGCGAAGGCCCGCGAGTCGATCTTCGACACGCTGCAGGGCGTCGGCCCGGCGCGGCGGCGGGCGCTCCTGCGGCACTTCGGCTCCGCTGAGCGGTTTCTGTCCGCGAGCCAGGAGGAACTGGAAGGCGTGCCCGGGATCCCGCAGCGAACGGCCCGATCCATCTACGCACAGCTGCACAAGGCGGGTCGAGCGTGAGCGACCGGGCCGGCCGGGTTAAGACGGGTGTGGCGGCGAAGCCGCCACACCCTCTAGCGGCATCGCAAGCGACGCCGTGGCAGCTGCACAAGGCAGGCCGGGCGTAGCCACCCCGCGCGTCGGCCCCGCCGCCGCCTTCGCGCTGCTTCGCCGGCGCACGTTCGGCCCGTACTTCGCCGGCAACGCGCTCTCCGCCAGCGGGACGTGGTTCCAGAACCTCGCCGCGGCGCTCCTGATCTACCGGCAGACGCACTCGGCGCTGCTGCTGGGCGTGCTCAACTTCTCGCAGTTCCTGCCGATCCTCCTGCTCGCGCCGTGGGCCGGCGGCGCCTCCGACCGCTGGAACCGGCGGCAGTTGCTGCTCGTCACGCAGCCGGTGTCGATGCTGCTCGCGGGCGGATTGGGCCTCCTCGCGCACTTCGACCTGGCTCCGACCGCGGTCGTGATCGCCGACGCGGCGGCGCTGGGGGTGGTGAGTGCGTTCTCCGCCCCGGCGCAGCAGGCGATGATCCCGTCGCTGGTCGAGGAGGACGAGGTGCCGACGGCGGTCGCGCTGAACTCCATGACCTTCAACATCGCGCGCGCGGTCGGGCCGGCGCTGGCCGCGCTGGCCGTCGAGTACCTGGGCATTCCGGCCGCGTTCGGGCTGAATGCGCTCTCGTACCTGATCTTCGTCGTCGCGCTGCTCGCGATCGGGCACCGGCCGCAGGAGCTCGCCGAGCGCCCGGCCGGCGGTCACGTGCGGGCGAGCATCGACCTCCTGCGCAGGCGGCCGCAGCTCGTGATCTTCCTGGTCATCGTCGCCGCGGTTGGGTTCGCGTCCGACCCGGTGAACACGCTCGCGCCTGCCTGGGCGAACGCGTTCGGCCAGAAGGACACCTTCGGCGGCTACATCGTCGGCGTCTTCGGCGCCGGCGCGGTGACCGCGGCGTTCGTCGTCGCCGGCCGGGTCGGCGGGAG
>Ga0081455_10004490_pt1 | contig 15610 bp, 13 predicted proteins | sample TabmetS3T2R1_FD_70207 | JGI IMG/M metagenome (GOLD analysis project Ga0081455, IMG submission 70207) | Tabebuia heterophylla rhizosphere microbial communities from the University of Puerto Rico - S3T2R1 | ecosystem: Host-associated > Plants > Roots > Rhizosphere ... | reverse complement strand
CATGGTCGAGGTGGCCGAGACCGGCACGAACTGCATGAAGTCGATCTGATCGGGATAGATGTCGAAGGCGACGTTGGGCCAGAGCTTGAAATAAACCCACAGCCGCTGGCGATCCTCGGGCAGGTGCGCGACCCGCGGCAGATAGCGCTGGTACATGCGCTCGGAGCGGTTCGACGACGGCTCCTCACGCAGGCGGCCCCACATCTTGTGCACCCACTCGCGCGCCTCGATGCCGTAGCCCTTGCCGAACAGCCGCGTGAGGCCTGGATGCGCGACATTGATGTGCAGCGAGTCCGAATAGTTGTCGGCGATGGTCTTCCAGTTGACGGCGCGCGGCCGCAGCGTGAGGCGGCCGAGCGGCACCATCTCTTCCATGCGATAGGCGGCGATCTCGGCTTCGTAAGGCGACATCATCTCGGCGACCGAAGGCCCCGCACCGGTAAGCCGCACGAAGATGAAGCCGTGATAGATCTCGTGCTCGATCGGCTTGAGGCCGTGGGCCGCCGGATCGAAGCCCACGAACGTGTCGCGGAACGGCACGCCCACGAGCTTGCCCGAGAGGTCGTAGGTCCAGCCGTGATAGGGGCACGTCACGCGGCGATCGCAATGGCCGGAAGGCCCGTCGAGCAGCCGCGCCGCGCGATGACGGCAGACGTTGTGCAAGGCCCGTACGGCGCCGTCGCTGCCGCGCAACGCCATGATCGATTCGTTGAGGAACTCGAAGGTGACATAGTCGCCCGGCTTGGGGATGTCGTTGACATGGCAGACGACCTGCCAGGACGAGCGGAAAACGCGCTCGGCCTCGTAGGCGAAGAATTCGGCGTCATGATAGAGCCACCCCGGCAGGCTCTGGAACTCCGCGGGGTCGTGCGGCGCCTCGCGCTGAGCGAGGTTTGGCGATAAGGGTTTGCTCATCACCCGAGACGGTAGGCCCGACGTGGCGACGGCGCAACCTACGCAAATCTTGTAGCCCGGATGGAGCGAAGCGTAATCCGGGGTGGCCGCACCACGGTTCACCCCGCATTCCGCTACGCTCCATGCGGGCTACAGGGGCAAGACAATTCACGCCCTGTCGACGGCAACAGGACGGTTCACTGCCGCGACCAGCGCATAGCTGATGATCAGCAGCAGGAACCAGGAGCCGAGCTTGCCAAGCGATACCGCCGACCATCCGACCATCTGGTGCGGGTAGAGCCAGGTGCGCGTGAGCGTGCCGAGGTTCTCGGCGATCCAGATGAACAGCGAGACCAGGCCAAGACCCAGCAGCAACGGCATGCGTCGATGCACGCGCCAGATCTTGTAGTAGATCCACGTGCGCGCAAACAGCAGCGCTGCCGCCGCGAACAACAGGTATCGAATGTCGGCGATATAGTGGTGCGCGAAGAAATTGATGTAGATCGCGATGGCGAGCGCATGCACCGACCACAGCGGCGGGTGCCGGGCAAAGCGAAAATCGAACAGCCGCCAGCAACGCGCGATGTAGCTGCCGACCGCGGCGTACATGAAGCCGGAGAACAGCGGCACGCCGGCAATGCGGAAGATGCTCGGCTCCGGATAGATCCAGGAGCCGATCCCGGTCTTGAACACTTCCATGGCGGTGCCGACGACATGATAGATGAGAATGACCTTGGCCTCCTCCCAGGTCTCGAGCTTAAAGGCGAGCATCGCGGCCTGAATGGCGAGCGCGGCCATGAACATGAAGTCGTAGCGACTGAACGCACCATCGCGCGGATACCAGAGGTGCGTGCCGACGATCAGCGCCACCATCGCGCCGCCGAACAGGCAGGCCCAGCCCTGCTTGATGCCAAAGCGCACGAACTCGTAGGCGAAGGCGGTCGCCTTGCGGCTCTCCGCCCACTCCCCGATGCGCGCCTCGCCATCGATGAAGCGCGCCAGCGGCGCCCAATTGGCGGCGGCGCTCGTTTTGCGCGGATCGGGCGGGGTCTGGAGCAAGGGAATGACCGGCGGGAGGTGAGGCGTTTACGGCGGGGCTTCTCGCATCCTCGATGCCGTGGAAAAACGGCGCGGCAGAGGCGAAACAAAGTCGCGGTAGTCGCGCCCAGGGAGCTATGGTGGCGGCTGCGTAAGCAATATATTTATGGATATGCGGAGAAAGTCGTGCGAGGCACGCAAGGGATCAAGGCATGACGCGCATCCCGGATTTCTCGAGCATCGATGTCGCAGGCAGCGCCATTGCGACGGCGCCCGCGCGCGCAGAGCCCTGGCGCACACCTGAAGGCATCACGGTGAAGGGCGCCTACGGCCCCGACGATCTCACCGGCCTCGACTTCCTCGACACCTATCCGGGGCTGCCGCCGTTCCTGCGCGGCCCGTACCCGACCATGTATGTCACGAGTCCCTGGACGATCCGGCAATATGCCGGCTTCTCGACCGCCGAGGATTCCAACGCCTTCTACCGGCGCAATCTCGCGGCCGGCCAGAAGGGGCTTTCGATCGCCTTCGACCTCGCCACTCACCGCGGCTATGACTCGGACCACCCGCGCGTCGCCGGCGACGTCGGCATGGCGGGTGTTGCGATCGATTCGATCTACGACATGCGCACGCTGTTCGACCGCATCCCGCTCGATCAGATGTCGGTGTCGATGACCATGAACGGCGCGGTGCTGCCGGTGCTCGCGCTCTATGTCGTCGCCGCCGAGGAGCAGGGCGTGCCGCCCGAGAAGCTCAACGGCACGATCCAGAACGACATCCTCAAAGAATTCATGGTGCGCAACACCTACATCTATCCGCCGGAGCCGTCGCTGCGCATCATCTCCGACATCTTCGCCTACACCGCGGCGCACATGCCGAAGTTCAACTCGATCTCGATCTCCGGCTATCACATGCAGGAGGCGGGCGCGACGCAGGACCTCGAGCTCGCCTACACGCTCGCCGACGGCGTCGAATACGTGCGCGCCGGCCTCAAGGCCGGGCTCGACGTCGACCGGTTCGCTCCGCGCGTCTCGTTCTTCTGGGCGATCGGCATGAACTTCTTCATGGAGGTCGCCAAGATGCGGGCGGCGCGCCTGCTCTGGGCGAAGCTGATGAAGGAGTTCAATCCGAAGGATCCGCGCTCGCTGTCGCTGCGCACTCATTGCCAGACCTCGGGCTGGTCGCTCGCCGCGCAGGACGTGTTCAACAACGTGGTGCGCACCGCTATCGAGGCGATGGCGGCGACGCAAGGGCACACGCAGTCGCTCCACACCAACGCGCTCGACGAGGCGCTGGCGCTGCCGACCGACTTCTCCGCCCGCATCGCCCGCAACACCCAGATCGTGCTGCAGCAGGAGAGCGGCACGACGCGCATGGTGGATCCCTGGGGCGGCTCGTTCTACGTCGAGCGTCTCACCTACGAGCTCGCCAAGACCGCGTGGGGCCACATCCGTGAGGTCGAGCAGTTGGGCGGCATGGCCAAGGCGATCGAAGCCGGCCTGCCGAAGCTGCGCATTGAAGAGGCGGCGGCCAAGACGCAAGCGCGCATCGACGCCGGCCAGCAGGCGGTCATCGGCGTCAACAAGTATCGCCCCGAGCAGGAGACGGCGGTGAACCTGCTCAAGGTCGACAACGCGGCGGTACGGCAATTGCAACTCGACAAACTCGCGCGCCTCAAGCGCGAGCGCGATCCCAAGACGGTCGAGGAGGCACTCGCCGCGCTCACCCGCACCGCCGCCGGCGGCAACGGCAATCTGCTCGCGCTCGCGATCGACGCCGCGCGCGCCAAGGCGACGGTGGGCGAAATCTCGTCCGCCTTGGAACGGGCCTTCGGCCGCCATCGCGCGGAGATCAAGGCGATCACGGGGGTCTATAAGCGGGAGGTCGGCACCATGTCGGAAGCCGTCGCGCGCGTACAGAAGCTCGTCACCGAGTTCGAGGCCAATGAAGGCCGCAGGCCGCGCATCCTGGTGGCGAAGATCGGCCAGGACGGCCACGACCGCGGGCAGAAGGTGATCGCCACCGCCTTCGCCGATCTGGGCTTCGACGTCGACATCGGGCCGTTATTCGCCACCCCGGCGGAGGCCGCGCGCCAGGCGGTGGAGAATGACGTGCACGTACTCGGCGTCTCCTCGCTCGCGGCAGCCCACCTCACGCTCGTCCCGGAACTCAAGGCCGCGCTCGTGAAGGAGGGCCGTGACGACATCATGATCGTGGTCGGCGGCGTGGTGCCGCCGCAGGACTATGAAGAGCTCGAGCGCGCCGGCGCCGCGGCGATCTTCCCGCCCGGCACCGTGATTGCGGAGGCCGCCGTGGCGCTCATCGAGAAGCTCAACCAGCGGCTGGGACACGGCCGCCAAGCGGCGGAGTAATCAGCGAACTCGCGTAGATAGGTGCGGGGCAGACCTGCAAGCATCCGTTAATGCGATCTTCATGGGTGCCACCCATCGTGCAATAGGGTATTGAACCGCCCCGTCCGAGCCCGCCTATCCCCCCACCGAAGAACCTCGCGCAAAGCAGACCACGCAATGAGACATGTTCCGCTGCCGCTCCTGACGGCGATCTGCCTCACCGTCGCCGGCTGCTTGCAATCCGAGCAGCCGAAGTTTCCGCTCGCGGATGCGGCCGCGCCGCTGGGCGAGGGCGGGCGCTACGCGGTCTACGAGCGGAGTGCGGACAACCGCTATCAACGTCAAGAGGCGGTGGTGATCAAGCGGCGCAGCGACCGCGCCTACGACTTCGTCGACGAGAAGGGCGAGACCCAGACGGTCTCTTTCCATCCGCTGGGCGGCAATCTCTTCGTCGGGCAGGCGAAAGCGGACAAGGATGAGCCGGGCTACGGCTACGCGGTCTTGCGCGTTAGCGGCGGAGAAACGCTGGTCTACGTCCCGCAATGCGACGCGCAGGACAAGGCCGTGCTGGCGGCCGCCGGCGTCGAGATGAATGCCCAGCTCGAATGTATTCTCGACAAGGTCGGCGATGCGCCGGCGCTGTTCAAGCGGCTCAACCTCGGCGAACCGGTCTCCAAGCTCGTGCGCGAGTAGCCGCGCGGCGCGCGCGGCGCCGGCCCGGCTACCTCGCCCTGCTCTCGAGCAGATCCGGCTTCGCGTCGGGCCTGTCCACCACCGCGCGCACGTGGCCGAGCACGTGGTCGGCGACGATCGCGTGCGCCTCCGCCGTCGGGTGGATCGCTCCGCTGTAGAGCGCGGCATAGGCCGGCTGCAGAATGTCGAACAGCGGAGAGCCTTCTCGGTGCGTATTGGCGGCGAGGAAGGCGTCGTTGGGCGTGCGGAACAGGCGCCACCGGTGGGCATAGGGTAGCGTGACCGCCGGCGAATAGGGCTTGAAGACTGAACCGTTCGCGCCCTTGCGCGGTACGCGCATGGCGATGCCGTCGGCGAGCGTGCGCTTGGGGTCTCGCGCGCACAGCCCACGCCTGGCGAACTCGGGAATGTGCTCGGTCACCAGCCGAAAGCCGGTGCCGGCGCCGGTCGCAAGACCGGCGGGGCAGCCAGTGCGGCTCTTGCCGGCGATGCATTCGAGCCGGCCAAGCAGGTCATGCAGGAAGTCTGCGGTCTCCTGCAGGCGCTGCCGGCTGAGCCTGAGGCCGGGATGCACGTCCATGCCCAAGCCCGGCTGCGTCCCGCACAGCGCGCCGGTCTCGTCGTGGTGGATCGGCTCGTAGGACGACTGCACGACGCGAGCGGGAGAAACACCGAAACCATCTTGCAGCGCCTGCTTGAGCGTCTGCATGCGCTCGTCCAGGACCTCGAGATAGATGCGCGAGACCTGCGGCGAGAACCGGCTCGAATGGCCGGTCAAGCCGGCGAGGCCGGCGATCGGGGCAAGGTCGGTGATGCTCTCCGTCAAAGAATAGGCAGCGAGCGCGCCGAAGCCCACGTCATTGCCGCCGATCGACAGCAGCACGAGGTCGATCGCGCGCTTGCGCGATGGCGGCGGGCACCACGCCTTGACCACGCTTTGCATCGAAACCTGCGTGCTGCCGTGCAGGTAGACGGGCAGCGTATAGGTCGCGCGCTGCGAGCGCCCGCCGCGGCAGATGAGCTCGCTCAGCTGGTCGAGTTGGGCGCGAACCTTGCCGCCGGGAATCTCGCTCGCGCCTTCGCGCGGATCCATGTCGAGGAACAAGCCCTCGGTCACCTCCGAGCCTGAGCAGGTGAAGCTCGCCAGCGTGACCGAGCGATGGCGGTTCTCGAGCGCAAGCTCGATCGCCACGCGGAACGGATAGCCGTATTGCGAACGATGGCAGTCGCGGCTGAGCCAGCGCGCCGACGCCCTCTCGAACGCGGCGGCGAATTCGGGCGAGGCAAGCTTGTGGAAGCGCCCGGCCGGCTCGTCACCCATGAGCCGCCGCGGCAGCACCTTGGGATTGTACTGTTCGTCGCTGGAGGCAAGCCCGAAGCCCGGCGCCGCGCCCTTCGCCGGTGCGCGCGCCGCCACGTCCTCGCGCAGCAGGGTCGGATCGTAGACCATCTCGCGCTCGGGGCTGAATTGCACCGGCCGGTCCGGATTGCTTTCGCCCGAGGCGAAAGAATCTCCGAGCGCGACGATGAAGAGGTCCTCGACCACCACCTCGCGCTCGGCGAGCTCGCGGCCGTCGGGCAGCTTGACCGTGACCGAGACGCCCGAATTGCCGCGGTCGAGCGCGTAAGGCACGCGCGCAATGGTGAGCTTCTCCGCGCACGGCGCGCGCCGCGTCTCACTCTTGCCTCCGGCTTTGCGCGGGTGCCAGGCCCAGACGCAGTCGCCGCTGACGCCCGCGAGCTGCTCCGGCGCGATGCGGATGACGACCGTATGTGCCTCCGGCAGGGCGTAGTCTTCCTTGGCCGTGCCCCAGGAGTATTTGCGCGCGCATGCGCTCGCGTAGCGGCGCGGACGCGCATTGCTCTCGTAGCAGGTCTCGTCCAAGGTCTGCGCCGCCCAGCCCAGGCGGCTTTGCTGATAGCGCTTGCCGGCAGTGGCCGCGCAGCGGTCGGGCGTCGAGGCGTCCTTGCAGTCCGGATCGTTGAGCGCGCGCTCGGTGCGCCAGATGATGTCCGCCGGCAGCGGCCCCGACGCATCGCCGCGCACCGCGTTGAAGGCGGCCTCGTGCAGCGCGAAGGATCGGCTCGCCTTGAAGAAGCGAAACGGGTTCTCGACTTCCCAGATCAGGTCGGCGGCTCGGCTCGAGCCGGCGGCAAGGCTGGCGACCAGGCTGGCAAACAGCGATACGGCGCAAGCGACCGCGCGCGCTTGTCCACGCATACACCCCTCCCAGACCCATCCGTGGCTATACTAGCGCTCCGCCGCGGGCGATGGCGGGGAAAGTTCCATCTGCCCAAACAACGCGGAATGGCCTTGTTGATGCTCGCTTATCTCGCTGAGATTCATCGCAAATATTACCGCGGCCGGCAGGGCCTGCAGCGTCGCCGCGGCAGTCCGCGCGGGCACCTCTAGGGCGAATTTATGTCCGCACGCAGCCCCTCGTCTCTTCCCGATCTCGCCAAGCTCGCACGCGGCATCCGCGCCGGCGAGCGCGCCGTGATCGCGCGCGCCATCACGCTTGTCGAAAGCCGCCGCGCCGACCATCAGAAGGCGGCGCGCCGCCTGGTGCAGGAGCTCTTGCCGTCGACCGGCAAGGCGGTCCGCGTCGGCATCACCGGAGTGCCGGGCGTGGGCAAGTCGACGACCATCGATGCGCTCGGCACGTTCCTCACCACGGCAGGCCACAAGGTCGCCGTGCTGGCCGTCGATCCCTCCTCGGCGCGCAGCGGCGGTTCCATTCTCGCCGACAAGACACGCATGGCTCAGCTCGCCGGCGATCCCAACGCCTTCGTGCGTCCTTCCCCGTCGTCGGGAACGCTGGGCGGGGTCGCGGCGAAGACACGAGAGTCGATGTTGATCTGCGAGGCCGCGGGCTACGACGTGGTGCTGGTCGAGACTATCGGCACCGGTCAGTCGGAAACCATGGTCGCCGACATGACCGATTTCTTTCTCGTGCTGATGTTGCCGGGCGCCGGCGACGAACTGCAGGGTCTCAAGAAGGGCGTGGTGGAGATCGCCGACATGATCGCGATCAACAAGGCCGATGGCGACAACGTGGCGCGCGCCAAGGCCGCTGCCGCGGAATATCGCGCCGCGCTGCACATTCTCAGCCCGCGCTCGACGAGCTGGTCGCCGCCGGTCATAACCTACTCGGCGCTGACCGACGCGGGCATCGGCGACCTGTGGGCGGCGATCCTCGATCACCGCAAGCGCATGACCGAGTCAGGAGAGCTCGATGCGCGGCGGCGCGAGCAGCAGGTCAAATGGATGTGGGCGATGCTCGAGGACCGCGTGTTCGCGCGGCTCAGATCGGACCCGGCGCTGAAAGCCAAGCTTCCCCGCATCGAAGCCGCCGTCGCCGAAGGACGTATCTCGCCGGCGGTCGCGGTCGATGAGATCGCCGGCGCGCTCGGGGTCTGACCGCACGATGACGGCGACGATCCTCATCACCGGTTTCGGCCCCTTTCCCGGCGCGCCGTTCAATCCGACCGAGCCGCTCGTCATGGAGCTGGCGCGACGGCGCCACCCGGCCTTCGCCGGTGTGCGTCGCGTCGCACACGTCTTTCCGGTGAGCTATGCGGCGGTCGACCGCGAATTGCCGGCGCTGCTCGCGCACGAGAAGCCCGACGCCCTCCTCATGTTCGGGCTTGCGGGCCGCACCAAGCACGTGCGCGTCGAAACGCGCGCGCGCAACGCCCTCACGCGCCTCCTCCCCGACATCACCGGCGAGCTCCCGGTGACGACCACCATCGTTCCGGGGGCGCCGGCAACGCTGCCATTGCGCGCTCCGGTGCAGCGCCTCGTACTGGCGGCGCGCGCCGCCGGCGTGCAGGCCGCAGCCTCGCACGACGCCGGCCGCTACCTCTGCAACTACCTGTGCTGGCGCGCCGCCGAAGCAGCCCGCGCCGGCGCGCCCCGTATGGTCACCTTCATCCACGTGCCGCGACTGCAACGCACGCAGGGCCGCTCGCGCCGGCCGCAATTGACGTTCGACGATCTCGCACTGGCCGGCGAGGCGATCCTGCGGGCGGCGCTGGCGACCCGCTGACCGCGAGCGGAACCTCCGCAAAGGCGCGTCCGCGCCAACCATTTCGAAACCCGGGATACGCCCAGCCTGGGCTATCCCGCTCTAGTTGTGCCGGCATCCCCGCAATTTCCCTTCCGTCGCGTCTGCTTTTCCGGCGGGAAGCAGACCGTTTCCGCGATTCTGATGATCCTACGCGAGCAGCACAGGCACTTCGAACGAGGTCCCCCATGCGCTCCCGCTCTCGCAAGGTGCTCGTCGGAATTCTCGCTTTGTTCCTCTCTCCGCTCGCAGTCCATGCCGCGCTCTCTGCCCGCGAGGACCGCGCGGGAAGCATCAGCGAGGCCGACTGGTCGAGCGTCGGCATGCTGCCGCCCGCAAGCGCGGAGCACGAGGCGCGCCTGCTCGTCTTTGCCGGCCGCCTGGGGAGCTGGAGGGGCATTTTCGGCGTGCACAGCTGGGTCGTTTACAAGCCCGAGGGCGCCGCCACCTGGACCCGCTACGACGTGATGAACTGGGGCCGACCGGTGCACCACAATGGTTGGGCTCCGGATGGGCGCTGGTTCGGCGACGTTCCGCGCGTGCTCGCCGACGTGCACGGAGCAGCGGCGGCGGCGCTCATTCCCAAGGTCGAGGCGACCATCGCCGGTTACGCCTACAACAATTCGGGCGACTACCGCGCATGGCCGGGACCGAACAGCAACACCTTCATCGCCACCCTGCTCCGCGCGGTGCCGGAGCTCGGCATCACCCTCCCATCGAATGCGGTCGGCAAGGATTTCCGCGCCTCCCCTTATCTCGGCTTGACCGACAGCAGAACCGGCGTTGAGGCGTCGCTGTGGGGGCTGCTCGGGCTGAAGCTCGCTTGGGTCGAAGGCGTCGAAGTCAATTTTTTCGGCTTGGTCGCCGGCCTCGACCTGCGGCATCCCGCGGTGAAGCTCCCGGGCTTCGGCCGCGTCGGATTGGGCAATGGAACGGCGGTCGCGGCGCCTGCGCACTGATCGGGCTCTAGCGCACGCGCCTCCGACCTCTCCATCAGCCGCCCTGTCACGCGATCGCCCGCGTTCATTGCGTGCTTTTGATGCGCCTCCGTGACGCAGCACCCTTGTGCGCGTCAGCCAGAGCGCGCCATATTTCTGTCTGCAACCTGCTGCTGTTTCGACTCCATGCGCCGTCCGCTTCGCACCGTGCTCCTCGGAATCCTCGCTCTGTTTCTTTTGCCCCTCGCAGTCCACGCCGCGCTCTATGCGAGCAAGGACCGCCCGGGGAGCTTTCGCGACGCCGACTGGTCAAGCGTCGGCATGCTGCCACCGGCGAGCGCCGACCGCGAAGCGCGCTTCCTCGTCTTTACCGGCCGCACCGGACGCTGGAAGGGAATTTTCGCCCTCCACAGCTGGGTCGTTTACAAGCCCGACGGCGCCACCACCTGGAGCCGCTACGACGTGGTCGGCTGGGGCCAGCCGGTGCGCAGCAACGGTTGGGCGCCGGACGGGCGCTGGTTCGGCGATGTGCCGCGGGTACTCGTCGATGTGCGCGGCGAAGAGGCGGCGGCGCTCATTCCCAAGGTCAAGGCGGCGATCGCCTCGTACGGCTACAGCAATTTCGGCGACTATCGCATGTGGCCGGGACCGAACAGCAACACCTTCACCGCCACCGTGTTGCGCGCGGTGCCGGAGCTCGGCGTCGCGCTTCCGTCGAACGCGGTGGGCAAGGATTTCCGCCCTTACCCGTATATCGGGCTAACCGACAGCGGGACCGGCGTCGAGGCATCGCTGTGGGGATTGCTCGGCGTGAAGCTCGGGTGGGTCGAAGGGGTCGAGGTGAATTTTCTCGGCCTGGTCGCCGGCATCGACCTGCGCCACCCCGGAGTGAAGCTGCCGGGTTTCGGTCGCATCGGCATGAGCGACGGAACGGCAGTCGCAGCGCCCGCGCGCTGATCGAGCACCCGACCAGGCTCCCGCCGGCACCCACCGTCACGCGATTTTGTCCGCTGCCAGCGCGGCTTGAGGTGACGTGCCGCACGGCTTGTGCGAATCTTCGTGCCCGAAGACGGTGCGGATACGATGCGCGATACCTGGCCGCTGCTGAAGCAGATTGCATTTCCGCCGATCAGGCGCGGGCGACTCGACACGCTGCAGGTCAATGTCGGCTATCGCTGCAACCAGTCTTGCGTGCACTGCCACGTCAATGCCGGGCCGAGCCGCACCGAGGAGATGTCGGGCGAGACAGTCGAGGTGGTGCTCGCCTTTCTCGCGCGCCGGCGCGTCGGAACGCTCGACATCACTGGCGGCGCCCCCGAGCTCAACCCGCATTTCCGCGCCCTGGTGCACGCCGCCCGGGGCCTCGGCGTGCGCGTGATGGATCGCTGTAACCTGACCATAATGGAAGTGCCGGGCCAGGAGGATCTCGCCGACTTCCTCGCCGACGAGCGGGTCGAGATCGTCGCGTCCATGCCCTGCTATCTCGAGAACAATGTCGACGCCCAGCGCGGCAAGGGCGTGTTCGACGGCTCCATCCGCGCCCTGCAGCGGCTCAACAGCCTGGGCTACGGGCACCCCGAGACCGGGCTCGTGCTCAACCTCGTCTACAATCCGCAGGGACCCTCGCTGCCGCCGCCGCAGGAGAGCCTCGAGGCCGACTACAAGCGCGTGCTCGGGGAGCGCTACGGCGTCGTATTCAATCGCCTCTACACGCTGGCCAACATGCCGATCCAGCGCTTCGGCGCGATCCTCATTTCGAAGGGCGAGTTCGATCGCTATCTTGAGCTGTTGCGTCACGCGCACCTCGAGACCAATCTCGACCACGTGATGTGCCGCAACCTCGTCTCGATTGATTGGCGGGGCTTCGTCTACGACTGCGACTTCAACCAGATGCTTGACCTGCCGCTGCGGCACGCCGCACGCGCGCGCGTGCATCTCTCGGAGTTGCTCGACGCCGATATCGAGGGCGAGCCGATCCGGGTCGCCGGCCATTGCTACGGTTGCACCGCCGGCCAGGGATCGAGCTGCGGCGGCGCGCTCAAACAGGCGGCCGAGTGACGGCGACGTTCGATTCGGCTCGGCGCACATCCGCGCTCGCAGCGGAGGCCAGCGAGCATGACGGCCCCGGCGGGCGCGCGGGTCGCATGTGCCCCGCCGACTACCTTTACTTGCCCACGGTGTTCGATCGCCCGCCGGAATTCACCGCCGAGGTGCTCTATGTCGTCGGCGGACTCTACGGCAATCTCCCGGCGCTCGATTGCGTCGAACGCCTCGCCGGCGCGGAGCGAGCGACGGTCATCTTCAACGGCGACTTCCACTGGTTCGACGCCGACCGCGATTGGTTCGCCGAGATCGAGCAGCGCGTGGCGCGCCATCGCGCCATCCGTGGCAACGTAGAGACCGAAATCGCGCGCGCGACCGATGTCGGCGCGGGCTGCGGCTGCGCCTATCCCGCCTCGGTCGGAGAGGACGTCGTGCGCCGCTCGAACGAGATGCTGCTCGATCTGCGCAGCACGGCGCAAACGCTCGCGGGCGCGGCCGAGCGAATGGCCGCGATGCCGATGCACCTCGCTGTGGAGGTCGGCGGATTGCGCGTCGGCATCGTGCACGGCGACGCTGCGGCGCTCGCCGGCTGGTCGTTCGCGTGCGATGCGCTGGAGAGGCCCGCGACGCGCGCGATGCTCAACGCCGTGCGCAAGGCATCGCGGATCGACCTGTTCGCGTCGACCCACACCTGCTTGGCGGTTCTGCGCGACTTTAGGCTACCAGCGGGCCGCCTGACCATCATCAACAACGGCGCGGCAGGCATGCCCAATTTCTCCGGCGGCCGCGTCGGGCTCGTCTCGCGGATCGCGACCACGCCGTCTCCGCATCGGCCGCTCTATGGCATCGTGCGTGACGGCATCCACATCGACGCGATCGCCCTCCCCTACGACAACGAGGCCTTCCTCCGCCGTTTCCTCGCGCGCTGGCCCGCGGGCACGGCGGCGAACCTATCGTATTTCGAGCGCATCACGGCGGGACCGGGTCATACCGTCGCCCAGGCGGCGCCCACGCCGACAACCGCGAACGCTTGATTGGTCATTGCCGGGTCGGTGCCAGCCATCCACTATGGCGCCGTTTTTCAGCCCCGCTCCCGCGGTCGAGCGAGATCATTGTCGCCATGTCGAAGCTGTCGATCATCATGCCGGCGCTCGATGAAGGCGACGGCATCACCGCGGCGCTCGATGCGCTCGCGAATCTGCGCGCGCTCGGCACCGAGGTGATTGTGGTCGACGGCGGCAGCCGCGATGCCACCGTGCAGCGCGCGCGGTTGCGCGCCGACAGGGTCATCTCGGCGCCGCGCGGGCGCGCGCTGCAGATGAACGCGGGCGCCGCGGCGGCCGCCGGGAATGTGCTGCTGTTCCTTCACGCCGATACGCGCCTGCCGCCCGACGCCGACCACATCGTGCTCCGCGGGCTCGACCGGTCGGGCCGCGCCTGGGGCCGCTTCGACGTCGAGATCGACGGCCGCAATCCGCTGCTCGCCGTGGTCGCGGTACTCATGAACATCCGCTCGCGGCTCACCGGGATCGCGACCGGCGACCAGGCGATATTCGTGCGCCGCGACGCGTTTCACGCGGCCGGTGCCTTCGCGGCAATCCCGCTGATGGAGGACGTCGCGCTCTGCAAGTGCCTCAAGCGCGTGAGCCGACCGTTGTGCCTGCGCGAACGCGCCGTCACCTCGGGCCGGCGCTGGGAGACGAACGGGGTGGTCAGAACCGTGCTCCTGATGTGGCGCCTGCGCCTCGCCTACTTCCTCGGCGCCGATCCGCAAGCACTGGCACGGCAATACGGCTATGAGTGACGCGGTCGCCGTCGCGGTGCTCGCCAAAGCGCCGCTTCCCGGCTTCACCAAGACCCGCCTCATCCCCGTGCTCGGCGCCGACGGCGCCGCCGCCCTGCAGGCGCGATTGATCGCGCGTGCGGTGGCGACCGCGTGCGCCGCCGAGATCGGGCCCGTCACGTTGTGGGCCACGCCGGACGAACGCCACCCGGTCTTGCAGGAAATTGCAGCGCGGCTTGCGGTGACGCTCGCGCGCCAGCGCGACGGCGATCTCGGCGCGCGCATGCTGGCGGCGATTGAAGTGGCGCGCACGCCCGTGCTGGTCATCGGTACCGACTGCCCCGCGCTGTCACCGGATCACCTGCGCAAGGCCGCGGACATCCTGCGCGGCGGCACCGATGCGGTGCTGATTCCGGCGGAGGACGGCGGCTATGCTTTGATCGGCCTGCGCATGGCAGAGCCGGCCTTGTTTTCGGACATGCGTTGGAGCACGCCGGGCGTCATGGCGGAGACGCGCCGCCGTCTCGAGCGGCTCGGCATGCACTGGCAGGAGCCGGTTACGCTGTGGGACGTGGACCTCCCGGCCGATCTCGAGCGGCTGCGCCGGGTCGGCCTGCACGAGCTGATCCCGTCGCCGGACCCATGAGCAGGCGCGCGAACGCAGGGCCGCACGCGCAGGGTCAAGAGAGCCTGATCAACATCAGGCCGGCGACGATCATCAGCGCCGCGCCGACGCGGCTCGCGCGCAGCGGCTCCTTGAGAAAAACAACGGCAATCGCCGCGCCGAACAGCACGCTGGTTTCGCGCAGCGCCGCCACGATCGCGATCGGGGCGACCGTCATCGCCCAGATCGCAATGCCGTAGGAGCCGAGCTGCAGCGTGCCGCCGGCAAGGCCGAGGCGCCAGTGGCGCGCCATTGCCGCGAACACTGGCCGCCCGCGGCGGGCCAGCGCGTAGATCACCATCACCGGGCCGATGCCGGCGAACAGCGCCGCCGAATAAGCATTGGCGCTGCCGGAATGCCGCGCGCCCACGCCGTCCACCACGGAATAGGCGCAGATCGTCACCGCGGTGAAGAGTGCGAAGCCGACCGCCCTCCGGTCGAGCCGGGCGAGGTCGCGCCCGCCGCGCAGCGACAGCAGCACGACCCCGATCACGAGCAGGAGAATGCCGCACCAACCGGGCAGGCCCAGCCGCTCGCCGACCAGCACGGTGGTCGTGACCGCGGTCATGAGCGGCGCCGTGCCGCGCGCGATGGGGTACACCTGCCCCATGTCGCCGGCACGATAGCTTTCGATCAGCGCTGCGAAATAGACGAGGTGGATCGCCACGGAGGCGACACACCACGGCCAGGCGGCGGCCGCCGGCCAGCCGACGACCGGCAGCAATGCGGCCGCAACGAGCGCAGCGCCGACCGAGATCAGCACCGTCGTGGCGAGCGGATCGAGCCCGCGCTTGATGGTGGCGTTCCAGCCGGCATGGCAGGCGGCGGCGAACAGCACTGCGGCGAAGGCGAAGGTATCCATAGCAGGGACAACTCAGGCGACCGTCGGCGGCGATCGCCTGCTACCCGCGCTCCGACCATGATCGTCCCTGGCCGCCGCGACTTGCATCGGCCGCGATCAGTCGCGGTAGCTCGCGCCCGCCCACACCTTGGGCGCCGCGCGCTGATACTGCCGCGGACGGACGACCTCGGCGCCGAGCAGCTGCGCCGCGTGCCAGCCCCAATGGGGATCGTCGAGCATGGCGCGCGCGAGCGCCACCATGTCGGCCTTGCCTTCGGCGACGATCGCTTCGGCCTGC
>Ga0081455_10004489_pt1 | contig 15615 bp, 17 predicted proteins | sample TabmetS3T2R1_FD_70207 | JGI IMG/M metagenome (GOLD analysis project Ga0081455, IMG submission 70207) | Tabebuia heterophylla rhizosphere microbial communities from the University of Puerto Rico - S3T2R1 | ecosystem: Host-associated > Plants > Roots > Rhizosphere ... | reverse complement strand
GGTCGAGGAGCTGGCCCGCCTGACCGGTAGCTGGAAGATCGACGAGCAGATCGCCTTCCTCGCCGCCGACCGGCCGGTGCACACGCCGTTCGCGCGCACCCTGCGCGTGCTGGAATCGGCGCCGTGGAAGGAGAAACTGCTCGCCGCTCGGCTGCGCGCGCTGGGCATCGGCTCCGTGGACATCCGCCGGCGGGGCCTGGCCGGCAACGTCGAGCAGCTGCATCACCGGCTCAAGCTGACCGGTCACGGGCGTAAGGCGACCCTCGTCATGACCCGCAAGCAGGGACAGCCGTGGAGCCTCGTGTGCGTCGACTAACGTCCGGTGCCGTGAGCGACGATTTCGGGGTGAGCGATCCAGCCGTGCAGAAGGTCCTGCAGACGTACCTCGGCAACGGCCGGCTGCGCATGATGCCGCGTCCCGGCGCCAAGCGGCGCATCGTCCTCGACTACCTGGCCACCCGGTTCGAGCCGGGCGTGCGGTACTCCGAAACGCAGGTCAACGCAGTGCTGCGCGGCTACCACGACGACTTCGCGGCGCTGCGGCGTTACCTGATCGACGAGGGGCTGATGAGCCGGGAGAACGGCCAGTACTGGCGAACCGGCGGATGGGTGGACGTGCTGTGAAGGTGTCCCGGCGCGGCCAGGTGCCGCCGTTCTACGCGATGCGGGTGTTCGAGGCGGCTCTCGCCCGGCGCGACGCCGGGTTGCCGGTGTACATGCTCAACGCCGGGCAGCCCGGCACGCCGGCGCCCTCGACCGTGCGGGCGGCCGCGCACCACGCGCTCGACACGAACCGCATCGGCTACACGTCCCAGCTCGGCATCCCCGAACTGCGCGACGCGATCGCCGGGCACTACCGGCGCTGGTACGGCCTGGACATCGCGCGATCCGAGGTCGTCGCTACCACGGGCTCGTCCGGCGGGTTCCTGCTCGCGTTCCTCGCGGCGTTCGAGCCGGGCGACGTCGTGGCGCTGGCCCGGCCGGGCTACCCCGCCTACCGCAACGTGCTCACCGCGCTGGGCTGCCGGGTGGTCGAGCTGCCGTGCGGCCCCGAGACGCGCTTCCAGCCGACGGTCGCTGCCCTCGAGGCGCTGCCCGAACGCCCGGCCGGACTGGTTGTGGCCAGCCCGGCCAACCCGACCGGCACGATGGTCACGTCCGACGAGCTGGCCGCCATCGCCCGCTGGTGCGACGCGAACGACGTCCGGCTGATCAGCGACGAGATCTACCACGGCATCACCTATGCCGGATCGCCGTCGTGCGCGTGGGCGACCAGCCGCAACGCCATCGTCGTCAACTCCTTCTCGAAGTACTTCTCGATGACCGGCTGGCGGCTGGGCTGGCTGCTCGTGCCCGAGGAGTTGCTCGACGCGGTCGACCGGCTGGCGTCGAACTTCGCACTGTGCCCGCCGACGCTGGCCCAGTACGCCGCCGTGTCGGCCTTCGACGCGTACGAGGAACTCGACGCCAACGTCGCCCGGTACCGGGCCAATCGCGAGCTGCTGCTCGAGCGGCTGCCCAAGATCGGCCTGGACCGCCTGGCCCCGGCCGACGGGGCGTTCTACGTCTACGCCGACGTGTCGCAGTGGACGACCGACTCGCTGGAGCTGGGCGCCCGGCTGCTGACCGAGACGGGCGTGGCCGTGGCGCCGGGCATCGACTTCGACACCGTCGACGGCGGCCGGTTCATCCGGATGTCGTTCGCCGGCGACACTGACGAGATCGCGACCGCCGTCGACATCCTGGGCGACTGGCTGGTCGCCCAGGAACCGCGCTAGCCGATTACCGGGCCGGGCGGGGCGGCCCGTCCGGGGCGTCGACCTGCTCCAGGATCTCGACCGGGTCGCCGACCCGCAGCATTGCGCCCGGAGCCGGCCCGTCCGGGATGACGTTCATCGCGAACCAGGTCATGCCGTCCCACTTGCGGTAGCGCGCCAGGGTGGCGATCGGCTCCTTCGTCTTGGCCAGCGTCTCGGGGTCGATCATGGTCATGACGCACCGGTCGCAGCCCTTGACGACGCGGAAGGTCACGTCGCCGACGCGTATCCGCCGCCAGCCGTCCTCGGCCCAGGCCGGCGCGCCGCGCACCACGACGTTCGGCCGGAACCGGGTCATCGGCAACGGCCCCTCGTCGGCCCGCGGCCCCTCGGCGATCCAGTCGTTCAGCGCGGTCAGCGACTCCTCCGTGGCGAGCAGCAGCGGGTAGCCGTCGGCGAAGGTCACGCGATCGTCGGGCCGGCTGAACTCCGCGTTGGGCTTGCGCCGCCGGGGATCGTCCAGGTAGACGAGCCGGACCGGCCGGCCCACCACGTCGCTGAACCAGGCATGCACGTCCGGGCTGGGCAAGGCGGCGTCGAGCGACGACTTCCACACCCGGACCCGGGCCAGGTCGCTGCCGTCGGGGATCTTGACGGTGAGGTCCGGGCGGCCCGGGGCGCTCAGCCGCAGCCCGGTGCCGTCGATGCGCGGCGTGACGCCCAGCAGCTGCGGGTACTCGCGCGCCGTCACGACCACGTCGTCGGCGTCGACCACCATCCAGCGGCGATCGCCAGCCAGGCCCCACGGCTCGACCTCGGCCTGCTGCAGCTCGTCGCGGCGGCAGGACTTGATCGGGTACCGGTAGATGCGCGTCAGCTCCACCAGGGCGTGTCCCGTGATTCCATGCTCTACTGCGCGGCGCTCAGGCACGCGATCTCCTTCGTTGTCGTCGTCGCCGATACAACAGCGGTATCGGCTCCTCCTTCCGCGCTGTTCGCAGCCAGCATCTCGCGCACCTGACCCCCGCTCGCGACGAGCGGGAATCACGGAACACGCCCTACTCGACGCTAACCGATCGGCTGCCCAGAAGCCTCCGAAATGCGGCCAGCCGGTCCGGCGTCGAGTGCCCGGCGGCCACCCAGGCGTCGAGCATGCAGCCGGCCGCCGCGGACTGGTGCTCGCACCCGGGCGGGCACTGCACGGCGCCGTCCTCCAGGTCGGGGAACGCCCAGAGCAGGTCGTCGGCGCTGACGTGGGCCAGCCCGAACGACCGCACGCCGGGCGTGTCGATCACCCAGCCGTCGCCGCCGGGCAGCCGCAGCGCGATCGCCGAGCTGGACGTGTGCGTGCCCTTGCCGACGGCGCTCACCGCCCCGACCGCGCGCTGGGCGTCGGGCACGAGCGCGTTGATCAGCGTCGACTTGCCCACTCCGGAGTGCCCGACGAACACCGATATCTGGTCGTGCAGCCGCTCGCGCAGCTCGCCCAGGTCGCCGCCGCGATGAGTGACGACGGCCGGCACGTCGAGCTGCTCGTACCGGACCAGCGCGTCGTCCGGCGGGGCCAGATCCGACTTGGTCAGGCACAGCAGCGGTTCGATGCCGGCGGTCAGGCTGGCCACCAGGCTGCGGTCGATCAGCCCGTAGCTGGGTGGGGGTTCGGCGAGCGACGCGACGATCGCCATCTGGTCCGCGTTGGCGACGATGACCCGTTCGAGGGGATCCGTGTCGTCCGCCGTACGCCGCAGTACGGTGTCGCGCTCCTGCACCCGGACGACGCGGGCCAGCGTGTCCGGCCGCCCGGACAGATCGCCGACGACGCCGACCCGGTCGCCCACCGCAATGCCCTTGCGGCCGAGCTCGCGGGCCCGCATCGCCGTCACCAGCACGTCGTCCACCAGCACCGTGTAGCGGCCGCGATCGACGGTGATCACCATGCCGTCGGCGGCGTCGTCGTGACCCGGCCGCTGCTTGGAGCGAGGCCGGCTGCCCCGCCCCGGGCGCACGCGGACGTCGTCCTCGTCGAGGCGTCGGACGTCGCGGGGCACCAAGGGCGGCCCTACCCGGCCAGCATCCGCGACCACAGGCCGGGGAAGTCCGGCAGCGTCTTGCTCGTCGTCGCGATGTCGTCGACCTGTACGCCGTCGACGACCAGGCCCAGCACCGCGCCGGCGGTGGCCATCCGGTGGTCGGCGTACGCCCGCCACACGTCGCCGTGCAGCGGCTTGGGCACGATGTGCAGCGCGTCGGCGGTCTGGGTTACCTCGCCGCCGAGCCGGTTGATCTCGGTGCGCAGCGCCGTGAGCCGGTCGGTCTCGTGCCCGCGCATGTGGGCCAGCCCCGACAGCTTCGACGGCCCGTCGGCCAGCGCGGCCAGCGCCGCCAGGACGGTGACCAGCTCGGTGACGTCGCGCAGGTCGGCGTCCATGGGACTGATCGACCCGGTGCCGCGAACGGTCAGCTCGCCGCCGTCCAGCTCCACCTCGCCGCCCATGTCGGCCAGCAGCGAGCGCAGCGCGTCGCCGGGCTGGGTGGTGCTGGCCGGCCAGCCCGGAACGGTGACCGCGCCGCCGGTGGCCCGCGCCGCCGCGAGGAACGGCGCCGCGTTGGACAGGTCCGGCTCGACGACCATGTCGCGCGCCGTGATCGGCCCGGGACCGACCAGCCACGACGTCGGTGTCGGCTGGCTGACTTCGACCCCGGCCTGGCGCAGCTGCGCGACGGTCATCTCGATGTGCGGGGCCGACACGATGCCCCGCTCGCCGGTGTGAACGATCTCGATGCCCTTTTCGTAGCGGGCGCCGGCCAGCAGCAGCGCGGAGACGAACTGTGACGACACGGACGCGTCGATCTCAACCTTGCCGCCGGCGACCGACCCCGAGCCGCGCACCGTGAACGGCAGCCGCCCGCGACCGGCGTCGTCGACAGTCACGCCGGCCTGGCGCAGCGCCTCGATGAGCGTCCACATAGGACGGTCGCGGGCCCGGTCGTCGCCGTCGAAGGTGACCGCGGCATCGGCCAACGCAGCGACCGGCGGCACGAAGCGCATTACCGTCCCGGCCAGCCCGGTGTCGACAACACCGCCGCGGAACGGTCCGGGCGTCACGGTCCAGACCGGATCGGCGTCGTCGACGGTCACGCCCAGCGTGCGCAGCGCGTCGATCATCAGCTCGGTGTCGCGGGCGCGCAGCGGCTGCTCGAGGCGCGACGGTCCGTCGGCCAGTGCGGCGAGCACCAGCGCCCGGTTGGTCAGGGACTTCGACCCCGGGATCTCGACGCGTGCGCGCACAGGGCCGTCGGCGCGGGGCGCCGACCAGGGTCCGGGAGCCGAGGTCACCTGATCAGTTTGCCCGATCACGCAGAGAAACGCGTTACAGGTCAAGCCGTTCTTGTTCCGGATGCAGGGCAGCATCGACCGGTTCGATCAGCTCCGGGCTGTTGTTGCGGACGTTGCCGACCGCCTTGCCGACCACGTAGGGCTCGAGCCGCGCCTCGGGAATCTCGCGCAGGATGCGTTCGGCGACGGCCACGTCCCCGCTCGAACAGTCCAGCCACTGGTCCCGTTGCTCGGGCGGGACGACGACCGGGTTGCGGTCGTGGATCTGGCCGAGCAGGTCGGTGGCCTGCTGGGTGATGATCGTGCAGGTCCACAGCCACCGGGTCGGGTCGTCCTGGCCCTTGTCCGGGTCGCGCCACAACTCGTACAAGCCGGCCATCGCCAGCAGGTGTCGGTCCGGGTCGTGCAGGAAGTAGGGGATCTTGCCCTCGTCAGTCTTCTGCCACTCGTAGTAACCAAGCGCCGGGACGAGGCAGCGCCGCCGGGCGGCCGCCGTCTTGAACGCCGGCTTGGACGTGACCGTCTCGATGCGGGCGTTGATCATGCGCGCGCCGCCCTTGGCGTCCTTCGACCAGTTGGGCACCAGGCCCCAGTTGACGGTGCGGAGCTGGCGCACCGTGGCGGCCGGTGACTCGGCCTCGCGGGGCGGCCGCTCGACGACCACCCGGACCGGATCGGTCGGTGCGACGTTCCAGGACGGGCCCGGGTCGTCGCCCACGACCTCCTCGGCGTCGAACTCCTCGGTCAGGTCGGCGTTCGAGGCGACGTTGACGTAGCGGCCACACATGCCACCAGTCTGCCCCGCCGAACCGACTTTGCCCCTCGAGTGCACGCTGGGCGGCCGTCCGTGCGTGCCCTCGAGGGGCAAAGCCGGGTGGAGGCGGCCGACGTAGGCTCCGCCCATGACGCGCGCCGAGATCGAGACCCCATCGGGCCCGGCCTGGGGCGACATCGACCACCCGGACGGCAACCCGGTCGGCGTGCTCTATGCCGGGCACGGCGCCGGCGGGGGAGTCGACGCCCCCGACATCCGGGCCGCCCGAGCCGGGGCCCTGGCCGCCGGCTTCGTCGTCGCGCGCATCACCCAGCCGTACCGGGTGGCCGGCCGACGCGCACCGGCCCCCGCGCCGCGCCTGGACGAGGCCTGGCTGGCCGTCACCGGCACGCTGGGCGAGCAGTTCAAAGGGTTGCCAGCTGTCCACTGTGGACGGTCGAGTGGTGCCCGCGTAGCCTGCCGCACGGCCACCGCGTCGGGGGCGGTGGCCATCATCGCGCTGGCGTTTCCGGTGCACCCGCCGGGTAAGCCGGAGCGCAGCCGGCTCGACGAGCTCGATGCGCCGAACATTCCGGTGCTCGTCGTCCAGGGCGATCGCGACGCGTTCGGCATGCCGCCCGAGGCGCCCGGGCGGCGCATCGTCATCATTCCGGGGGACACGCACTCGCTGAGGAAGGATTCCCGGGCCGTCGCCGCCGCCGTGACCGAGTTCCTGACCGAGGTGCGGGCGCCGACCCGCCCCCGGCGGCGCCGCCGCGACTTGAAAGTGACCTAGCCCGCCACGTTCGGCTTCCCCTCCACTCCGACCAAAATTCGCTGCTCGAATTCGTCAGACGGGAGGGGAAGCGGATTCGGACGGGCGCTAGCCCAGCACGTCGCGCAGCGTCGGCAGGCCGGCGTCCTTCGCGGACAGCTGGGCCCGGTCGGTCACGTCGACGGGCACCGGCCAGACGATGCCCAGGTCGGGATCCATCGGGTTGACCGCCACGCCCGACATACCCGGGACCCACTCCTGGTCGAAGCAGTACAGGTACTGCGAGACCCCGGGGCTGACCGACTGGAAGCCGTTGCACACGCCGGCCGGCACGAGCACCTGCGTGCCCTTGACCAGCGGCACGGTGACGACCTTGCCCCGGCTGGACGAGTCGGGCCGGACGTCGACGTACGCCCCGAACGCCTCACCGTGGACGATCGCGACCAGCTTGGTCATCGCCTCGCCGTGCAGACCACGGATCGCACCCTGCTGGGTCTCGGTGGCGTTGACCTGCAGCCACGGACCCACAGGCACGCCGGCGTCGGCGAAGGCGCTCGTGCGGAACAGCTCGCGGATGGTGCCGCGGTCGTCGGTGATCTGCTTCATGCGGATCACCAGCAGGCCGTCGATATCGGTGGGCTCGATGGCGAACGGGGTCGTCATGGGCTCGGATGCTCTCACGTGGCGATCGGCGCGTAGCTGGCGGAGGTCAGCCGCACCAGCTCGGCGGGCGCCAGCTCGACCTGCAGGCCGCGCTTGCCGGCCGACACGAACACGGTGGCGAGCGGCTCGGCCGTGGCGTCGACCACGACCGGCAGGCGGGTCTTCTGCCCCAGGGGCGAGATGCCGCCGAGCACGTATCCGGTGGCCCGCTGGGCGGCTGCCGGCTCGGCCATCGCGGCCCGCTTGCCGCCGACCGCCGCGGCCAGCGCCTTCAGGTCGAGCCGCCCGGCCACCGGCACCACGGCGCACACCAGCCGTCCGTCGATGGTCGCGATCAGTGTCTTGAAGATCTGGTGCGGCTCGATGCCCAGCGCAGCGGCGGCCTCCTCGCCGTAGCCGTCTGCTCGCGGGTCGTGCTCGTACGGATGCAGCGTGTGGGCGACCTTCTGCCGAGCCAGCAGGGCAGTCGCCGGGGTACCGGTGGCCACCCGGTGAATCTACGACGCGCGGCCCCGTGGGAATGCCGGTACGGGCTGTGTCTGTTCCACCCCCGAGAGCGAAGGAAGGACGATGGTCGTGGTCGAGGCTCCCGAGCGAGCTACATCTGTACGTCACTGGCCCGAGTGGATTCCGTCCACGTCGGGGCCGGAAGTGACCATCCGGGCGTTCTCCGAGGACCGGAGCGCCGTATCCTCCGTAGAGCGGGTCGACACGGATCCGTCCGACGAGAGGGTCGTAGTGCACGAGGAAACGGTCGAGGAACGCCGGGCGCGCTTCGAGCGTGACGCGCTGCCCTTCGTCGACCAGCTCTACGCGGCGGCGATGCGCATGACGCGCAACCCGGCCGACGCCGAGGATCTCGTGCAGGAGACCTTCGTCAAGGCGTTCGCGGCCTTCCACCAGTTCACCGAGGGCACCAACCTCAAGGCCTGGCTGTACCGCATCCTGACCAACACGTTCATCAACAACTACCGCAAACGGCAGCGGCAACCGCAGGAAGCCAACACCGACACCGTCGAGGACTGGCAGCTCGCCCGGGCCGAGTCGCACACGTCGAGCGGGTTGCGTTCCGCCGAGATGGAGGCGCTCGACCACCTGCCCGACTCCGACGTCAAGGCGGCACTGCAGGCCCTGCCCGAGGACTTCCGGCTGGCCGTGTACCTCGCTGATGTCGAGGGCTTCGCGTACAAGGAGATCGCCGAGATCATGGGCACGCCGATCGGGACGGTGATGTCCCGCCTGCACCGGGGCCGGCGCCAGCTGCAGCGGCTGCTCGGCGACTACGCGCGCGAGCGCGGCCTCATCCAATCCGGATCCGAAGCAGTCGTGGGCGGTGAGTCTTCATGAGCGGCCTCGGATTCGGCCCGGGCGGCATCGACTGTGACGACGTCCTCAAGGACGTGTTCACCTACCTGGACGACGAGACCGACCCGCGCGTTCGGCACCGGATCCGCCAGCACCTGGACGAGTGCGCGCCCTGCCTGCGCCAGTACGGCCTCGAGCAGGACATCAAGTCGCTGGTGGCCCGCTGCTGCGGCGGCGACATCGCCCCGGAGAGTCTGCGGACGCGTATCCGGGTCCGGCTCACCGAGGTCACCATCGAGGCGGCGCACAGCGAGTACCGGCCGGAGTAGTTTCCGCCGACTTGCAGCAACAGCGATCCTCGCTGCGTCATAGCGGCCACCGGCCGGCGCCATCCAGCTGCGGATGACCGCGTGGGGCACCAGCCCGAGTCGCTGCCGCTCTGCCGCGAGCTGGCCCGGCGCGACCGGCTCGATCCGGGCGTCGCCCCGCTACGTCCGTGCCTCAGGTGTCCTCGCGCGTCGCCCCCGACCCGGCCGGTTGCGCGGCCGGGTTGACGCCGGCGGCACCGGCCGAGGCCAGCTCGGCCTCCAGCACCTCTTCCGAGACGCTGTCGGAGTAGTAGTCGTCCCCGACCGTCTCGTCCCGGCCGGTCGGCGCCTTGACCGCGCGCAGCACGACGGTGAGCGCCACAGCGATCACGATGTTGATCACCAGCGCCGAGACGGCGATGTAGAGCGTGACGTGGGTGAACGGGAAGTTGGCCACGGACGAGCCGAAGTGACGTTGCCCGTGCACCTCGGTGACCGGTTTGCCGTCGACCAGCCTGATCTTGGTGTTCGGGACCGTCTGGTTGTAGGCGACCACCGTGCCCCACACCATCGCCACGGCCCAGCCGACCAGCAACGCCCAGCGGTGCAACCAGCGCGTGTACAGCCCGGCGACGATGGCCAGGAACGTCTGCAGGATCCAGACACCGCCGAGCAGCTGCAGGTTGATCGCGTTCTGCTTGTCCATGAACAGCACGAACGCGAGCGCCCCGAACTTCACGACCAGCGACGCGATCTTCGACACGAACGCCTCCTGGTGGGGAGTCGCGTTCGGCCTGATGAAGTCGCGGTACACGTTGCGGGTGAACAGGTTGGCCGCCGCGATCGACATGATCGCCGCCGGCACCAGCGCGCCGATCGCGATCGCCGCGAAGGCCACGCCGGCGAACCAGGACGGGAACACCTGCGCGAAGAAGTGCGGCACGGCCAATTGCGTGTTGGCCAGGCCGTCCGAGCCGAACACCGACGTCTTCTTGGCGATGGCAGCGAAGCCCAGCAGGGCCAGGAAGGCCAGCATCAGCGAATAGGTCGGCAGGATGGCTGCATTTCTTCGGATGACGTTGCGGCTCTTGCTCGACATGGTCGCTGTCATCGCGTGCGGGTACATGAACAGCGCCATCGCCGACCCGAACGCCAGCGTGGCGTAGGCCCAGTACGCATTGGCATTGCCCGGGATGAACACGCCGGTGGGTTTGCCCGCCGGAGTCAGGGTGTCCATCTTGGTCTGCGCGGCATGGAACGTCGGCCCGAAGCCGATCTTCCAGCCGACGTAGATGATGGCCACGATGATCGTGATGTAGACCAGGGTGTCCTTGACGAATGCGATCAGGGCCGGGGCGCGCAGGCCGGACGAGTACGTGTAGGCGGCCAGCACGGCGAAGGCGATGATCAGGGGCAGGTCCTTGACGAAGGCGTTGCTCGACCCGCCGAGGCCCACCGTGTCGACTACGGCCTGGATGCCCACCAGTTGTAGGGCGATGTAGGGCATCGTGGCCAGGATGCCGGTGAGCGCCACCGCCAGAGACAGGCCGCGACTGCCGTAGCGGCCCTTCACGAAGTCGGCCGGCGTGACGTACCCGCGGGCGTGGGCCACCGACCACATCCGCGGCATGAACACGAAGATCAGCGGGTAGACGAGGATCGTGTACGGCACGGCGAACCAGCCCGACACCGCGCCGGTCGCGAACATCGCCGCGGGTACCGCCACGAACGTGTACGCCGTGTAGAGGTCGCCGCCGAGCAGGAACCAGGTGGTGACCGTGCCGAACCCACGCCCGCCCAGGCCCCATTCGTCCAGGCTGTGCATCGAGCCGGGCCGACGCCACCGCGCGGCGATGAATCCGCCGATCGTCACGACGGCGAAGAAGAACACCAGGACACCCAGCGCGACGCCGTCCACGCCCGGGCCGGACGCCTGCGGCATCATCGCGCACCACCGTTACGTCGAGCCCGCGTGACCAGGACGTACGCGAGCGAGCACATCGCCGTCTCGATGAACATCCAGAGCAGCGAGTACCAGTAGAAGAAGGGGAATCCCCACAGCTCCGGGTCGGCGTTCGAGTACGTGGGTACAGCGACCAGAGCCACGATCGGCATGATCAGCAGGGCCGCGACGACGATTCGCACCCACATCGGAAGGGGTGCCGGGCGAGTGTTCGACAACTGGGCCTCCGAGCGCTGCATATGGTTCAGCTCACAACTGCTTACGCGGATCGACCATAGACCTCGAACGGCCTGCTTTGGAATGTTTCCGCTGAGTCCGGTGCGGATCCGGATTGCCGGGACGTTTCGTGCCGCCCTGCGTGTGACGGGCCGTGACCTTAGGCTGATCGGTGATGTCCGCGCTATCCGATCTGCTCTCTGCCCGCATGTCGCTCGACGACGACCAGGTCGACCACGTCCAGCGACTGGTCGGCGAGTGGCAGCTGCTCGCCGACCTGTCCTTCTCGGATCTGCTGCTGTGGATGCCGGTGGCCGACGAGGCGTTCCTGTGCGCAGCCCAGTGCCGTCCGACCACGGGTCCGACGGCCTACCTGAACGACGAGGTCGGCGCGGTAATCCGGGGCGGGCGGGCCACCCCCATGCGCGTCGCGCTCACCGAGGGACGTATCTACCGCGAGGCCGATCCGGACTGGGAGGGCGACCTGCCCATCCGTCGCGAGGCGATCCCGATCCGTCACAACGGCAAGGTGATCGGCGTCCTCGGCCGGGACAGCAACCTGGCCAGCGTGCGCAGCCCGAGCCAGCTCGAACTGGCCTACCTGCAAAGCGCCGCGGACTTGGCCGCCATGATCGCCGACGGCACCTTTCCGGGTCCGGAGGGGGAGTCGGAGGAGAGGGCCGGGCCGCGCGTCGGCGACGGGCTGCTGCGCGTCGAGCCGGACGGCACGGTCCTCTACGCCAGCCCGAACGCGCTGTCGGCGTTTCGCCGGCTGGGCGTCACCGGCAACGTCCTGGGCGAGCCGATCGACACGCTGACGAGCACGATCGTCGACGACCCCTTCGACGCCAGCGACCTGGCCGCAGCCGTGCAGGCAGCCGTCGACGGCGGCAACCCGACCGGGCTCGAGGTCGACGGCGGCGGCGCGACGGTCGCGTTCCGGGCGCTGCCGCTGCACCCGCACGGCGAGGTGTTGGGCGCGCTGATCCTCATGCACGACGTCACCGAGGTGCGGCGCCGGGACCGGCAGATCATGAGCAAGGACGCGACGATCCGCGAGATCCACCACCGGGTGAAGAACAACCTGCAGACGGTGGCCGCCCTGCTGCGGTTGCAGGCCCGGCGAGTGGCTCAGCCCGAGGCGCGCGCCGCCCTCGAGGAGTCGATGCAGCGGATCAGCTCGATCGCGCTCGTGCACGACACCTTGTCGGTGTCGCTGGACGAGGCCGTGCCGTTCGACGAGATCGTGGACCGGCTGCTGGACATGCTCTCCGACGTGACCGGGTCGGCCGGGCGACTGCGGCTGCGGCGGACCGGGACGTTCGGTGAGATCCCGGCCGAGATCGCGACCGCGCTCGTGCTGGTGCTGACCGAGCTGGTGCAAAACGCCGTCGAGCACGCGTTCCCGGCCGGCAAGCGTGGCCACGAGGGTGGGACGGTCGAGGTGGCGGCGCGTCGCTCGCGCGGGCGGATGACCGTAACGGTGAGCGACGACGGGGTGGGGCTACCCGCGGGGTTCGCACCGGACCGCAGCGACCGGTTGGGGCTGCAGATCGTGCGCACCCTCGTCTCGGCCGAACTGCGGGGTTCGCTGGATCTGCACGCCCGCGAAGACGGCCCTGGGGCTACGGCTGAAGTGACAGTGTCGCTGGCCCGCCCCCCGGCTGATGCCGGGTGACGGGCCAACGCTCGATCGGGTACGGGCCGGGGTCAGGCCGTCCGAGCACGCGCACGGGCACGACGCCGCTTGAGCGCCCTGCGTTCATCCTCGGAGAGACCACCCCAGACCCCCGCGTCCTGGCCGCTCTCCAGAGCCCAGGCGAGACAATCCTGGATCACCGGGCAGCGACGGCACACGGTCTTGGCCTGCTCGATCTGCAGTAGTGCGGGACCGGTATTGCCGATCGGAAAGAACAGCTCCGGGTCCTCGTCACGGCAGATCGCGCGGTGACGCCAATCCATTGGTCTATCTCTCCTCTACCTCACGCTACGGCGGGGCTTCGTCGCCGTCGCCGCGCTTGTGAATTCTTTCACGAGCTCGGTCATACTTCAAGGTCTGTCTCGACCGTGCGGGCCAGGTCACGTGAGCGCAAACGGCGCACGTAGGCCTCCTGGCCCTCGCGGGCCTAGGACAAGCCTTGCCCAATCCGGGCCAGCCGGCAAGCGAAGACCTGCGGCAACTTTTGCGATCCCTACAAACAGGCCGACATAACCGGACATAGAGGACTAGATTACGACCCGGAGTGCCTCGGCGATAGACCAGAACTGCATCTTTTCCCGGGGTTCGAGCAGGTCGCCGTCGACCTGAACCGGCATCGGCTCGTCGGCGTGCAGCACGAATCCGGGCAGGTCGTGCTCGAGCAGCACGCCCCAGCCGCCCTTGGTCGGGGGCTTGCGGCGCGTCATCTGGGCCATGCCGTAGCCGACGCTGACCGCTCCCATCCGCATCCGGGCGTAGAGGTCCAGACCGGTGTCGAAGGACGCCTGTGGGGTGGGCCGAAGCGGGCGATTGCCGACGAACGTCCACGGATCGCAGTTGGTGACGATCGCGTAGAACAGGTTGTCCACGGTGCTGCCGTCGGGCAGCTCGAGGTGCAGCGTCGGATGGCGCCGGTCGGTGCGCAGGAACTCGCGCAGGCCGACCCGGGCGTAGAGCGCGTGAGTGGAGCGCTTGCCGCGGGCGCGCCGCTTCTCCACGCCGGCGACGATCGCGGCGTCAAAGCCGATGCCGGCGGTGAACGTGAACCAGCGGTCCTCCAGCCGGCCCAGGCTGATCGGGCGCCGGCGTCCCTGCCGCAGCGCGGCGAGCAGGGCGCCGGTCGCCTCGATCGGGTCGTTGGGCAGGCCGAGGGCGCGGGCGAACACGTTGGTCGACCCGGCCGGGACGACGCCCAGGGCCGGTATGCCGGAGTGGACGCCGTCGGTCAGCAGCCCGTTGACGACCTCGTTCACGGTGCCGTCGCCGCCCAGGGCGATCACGACGTCCACCCCGTCGCGCATGGCCCGGCAGGCGAGCGCGGCGGCGTGGCCGCGATTGGCCGTCTGCTCGATCTGCAACTCGGACGCGCTGCCCAGCGAGTTGGCCAGCACGTCGCGCTGTCGCTCGGACATGGCGGTGGCCCGCGGGTTCACAACTACGAGCACACGCACGTAACGCAGCGTACCGGCGGGGCGCGTTCGGCCCGGGTCGTCGTCGAGCGAGCACGCCCGCTCCCGTGGTTGATCAACTGGGAGATGTGGCTGCTATCACGACCAACATTCCCTGTTGATCACGGAGTTGGTCACCGAGTTGATCACGGAGTTGATCACGGAGAGGAGCGGGGTGAGCGGTCGCGAGCGGCCGGGAGCGCGGCGCGAGCCGACACGGCATACCCTGATGACGATGTCCATCCACCCCGGAACCGATCGGGTGCCGGCCCAGGTACGCGCCGCGGCCGCCATCGTCGCCGTCCAGGCCGCTGCCCTGTTCGCCGCGGCCGCCGTGCTGATCGTGAAGACGATTGCCGGCCACCCGGACAGCGTCGGCCGGGCCCTGCTCGGCGCGACCATGGCGTTGCTCGGCATGATCGTGCTGCTGACGTGCGCCCGCGGGCTGATGGCCCTGCGCTGGGCCGCCCGCACGCCGGTGGTCGTGCTGGAGCTGCTGGCCCTGCCGGTGGGTTACAGCTTGGGCTTTCAGGCCGGGCTGATGGTGTACGGCGCGCCGATCCTGCTCAGCGCGCTGGCCGTGCTGTACCTGCTGTTCACTCCGCCGGCCCGCTCCGCCCTCGACCACGAGCGGGGCGACTAGCCTGCTCGGCGGACAGCTCGGCCCGCAGCCGGGCCAGGCTGCGGGCCACCAGCCGCGACACCTGCATCTGCGAGACCCCGACGAGGTCGGCGATCTCGGTCTGCGACTTGCCGGCGATGAAGCGCAGCAGCAGCACCTCGCGTTCGCGGTCGGTCAGGGCGCTGATGGCCGGCCGCAGCAGCGCCCGCTGTTCGACGCGTTCGAGCCGCTCGTCCACCTCTGACAACAGCGCGTTCTCGACCGGCGCCCCGTCGCGTCCGGTCAGGGCGTCGAGCGGCACCCCGGTGTAGGTCCGGGCCACTTCGAGTGCCTCGATCACCTCGTCCTCGGGTACCTCGAGTCGGGTGGCCAGCTCGGCGACGGTCGGCGCGCGCTGCAGCCGCTGGCTGAGCTCGTCACGGGCCCGGGTCAGCGGCGCCTGCAGTTCCTGCGCCCGGCGCGGTACGTGCAGCAGCCAGCCGGCATCGCGGAAGTGCCGCTTGATCTCGCCGAGGATGGTGGGCGTCGCGTAGGTGGAGAACTCCAGGCCCCGCGCCGGGTCGAACCGATCGATCGACTTCAACAGCCCGATGACGCCGACCTGCACGAGATCGGGCAACGGCTCGTTGCGGCCGGTGAAGCGGCGGGCCAGGTACTCCACGAGCGGCAGGTGCAGCTCGACCAGGTGATCGCGGATCATCCGGCGGCGTTCGTCGAACTCGGGCAGCTCGTGCAGGTCGACGAGTAGGCGGCCCGCGCGGGCGCGCA
>Ga0081455_10004488_pt1 | contig 15617 bp, 9 predicted proteins | sample TabmetS3T2R1_FD_70207 | JGI IMG/M metagenome (GOLD analysis project Ga0081455, IMG submission 70207) | Tabebuia heterophylla rhizosphere microbial communities from the University of Puerto Rico - S3T2R1 | ecosystem: Host-associated > Plants > Roots > Rhizosphere ... | reverse complement strand
GTGCCTGGGAGGTGGGGCGGAGATCTCGCTGCACGGCGCACGGCGGCAGGCACATGCCGAACTGTATATGGGGCTGGTCGAGACCGGTGTCGGCCTGATCCCCGGTGGCGGAGGCACCAAGGAGTTCACGCTGAAGGCGACAGATGAGGCAATTCACGCCTTTGGCGATGCATCCCGCGTCGCGATCTCAACCGAAATTGTAGACACCATGAAGCAGGCCTTCGAGACGATCGCGATGGCGAAGGTCTCCACCTCTGCAGCCGAAGCGCGCTCGCTGAACCTGTTGACTGAAGAAGACGGCATCACGCTGAACCGCGAGCGGCTGCTGCTGGAGGTGATCGCCCAGCACGACGGCGCGGGCAACGAGGCGATGCCCGCCGCCCGGCTGTTCCTGGCCGGCCGCTACGGCATCACCGGCCGGATCGCGCAGGCACGCGAGCAGATCCGGCTGCTGCGCGAGCAGTTCAAGATCGCGCACTTCGTCGTCTTCGACGCGTTCATCCTGGGCATGGAGGCCTGGCTGGACGGCGCCGACGGGCACCACGAGGAGGCCCTGGGCAAGGTCCGGCAGGCGCTCGCGCGGGCCGGCGACCCGCTCTCCGAGGCCATCGCCCCGTCCATGCGCTCCACCTATCTGACGGTCGCGGCGGTCGCCCTCGCCGGCACGTGCGTCGTGATGCTCCTGCAGGTCGCGGGGCGCGAGCTCGGTATCCTGTTTCGCGGCGCCGACGACATCACGGCGTGGCTGTGCGCCGCCGCGGCCTTCCTCGCCCGCTCCCGCGACAACGTCTGGATAGACCTCAGCGGCCTCCCGCCGCACCGCCTCCCGGCGTACTACGACGACTTCCAGCGCCTGGCCCCGCGCTGCCTGTTCGGCACCGACTGGCCCGGCGTACCCGGCACCGCCGCCAACGCCCGCGCCCTCGCCGCCCTGCCCCTCGCCCCCGACACCCTGCGCGCCGTCCTCGCCGGCAACGCCGCGAAGCTCTTCCCCAACCTCGGGATCTAGGGCCTGTCGCAAAGTCGACTGGCGGCTTCGCGACAGACCCTAGCCCGCGGCCGTGATGAGCGGCGCGTCCCGGGACAACTCCCGGAACCCGAGGCTGTAGTACAGCCCGCGCGCCCGCGGATGCCCCGGCGCCCCCAGGCAGGCGACCGTCATGTGCGTCGCTCCGGCCGCCCGCGCCAGATGCATCCCGTGCAGCAGCATCGCCCGGCCCACCTTCAGCCGCCGGTAGTCCGGATGCGTCCCCACCGGTTCGAACTCGGCGGTCCTGTTGACCTCGTCAAGCCACATGATCGTCGAGGCCGCCATCGTCCCGTCCGGTGCCTCGACCAACACGTGCAGGTCGCCGCGGTAGGCCGCCGTCTGCCGCACACCCTCGTACGCCTGCGCCGAGTACGTCGACGGCGCCCAGGCGTCCACGTGGGCCTGGACGGCAGCCTCCGGCCCGGCCTCGTAGGCGGTGCGGAAGCGGAACCCGGCCGGCAGCACCGGCTCCTCCACGTCGGCGAGGTCCCGCTCGTTGAGCTGGGTCCAGGAGCCGGACTCGCCCAGCGCGGCCTCGTCGTCCCCGTAGCCGTGCGCCGCCCACCGCGCCAGCCCGAACCCGTCGGCGGCGCCCGGCACCGCCGTGCGCTCCAGCCCCGCCGCCACGGCGTCGTACCAGTCGATCACCTCGTCGACCAGCTCGGCGTGGTCCGGATCCACCTGGTGCGCCAGGGAGGCGCGGGCGACCTCGGTCACCGACCCGTCGCTGCGCCGCACCCGGCGCGGCAGCCGGGCCCAGCCCCACGCCGCCAGCTTGTCACCGGCGAACCACAGCCGGCGCCGCCAGCTCGCGCCGTCGCTGGCGTGCCCCCGACCCCAGTTCCAGGCCAGCTCGCCGTACGACGCGTCGCAGTTCACCAGCTCCGGGCGGGTCGCGGTGACGCGCTGCGCCAGACCCTGCATGAGCCGCACGTCCGCGGCGCTCACCAGCTCGGTCACAGTGAGCCACTGTGTCAGCACCCCGCGGGCACCGTCGAACCGTTTACAGCGACGGGCCTAGCTGTCCGCCTCCTCCATCTCCTCGCCCTCCTCGGCGGCTTCGCGCTGGACGAAGGAGCCCTGGACGGCGGGTTCTTCCTCCTCCGCCTCCTCGGAGGCCTCGCGCTGCACCGTCGCGGCGGCGGCGGCGCCGCCGGTGGCGGCGGGGACCAGCTGGGCGGTGGGGGCGGGCATGGCGGTGATGCGCTCGGCGTTGGCGGAGGCTTCGCGCTCGAAGCGGTCGGAGGGGTCGGAGACGCTGATGCCGCCGGAGGTGGGGGTGCCGTCGACCGGGCCGGAGCGTTGCTGGACGACGTGGGTGAGCTCGTGGGCCAGGGTGGTCCGGCCGCCGTCGGAGGACGGGTCGTAGGCGTCTCGCTGGAAGACCACGTTCGAGCCGACGGTGTACGCGTGCGCGCCGACCGACCTGGCCGAGGCGTCCGCGGCGCCGTCGGTGTGCACCCGGACATCGCCGAAGTCGGTGCCGAAGCGGCCCTCCATGTCGGTCCGGGTCTCGGCGTCCAGCGGTTCGCCGCCGGAGTTGACCACGTCGTGGACCGGGGAGCGTTCCTCCTCGCCGAGCACCGAGCCGACCGCGCTGTTGCCGACCGAGCGCTGCAGGTGGGCCAGGCCCGCGGGGCCGAGCACGTCCGGCCGGCCGGCCGCGGCGGCGCGGGCCAGGTGGGACAGGTCCGGCTCGGCGTCCGGGCGGCGTACGGTCGCGGCCTGCTCGGCGGCCTCGTCGTGGTCGTGCAGGTACATCCAGGCCTCCTAGTTCGGGGCCGCGGGCGGCGGTACGGTCCGCAGCGTGCCGTTGATCAGCACCGACTCCAGGCACCGGGCGGCCTTTGCCGCTCCCACCGGCGTACCGGGCTGGCGGCAGCTGACGGTGACGATCAGCGTGCTGCCCGGCGGGATCTCGATCGGGGTGCGGAAGTAGTACGGGTCGTCGCGGAAGTTCTCCAGCGCGGCCAGCAGGATGGGGCGGCCCGCAGCGCTGATGGTCAGGTTGCCCGAGTCGCCCTGCGGGTTCTGCACGAAGATGTCGGTCACCTCGAGCAGCCGCTGCGCCGGGACCACATAGCGGGCCTCGCTGCTCGCCCCGTCCGGCGCGTCCCGTATCTCCAGCCGCTGGTTCGTGGCCGCCCGGCTGACGCCCGCCGGCGTCGCGCGCCGCGGCGAGGTGGTCGTCGGGTTGGCGGTCGGTGAGCTGGTGCCCTGGCCGCCGCCACCCGGCTGCTGCCCCGCACTACTCGGCTTCTGGCCGCCGCCCGCTGCCGGCTTGGGGATGCCTCGGCTTTCCAGCGCGTCGTCGACCTTCTTCTGGGTGACCTGGTCCGCAGCCTTCTGGGCCGTGCTGTTGACGGCGGGGCGCATCAGGGTGAACCACACGCCGACCAGCAGCAGCGCGGCGATGACCGCGGTGGCGATGGCACGCGGCACCCAGGAGGGCAGTACGGGCTGCTGCTGGTAACCGCCGTCGACGGTGACCGTCTCGCCGCCGGGTGCGGTGGCGACCATCTTGAACGGGTGCGTTGGCCCGGTCCCGCGCCACACCCGGCGTACCGGCCTGACCCGCACCCGCGCGAACACGGCCTCGCCGGCTGGCACCAGCAGGGCGTCCGGCACGACACCCAGCCGTACCTGCTCGGTCTCCGACTGCCCGCGCAGGCTCAGCTCCACCGCCGCGTTGCCGCGGTTGTCGATGGCCAGCCGGTGCCGGCCGCGGGAGATGCCGGTGCTGGTGCGCGGCAGCAGTTCCCCGCCCAGGTCGGCGAAGGGCAGCACGACCAGGGTCGCCTCGGGTGCGACCATGTCGTTGGGATGGTCGACCGGCACGACCCGTACGCCGAAGGGCCGTTCGCCCGCGAGCGCCTCGGAGTTGCGCGGCGGCGCCACCGTGAGCACAGCCGTACCGGACGTGCCCGGGTACAGCGACAGCTCGGCGGGCTCGATCGACAGCCACTGGGCATCCGGCCCGATGGGCTCGAGCCGGTAGGACTCGACCGTCTGTCCCGCGTTGTGCACCTGCAGCTCGGTGCTGCCGGTGCTGCCCGGTTCCACCACCAGCGACGTGGTGTCCAGGCTCGCCGATGTGCTCATGCGCGGACCGTACGGCCGGGTCGGGCAACCGCGCTGCGACGCCGGGGGAACAACTCCGGGCAGCGGGACTGCCCGTTGAGTCGTTGGTGAGTGTCTGGGGAGAACGCTGCTGCACACTTGCCCGGCCGCGGCCACCGGCGGAGGGACCGGTCCGGCGCGGCCTATGGGTTGGGGGCGCGGGATGGACCGCATCGTCGTGGGCGTACAGGCGCAGGACCCGATCTCGGCCGCTGGCGTGGTCAGCCAGCTGCGGCCGCGGCCGGAGCTGCATCTGGCCGAGGGGCCCGAGGGCCCGCCGCTGGCGGTGGTGGTGGTCGTGGTGGAGACCGTCGACGACCCGGCCGTACAACTCCTGCGTAACGTGCAGTACACCATGCCGGCCAAGGTCGTGCTCGTCTGCACCCGCATCGACGACCAGCAGCTGGTCAGCGCGGCCGAGTGCGGCGTGGCCGGGATCGTGCGCCGTACCGAGGCCACGCCGGAGCGGCTGGTGCAGGTCATCACCTCCGCCGCGCGCGGTGAGGGCACCGTGCCCGGCGACCTGCTCGGCCGGCTGCTGGAGCAGGTGGGCCGGCTGCAACGGCAGGTGCTCAGCTCGCACGGGCTCAACTTCAACGGCCTGGCCGAGCGGGAGATCGAGGTGCTGCGGCTGATGGCCGACGGCCACGACACCGCCGAGATCGCCACCAAGCTGTCCTACTCCGAGCGCACCATCAAGAACGTGCTGCGCAACCTGATCACCCGGCTCCAGGTACGCAACCGCACCGAGGCCGTGGCGTACGCGATCCGGCAGGGGCTCATCTAGTTGCCCGCGGCGGCACCCCGGATTGCCCGCGGCGGTTCCCGTGACCGCGCTGTGGGCGTACCGGCCGGGCCGCCACCGTGGATCTCGAACCCGACCGTTTGGGGGCGTTGTGTCGTCGCGTAGGCACTGGATGCCGGTGGCGTGGGCGCTGCCGGCACTGGTCGTACTCTCCACCGCCTCCGCGGCCCGCGCCGCGCCGCCGCTGCCGCAACCGCCGGCCACCACGCGGGTCGCGCCCGCGACGTTCGACCAGCTGCTGCCGCCGGGCAGTTTCACCACGCAGGACAGCGCGATCCACACCCCGCGGGTGCCGCAGTTCGCCGACGTGGTGCTGCTGGTCGACGGCACCGCCAGCATGCTCCAGACGATCCAGTCGGTGCAGGCGAACCTGGGCACGATCCTCGGCCAGTTCAAGATCAAGCCGTCGGCCACCCGGTTCGGCGTCGCGGCGTTCCGGGACACCACCGCCGGCTTCGACGGCGACGGCCGGGACGCCTTCGAGGTGCTGACGCCGCTGAGCGGGGACCCGCGGGTCATCGCCAAGGGTGTCAGCCAGCTGCGCGCCTTCGGGGGCAGCCCGGACGCGCCGGAGGACTGGGTCAACGCGCTGGTGCAGATCAGCAACGGCGCGGTCGGCGTGTTCCGGCCGGCCGCGGCGCACATCGTCATCCTGGTCGGCGACTCCTCCAGCCACGACCCCAGCAACGAGGCCTCCGACCCGGACAGCGTGGAGGAGCCGGTCCAGCACACCCTCAGCGAGGCCGTGAACCTGCTGGCCGCCGGGCACATCCAGGTGCTGGGCGTCGGGGTGCACACCGCCTTCGGCGACGGGCTGAACAAGGGCGGGCAGGCGGCGCTGGTCGGCACCGGCACCGGCGGGCAGTTCCTCCCCGACGAGACCACGCCCGCGGGCGTGGCCGGCGCGATCGCGCAGCGGCTGACCGACCTGCCCACCACGGCCAGCCACGAGGTGACCTGCGACCGCGGGCTGTCGGTGACGATGGACCCGCCGGACCGGACGGTGAAGAGCGGTACCGACGCGGGCTTCGGCGAGACGATCTCGGTGGCGCCCGACGCGCCGCAGGGCGCCACGCTGCGCTGCGTGATCCAGTTCGGCCTGACCGCGCTGCCCGCGGACGGCTCCGACCTGCCCGCGCTGAACGACCTGCGCCAGGTGATCAACGTACGGGTGCAGGACGTGAGCAGCCCGCAGATCGTCATCGACGACCAGATCGTGAACACCTTCGACCCGGCCGGCGCGCCGGTGACCTTCCTGGCCACGGCCTTCGACAGCAAGGACGGTTTCATCGAACCGACCTGTACGGCCACCTCCGGCGATCTCTTCCCGGTCGGCCACAACGACGTGACCTGTACGGCCACCGACAGCTCCGGCAACGTCGGCGCGCACACCGCGAAGATCATCGTCAACCAGCAGGTCAGGCACGGCGCCGATGTGCGGGTGCTGGAGGTGCGGCAGGACCCGCGGCCCGGTTTCGCCGGCGGCCCGACCACGGTCACCGCGACGCTGACCAACGCGGGCCCGGACGACGCGACCGGGGTCGTCCTCGACCTGGGCCTGCCGGACAGCCTCGGGGCCTCGATCGGCGCGCAGATCGGGTGCAGCGCGGCCGATCCGTGCACCATCGAGCGCGGCACCCGGCGCACGGTCACCATCGGCGCGACGTACATCGCGGCGTTGAAGGGCACCGTACGGGCGACCGTCGCCGCCGCGCAGCAGGACCTGGACCCGACCAACAACACGCTGAGTACGCCGTTCGTCGTGGTCCAGCCGAAGGTGCAGCTGTCCCCGGCGGTCGGGCACCCCGGCTCGGTCGTGGTGGCCCGGGGGACGGACTTCCCGCCGGGCAGCACGGTGCAGCTCCACTGGGATCCGGGCATCGACGCCGGCCATGCGCCGGTCGTGGTCGCGGCCAACGGGACCTTCGCCACCCAGGTGCTGGTGCTGCGCAAGGACCAGACCGGCCTGCGGGAGCTGCAGGTCAGCGGCGGCAGCCTGTTCTCCATGGTGGCGACGGACTTCCTGGTGGACGACCGGCCGCTGCCCGATGTGATCTTCGGTCCGCTGGTGACGGTGAACACCGACGTGCCGACGCCGGCGCTGCCCGGTACGGCCGACCCGGCGAGCGCGGACGGGCAGCAGAACGGCGCGGACGGCCAGACCGGGGACGGGTCCGGCGGGCAGACCGATGGGCAGTCCGGTGACGGTGGGCAGACCGGCGGCGACGGGTCCGGCGGCCAGCCCGAGGGCGGGTCGGGTACGGAGCCGCCGGCAAGCGTGGGACCGGCCCTGTGATCCAGGACGTGGACGAGGCGCTGCGGGCCATGCTGCGCGCCGGGGTCCGGCAGGGCACGCAGGTGTCGGTGGTCTTCGACGCGCCCACCCGGGACTGGGCCGCCAAGGTCAACTCGCCGACGGTCAACCTCTACCTGTACGACATCCGTGAGGACCTGCGGCGGCGCGAACGCGGGCTGCACAACCAGTACGACCAGAACGGCACGGTGACCGCCCGGCACCGGCCGCCGCGCTACTTCAAGCTCTCGTACCTGATCACCGCCTGGACCAAGCGGCCCGAGGACGAGCACCGGCTGCTGGCGGACCTGCTCAGCTGCCTGCTCGGCCTGGACGCGCTGCCGCCCGACCGGCTCACCGGGGCGCTGGCCGCCATCGGCCTGCCCGTACCGGTCTCGCTCGCCCTGCCGCCGCCGGAGGACCGGTCCTTCGCCGATGTGTGGAGCGCGCTGGGCGGGGAGCTGAAGCCGTCGCTGGACCTGGTGGTGAGCGTGCCGTTCAGCGAGCAGACCACGCTCCCGGTCGGGCCGCCGGTGGGGGAAGACGGCATGCGCCTGGACGTGTCCAGCAGCGTGCCGGGCGAGCCGGGCGCCACGCTGCCCAACGGCCAGCCCATCTACGGCAACCCCGGTCCGGTGGTACGACGGCCACACCGTCGTACGGCCGGCAACGGCCACTCCGGCCAGGTGGCGGAGCACGAATGAGCACCCGGGGGACCGGCGGGTGAGCACCGACGCCAGCACGCGGTACCTGCTGGACCGGCTGCGGGCCATCGAGGAGCGGGTACGCCGCGCGGTCGACCAGCGCCGGGCCGCCGACCCCGAGGCCGATGACCCGTTCCGCGGGCTGTACCTCACCGAGGACACGGTGCGGCGACTGCTCGACCACCGCACCGCGCTGCCGGACGCCGTACCGGCGCTGCCCGCGGCCGAGGCGGCGGCGGAGGCGGCCGAGCAGCGCGGCGAACCGGTCCGGCTGCGCGCGCTGGCCCGCTCCTTCGCGCTGACGCCGCTGGATGTGGAGATCCTGCTGGTCGCGCTGATCACCGACCTGGACCCGCGCTTCGAGACCCTGTACGGCTACCTCAACGACGATGTGACCCGGCGCCGGCCCACCGCGGGCCTGACCCTCCAGCTGTGCGGGCTGCCCGCGGCCGACGCCGCGGCCCGCGCCCGGCTCACCGCCACCGCGCCGCTGCGGGCCGGCGGGCTGCTGCTGCTGGAGGAGCCGGACCGCCCGTACCTCAACCGGCCGCTGCGGGTCCCCGACCGTGTCGCCGGGCACCTGCTCGGCGATGACACCGTGGACCCGCGGGTGGCCGACCTGGTCCGCCCGGGCTCCGCGGTCGCCGGGGTGGGGGACCCGGCGGCGCTGGCCCGGGCGCTGGGCGCCGGCTGCGCGCTGGCGTACCTGCGGGAGGAGCAGGGCGGCGCGGGGGCCGCCCTCGCCGGTGCCGCGCTGGCGCAGACCGGCCGGCCCGCGCTCGAACTGGACCTGGACCAGCTCGCCGCCGACCCGTCCCCGCCGGCCGCGGTCCGGGACGCGGTGCGCGAGGCCCGGCTGGCCGGCGCGGGCCTGATCGCCATGCCCGTGGACGTACTGACCCGCGAGCGGCCCGACCTGCTCCGCCAGCTCGCCGCGGCCGCGCTGCCCGGCACGCCGGTGGTCCTGGTGGGCCGCAACCCGTGGGACGCCAACTGGTCGGCCACCCCGCCGCTGCTGCTCACCGCGCCGCGGGTGGAGCCGACCGCGCGGGCGGCGCTGTGGCGGCGCGCGTACGCCGGCGCCGGCCGCGTGAACGGCACCGACCTGGACATCGACCGGCTGCTGGCGCCGTTCCTGCTCAGCCCCGACCAGGTGACCCGGGCCGCCCACGGCGCGGCCCAACAGTCCACTGTGGACGGTGGGGTGCTGACCCCGGACCACGTACGCCGCGGCGCCCGCGCCCAGAACGCGGCCGGCCTGGACCGGCTGGCCCGCCGCATCGAACCCTCGGTCGACTGGACCGACCTGGTCCTGCCGCCGGACGCGCTGGCCCAGCTGCGCGAACTGGCCGCGCGCGCCCGGCACCGCGACCAGGTGCTGGGCGAGTGGAACATGCGGCCCGGCGGCGGGCGGGGCAGGGGAGTGGCGGCCCTGTTCGCCGGCGACTCCGGCACCGGCAAGACCATGTCCGCGGAGGTCATCGCCGCTGACCTCGGCCTGGACCTGTACACCGTCGACCTGGCCACGGTGGTCGACAAGTACGTCGGCGAGACCGAGAAGAACCTGGAGCGCATCTTCACCGAGGCCGCCGGCGTCAACGGCGTACTCCTGTTCGACGAGGCCGACGCGATCTTCGGCAAGCGTTCGGAGGTCCGCGACGCCCACGACCGCTACGCCAACATCGAGAGCGCGTACCTGCTGCAGCGGATGGAGTCCTTCGACGGCCTGGCCATCCTCGCCACCAACCTGCGCGCCAACCTCGACGACGCCTTCACCCGCCGCCTGGACCTGATCATCGACTTCCCGCTCCCCGACCCCGACCACCGCCGGGCCCTGTGGGACCGCTGCCTACCCCCCACCCTGCCCCGCGCCCCCGACCTGGACCTGGCCTTCTGCGCCGAAGCCTTCGACCTGGCCGGCGGCAACATCCGCTCCATCGCCGTCACCGCCGCCTACTTCGCCGCCGAATCGGCCCGCCCCCTCACCATGGCCGACCTCATCCGCGCCATCCAACGCGAATACCAGAAACTCGGCCGCCTCACCCTCGACAGCGAATTCGGCCCCTACCACCCCCTCCTCACCTGACCCGCCGGTACTGTCCGGGCCACCGCGACCCTGGAGGATCTTGTGGCTGACCGGTTGGCCTTCGTGCTGCCACTGCCGGCAGAGGTGTTCGGCGCGCACGCCGCCGAGCAAGGCTGGCGCCTCGCCGAGACCGACGACGCGGACGAGGACGAGGTACGCCAGGTCTGGGCAGTGCCCGGCGGCACGATCACCTTCGTCGACGACACCGTCATCGAGGTCCAGTACGTCGAGCTCGGCACCACCCAGCGCGGACCGGTCACGGACAGCCTGGCGGCGGAGTTCACCTACTACACCCGGGACGACTGCCTCGCCGCGCTCGATCTCGCACAGCCCGAGGCGACCGTGTGCCGGGCGCTCAAACTCCTCGCGGCCACCGCACCGGGCGCCCACGACGAGAACACCGCCGACCGCGTCGCCGCGGCCCTGCGCGACGACCGGGAGAATGTACGGGTGGCCGCGCTCATGGTGGTGGCGTACACCAAGTGGGTCGAGTTCCTGCCGCAGGTCAGCGAACTGGAAACCACCGACCCGAGCACCCGCGTCCGCGGGTTCGCCGGCAACGACAGGATGCTGCTCGACGCGGTCCGGCGCAGCAACGCCTAGATCTTGTGCTCGGTCACCGGCACCACGGCCATGCTCTGGATCGCGGCGTCCAGCTTCGCGTTGTACTTGTTGATCTTCTCGATCATCGCCACCTGGTCTGCCGGTGACAGCTTCGCGAGCCCGTCCCTGACGGTCGGGTCCGTGGCCGGCAGCGGGGAGATGTCGATACCCCACTGGCGCAGCCGCAGCAGCCCCTCCTGGCCGCTGCGGACGCCGCGCAGCGTCGCCGCCTTGCCGGCGCTGTCGGTCGTCTCCGTCTCGCCGTGGTAGAGGCCGAGCGATTGCACCGAGACCCCGAGGTTCCAGCCCTTGCTGGCCAGCGCCCAGGACCGCAGCCCGCCCAGCCGCCCCGCGCACCGCGCGCACGGGCTCCTGGTCACCTTGACGTTGAGTACGCCCTTCGGCTGGCTCTGGCCGGGCAGGGTCTCGTCGGTGGCCTTCCCCACCTGACTGTCCCAGGTGGACTTGACCTCGCCGATGAGCAGGTCTTCCGCGTGGGTGTTCTCGTCCTTGCTGACCTTCCGGTCGTACGAGACCACCCTGGTCGGCGTGTGCAACTCGCCGAGCGCGTTCGTCTCGCCGAAGCCGCCCGGCTTGCCCGAGTCGGGCAGTGAGAAGGACCCGGACAGGATCACGTTCCGCGGGATGTTGAAGCCGAACTCGGCGTACGGCTGGCCGTTGCTGTCGATCAGTTGGCGCGCGACCGGGTCGCTGGGGTCCACCTTGCTGGTCCGGATATGGGTGACCGGGCTCGCCGCCATGAGGATGTCGAACGAGCCGGGCGTGCCGCCCTTCTTGACCTCGAGCAGGTCGAGGCCCTGCGGCCCGCGCTTGGCCATGATCCGGTGGATCGCCGGGCGTACGGCGCTGTCGTGCACGCCGTCGGGCAGCGCCGCGTTGACGTCCGCCGCCACCAGTTCGCGGATCCGCGGGTCCTTCTCGCCCGGCTTCGTCGTGCCGGGCGCCTTGCCTTTGTTGCGGCCGAGTTTGGTTTTGAGTTTGGTCCAGAGTTTCTTGGCTATGCCGGTGATTTTGGTGACGATCCAGTCGATGGCTTTCATGACTGGTTTGGAGAGGGCTTGGAAGAATTTTTTGACTTTGTCGGCGATGCCGCTGATGCCGAGGAGGGCGGCGAGGAGGCCGATCAGGACGGGGATGGAGACGGCGAGGGCGTTTTCGATGAGGGCTGGGACGCCGCCGGTGGCGCCGGCGGCGATGGCGATGACGGCGTCGAGGACGGCGTTGACGAAGGCGGCGATTTGGGCGCCGCGGGTGATCACAAAGGTGATGACGTCAATGATGGCTTTGGCTGCTTTGACGAACGCGGAGGCGGGGGTGAGCAGGCTGAGGAGCCAGGTGATGCCGGCGACCAGGACGGTGGGGATGAGGAACCCGGTGATCTTGCCCCATAGGCCGGCCTTGAGGTCGCCGACGCGGCCGGCGATATTCTTGGTGATCGCCGGCACGCCCCCGGATTTGAGTTCGCCGACCATGGGGGCGGCTTTCTCGACGGCGGTGACCGCGGCGTCGGGGACGCCTTTGGCGACGATGCGGCCGCGGATGAAGGTCCAGGTCAGGCCCAGCAGGGAGGCGACCATGAGCAGGATGCCGGCCAGGTCGAACTTCCCCGGCAACGTGAGGCCGGCGCCGGTGAGGGCGCCCAGCAGCCAGCCGACCAGGCCTTTGTTGAGGTGGGTGCCGATGTTGGCGATGAAGTTGTGGAGGCCGGTGCCGATCGCGCCGAACAGGTGCAGCACGAACGCGACCGGGTCCTTCAAGATCGCCATCACCGCGGAGGCGGCCTTGGACAGGATGCCCAGCAGCATGTTCTTGAGTTCGAGGAGGGTTTTGATGACCCCGCCGACCGCGTCCATCGCTTTGGCGAGCAGGCCTTTGTTCTTCTCCTTCTCCGCCTCGATCTGGTCATCGACGCTCTTCAACGCTTCGGTGTAGCGGGTGGCGAGGGTCTGGACCAGTTCCTCGCCCTTGGCGTCGACGGTGGAGGTGAGGTCGTCGAACTGGGTGGTGAACCGGCCGGCGGCCTGGTTGGCGATGGCCTGCTGATCCTTCGGCAACTGGTTGACTGCTGCCTGGAGTTCGGCGCGGCCGGTGGCGATGCGTTGCTTCGCCTTGCCCAGTTCGGTGCCGATGGTGTCGGCGATGTTGGAGATCACCTGCTGCATCCGCTGGGTGTAGATGGTGCGGGACTGGGCGTAGAACCCGTTCACCTCATCCGGCAACCCAGCGAACTTGTCCTTCACCCACCGGGCCGCACCCAGCCAGCCGGAGTACCGCTTGTCCTTGTAGGCCTCGATCCGGCGGGTGTAGTCGGCGGTGAACGCATCATGCGCCGCCTTCTCCTCCGCCGTGAACTGCTGGTCGACGGTCTTGTCCAGATCGGACAAGATCTTCTCGACATCGCTCTTACAGGTGTCGAAGACCTTCTGCAGCTTTCCCGTGACCTCGGCCCGCAGCGCCTGGTCGGTGTCGCGGGCACCTTCCTTACCGGTGTGCACCCGGGTGGTGGCCTGCTGACCGGCGGTGCCCATCGCGTCCAGATCAGCGCGGGCGGTGGTAGCGGCGCCCTGTTTGGCCTTGCCCAGCACCTGGTCCTCGTGCGCCCGCAGCTGCTTCGGCGCGGTCGCGGCGTGGTCGGCTGCCTCGGTCTGCGCCGCCGAGGCCTCGGTGAACGAGGGTTCGTTCGAACCATCGAGCACCGGCTTGGTCGCCCCCGCGGCGTCCGCGTCCGCGGCCAACTGCTTCGACCCGGCCGAGAAATCGGTCGCCGCCGCCGGCGCCTTGTCCGGCACCGCATCCCCGGCATTCACCGACCCCGGCGCCGCCACCACCCCGGCCGGGCCCAGCGGCGTCTCCGGGGTGACCTTCGCCCGGGACGGATCCGGCTGCGCGGTGGTCGCCGAGGAGATCGCCGCCGCCGACTGCTGCTTGCCGGCCGCAACCTGCCCCGTAACCTGATCCTTCACCGCCGAGGACGAGCCGACCTTCTCCGCCTCGTCGTAGTTCTTCGGCGCCTGAGCCGCGATCGCCGCCCCCACCGCAGCAACGAACTTCGCCTTATCAAACCCACCCGGCTTCGCCGCCGCCATATCACCGGACTGCGCAACCTTCCCCTGCGCCAACCCATCATCAGCCGGCGCCTTCGACGCCGCATGCGCCGCCGACGCCTCCGACCGCGCCGGCTTGTGCGCCGACACCCGCGCCTGCCTGGCACGCACATCACCACGCAACCGCACAAACTTCGGATCCGAACCCGGCCCCTCCCGCAGACGCTGCACCAACCCCGACACCGCCGCATTCCCCGCCGCGGCCTGAAGCCGCCGGATCCCCTGCTGATCGACCTCAGGCGCACGGTCCAGCGGACGGTCCGGCGCACGCGGCGACTCTTTTGGCTCGCGCGACACCCCGCCGGACATTTTTCCAGCATCCGGCGCGGCGGGAGTCCTTGGCAGCGTGGGGAAAGCTACCGACGCGGGCAGCCGCATTGCCCAAGTTGACACCGCGATGTGCACCCAATCCGGGCCCTGCTGACCGTTTCAGCGCCGCGCCGCCGTCCGACGATCGACGCAGCCCCCTGGCGAGATGAGGGAGAGGACTGCGCGCATGCCGACGTACCGGTCACCTGGCGTCTATGTCGAGGAGGTCGAAGCAGGATCCCGCCCGATCGAGGGCGTGGGGACCGCGGTGGCCGCCTTCGTCGGGTTTTCAGCTCGGGGCCCGTTGAACGAGCCGATCCTGGTGACGAACTGGAACCAGTACGTCGCCACGTTCGGCGACTTCGTGGCCGGGGCCTACCTCGCCTCGGCCGTCTACGGCTTCTTCGCCAACGGCGGCGGCACGTGTTACGTGATCCGCGTCGGCGACCCGCTGGTGGCCAGCAACGGCGCGCCGCCCGAACCGGTCGCCGGGCCGCCTGCGCAACTGGGCCAGTACAAGGTGCGCGCCCTGCCCGGCGTCACCGGCAACATCACGCTGGAGGTGGCCGCGGCCGAGGGCGACAACCCGCCGGACGCCGCGTTCAAGCTGACCGTCAGCCGGGACGGCAACGTCGAGGAGACCTACCCCTCGGTGATCACCCGCCGCGGCCGGGACAACGTGGTGACCCAGGTCCGCGAGCGGTCCAAGCTGATCGAGGTGACCGAGCAGCCCGACGTGGCGGTCACCCGCCCGGACAGGGGCAGCGTCGCGCTGCCCGCGCCGCCCGCGGCCGCCGCGCCCGTACCGTCCACAGTGGACACCACCGAGTACGTCGGCGACGTCGAGGCGCGCACCGGGTTCGGCGCGCTGGAGACCATCGACGAGATCACCATGATCGCGGTGCCCGACCTGATGAGCGCCTACCAGCGCGGCATGATCGACTCGACCGGCGTCAAGACCGTCCAGCTCGCGGTCATCTCGCACTGCGAGCAGATGGGCGACCGGATCGCGGTGCTGGACGCCCCGCCCGGGCTCACCGCGCAGGCGGTGCGCACCTGGCGGCTGGACGAGGCCGGCTACGACTCGCGCTACGCCGCGCTGTACTACCCGTGGGTCGAGGTGTTCGACCCGGCGACCGGGCACAACGTGACCGTGCCGCCCAGCGGCCACCTGGCCGGTGTGTGGGCGCGCAGCGACACCGAGCGCGGCGTGCACAAGGCACCGGCGAACGAGGTGATCCGCGGCGCGGTGAACGTGGAGACCCCGCTGAGCAAGGGCGAGCAGGACCTGCTCAACCCGATCGGCGTGAACTGCGTACGGGCCTTCCCCGGCCGCGGCATCCGCATCTGGGGCGCCCGCACCCTCTCCTCCGACCCGGCCTGGCGCTACATCAACATCCGCCGGTACTTCAACTACCTGGAGGAGTCGATCCTGATCGGCACCCAGTGGGTGGTCTTCGAGCCGAACGACGAGCAGTTGTGGGCCCGTATCCGGCGCAACGTGTCGGCCTTCCTGGTCAACGAGTGGCGCAACGGCGCCCT
>Ga0081455_10004487_pt1 | contig 15617 bp, 13 predicted proteins | sample TabmetS3T2R1_FD_70207 | JGI IMG/M metagenome (GOLD analysis project Ga0081455, IMG submission 70207) | Tabebuia heterophylla rhizosphere microbial communities from the University of Puerto Rico - S3T2R1 | ecosystem: Host-associated > Plants > Roots > Rhizosphere ... | reverse complement strand
AAGGCCGCGATGCCGGCGGAGATTTTCGGAAAGAGTCGCATGGCCTGAGGTTAGGGCCACAACCCCGGGAAGCACATCACATCAGCGCGAGTGATTGTGGGGGCAGAGTGACAAACCTCACCCTGAGGAGCGCCGAAGGCGCGTCTCGAAGGGTGGGCAACGAACAAGGTGCTCGTGCCCATCCTTCGAGACGCCACGCTTCGCGTGGCTCCTCAGGATGAGGTTGTTTGCTTTGACGTCCACCGTCCTAGTTCTTGAGGGTCGCGGCGAACAGCTTGGCCGCCTCGGCCTTCGATTGCTGATCGGCGTTGGCGTCGTACTTGAGCGGCAGCTTGAACTTCTCGCCGAGCGTGGTGGCTTCCGGATTGGTGAAGGCGTGCACCGCGCCGGGATAGGTGATGACCTTGTAATCGGCCTTCGCGGCGTCGAAGTCCTTCTGCATCGCTTCGTATTGCTCCTTCTTCACGAACGGATCGTCGGCGCCGTTCAGGATCAGGATCTTGGCCTTGACGGTGCCGGGCGCCGGCGCCGGCGTGTTGAGGCCGAGCGAGGCGTGGAAGCCGGCGACGGCTTTGAGGTCGTCGCCGGTGCGCGCCATGTTCAGCACCACCGCGCCGCCGAAGCAGTAGCCGACGGCGCCGATCTTCTGCGGATTGACGGTGGCCTGCTTGGCAAGCTCGGCCTGCGCCGCCTTGAAGCGCGATTCCATCGTCTTGGGGTCCTTCATCACGCCACCGGCGAGCCCACCCGCGTCCTTCGGATTGTCGGCGGTCTTGCCGTCGCCGAACATGTCGGCGATGAAGGCCGTATAACCCTGCTGCGCGAACTTCTTCGCCTCGGCATGGGTGTGCGGGGTGATCCCCCACCATTCGTGGACCATGATGATGCCGGGCCGCTTGGCCGTGCTGGCGTCGTCGTAGACGACGAAGCCCTTCATGGTGGTGGTGCCGTCGGAATAGGTGATGGGCACTTCCTTGATCTCGGCTTTTGCGGTCGCGGCCATGGCTATGGCGCACAGCGCGCCCAATACGATCGATCGCATGTTTACCTCCCTGCGAATGTCCCCGGCCGTCAGATTGGCATGGGCCAAAGTCCGCTGCCAGCAGCGCCCGCCCAAGCGCACGCCAAGTTGATCAGTCTTACTTCTTCGGCTGGACCGCGATGATGGCGCGGCGGTGGGTGCCTTCGCCGACCTTCTTGTCCTCGTCATGCGCCACCACGTTGAAGCGCAGCTTGCGGCCGTCGACCTCGGTGAGCTCGGCGGTCACCGTCACCTTCTTGCCCTTGGGCGTGGCGCCGAAGTGCTTCACATGCACCTCGAAGCCCACGGTGGTGTGGCCCGGCGGCAGATGCGACTGCACGGCCTCGATGCCGGCACGCTCCATCAGGCCGATCATGTTGGGCGTCGAGAGCACGCCGTCGCCGCCCATGTGCTTGACCACCAGGCTGTCGTCGACGGTCCTGACGATCTCGGCTTTGAGTCCTGGTTTCAGGTCCGGCATGGGTCTCCTTCCCGTCCTGGCGTCGGCGCCTTGGTTGCGTCACTCTGAACCAGAAGCGGAGTGGCTGCCACAGCGGATAATTGTCGGGATGAGGCGACGGATCATCCTTCTTGTGCTCATCGGGTTGCCGCTGGCACTGATCGCCACCGGTGCGGGGGCGGAGCTTTCCCTGTCCACGGCACGACATCTCGCCTCGGGTTTGTGGAACATCCCCGATCGCTTGCCGGCTCTGCCGACCAACGGCCAAGTGCACTATGAGCCCGGCGCCGAGGGTTTTGCGCATGATGTCGAGGCGCTGTTGCCAAGCGCCATCGCCCGGGTCGAGGCCGCGCATGGCCGACCCTTCGCGCATCCCGTGACGCTGGGGGTGTATGCAACGCCGGAAGCCTATGCAGCGGCAAACGGCCAGGGATCTGCGGCGCCCATCGGCGCCACGTACCTCGGCCGGGTAACCCTGTCGCCCAAGCTGTCCGGGGACCAGCGTCAGCGGCTACCGGCGATCCTGACCCACGAGCTGTCGCACGCTCACCTTCAGGGGTGGATCAGCGGGATCGCCAATCTCCGTCTGCCGAATTGGTTCAAGGAAGGCCTGGCAGTCATGGTGTCGGAGGGCGGGGGCGCCGAGCAGGTCAGCGAAGCCGAAGCGCGCACTGCCATTCGGCGCGGAGAGCAGATCGTCATCGACGATGGGGGAAGCCTGCAAAGTCTGGTGGGCGTTCCGCTCGAACGAACGCCGGCCAACAAAGCCGCCTGGTATCCGGTCGTGCTGGCCTACCGGGAAGCGGGCATGTTCGTCACCTACCTGCGGGACCGGGACCGGCCGGCCTTCGACCGCATGATCGCCGCGATCCTCGACGGACGCGCGTTCGCCGAAGCGGTGAGCGTGGGTTACCACGATGACGCGCGCTCACTCTGGCGGAACTTCCTGAAGTCGATCTCCGACCAGAAATGACCGCTCACAGCACTGTCATTTGGATCCGAGCGATCCCTTGGCGACCGCCAGAAACTTGTCGACCGCGGCCGGCTCGGTGTCGAAGGCCGTGACCAGCCGAAAGGCTCTTTCGCCTGGCCGGTCGGACGGCCAGGGATGGTACTGCGCGCCGGCCGCCTGCAGAGCATCGTGAACCTGCGCCGGCAGGACAACGAAGATTTCGTTGGCATCGACCCGGTAGAGGAGCTGCGCGCCCTTGAGCGCCGTCAGCCCGGCGACCAGCCGGCGCGCCATGGCGTTGGCGTGGCGGGCATTGTCGAGCCACAGGCCGTCGGCGAAATAGGCGTCGAGCTGCGCCGATATCAGCCGCATCTTGGAGACGAGGTGGCCGCCGCGCTTGCGGCGGTACTCGAAGCCCTGTGCCAGCTCGGCGTTGAAGAAGATCACGACCTCGGCCGCCATGGCGCCGTTCTTGGTGGCGCCGAGGCTCAAGACGTCGATGCCGGCCTTCCAGGTGAGCTCGGATGGCGTGCAGCCGACGAACGACAAGGCGTTGGCGAAGCGTGCGCCGTCCATGTGCATCTTCAGCCCATGGCGATGCGCCGAAGTGGCGAGGGCGGCGATTTCTTCCGGCGCGTAGACCGTGCCGTGCTCGGTCGCCTGGGTGAGGCTGACGGCCGACGGCTGGGAGAAATGCACCACGCCGTAGACCGGCTGGGCGAGCGCCTCGGCGAGCTGCTTGGGATCGATCTTGCCGGCCGGCCCGTCGACCCGCACCAGGCGCGCGCCGGAATAGAATTCCAGCGCGTTGGTCTCCTCGGCGGCGATGTGGGCCACCGGATGGCAGTAGACCGAGCCCCACGGCGGGGTGCAGCAGGCGAGCGCCAGCACGTTGGCGGCGGTGCCGACACCGACCGGGTAGGCGACGAGGTCGGGCTTGTCGAAGATGTCGCGCAGGCGGTCCTCGACCCGGCGGGTCCACTCGTCGGCGCCGTAGGAGAAGGCGGAGCCGGAGGAAAAGGCGCGGCTCACCGCTTCGATGATCCGCGGATGGGCGCCGACCTCGTTGTCGCTGCGGAGGTTGATCAACGGGGTGCTCCGGAGGGGAAATCGATGGTGCCGAGCAGGGCGCCGGTGCGCGGATCGACGATGTAGGCCGAGGCGACGCCGGCCTGGCTCTCGACCTGGACGATCAGGCGATCGCCGGCCACGGTCATCGAGATCACCTGGGCGCCGGGCGGCAGCTCGATCTTCTGGGTGAAGGGCTGCGCGGCGGTTACACTCGGCGCCGGCTTGGGAGTGGACAGGCGCTTGGAGATCTCGCTGCCGACGATGTATGTGCCGACGACGAGGAGCAGGCCCATGACGATGACAGCCACCACGAGCCAGCGTGGAACGAGGGCCCGCTGGGGGGCCTGGGTGGGGGACGCCAAGACAACTCCATGAATGAGGCCGGTCGCCACATCGTGACCTTCGACGACAGCGCGGCCGGCGAGCGGCTCGACCGCGCTCTTGCGGCTGCCTTGCCGGGCCTCACGCGCAGCCGCGTGAAGGCGCTGATCGAAAGCCGCCGGGTGGCTCTGGCTAACGGCGCGACAGTAGAAGAGCCATCCCGCAAGGTCAAAACGGGCGAACGCTTCGTGGTCGACATTCCGGAGCCCGAACCGGCTGAGCCGGCGGCGCAGGCGCGCGATCTGGACATCCTCTATGAAGACATCGACCTCCTGGTGCTGAACAAGCCCGCCGGGCTGGTGGTCCATCCGGCGCCCGGCAATCCCGACCACACCCTGGTCAATGCGCTGATCGCCCATTGCGGCGCGAGCCTGTCGGGCATCGGCGGCGTGCGCCGGCCGGGCATCGTCCACCGGCTCGACAAGGACACCTCAGGCGTGATGGTGGTGGCCAAGAATGACGAGGCCCATCAGCGGCTGTCGAAGATGTTCGCCGCCCACGATCTCACCCGCATCTACCAGGCGGTGGTGTGGGGGGCGCCGACCGCCAAGCGCGGGGTGATCGAGGCCGCGATCGGCCGCCATCCGGTCGACCGCAAGCGCATGGCGGTGAAGAAGGCGGGCGGCCGGGCGGCGCTGACCGAGTACTGGCTGGAGCAGCGCTTCGGCCCGCCGCTCCGCCCCGTGGCCAGCCTGGTCGGGGCCAAGCTCGGCACCGGGCGGACCCATCAGGTGCGGGTCCATCTCGCCCATATCGGCTGCCCGGTGGTCGGCGATCCGGTGTACGGCCGGCGCCGCAACGCCGCCGGACCCAAGGCGTTGAAAACCTTTGAGCGCCAGGCGCTGCACGCCGCCGTGCTCGAGTTCCGCCATCCGCGGTCCGGACGGCAAATGACCTTCGCCTCAGAATTGCCACAAGATATCAAGACGTTACTGTCGAAGCTGAACGGCGTTAAGTAATACCCCTAATACCCAAGCGGGTTAGTCGGTTTTTCTTGACCCGACCTTTGTCCGACCTCTAGAGTCGGCCTTAGCAGTCGACGAGGGCGAGTGCTAAACGCCCATTTACCGCCGGCTGCGCGTACCAAAGAAAGGGGGAGCCCATGGCTGCCGCCACTGCAAATCTTCCCGCCCTGCCGTCGTCCCTCACGCCGGAAGGCAACCTATCGCGCTACCTGTCCGAGATCCGCAAGTTCCCGCTCCTGGAACCAGGCGAAGAGTTCATGCTTGCCAAGCGTTGGCGGGAGCATGGCGACAGCAAAGCGGCGCACAAGCTGGTGACCAGCCATCTCCGGCTCGTGGCCAAGATCGCCATGGGCTATCGCGGCTACGGGCTGCCGGTGGCCGAGCTCATTTCCGAGGGCAACGTCGGCATGATGCAGGCGGTCAAGCGGTTCGATCCCGACCGCGGCTTCCGGCTGGCGACCTATGCCATGTGGTGGATCCGCGCCTCGATCCAGGAATACATCCTGCACAGCTGGTCGTTGGTGAAGATGGGCACCACGGCGGCGCAGAAGAAGCTGTTCTTCAATCTGCGCAAGCTCAAGGGCCAGATGCAGGCGATCGAGGAGGGCGACCTCAGCCCCGAGCAGGTGAGCAAGATCGCCACCCGGCTCGGCGTGCCCGAGGAGGAGGTGGTCAACATGAACCGCCGCCTTGCCGCGCCCGATAGCTCGCTGAACGCCGCGGTAAAAGCCGAAGGCGACATGGAATGGCAGGACTGGCTGGTCGACGACACGCCCAACCAGGAGGCCCGCCTGGCCGACAGCCAGGAGCTCGGCCAGCGCAAGCACATGCTGGCCCAGGCCCTGAAGCAGCTCTCCGACCGCGAGCGCCACATCATCGTCGAGCGCCGCCTGGTCGACGAGCCGCAGACCCTCGAGGACCTCTCGGCCAAGTACGGCATCAGCCGCGAGCGGGTGCGTCAGATCGAGGTGCGCGCCTTCGACAAGCTGCAGAAGGCGATGAAGAACATGGTGGTCGATGCCGCCACCGCCTCGGCCAAGAAGGCCGAGGCGCATACAACGGCCCGCTAAAGCCGAAAGCTCACGAGGCGGAGGCGTAAGCCTTGACCGCCTCGCCGTGCGCCCATTTGGCGGCTTCGTCGGCCGGCATGCCCTGGATCGCCTTGGCGAACATGTCGACCACGATGTACTTGGTCACCACCTCGGCGGCCTGGCGGCTCGGCGGGCCGGCGTAGCCGACCAGCCGGCCCTTGGCCGGCAGGTCGTGGAACGGCGCCAGCACCGGATCGGCCTGCCACACCTTGTGCGTCTCCCACACCTTGGTGGCGCCGCAGCTATAGCCCTGCTGCGAGGTGAACCACGGGTCGAACGCCTCCTTGGTGTGGGCCCAGCGCAGGAACTCCTTGGCCGCCGGCATGTTCTTGGAATAGCCCATCAGCATGTCGGTGAAGGTGCCCGGCACGTTGAACGGCCCGCCGGCTGCTCCGCTCGGGATGTCGGCGTGCACGATGTCCTTCCACATCGGCTCGCCTTTCTCGGTCAGGTAGGTCTCGGGCTTCTTCTTGGCTTCGATGTAGATCGAGGCGCCGTTGTTGGTGGCGCTGATGGTGCCCGACAGGAAGGCGCGGTTGTTGTTGGTGTCGTCCCAGGCGAGGCCGCCTTCGTCCATGCACTCCTTCCACAGCGCGACGGCCATCTTGATCGCCTCGACCGTCTCCTTGCTGTTCAGCACCACGGTCTTGCCGTCGGCCTCGACCTCCTTGCCGCCGAACGTCCACAGGAAGGGATACCACCAGCCCGGTGCGTCGCCGAAGGTGTGGCCGGCGGTCTGGCCGATCGGCCGGCCCTTGGCCTTGAGCTTCCTGCCGGCGTCGCGGAACTTGTCCCAGTTCTCGGGGAACTTGTCGTAACCGATCTCCTGGAACCACGACTTGCGCACGGACATCAGCCCGCCGCCGCAGGTCCACGGCACGCCGATCCACTTGTTGCCGACGGTCGCGACCTTCCGCGAGACATCGTAGTAGCCGCCCTGCGCCTTGCCGATCTCCTCGGCGATGTCGCCGACGTCGGCCACGCTCGCGGCGTAGAGCTGCGGCCAGTTGCTGAAGCCCATGATGATGTCGGCGCCGCTGCCCGACTGGATCGCCGAGGTGATGCGCGACTGCAGGTCGTTGGCATTGACGGTCTCGACCTTGAGCGTGATGCCGAGCGCCTTCTTGCATTCCTGCGTGATCGGCCCCTTGAGCAGCACGTCGGAGGCTGGCACGAAATCGGCCCAGCGCAGCCAATGCACGGTCTTGGCCTGCGCAAAGGCGGGCGCTTGTCCGGTGGCCAGAATGGCAGCGAGGCCGCCGGTTCTCGCTGCGACGGCACCGGCTCCGGACAGCTTCAGAATTGTACGCCGTGTTACGCGTGCCATGTTTCCTCCTGTTCATTGTTGTGCGACGGAATCGCGCGTGCTCGGTCGCGCTCTTGCGCGCACCGAGGCGTCCAACAGGGGCTTCACGGCCGTAGCGTCCAGCCGAGTGCACCCGGATGCGACGCCAGTCGAGAATACGCCCATTCGGCCCAAACCGCATCCCCAATCCGGGCGGGGACGACGTGATCTGGGTCATTTGCAGACATACCCAGCCCAAGACGGCACGTCCGCTTCACCGCTGAAAGCGGACATAGCAGCCACGACACGGAATGTCGGCTACGGGCCATTTGAAGACATTGCCGACTGGTCCGCTCTACCCCAGCGGACATCGGGACCTGCAGCCGGCAAGTCCGCTTTGGGCCATGCCCGGACTCATGCACCGCAGGAAACAGGATTGCTGGCTGCCCGTCGACTTCCGTTATGCTTTGTTAGCGACCGAGATCGCGCGCTGGTGCAATATGTCGCGATGGGCCAACAGTTGGCCAGCTGATCGGTCTTTGTTTGAAGAAACTTCACGGCTTAGAATTTCGTGCTCGCTCGCAACTTTGAGTCGGGATACCAAAGGCTTTGGCTCGAGGCCATGCAACCGAGGCGGCCTCAACAGTCGATCAAGGCAAGGATAGGCCAGCGCCACCGAAAGCAAGCTCACGGCGATGAATGACAACAACACACGATCAATCGTCGCGCCCTACTAACCAATAGGAATCGTCACCAGCATGATCTCTGTTGATCGCAGAGACGGTTTCACGAAGCGGCAAGTCAATCGGCGCAAGGCACTTGCGGCGACGATCGGCGGCGGCCTGGCGCTGTCCAGTCTGGCTCGGTCCGCCGGCGCCGTGTCCGGCGTGCGCATACTCGATTCGCCTGATCAGCTTCGTTCAGCTTATGACCGCATCATTGTCGGTGCGGGATCGGCCGGTTGCGTTCTGGCGCATCGGCTTGGTCTGGCTGGACGACGGGTCCTCGTTGTCGAGGCCGGCAGCCAAGCGAAGCTGGCGGCTATCGCAGACCCGCCAGAATGGCCGAACCTCCAGGGCAGCCAGTTTGACTGGCGCTATTTGACAATCCCGCAACCGGGGCTGGGGGGCCGTATCATTCGCTGTCCGCGCGGCAAGGTCGTGGGTGGCTCAAGCACCATCAATGCGCTCGCCTATCAACGCGGCCATCCAGCTGCTTACGATCGCTGGCCCGAGGGGTGGCGCGCCGCGGACCTACTGCCATATTTTAAGCGCGCTGAGACTTTTTCCGGAGGCGCGAGCGCATGGCGGGGCGGCAACGGTCCTCTGCACGTCCTGTCGCTCGCAGACGTCACGGATCGCACTCCTGTGGCATCCGCCTTCATCAAGGCATCGCAGGACCTCGGGTTTTCGATGACGCCCGACATCGGAGGAGAGGTCACGACAGGCGTCGGCTGGAATCAACTCAGTATCAAAAGAGGGGTTCGCGACGATGCCGCGACAGCATATCTCGACAGTCTCGAGAACGTGGCCGTTGATCTGCTGACGGACACGGAAGTGCTCGGTCTTGCGATCGAAGGCGGACGGTGCATCGGCGTGCGGCTTTTCGAACGAATCGTGCGGGCCGACGGCGAGCTCCTGCTTTGCACCGGCGCAATCGATTCGCCACGCCTCCTGATGCTGTCTGGAATAGGCTCCGCCGACCAGCTCCGATCTCTCGGTATTACCGTTGTCCTGGATCTGCCGGATGTCGGCCGCCATCTTGAAGACCATCTGCTGGTCGGGGGCGTGGCCTACGCGGCACGGCGCGCCGTGCCGCGCTCGCATTATCAACATGCCGATGCGCTTCTCTACGTGCCGCCCAGTGACCCGGAGCAAAGTCCCGAACACCTTGTAATGTGCCTTTCCTTGCCGTTCGTCCCGCCAAGCGTCGGCCCATTGCCTTCGCCGGCTTACGTCCTTGTGCCTTGCCTGATGCGACCCCGCAGCCGTGGGAGCGTGAGACTTGCCTCTGGCAATCCTCGGGTCCCGGCCCTGATTGATCCGAACTACCTTTCCGAGCCGGCCGATCTTGACCTTCTTGTCGAGGGCGTTTCTCTCGCGCGCGAAATCGGGGCCGGTGCTGCCTTTGCCGAATGGCGCACGCGGGAAATTTATCCGGGGCCGGATGGAACAACCACGACCGACATACGCAAGTTCATTCTTCGTGCGGCGGATTCGTTCCATCACCCTGTCGGCACCTGCCGCATGGGCGCTGTCGTCGATAATGCCTTGCGTGTAAAAGGCGTCTCGGACCTGCGCATCATCGACGCGTCAGTATTCCCTGGAATTCCGCAGGCAATGACCAACGCCGCCACAATTGCGCTGGCCGAGAAGGCGAGCGACCTGGTACTCATAGGGTAGATGGCCAAACAACGTACCGCCGAAGCTCGTGGTGACATTTCGGCACACGGGACGTGTCCGCTTTGGGTTGCCGGAGAGCTGAAGGATTGCTGAGGGAATTAGAGGCGGGGCGCGATGCGGGTGTCGACGCACTGGTTGCGGTAGATCACTCCGATCATCGCGAAGTGTGCGCGCACGACCGCGAGTGGCCATTCCGCATCATCAGTATCCTTGAAATGGTCGGCGCAAGCATGGGGCTGCATCGGCTGTGCTGAAGGAGTGGGACATCCGTTGCGACAGAAATCCAACTCCAGCCCGGTGACGACCGTCAAGCCCCTATGCAGTCGCGGAGGAAGATTGGGGCCGGCGGGGGCGCACCGCGACCTTTGTAACCCTTCCTGGCAAATAACAACGCCTTGCAGTTCGCTACAGGGAGCGGTTATCGTGTCGATCCAATCCCCTGTCGGGGAACCGCGGATGAAGCGCCAGCTTGATCCGGATCAGGAGGCTAGCGAAGGCCCCATCATAAAAGCGGAGGAACGTCCCCAATGAGCGAGCGCCTGCGCTTCGGCATTTTTCTCGCGCCCTTCCATAAGCCCGGCATCAACCCAACGCTCGCATTGCAGAGCGATCTCGATCTCATCCAATGGCTGGATCGCTGCGGCTATGATGAGGCGTGGCTCGGCGAGCATCACTCCGCTGGCACCGAGCTCTCCGCCTCTCCGGAAATCATGATAGCGACGGCAGCCGAGCGCACGCGTCACATCAAACTCGGCACCGGGGTGATCAGCGTTTCGTATCACAACCCTCTGTGGGTCGCTGAGCGCATCGTCCTCCTTGACCATTTGACGCGCGGGCGGGCGATGCTCGGCCTCGGCCCGGGCTCGCTACCCACCGACGGCGCCATGATCGGGCTGCAGCAGAGTCAGACGCGCGGGCTGCTGGAAGATGGCGTTGCCATCATCACGAAGCTTTTGACCAGCGACGAACCGGTCACGTTCAAAAACGATCGCTGGGACCTGCGCGAGGCGCGGCTGCACCTGCGGCCTCACTCCAATCCACTCTTCGACGTTGCTGTCGCTGCCGTAGCGTCCCCTACCGGCGCCAAGCTTGCCGGCCGATATGGCCTGGGCATGTTATCGGTGGGCGCCACCACCGCCGCCGGCTTTGATGCGCTGGCGCTGCACTGGGATGTGCTGACTGCGGAGGCGAAGGCGCATGGCAAGACCGCTGACCGGAGCAAGTGGCGACTTGTTGGCTTGTGCCACATCGCGGAAACCAAAGAACAGGCATATCGCGACGTGGAATATGGCATCGAGCATTGGTTCCGCTACTTCCAGCAGGTCGCCGCATTCCCCCAAATGGCGGTGGTCGGCAACTCGGTCGCCGAAATGATCGAGTTCATCAACGGCTCAGGCCTCGGCGCTATCGGCACGCCGGACGCGTGCGCCGCCCAGATCGAGCGGTTGTGGCAACAATCTAACGGCGGCTTTGGCGCCTATCTCCTGCTGGCGCACAACTGGGCCAATCCTTCAGCAACAGTGCGCAGCTACGAACTGATCGCACGCGAGGTGATGCCGCAGTTCCAGGGCCACGCGCAGGCGACGCTTGATGCCGCGCGCCGCGCCAAGGAGGTCCGCGAAAGCCTCGCGGCGGCACAGGCGCAAGCCGTCGAAGATGCCCGAGCGCGCTATGGCGCGGAGGTAACCAAGCGGCAGGCTTGAGTTGTTCGGCAGCGCCTGCAAATCCAGCCATTGATGTCAGTTCGTTCAGGCGCTGAATTTCTTCGTCGGTCGCGAGAACGTAATAGATTTCGTAAGGAGGCGCTCATGACCCGGGTAAAGGGCCGGCGCGTCCGCTTGATCCGTCGAAGCCACCGCTAAGGGCGAGAAGCCGAAGTCGGTCCCCGCGAAACGTCGGTCCGCTCCAGCCCTGAAAGCGGACATTGGAGCATTTGCGAACAAGGTCAGCTAAGGGCCAATAGCGGACGTTTGACGTATTGACTACAACACCTGAAAAACATCCAGCGTTCGTGCGTTCGGCGAAAGCGAGCCGCTGGCAATCGAGCAGATGCGATTCATCCAGTCGTATTTTTCCGAACTCGTCTCAAAGTAAGGGGTGGTACGGAAATAGTACGCTCGCGAGTCGACGACCTCGCCTCGATAAAGGCGATCCATGACTTCTTTCGGACCATGGCGAAGTCCCTTCCAGGCTGTGTAGATCTGATGCTTGTCGTCAGTCTCTAGGGTCAACCGCACGTCCACCTCCATCACGTCGTCGCGGCGGATCAGAGAGCAGCCGCCGCCACCCGGCAACACCTTGCCCTTGAGCTTCGGCCCGTCGAAGCTGCCGCCGTCAAAATGAAAAATGCGTCGGCAGCCATATGGAGTGTCGCCAAGAACGGATACTTGAATTTCGAGGGCGATCGTGAACAGAAACCTGGTGTCGATCTCCGGCATGGAGGACCTCCTGATGATTGGCATCACCACGTGCTGCGAAATCGGTTGTAGGACCTTTGGTCTTAAATAGCACTAGCTCTGGCCGGCCAACGATGGCTGCTTAGGGTCATTTCCGGACCTCCGGCGCGTCCAGTCCGGATGTCCGCTTCGCCTCAGTGAGCTGACATCGCGAGTCAAGCTTGTCAGGTCCGCCAAGGGCCATCATCGGACGTTAACCGGCGCGTACCGCGCACCCTTCGCATGACTCGAAGCCACTCAATCGATTAGGACAACAGGCGTGCAATGAAGCGCGGCATCCATTCGCCCGTCATTTGTTCCGCGGCGGCGGCAACGCAATTTTGTTTAGAGCGATTTTGCGGAACAGCAGTGCGTGTTGTCGATGAAATTGGGGACGCCTTTGGCTTGTTAAAGAATATGAGGTCGATAGTGTGGACGCCATGCGCGCTGCTGGCGTTCGTAACCGGCCGAAGAAGTCGATCGGGGGTTCCCATGTGGGACGACGTACTTCTTTACGTCATCATAGGCTTCGTCGCGCAAATGATCGACGGTGCGATCGGCATGGCCTACGGCGTAACGGTTACCTCTGTGCTCCTCAGCCTGGGCGTGCCTCCCGCCACCGCAAGCGCGTGTGTGCATGCGGCGGAGACATTCACCACTGGCGCCTCGGGTCTCGCCCATTGGGGCTTTGGCAATGTTGACCGCAAACTGCTTCTGCGTCTTGCCATTCCGGGAATGATTGGTGGGGCAATCGGCGCCTATGCACTCTCCGAACTCCCCGGCGAAGCCTTGAAGCCTTTCATCAGCGCTTACCTCCTTCTGCTTGGCGCTTTTATCGTCTGGAAGGCGCTAGCGGCTCGCCCCATTGAGGCACCTACTCCGCGCGCAGTCGGCCCTCTCGGTTTGTTCGGTGGCGTCCTCGACGCCATTGGCGGAGGAGGATGGGGCCCGATCGTGACCTCTACACTCCTTGGCCAAGGCGCGACGCCGCGCTACGCCATCGGCTCAGTCAACTTGGCCGAGTTTTTCGTCACTTTGACCATATCAACGACTTTCTTTCTCACCGTTGGCCTGAGCCTGTGGCCTATCATCGCCGGTCTCATCATCGGGGGAGTCATCGCGGCGCCGTTTGCAGCGCTTGCGACCAAATACATCCCGGATAAAGTCCTGATGCTTCTGGTCGGCTGCGTCGTAGTGCTCTTAAGCCTGCGCACAATCCTGATGGCACTCGCATCCGGTCCATAGGTCCGCTTAGGTAGGGGTCAAAGGGCAGACCTCGTAGGCCTGCCAGGCCGAAGTCCGGTCTACCCCCGAAAGCAGACCTCGGGATCGACGGCGACCAAGTCCGCTACGGGCCAATTCCGGACTCATGCAGCGCACCAAACAGGAGACTTCATTCGATCACCTCGCCCGCGAATATGTAGAGCTGCGGTGGGATGGTGATGCCGAGCGCATTGGCGGTCTTGCGGTTGATCGTCAGATTGAAGCGGGTGGGCTGCTCGATCGGCAGTTCGCCGGGCTTTGCGCCCTTGAATATCTTGTCCACATAGGGTGCGGCGCGGCGAAAGAAATCTGCCAGGTTCTCGCCATAGCTCATCAATCCGCCGGCCTCCGTGTATTCCCGCTGTGGGAACATGGTCGGCAGACGGTTTGCGAGCGCGAGCTCGGCAATGCGCCGGCGTTGTCCGAAGAAGACAGCGTCTCCCGCCACCATGACCGCGGGTACGCGCTCCCTGGCAAAGGCAGCGAAAGCATTATCGATTTCCTGAGTGTTACGCGCCTCCAACGCGACAAGAGAAAGGCCAGCGTTCTGAACGGCGTCTTGCGCGCTCTTCAGGACAGCAAGGTAGTTTGTATTGTTTGGATTTCCGAGAAGTCCAATGCGGGATCCGCTTGGCACGATCATCGCCAGCAGCTCCAGTTGCTTGGGCGATGAATCATTGAAAGAGCTCGCCAATCCGGTCATGTTGCCGCCGGGACGCGCGAGGCTCTCGACGAGGCCGCTGCCGACCGGATCGGTCGAGTTAGCCATGACGATCGGAATGGTTGTGATTGTGCGCTTTAAGGCCGGCAGGGCGGCCACCGCGCCAGTGACGATCACATCGACTCTCAGTCGCACAAGCTCCGCGGCAATCTCGGGAACTCGTTCGTACTTGCCTTCCACGGAGCGCCACTCGCTGGTGTAATCCCTTCCTTCGAGATAGCCGAGCTCGCGCATGCCTTGCTGGAATCCGGCATAGAGGTGGGAAAACGCTTCAAACGAAACCGCCGTAAGAAACCCAACACGCCAAACCCGACGTGGCTGCTGCGCGACCGCCGCAAGCGGCCATGTCGCAGCCATGCCGCCGATCAGCGTGATGAACTCGCGCCGTCTCATTTGCCTCCCCGGAGGCTCGGGACTGGGGCGTCGTACAGCTTAATCTTAGCACACGTTCGCCTGGATGTGAGTTCAGGTACAGGTCGTTGAGTGGCCCGCAATGTCCGCTTTGGGTCAAAACCGGAAGTCCTGACCTGCCTTGATTCACTTCCGCTCTAGCCCCGAAAGGGGACATCGGTGCGCGCAGCTGTCATGTCGGCTTCGGGCCAATACCGGACTCGGCCGCTGCGATCACCTGATCGATTTCGCACCTTACGCCAGATGCACAGCGGACCAAATCATCCGATTTGATCGTGACGCAAGCGGCGTCAGCGACGACGCGGCCTCGCAGGAATTGTCAGGACGGCGGCGTTTGCGAGATAAGGATTGGCCTCGCAGTAGGCCGTGCGGCCCGATGCAGTAGCCTGACATTGCTGGTAGCTGGTGAATCTACAATCGCCTGCGCCACCATAGTCGTCGCCTTGCAGGCAATACCGATACTCGCTAGCTGCGACCGGGGTTACGCCAGTTGCCAGAATGGTCGCAGACGTCGCGAGGGACAGAAAGAGGGTACGCATTTTTCTCTCCCACTTTGGAGTGACCCACTTGACGGTGGGACCAAACGTGCCGGGGTCGATGTGAACCGCCTCACATCGGCGGAGGCAAATTTTGAGATCGATGCGCAGATGCGTAAGGAGGGCTGTCAAGTCGGAATTGGGTCAAAAGGCGACTTCGCCGACCCATCCGCACTTGACCAGCTCTACCCCCTGAAAGCCGACATGGGCGGCCAAGATGGCCATGTCGGCTAAGGGCCAACAGGCGACATTCCATTGCTTACGTTGCAGTGAATGGGCCGAAGCCCTTGCGCTCCGGTGCCACTGGCTTAGGTGAAGGGCGGCTAGCACTCGCTCGCTGCGACTGCCAATCCAGAAATAATCACAAAAGCCAAGGAGGATCGCATGAAATTCCGTCCGCTCCACGATCGCGTCGTGGTCAAACGCATTGATGCCGAAGAAAAGACCAAGGGCGGAATCATCATTCCGGACACCGCCAAGGAAAAGCCCTCCCAGGGCGAAATCACAGCGGTCGGACCGGGCGGTCGTGACGATTCCGGCAAGCTGATCCCGATCGACCTCAAGGTCGGCGACCGCGTGCTGTTCGGCAAATGGTCCGGCACCGAGGTCAAGCTCGATGGCGT
>Ga0081455_10004486_pt1 | contig 15617 bp, 13 predicted proteins | sample TabmetS3T2R1_FD_70207 | JGI IMG/M metagenome (GOLD analysis project Ga0081455, IMG submission 70207) | Tabebuia heterophylla rhizosphere microbial communities from the University of Puerto Rico - S3T2R1 | ecosystem: Host-associated > Plants > Roots > Rhizosphere ... | reverse complement strand
GGTCATCAGCTTTGCCATTGGTGACGACCAGTATGGCGTCGACATCATGGCGGTGCGCGAGATCAAGGGCTGGTCAGAGATCACCCATCTGCCGAAGCAGCCCGAATACGTGCGCGGCGTGCTCAACCTGCGCGGCGTGATCGTGCCGATCATCGACCTGCGTTGCCGGTTCGGCCAGGGTCTGACCGAGGCGACTGCACTGCATATCGTCATCATCGTGCAGATCGCGTCGCGGCAGGTCGGCCTGCTCGCCGACCGGGTGCTCGACATCGTGTCATTCGAGACGAATCAGATTCAGGCGGTGCCGCGCGTCGCCAACGGCTCGCGCATCGGCTTCCTGTCCGGCCTGGTGACGATCGAAAGCGGCATGATTGCGCTCATCGATCTGCCGAACCTGCTCAGCCTCGCTGCAGAAGAGGAGGCTGCGTGAAACCGCAGGCACCAGCTCAGCGCGCGGGTGCAAGTTGGTCAGAGTTTCCCGAGCTGACTGTTGCACGCTGACGGGCCGCACATCGATCGCTGCGGCCATTTTCTGGAATGCTTCCGACAACCTGAAGGAGAAATCTCATGTCGTGGCTCGGGAAGTCATCAGACCAGACCGTATCGGGAACTCGGAAGGAAAGCACGCAGGATCTGCAGGGCAAGGTTGACGCGATCAACCGCTCGCAGGCGGTGATCGAGTTCACGCTCGACGGCACGATCGTTCATGCCAACGAGAACTTCCTCAACGCGCTTGGCTACACGCTCGGTGAGGTCAAGGGCCAGCATCACTCGATGTTCGTTGAGGCCAGCTATCGCCAGAGCCCCGAGTATAAGGCGTTCTGGCAGAAGCTCGGACGCGGCGAATTCGACGCCGCCCAGTACAAGCGCATTGGCAAGGGCGGCCGCGAGATCTGGATCCAGGCGAGCTACAACCCGGTGATGGATGCAAAGGGCAAGCCTTGCAAGGTCGTCAAGTTCGCAACCGACATCACCGAGCAGAAGAAGAAGGCGGCCGACTATGAGGGACAGATTGCCGCAATCGGCAAGTCGCAGGCAGTGATCGAGTTCACGCTCGACGGCACGATCGTTCATGCCAACGAGAACTTTCTCAAGACGCTCGGCTACACGCTTGACGAGGTCAAGGGCCGGCACCACTCGATGTTTGCAGAGCCCAGCTACCGGGAGAGCCCCGCCTATCGCGCATTCTGGGAGAAGCTCGGCCGCGGCGAATATGATGCCGCACAATACAAGCGGATTGGCAAGAACAACAAGGAAGTCTGGATTCAGGCGAGCTACAATCCAATTCTCGATGCGAGCGGCAAGCCTTTCAAGGTCGTCAAGTACGCAACCGATATCACGGCGCAGGTTCTTGCTGACCAGATGATGAAGAAGGCCGTTCAGCAGACCCAGGAAGTCCTGGCGGCGACCAAGCAGAGCGACCTCACCCAGCGCATCCCCATGGAGGGAAAGGCCGGCGAGATCGGGGAGCTGTGCTCCGGCATCAATGGCCTGCTCGACACCATGGCGCTGGTGATTTCCGACATCAAACAGGCCTCGCGCGAGGTCTCCAACGCGTCGGCGGAAATCTCTGCCAGCACGACCGACCTGTCGCAGCGCACCGAGGAACAGGCGGCGAGCCTGGAAGAGACCTCGGCCTCGATGGAGGAGATCTCCTCAACGGTGAAGAAGAACGCCGAGAACGCCCAGCAAGCCAACCAGGTCACCAGCGAGACGCGGACGGTCGCCGAGCGCGGCGGCGCGGTGGTCGGTAATGCGGTCAACGCCATGGCGCGCATCGAGGAGTCCTCGCGCAAGATCTCCGACATCATCGGGGTGATCGACGAGATCGCCCGGCAGACCAACCTGCTGGCGCTCAACGCCGCAGTCGAAGCCGCGCGTGCCGGCGAAGCAGGCCGCGGTTTTGCGGTGGTGGCGACCGAGGTGCGCAGCTTGGCGCAGCGCTCCTCGCAGGCCGCCAAGGACATCAAGGATCTGATCACCAACAGCTCCGGTCAGGTCAAGGAAGGCGTCGAGCTCGTCAACCGGGCGGGCGCCTCACTCAAGGAGATCGTCGACTCGATCAAGAAGGTGGCCGAGATCGTGGCCGACATCGCCAATGCCAGCGCCGAGCAGTCGACCGGCATCGAGGAGGTCAACAAGGCGCTCACGCAAATGGACGAGGTCACCCAGCAGAACTCGGCGCTGGTCGAGGAGAATGCGGCTACCGCCAAGACGCTGGAGACGCAGGCGAATGCCATGGACGAGCGCGTTGGCGCATTCCGGCTCGACGAGGCGGCCGTTACGAGCCAGGTAGCCCGGCCGGCGACGGCCGTCAAGGCGACTGCGGCACCTGCGGCACAGCGTCCTGCAGCTGTTCCGAAGGCAGCAGCCGCAGCACCCCGGCGCGCGGCAGCAAATAGCGGTCCGGCGCGCCGCATGCAGGCGGCGCTCGCGACTGCAGTACAGAATAATGCGGATTGGAAAGAATTCTAAGAATGTCGACGACTCGTCATGCCGCGGCGGCAGTTTTGTCCGGCGATGCCGAGGCAGAGCTGGCCCGTGAGTTCGCATTCTCCGATGACGACTTCAGGAGTCTCTCGAAGCTTGCCTACGAGGAGACCGGCATCGTGCTGCCGGAGAGCAAGCGCAACCTGATCTATGGCCGCCTCTCACGCCGGCTGCGTGCCCTCGGCTTGACGACGTTCCGCGACTATCGCGCCTATCTTGGCGGCGCTGGTGGCGCGGGCGAGATGCAGAACTTCGTCAACTCGATCTCGACCAATCTGACAAAGTTCTTCCGCGAGTCGCACCACTTCGACCATTTCCGTACCACTGTGGTCGTACCGTATGCGCATGCGCGTGGCCGCAGCAGCCGTCGCCTGCGGATCTGGTCGGCCGGTTGCTCGACCGGCGAGGAGCCCTACACGATTGCAGTCATCCTGCAAAAGGAGATGGCCGACGTCGCGCGTCATGACGTTCGTATTCTCGCAACCGATATCGACACCGAGGTGCTCGGAAAGGCCGCGCGCGGCGAATACCCGGCGAATTCGGTCGATGACGTGCCGAAGGCTTATCGCAGCTACTTCTTGCCAAGTCCCGGCAGCCGCGGCGCAACGATTCAACTGAGCGAGGCTACGCGTGCGCTGATCGCCTTTCGGCAGCTCAACTTGCTTGAAGCCTGGCCGTTCCGCGGCCCGTTCGACGCGATCTTCTGCCGCAACGTGATGATCTATTTCGACGGACCCACGAAGACAGCCCTGGTGGAGCGCTTTGTGAAAACGCTGATCCCGGGCGGCTGGCTCTATATCGGACATTCGGAATCGCTGCTCGGGTCGCACCCGGGGCTCAAGCTCATGGGCCGCACCATCTATCGGAGGGAAGGGTGATCGCCACGCCACAGAGAAGCGTGTCCCCGGACAGCGAGCAGGGCGTCAATGCCGCCAAGGGTGGGCGATTCTTCGACAACGCGAGCCAGTCGTGGATGGTCAAGGTATTCCCTGGCGAATTCCACGTGACCTCGCGGCCTGATGAGATGCTCGTCACGATCCTCGGCTCCTGCGTTGCGGCATGCATTCGCGATCCTGTCAGCGGGATCGGTGGGATGAATCACTTCATGCTCCCGCTCGGGCATTCGAGCGGCTGGGGGAACGATCCGCAATCGACCCGCTACGGGAATTTCGCAATGGAGAAGCTCATCAACGAGCTGATCAAATGCGGATGCTCGCGTGACCGGATGGAGATCAAGGTCTTCGGCGGGGGCAACGTCATCGACACCAACAGCAACCGGCCGGTCGGAACGCAGAACGCCGAGTTCGTGCTGCATTTCCTTGAGGCTGAGGGCCTTCGTTGCGCCGTGCAGGATCTCGGGGGGCAATATCCTCGCCGTATCCACTACACCCCGGCCACCGGCCGGGTCGTGCGCCGGCTCTTGGGCACCGGGGACTCGCACGTCATTACGCGCGAAGAGCGCGAATATGCAGCCCGCCTGCAGGCAAAGAAGCCGGCCGGCGATATCGAACTCTTTGTATGAATGGAATCACGAGCATGACTTCACCCATTCGTGTCCTCATCGTGGACGATTCGGCGCTCATGCGGCAGCTCCTGTCGACGCTGCTGGACGCCGATCCGGAGATTCAGGTCGTCGGTACGGCGCAGGATCCTTTCGACGCGCGCGACAAGATCAAGGCGCTCAATCCCGATGTCATCACGCTCGACGTCGAGATGCCGCAGATGGACGGCCTGACGTTCCTGCGCAAGCTCATGGCGCTGCGTCCGATGCCAGTGGTGATGTTCTCGTCGCTGACCCAGGCGGGGGCGGAGGCGACGCTGGAAGCGCTCGAAATCGGAGCTGTGGACTTTGTCGCCAAGCCGACGAACGACGTCGCCAACGCGATGGCCGGATTGGCCGAAACGCTGCAGGCGAAGATCAAGGCGGCGGCGCGGACGCGCTTCCGGCCGCGTCGCGCGGAAGCGGCACCGGCACCGCGCGTGCGCCCCAAGATCGGCCGCCCGACCGGAAAGCTCTTGCTGATCGGCGCGTCGACGGGTGGCGTCGAGGCACTCAAGGCGCTGCTGCTGCAGTTGCCGGAAGATTGCCCGCCGACGCTGATCACCCAGCATATGCCTGAGCGGTTCACGAGCGCGTTCGCGCAGCGGCTCGATCGCGAATGCCCGATGCATGTGTCGGAGGCGAAGGATGGCGAGCGTATGGAAAGCGGCCATGTCTATATCGCACCTGGCGGCACGCACCACCTCGAGCTCAATCGCAATGGCGGTCACTTCTGCTGCAAGTTGATCGACGCGCCGCCGGTGTCAGGCCATCGGCCGTCAGTGGATGTTCTGTTCCGCTCGGGCGCACGAACGGCTGCCCGCACGATCATTGCGGTCATTCTCACCGGCATGGGCAAGGACGGCGCGCAGGGCATGCTTGAGTTGCGCCAGGCCGGCGCGATCACGCTTGGACAGGATGAGCACTCATCACTGGTCTATGGCATGCCGCGGGCGGCGTTCGAATGCGGCGCTGTCATTCGTCAATATCCGTTGGCCAAGCTGGGCGATGCGATCGTCGATGCCTGCAAGGGCGAAGGCAGCGCGACGGCAAAGCGTGCGAGTGCATAGAGGCTCGGGCGGACCACGATGCAGACGATGACAGGCGATAGCGGATCGGATGGGGCGCTGAGGCTGCCACCTACGCTTGATCTGGCCGCCGCGGAAGAGTTCCTCGCTACCATGCGGGGAAGAGCGGTCGGAGACCTTCCCCTGGACCTCGACGCCTCGCGGGTCGAGGTGATTACGCTGCCCTGTGCGCAGATCATCCTCGCGGCCGCAAACGCAAACCGCAACCTGTCGGTCAGGCGTCCATCGGAGGCTTTCGTCAAGGCGTTCGTCGATCTTGGATTGAGCTGGCCGGGCGACCAGGACCCGGTGGCGGCGAACGACTCGGAGCCGGATGCCGCAAGCCAAGAGCCGATCGCCGATCAATTCGAGGGCGTGGTCGAAGATGCCGGTGGCGCTGACGACTTCGGAAGTGACGGTCCGGCCGGAGCGTCGGCGAACGGCCAGACGGAGCATGCCGACAATTCCATCACTGATGGCGAGATGCCGCCTCAGACAGACGACCTCGGGCAACAGCAAACGGATGTGCCTCAAATGTCAAAGCGTATATTGACCATCGACGACTCCAAGACCATGCGTGACATGCTTCTGCTCACGCTGACCGATGCCGGCTTCGAGGTACTCCAGGGCGTGGATGGCCAGGACGGCCTCAATGTGCTTGGCGATCAGCGGGTCGATGTCATCATCACCGACATCAACATGCCAAAGATGGACGGCTATGAGGTGATCCGCCAATTGCGTCAGAACCCGCGCCACAAGACGACGCCGATCCTGGTTCTGACCACCGAGAGCGATGCGGACAAACGGACTATCGCGCGCAGTGCCGGTGCTACGGGCTGGATGGTCAAGCCATTCGATCCGGAAGGACTGATTGCCATCATCAACAAGGTCTCACCCTAGTCGCTCCCTGCGACAGCCGGAGAATATCGGACCATGGCAAGCTTGGAAGAGCTGAAGCGCACATTCTTCGACGAATGCAGCGAGCTGCTCCAGGAAATGGAGACAGGGCTCACCGACCTGCAGGACGGGAGCGGGTCGGAGGATACCGTGCACGCGGTCTTCCGCGCGGTCCACTCCATCAAGGGCGGTGCGGGCATCTTCGGCTTCGAGGCGCTGGTGGAGTTTGCCCATGTCTTCGAGACGGTGCTGGACTCGGTGCGCCACGGCACGCTCAACCCGACGCCTGAGGTCTTCACCGTCCTCCTGATGTCAAGCGACATGCTCTCCGATCTCGTCGGCATGTCACGCTCGGGCGAGACTATCCCGGCCGGACATGCCTCCGAATGCCGGCATGCGCTGGAGCAGCTGATCGGGAAGGGGAAGCCCGCGTCCTCGGATGGTGGGGAGGATGCCGGTGACTTCGAGGGACTTGACTTCAAGCCGGTGCCTGCGGGTGGCGATGATGCCGGTGACTTCGAGGGGCTCGCCTTCACGCCGGTGCGTTCCGACGATTTTGACGGGCAAGCCGACGACGGCAAGAAGAGCTACACAATCACGTTCCGGCCAAAGCCGGAGATGCTCAGGAACGCCAACGAGCCACTCTACATTCTGCGCGAGCTGCGCGGACTCGGCGAGCTTACCCTTGTAGCCGATCTGAGCGCCTTGCCGCCGCTCTCCGACATTCAGCCCGACCAGCCGTATGTCGGCTGGAGCGCTACGCTGCGGAGCGATGCCCCGCGCAAGGCGATCGACGACGTTTTCGAGTTTGTGGTCGGTGACTGCGATCTCTCGATCGTCGAAGATGAGTCTCCGGCTGCGCCGGTCATGGAAGCGGCGCCGTCTCCCATGGTGTCCGAGGAGATACCTGCCGCGTCGCCGGCCGCGCCCGTTGCCGAAAGCAAGAAGCCGGAACGGCAGCAATCGGCGGCAGAGCATGCCGAAGGGGGCAAGGACAGCCGCGCGGCGGCAAACAACAAGAAGCAGGCAACCACGACCCGCGTCGATCTCGACAAGATCGATCGCGTCGTCAACATGGTCGGCGAGCTCATCATCGCGCAGGCCATGCTGGGCCAGGTGGTGGATGGACTTTCCGAAGAGATCAATGGCCGCCTGTCGCAGGTCCTCGATCAGGTCATCCACCATACGCGCGAGCTCAAAGAGAGCGTCATGTCCATGCGCGCGCAGCCGGTGGGCTCCGTGTTCCAACGGATGCCCCGCCTGGTGCGCGAATTGTCCATGAAGACCGGCAAGAAGGTCCGGCTCGAGATGTCGGGCGAGTCGACCGAGGTCGACCGCACCATTGTGGAGCGACTTGCCGATCCGCTGACCCACATCATCCGCAATTCAGCCGACCATGGCATCGAGATGCCGGACGATCGGCTCGCCGCCGGCAAGAGCGAAGAGGGCACGATCCATCTGTCGGCAGCGCAGCGGGGAGGACGCATCGTCATCGAGATCAAAGACGATGGCGCGGGCATCAACACCGAACGGGTGCTGCGGAAGGCCAAGGAGAAGAACCTCGTCGATCCGGACGCGTCGCTGACTGAGGACGAGATCTGCAATCTCATCTTCCTGCCCGGCTTCTCGACCGCGGACACCATCTCCGACATTTCCGGTCGCGGCGTCGGAATGGATGTCGTGCGTCGCAACATCATGGACCTCGGCGGACGCGTGTCGCTCAAGTCGGAGCGCGGCAAGGGGATGACCATCCAGCTCGCATTGCCGCTCACGCTCGCGGTGATGGATGGCATGGTCATCAAGGTCGGCGAGAACATCTATGTGATGCCGATGTCCTCGATCGTGGAATGTCTGCATCCCGGCAGCAGCGAGGCGTACAACCTCTTGAATACGCGCGGAATGCTGAAACTGCGGGGTGAGCTGGTGCAGCTCGTCTATCTCAGCGATCTCTTCGACGTCAAATCGAAGTCCCGCGGCATTTCAGAGAGCGTCGTCATCATCACCGAGGCCGGCGACGGCGCCAAGTTCGGCCTCGTTGTCGATGAGCTCTGCGGTCACCAGCAGGTGGTGATCAAGAGTATCGAAGATTCCTATGGGCAGGTCCCCGGTATCGCCGCCGCAACCATCTTCGGGAATGGCAAGGTGGCGCTCATCCTTGATGTCGAAAAGCTCTCCGAGCTTGCGGCGGAGGGCATGATGCCGGCGAATGCTGCCCAAACAGCAATAGCGACTACGGCGATAGCGACTACGGCGATAGCGACGGCAACCACCCACTAGCAACGGAATCTTAGGAAATCACGCGGCAGGTGCCGTCGAGATAACAGGAGTGACCGAGATGCCAGCAGCAGCAGCTCTCAAAGTGCTCATCGTTGATGATCAGTTCAGCGTGCGTCAGATGACCCGCATGACGCTGGAGCAGATCGGGATCCGCAACGTCTACGAGTCGGAAAACGGCAAGGACGCCATGAACAAGGCGTCCGTTCAGCCGCTCGATCTGATCATCTCGGATTACAACATGCCGGAAATGGACGGACTGGCGCTGCTGCGGGCGGTGCGCGGCCATCCGGCGGTTCGTAAGCTTCCGTTCATCCTGCTGACCGGCCGGGGCGATCGGGAGCTGGTCGTGAAGGCGGCGCAGGCGGGGGTCAACAACTACCTGGTCAAGCCGTTCACGCAGGTGACGCTGCGCGAGAAGATCGAGCAGGTGATCGGAAAACTATCCTGATTGCGATCCCCCCCGGGGGTGGTCAGGCGAAGCGGACAAAGGTGAGCGTGCGTGACGGAGTCAGATTCCGCAGACAATGTGGGTGCGTTCCTGGCGGTGTTTGCTGCGCTCCTGCTGGACAATGTCCTGCGACTCGAGGAGACGGTTGGGCGGGTGTCGGACCTCATCATGAGCAGTGGGCGGCCGGATCGGGAGCTGGTCGTTACGCTGCAGAGCTTCGACCGCCTGAAGCAGGAGTTCGAGGCGCTTGGTGACGCATTGACGCGTTATGCGGAGTCGACCAACGCGGTTCCGGTGGCCGGAGAGGAGCGGATCCAGCTGGGTGAAGAGGTGATCAGTGCAATCACCGTCGCGGATCTGAAGGACCGTCTGCTTTATCGTCTCAAGGAGCAGCCCGTCGATATGGCGGACATGCCGAAAATACCGGAAATGGACAATGTCCAGGTTGATGTTGATGTCGTGTACTGAGCGTCGAATTGGAAAGCGGGCCAAGGATCCATGAGCGCTCAAGAGAGCCTGATCAGCGAGCTTGAAGACGCGATTTCGCACGGTAGCGACGAGCGCCGCGCCAAGACGCTTCGTCGCGTCACCGACTTGTTTGTATTCGGCTCGGGCCATTTTTCGCAAGATCATATTGCGCTGTTCGACGGGGTGTTCACGCATCTGATTGCGCACATCGAGCAGTCGGCGCGGGCTGCGCTCGCCACTCAGCTGGCGCCGATCTCGAATGCGCCGCCGCAGGCCATTCGAACGCTGGCGTTCGATGATGCCATCGAGGTGGCCGGGCCGGTGCTCACGCAGTCGCCTCAGCTCGACAACGCGGCGCTGGTCGAGAATGCCAGGACCAAGAGCCAGCAGCATTTGCTGGCCATATCAAAACGCAAGTCGCTGGCCGAGACCGTGACCGACGTGCTGGTGGAGCGCGGCGATCGGCAGGTGGTGCTGAGCACTGCCGAGAATCCGAGCGCAAAGCTTTCGGAGGCCGGGTATATCCGATTGGTCAAGCGCGCCGAAGGCGACGACCAGCTTGCGCAGTCCGTCGGCTCTCGCACCGAAATCCCGCGCCATCACTTTCTACGGCTCTTGGCCAAGGCCTCGCAGGCGGTTCGGGCCAAGCTAGAGGCCACAAATCAGCACAGCGCAGGCGAAGTGCAGCGCGTCGTGGCCGAGGTTGCGACGGAAATCCAGAAGGCCGTGCCGAGGTCGCGCAGCTACACCGCCGCCTCCGCGCTGGTCAGCGCCATGAAGGCGGAAGGCCGGCTGCGTGAAAGCGATGTCGAGGCGTTCGCTCGCGATGGCAGGTTTGAGGAGACCACCGCCGCTCTCGCGGCGCTGAGCGAGCTGCCGACCGAGGTCGTGGAGCGCGCAATCGTGCACGACCGTGTCGAGAGCGTTCTCATTATTGCGAAGGCCATCGGGTTCGCATGGAGCACGGTCAAGGCTATTCTGACGCTGCGTGCCGCTGACAAAGGCGGCTTGTCGAAACACGAGTTCGAGAACTGCCTGACGCTGTTCACGCGTCTCAAGCCGGAGACCGCGCGACAGGTGCTCAAGTTTCAATTCCAGAATACGAGGCGGCCTGCGGGCGGCTGATCGCGTGCGGGTCTATTTCTGCGCGCGGCCTGCAAGGCTGATGGAGCGCTCGGCGGCACGGCGCAGCCCGTCGCAGAGCTCCGGTACCTGTTCCGGCTTGACGTTCCTGTAGGAATCCTGCCGCGCAAGGTTCAGCGCGTCGAGGTGGCAAGTGATCAATTCCTTGTCGTAGCTCGCCCCGTCATGGACCGCGTCGAGAACCTCGCAGAGGCGGTCCGCCACGAAGGTCACGAGCGCGTAGCCCATCGTGGTGCCGACATCGCGCAGCTCGCAACTGGTGCGAAACGCATCCTTCAGCAGGGTCGCGTTATCGGGATCGACTTCGACCTGTTGAATGGCCGCTTGCAGGCGGTTGAAGCCTTCATGCAGCCAGTCGGTGAACTCGCTCTGGAGCGTTTCGATCTGCACGCGGGCGCGTCCGACGGCCTGACGGCGCGTGACCCCGCCGGGCCGGCGCGCCTTTCTCTGAAAGTCGGTCTCGACGGCAAACTCGCGCACTTGCTGGTTCTGCGGCATGCGGTGTTACCCGACTCGCGAGTTGTTGAAGAGATTGTCGATGTCGTCCTGCGCCAGCGTCGGCCCGGTCTCCTCGGAGACATCGATCACCTTGTCGCCCTCCCGCCGGCCAACGCCGGTCGGGAAGCCCTCGATCTTGAACCGGCGGTCGGGACCGAAATAGGAGGGCGCGTCGACGAAATTGCGCGGATTGAAGGCGATCCAGCTCAGGCGATCGTAAAGACTCGAGGGCGACATCGGCTTGGCCACGACCATGTTGGCGCCGGCATCGCGCGCACTCTTTATGGTGCTTTCGCGCGTGTCGCTGGTCATGATGAGAATCGGGACTGTCCGGTTCGGATTGTTGACGTTGCGTCGGATGGCCTGCGTCAGCTTCAAGCCGCCATGAGGCGGCAGCAGGTTGTCGCAGAGCAGGATGTCGATTTTCTGCTCGGTCAGGATCTCGATTGCATCGATCGAGCTGCGGGCGTCCATCGCCTTGTTCGCCCCAAACCCGCGCAGCATGCTGTTGGCGAGCATGCACATATAGGGGCTCGGATCGGCAACGAGGATCACGAGGTCGCGGAGGTTGAGGGTCGAGTTCTTCATCCGGCGTCTTCGTTCACAGTGTGATCCGCTTCATCACGCTCCGGAGCCTGTCGCGCCATCATTCTACTGGCGCAATGCTAATGTGGAATTGTTGACGCATAATTTCCCATGAGACGTCGCCTTTGACAGGCAATGGCAGATTCCGGTTAACGCTTGCTTAACCATTCTGGCTGCTGGACCCTTCATATCGGCGCGAAGCCGGGGAGGCGGGTTGGAGGAAACAAATGGAGAGCAACGCGACCCCGCTTGTCGCCCTTGACGCGGTTGCCATTGATACCGAAACGACCGGACTCGATCCGCGGCGGGCGTGGGTTGTTGAGATCGGCGCTGTCCGGATTGCCGCAGGGGTGGTCGAGGTCGCCGCGTCGATGCAGCGGCGGGCGCGGCCGCCGGTCGCGATCCCGGCTGCCGCCACCAAGGTGCACGGAATCGATGACGCCGCGGTCGCCGGCGCGCCGACTTTTGCCGAGGTCTGGCCCCAGTTTTTCACCTTCATCGGCGACAGCGTGCTGATTGGCCACTCGGTGGGCTTCGACCTCGCCGTGCTGGAGCGCGAGGCAACGCGGGCGAATATGTCTTGGGCACGGCCCCGCACGCTCGACACCAGGCTCTTGGCCCAGCTCGCGGAGCCCAATCTTGCCGACTACTCGCTCGAAACGACGGCTGCCTGGCTTGCCGTCGTGCCCGGTGACCGCCATTCGGCGCTCGGCGATGCGATGACGGCAGCGCGCGTCTACCTTGCGCTGGTGCCGAAGCTGCGTGCGCGCGGAATCCGCACCCTCGCGGAGGCCGAAGAGGCCTGTCGCGCGTTGACGCCGGCGCTGACCGAGCAACATCGGGCCGGCTGGGCGCCGCCGGTGCGTCCGCGCGACACGGCCGATCGATCACCGCCGCGCATCGACAGCTACCCTTACGTCACGCGGATCGGCTCCATCATGAAGGCGCCGGCGCACTTCATCGCGCCGGATGCGAGTGTGGCCGCCGCGCTCGAACACATGACCAGCGAGCGCATCTCATCGCTTTTCGTGTGTGCGCCCGGAATTGCGCCGCGACCAGAGCAGGTCGGCATCATCACGGAGCGCGATGTGTTGCGCGCCCTCGCGACGCACGGGGCTGGCGTGCTCGCGCTACCGGTCGAGCAGGCGGCCAACCGGCCGCTCGCCTGCGTCCCCGCCGATGCCTTCGCCTATCTCGCGATCGGCCGGATGACTCGCCTCAAGGTGCGCCATCTCGGCGTCACCGACGAGCGGGGGCTGGTCGTCGGCGCGCTCTCGGCGCGGGACCTGCTGCACCTGCGCGCCGAAGCTGGTCTCATTCTGGGCGATGAGATCGTGCAGGCGACCGACGTTCCCGCGCTCGCGCGCGGCTGGGCCAAGCTGCCGCTGGTGGCAAGCGGGCTCGTAAACGAGGGAATTGCCGGGCGCGAGATTGCAGCGCTGATCTCGAGCCGGTTGGGAGGGCTTACGCAGCGGGCAGCCGTGATTGCCGAGCAGCGCATGATCGCAGCCGGGCAGGGCGGACCGCCTTGTCCCTATGCGGTCATGGTGCTTGGCTCGGCCGGGCGCGAGGAAAGCCTGCTTGCGATGGATCAGGACAACGCCCTGGTGTTCGCGGATGGTGAGCCGGATGGCGCCGAGGATCGATGGTTCGCGACACTTGGGTCGCTCGTTGCCGACACCCTGCACGAGGTTGGTGTGCCTTACTGCAAGGGCGGCGTGATGGCCAAGAACGCGCCCTGGCGCGGGTCGGTCGCGACTTGGCGCCAGCGTATCGATGGTTGGATTGGCCGCTCGACCCCGCAAGACCTGCTCTCGGTCGACATCTTCTTCGACCTGCGGTCGGTTCACGGCGATGCTGCCATGGCCGACGATATCTGGCGCGCAGGCTTCGACGCAGCGCGCAGTGAGGCCGCCTTTGCCAAGCTGCTCGCTGAGGCCGCTGGGCCGCTGCAATCCGGGCTCGGCTGGTTCGGACGGATCCGCACCGAACAGGGCCGCATCGATCTCAAACTCGCCGGGTTGTTCGGCATCGTCACCGCGGCGCGCGTACTCGCCATACGCCACCACGTCGTGGAGCGTTCGACGACGGCGCGGATCGCGGGCATCAAGGCGCTCGGCCGCGGTGCCGAGCGTGATCTCGATGCGCTGGCGGACGCCCAGGCGGTCTTTCTCGATCTCATTCTGGCGCAGCAGATCGAGGACAGCGAGCGCGGGCAGCCGGTGACCAACCGTGTTGCGGTCGAGCGGCTGTCACGGCGCGATCGGGCGCGCCTGCGCGGAGCGCTGCAGGCGGTCCAGCATCTCGACGAGCTGATCCGCGGCCTCTTGGTCTGATGGGCGCCCCTCCAATTCGGGCACATGGCACCGCCTCAGTTGTGGCTGGCAGGTGCCGGACGCCGGATGGCGGATCGTAAAAGAACTCTCTCGTTTTGACCGGGCCAGTAGTTGGAATGCTCTACCCGATTCTGCGTGAAGAGCGGAATATTCTTCCATTTGAATATCCATTTTCCTTCATATATGGAAAAACATTCTTGGTTAGTGGAGCGGCTGATGCGTTTCCTGCCGGTCTTTCTCGATCTCGCTAGCGGGACGGTGGCCCTCGTCGGCTCCGGCCCGGTCGCGCTCAACAAGCTGCGGCTGTTGCGGGCGGCCGGCGCCAATGTTCGTTGGTATTCCTCGAGCGCTGACGTCGCCGAGGAGGTGCTGCTGGCCAGCACGCCGGTGGGCCGGCTCGAGCTGTCGTTCGCCGACCCGCTGCAGGCCGACTACGCCGAATTCGTTGCGGTCGTGTCCGCGACCGGCAGCGCGCTTGACGAGGGTGTCGCGGCGCGCGCCCGCGCGCGTAATGTGCCGGTGAATGTCGTCGATCGGCCTGACCTGTCGACGTTCGTCGTGCCGGCCGTTGTCGATCGTGGCGACGTCGTCGTGGCGATCGGCACTGGTGGCGCTTCTCCCGTTGTGGCGCGCCGCGTGCGCGCGTGGATCGAAGCCGTGCTGCCGGCGCGCATCGGCGAGCTTGCTTCGTTGCTGCAGCGCTATCGCGCTCGCTTTGCGGCCGTCCGGCACAAGTCGGTATCGCCGCGGCGCTTCTGGGAGCGCGTCGTGGATGGGCCGATCGCGCAGGCGCTGCTGGCGGGACGAATGCACGCTGCCGAAGCCGCTCTGGCGCGTGCCATCAACGAATCCGCGCTGCCGCAGCAGGGTGCACAGGATGGCATCGTGTATCTCGTGGGCGCGGGGCCCGGCGATCCCGACCTGCTGACGTTGCGCGCGCTGCAGGTGCTGCAGAGCGCGGACGTCGTGTTCTATGACGACCTGGTGAGCGAAACCGTGCTCGATCGTGCGCGTCGCGACGCCGAGCGGGTTTTTGTCGGCAAGCGCAAGGGACAGCCTGGCATTGGTCAGGACGAAATCAACCGGCGCCTGGTCGAGGCGGCGCGCCGCGGGCACACCGTCGTGCGCCTCAAGGGCGGCGACCCGTTCATCTTCGGCCGCGGCGGCGAGGAGCTCGACTATCTACGCCAGGCGAATGTCGCGACGGTCGTGGTGCCGGGCGTCACCGCCGCGCTCGGCTGCGCGGCGGAGGCCGGCCTGCCGCTGACTTACCGCAACGAGGCAACGCGGCTCACCTTTGTCACTGCGCATCGCGCCGACGATGCCGCTGCGACCGACTGGTCCGCGCTCGCCGATCCGCAGACGACGGTGGTCGTCTATATGGGGCTTGCCTCCGCGGCCGCCGTCCGCGACGGTCTCATTGGCGCCGGCCGCGCTCCGGCCACGCCGGCCGGCGTGCTCGCCCGCGGCACCCGTCCCGATGCCAAGACCGTGGTCGGTCAGCTCGAAGAGCTGCCGGCGCTGGCCGCGCAGGCCGGCGAGGGGCCCGCATTGCTGATCATCGGCGACGTGGTGGCGCGCTCGGACGCGTGGCGCGAGCTGCAGCGCCAATTCGTGGCCAAGGAGCTGGCGGCATGACCTCGCCGCTGCAGCAGAAACTGAAGATCACCGGCCCGGTCGTGATCACCGCCAACCGGCTCGGCGACGGCGCGGTCGTCTACCGCACCATCGACGGCGGCTGGTCGACGCGGCTCGACGAGGCCGCGGTGGTGAGCACGGCACCTGCCGCCGGCGAGCTGCTCTCGGCGGCCACCGCCGACGACATCGGCGCGGTCGGCGCCTATGTGGCGCCGGTGCGACTGGAGGCG